>ENA-ORXM01000550-ORXM01000550.1-marine-metagenome-genome-assembly--contig:-NODE-550-length-64348-cov-39.486285_pt1 | contig 64348 bp, 55 predicted proteins | sample MGYA00237867_ERZ511480 | MGnify/ENA primary metagenome ERZ511480 (study PRJEB26309, sample SAMN06266103) | marine metagenome | isolation source: Algal blade | place: United Kingdom:Sidmouth, United...
GAGGACTGGGACTGATCGCCCTCAACTACCGGGCAACTCCGCGGCAAATAGCCGCGGAATTGCTCCGTTGACAACAGGGCGTCCCGCAGGTCGATCGCCTGGACGTCCTGCCCGCGCCAATTCGTCAACTCGCTCGTCAATTCGATCGCCCGGACGGCGATCTCCGTGTTGTTGATGTAGCCGATGAAGCCATGGTCGAAGCTCCGGTTGCCGATCAACGCCATCAGGGCTATCAGCAAGGCGGAGGTCAGGATGAGAATCAGGAACAGCTGGTATTCGAGTCGCATGATGTATCCAACCTTCGCATCATTGTCGGCCTGCAGTCCGTGTCTGTGCAGAGGCCTTGCCCGATCTCCTCAGTGTTTACACGATTGAGCGGTTCTGCAGCTCAACCGTAGTGCTCGATACCTTCGAACATGGCGGCCAGATCAACCGTCGACGAGATGCCGACCTCGTCGATGTGCCGATCGAGCCACGCCTCTGCGGTGCGCTTGCCGATGTCGCGCAGATGGGTCAGGAACTTCCATTCGGCGTTGAGTTTCGAGGAGGCGCCCAGCGGGTTGAGTTCCTCCTGACACTCGATGATGTGCATATGAATATCCCGGTACTGGGTCGGGTCGAGAGAACCTTCCGCGAGCAGGCGCTTGACGAAATGGATCGAGCGCAATTCCTTGAGCAGGCTGTTGTTGAAGGTGATCTCGTTGAGTCGGTTGCTTATTTCAGATGCCGTCGCAGGGATGCCCGGTCGAATGATCGGGTTGATCTGGATGATCGCGATGTCTGCACAGTCAGTGTTCTTGTAGAACGGAAAGAGGGGCGGATTGCCCGAATACCCGCCATCCCAGTACGGCACGCCATCGATGACGACAGCCTCGAAGATCAGTGGCAGGCAGGCCGACGCCATCACGCGGTCGGCATCGAGCGAATCGCAGTCGAAAATCTTGACCGTACCCGTCTCTATGTTGGTGGCGGCAACGAATACCTGCATCGCGTCGCAATGGCAGACATTGTCGAAGTTCACATGCTCGATCAGGATGTCACGCAGGGGATTGAAGCTGAGCGGATTGAACTGCGCCGGCGCGAGAAAACGCGTGAAGGTATCGAAGAAGAAGTAGCCCGGCGTGTGATCCAGACTCCAGCGTCCGAGCAAAAGATCGAGCGGTGAGCGTTGCAAGGGGCTTGCCCGAGAGGCATCGGACACCGCCCGCCAGAAGCTTTCGAGCTTCTCTCTTGCCGCAACGCGCCCTCCCTGCACGAGGCCGTCGGCGGTTACTACGGCATTCATCGCGCCAGCCGAGGTTCCCGAGATGGCCGCGATCTCGATGCGCTCGTCCGCGAGAAACGTATCGATCACACCCCAGGTCAACGCGCCGTGCGATCCGCCTCCCTGTAGTGCAAGGTTGATTCTGCGCGGCGCGCTTCGCGGCCCACTCATTGAGCCACCCAGCCGCCGTCGATTGGCAACGCAGTGCCGGTCATCGAGGCTGCTGCATCAGAGCACAAGAACAATGCAAGTGCGGAAATTTCCTCCGTGGTCACGAACTTCCGGGTGGGTTGCGCCGCCAGCAGTACATCCCGCTTCACTTCCTCCTCGGTGATGCCACGCGCGCGGGCGGTGTCCGGAATCTGCTTTGCAACCAGGGGCGTCAGCACATAGCCAGGACAGATCGCATTGACCGTGATGCCCTGCTCGGCGACTTCGAGCGCCAGTGTCTTGGTCAGTCCTATCAGCCCGTGCTTGGCAGCGACGTACGCTGACTTGTAGGCCGAGGCCACCAGACCGTGCGCGGATGCCATGTTGATGATGCGGCCCCAGCCGCGAGCTTTCATGCCTGGGAGAACGGCCTTGGCCACGTGAAACGACGAGGAGAGATTGATGGCCATGATCGCGTCCCACTTCCCTTCCGGGAATTCATCCACGGGTGCGACGAACTGGATGCCGGCGTTGTTGACGACAATGTCGACGCCGCCGAACGATTTCTCGGCGAAGCCGACCATGTCGCGAATCTCCTCAGGCTTCGACATGTCGGCCGGGCTGTACAGCACACTCGCGCCCAGTTCCTCGAGCCGTTCCCGGGTGCCCTCGACATCGGCAGCTGCCTCGATGCCATTGAGCATGACGTTCATGCCGGCCGCGGCAAATCCTTCAGCAATCGCAAGCCCGATACCGCTGGTCGAACCGGTGACGATGACAGATCGCGGGTTGTTCATGCTTCGCGCGGTGGCATGTTCAGGCCGCGCTGCACGGCAGGCCTGTCGAGGCAGCGTTCGAGCCAGGCCATGACCCGTGGCACACTTTCCATCTCGAACGCTTCCTCGGCGTCGTAGAAGAGCCTCGCAGCGCGAATCCACGGGAATGTCGCGATGTCTGCGATGGTGTAGTCATCGCCCATCAGATAGTTCCGGCCATCAAGGCGTCGCTCCAGAACCCGTAACAGACGTACCGATTCACTTCGGTAGCGCTCTCTTGGAAGAGGATCGCTGACCGCCTTGCCCGCGAACTTCGAGAAGAAGCCGAACTGGCCGAACATCGGACCGATGCCGCCCATCTGGAACATCACCCACTGGATCGTCTGAAAGCGATGGGCGTCGTCGCGCGGCATCAGGGCGCCGCCTTTCTCTGCCAGGTAGATCAGGATGGCGCCGGATTCGAACAGTGACAACGGCGCACCTTCGGGGCCGCTCGGATCGATGATTGCCGGAATCTTGCCGTTCGGGTTCAGTGACAGGAAAGCGTCTGATTTCACATCGTCGTCGGACAGCGTCACGAGATGCGCCTCGTACGGCAGTTCGAGCTCTTCGAGCGCGATCGAGACCTTGACGCCATTCGGGGTCGGGAATGAATACAACTGCAGGCGCTCTGGATGTGCAGGCGGCCAGCGAACGGCGATCGGGTGATCGGATAGCGAGTTCATGCAGTGAATGCGCGCGATGAGGGGGCCGGCAGTATAGCGAGGGTCACGACCGTGACCTTGCCGCGGGAAGCAGGGGATCGGCATGCACGTGCGAGGTGCGCTCTCTGGTTCTGAAGTTGCAAGGCGAGATTGCAAGATATAAGGAAATGTTTATTTGTTTATCTGTACAATCCGAACCTCAACGCACAGGTGATTGGCACGACATGGCAGCGGACTACATCTTCACTTCCGAATCGGTCTCCGAAGGCCACCCCGACAAGATGGCCGATCAGATATCCGATGCCGTCCTCGACGCGATTCTCGCGAAGGATCCGGCCGCCCGGGTTGCCTGTGAGACGCTGGTCAAGACTGGCCTGGTCATCGTCGCAGGAGAGATAACGACGTCCGCCTATGTGGACCTCGAAGACCTCGTCCGCGACACCGTCCGGGACATCGGCTACACGAGCTCGGACATAGGCTTCGATGCCGAAACCTGTGCGGTCCTGAACGGCATCGGCAAGCAGTCTCCGGACATCGCGCAAGGCGTCGATCGCTCCGCGCCGGAGAAACAGGGCGCTGGTGACCAGGGGCTGATGTTCGGCTATGCGAACAACGAGACCGAAGTGTTGATGCCGGCTCCGATCACGTATGCACACCGACTGGTACAGCAGCAGTCGCAGATGCGCCGCGCAGGCACCCTGCCGTGGTTACGCCCCGATGCCAAGAGCCAGGTCACGCTCCGTTACCGCGACGGCAAGCCGGTCGGCATAGACGCGATCGTACTCTCGACCCAGCACGATCCCGACATATCACTCTCGGACCTTCGTGAAGGCGTCATGGAGAACATTCTGAAGCCGGTGCTTCCGGGCAGCTGGCTGGCCGAGTGCCCGGCAGACAAGATCCATATCAATCCGACCGGCAACTTCGTGATCGGCGGACCGGTGGGTGACTGCGGCCTGACCGGACGCAAGATCATCGTCGATACCTACGGTGGCATGGCAAGGCACGGCGGTGGGGCGTTCTCCGGCAAGGACCCTTCCAAGGTCGACCGCTCGGCTGCCTATGCCGGACGCTACGTGGCCAAGAATGTCGTCGCCGCGGGCCTCGCTGACAAGTGCGAAATTCAGGTGTCCTACGCGATCGGGGTTGCCGAGCCGACCTCGGTCAGCGTCGAGACCTTCGGTACCGGCAAGGTGGACGACCGACGCATCGAGGCCGTCGTGCAGGACGTCTTCGATCTCCGACCTTACGGCATCGTGACGATGCTCGACCTGATTCGTCCGATCTACAAGCAGACCGCGGCCTATGGTCACTTCGGGCGGGAAATCGACGATTTCACCTGGGAGACAACCGACCGTGCCGACGCCTTGCGTCAGGCCGCCGGCCTGAGCTGAGCTGGCCTGAGCACTGAGCTGGATTGGATTGGACTACTGAACTGAACTGGCCTGTGCTGAACCTTGTCGAGCTGAGCCAGCTTAAGCGAGGCGGCTCAAGCTGAGGCGGCATTCGAGCGAATGCCGATCCGCACGATTTGCCAGAAAACTTGCACATTCGATAACATTACTGGAACAATAATTCATGAGCGCTACCGCCGAGAAAGTCACCAACAACGACTACAAGGTCGCTGATATCACCCAGGCCGACTACGGCCGCATGGAAATCCGCATGGCCGAGCACGAGATGCCCGGCCTGATGGCACTGCGTGAAGAATATGCCGGCAAGGCTCCGTTGAAGGGCGCACGGATCGCCGGTTGCCTGCACATGACCATCCAGACCGCGGTCCTGATCGAGACGCTGGTCGATCTTGGCGCCGAAGTCCGCTGGTCTTCCTGCAACATCTTCTCTACCCAGGATCATGCGGCAGCGGCCGTCGCCGCGGCAGGTGTTCCGGTTTTCGCCTGGAAGGGCGAGACTGACGAAGAATTCGACTGGTGCATCCACCAGACGATCAAGGGGCCCGGTGGCTGGACGCCCAATCTGATTCTCGATGACGGTGGTGATCTCACAGTCATGATGCACAACGACTATCCGGAGCTGCTCGCGGACGTCAAGGGCCTTTCGGAGGAGACGACGACCGGTGTGCACCGGCTGGTCGAAATGGCGAAGAAGGGCACGCTCAAGGTGCCCGCCATCAACGTCAATGACTCGGTCACCAAGAGCAAGTTCGACAATCTGTACGGTTGCCGGGAGTCCCTGCTCGACGGGATCAAGCGGGCGACCGATGTCATGGTGGCGGGAAAGATCGCCATCGTGCTCGGCTACGGCGATGTCGGCAAGGGCTGTGCGCAGGCCTTCCGCGGCATGGGAGCAACCGTCTGGGTAACGGAGATCGACCCGATCAACGCGCTGCAGGCGGCAATGGAAGGCTTTCGCGTGGTGCGCATGGACGAAGTCGCTGATCAGGTGGACATCGTCGTCACGGCCACGGGAAATGTGAACGTCGTCACCCACGATCACGTGAAGGCGATGAAGAACGAGTCGATCCTCTGCAACATCGGCCACTTCGACAACGAGATCGATGTTGCCGGCCTGCGCCAGTACACGTGGGAGAACGTCAAGCCGCAAGTCGACCAGGTGGTCTTCCCCGATGGCAAGCGCGTCACTTTGCTGGCCGAGGGACGACTGGTCAATCTCGGCTGCGGTACCGGGCATCCGAGCTTTGTCATGTCGGCATCCTTCACTAACCAGGTGCTCGCGCAAATTGAACTCTGGGAGCGCAGCGAGCAATACTCGGTCGACGTACATGTCCTGCCGAAGGCACTCGATGAAAAAGTGGCGCGATTGCATCTCGCCAAGATCGGCGCTCGACTGACTACCTTGTCCGGTGAGCAGGGCGACTATCTCGGTCTGGACGCGGCCGGTCCCTACAAGCCCGAGCACTATCGCTACTAGAGGGGGGGGGCGACTGTCGACGCAGGCGTGGCCGGCGCACGCGTTCGACAGTCAACCGCTCGACCCCTTCACGAAAGCACTCGTTTGCAGTTGTTAACTTTTGCCGTTCCTTGCCTTGTACGGTCCGGTCGGCTTGACTCCGAAACCAGTAGTTCCGTCGATTTCCAGCAGTTCGGTGCCGCGCTGGTCTGGCTTCAGCAGCAGTCGAAGGGTTCCGATCGTTCTGGTATGGTCTCGTCCTTCACGGGTCATTCGATCCAGAACGAAAGCATAGTCGTGCGGCTTCATCATCAGGGCCGCAGGGACTCATCCGGTCAAGACATAGAGGAATTCGATGAATAACAAGCGATATATTGCAGCCGCTCTCGCGGGTGTTGCACTGGCGGCGGGTAACCATGCTCATGCTGCCGACGAGTGTGGTGATGTTTCGATTGCTCGCATGAACTGGGCATCGGCCGAAGTCATTGCCGAGATCGACAACCTGATTTTGTCTGAAGGGTATGGCTGCAACACGGAGCTGGTCGCTGGCGACACCATGCCGACCTTCACCGCCATGAACGAGAAGGGCGAGCCGGATCTTGCGCCCGAACTGTGGGTCAACGCGGTGCGCGAGCCGCTGGACGCCGCCGTTGCCGAGGGCGAGATGATCATCGCGGCCGAAATCCTCTCCGAGGGTGGGGTCGAAGGCTGGTGGATTCCGAAGTACCTGGCCGACGCCAACCCGGACATCAAGACCGTTCAGGACGCGCTGGCCCGCCCCGAGCTGTTCCCGGCACCGGAAGACGACAGCATGGGCGCGGTACACAACTGCCCCTCGGGTTGGAACTGCCAGATCACGACCGGCAACATCTTCAAGGCCAACGCTGCCGAAGACAAGGGTTTCGAGCTGATCGATACCGGCTCGGCCGCAGGTCTCGACGGCTCGATTGCCAAGGCGTACGAGCGCGAGGAAGGCTGGCTCGGTTACTACTGGGCACCGACGGCCATTCTCGGCCGCTATGAAATGGTCAAGCTCGACATGGGAGAGCACGACAAGGAGCACTGGGATACCTGTACAGCGGTTCTCGACTGTGATGACCCAAAGCCGAACGGCTGGGCGAAGAGTGAAGTCTTCAGTGTCGTAACCGATGATTTCGCTGCGAAAGCAGGTGTGGCAATGGACTACGTCGGCAAGCGCCAGTGGGACAACCAGACGGTCAACGTGCTGCTCGCCTGGATGGCGGACAACCAGGCCACCGGCGAAGAGGCGGCCTATTACTTCCTCGAGAACAACGAAGACATCTGGTCCCAGTGGGTGGAGAGTGATGTGGCCGAGAAGATCAAGGCCGCGCTCTGATCGACTGATCGAGCTTTCGACAGATGAAGGGCGGCTGCGGTCGCCCTTCGCTTTTCTGAACCGTTGATCGAGGTAGGGCGATGAGTTGGCTTGATGAATTCCCCGCGATGGACAAGTCCAGTCTGCGGGAATTGAAGAAGGGAATCGACGGCGGCTTTCGGGCCTGGACACGTGAGCATGGCGACACGATCGAGGCGATCTTCGAGCCTCTCAAGCAGATGCTCATCTGGTCCGAGAAATTGCTGCTCAACACGCCGTGGCCGATCATTCTCGGGGCGATTGTCGCGATCGCGTGGTTCGGCAGTCGCAGCTGGAAGATAACGCTGACAACCTTCCTGACGCTGGTCTTCATCGGCTATTTCGACATGTGGGAAGACACCATGCGGACCATCTCCATGATGTTCGTCTGCACCTTCGTGTCGATCGTCCTCGGCATTCCCATCGGCATAGCGATGTCGAAGTCGAACAAGTTGCAGGCAGTCATCACGCCGATCCTCGACATCATGCAGACCATGCCCGGTTTCGTGTATCTGATTCCGGTGGTCATGTTGCTCGGCATCGGCAAGGTGCCCGGCTTGCTGGCGGTTGTCGTCTATGCCATACCACCTATCATCCGCTTGACCAATCTCGGCATCCGGCTCGTCGACAAGGAGGTGCTCGAAGCGGCTGATGCCTTCGGCTCCTCGGGCTGGCAGCGCTTGAAGAACGTGCAGATACCGCTGGCCATGCCAACGATCATGGCAGGCATCAATCAGACCATCATGATGGCACTGGCACTCGTCGTCATTGCCTCGATGATCGGCGTGCAAGGTCTTGGACAGCCGGTACTGCAAGCCATCAACAACCAGTACTTCACGCTGGGTGCATTCAATGGCCTCGCCATTGTCGGTATCGCGATCATCTTCGATCGGGTCAGTCAGGCCTATGGCAAGCGCCTGCAGGCTCACTCGGAGGTCGTCCATGGAAACTGATGCGTCATTCGCCGCCGGCGCGCTCGAGAGCACGAGCGCCGAAAGCACAACCGCCGGCAGTCGCGAAGGTATCGAGGTACGGGGGCTATACAAGATCTTCGGGCCCAAGGGGCGTGATTTCGTTGATGCCGTGCGCAATGGCATGTCCAAGCAGGAGTTGCAGGAAGAGCACGGTCATGTACTTGGCTTGAAGGATATCAACCTGTCAATGGCAGCCGGTTCGATCCAGGTCGTGATGGGTCTCTCGGGGTCCGGAAAGTCCACGCTGATCAGGCACATCAACCGCCTCATCGACCCCACCGTCGGTGAAGTGCTGGTCGGTGGAGATGATGTCTGCAAGATGGGAAAGAGAGCGCTCAGGAACTTTCGCCGTCACCACACCGCCATGGTCTTTCAGAAATTCGCACTGCTGCCGCATCGTACGGTCATCGACAACGTGGTCTATGGGCTCGAATTGCAAGGCGTCGACGAGGCGAAACAGCAGAGTGAAGCGCGGCGCTGGATCGATCGGGTCGGCCTCTCGGGCTTCGAGGACAACTACCCCAACCAGTTGTCCGGTGGCATGCAGCAGCGCGTTGGCCTGGCACGTGCATTGACCAACGATGCCCCATTGCTGCTGATGGACGAAGCGTTCTCGGCACTCGATCCCCTTATTCGCATGGACATGCAGAGCGTTCTGCTTGATTTGCAGCAGGAACTGCACAAGACCATTGTCTTCATCACGCACGATCTGGATGAAGCGCTGCGGCTTGGTGATCGCATCGCGATCTTGCGCGACGGCGAAGTCATCCAGGAAGGGACCGGGCAGGACATCGTGCTGAATCCGGCGGATGAGTACATCCAGAACTTTGTCAAGGAAGTGAATCGCGGGCGGGTGATACTCGCCGAGAGCGTCATGCAGCCGGGCCAGAATGCGGCAGTCAGTGCACAGGTCGCGCAGACGGCTTCGCTCGAGACCTGCGCAAGGGTCATGTCCGTCGCGGGCACGAACGTGGCCAATGTGACCAATGATCAGGGTGACGTGATCGGTCATGTCCAGATGGACGCGACGATCGCGGCCATGGTCGAGCAGGACACCCGGCACACGTCGGCACCCTAGCAGCAGCAGGGCGACTGCCTGGCTACCGCTTCTTTCCCGCGCTGTCTCTGTCGCCGTTCGGTCAGTTCGGATCCATCAGCTGCCCATAGTGAGCAATCGCGCCACGTTCAACGGCTCGAGGTTGGCTTGGGCCAACTTTGCGCTACCGGCATCCATCAGAATCTGCTGTTGTTCCAGAACTTCGAGGGCAGTGAAACCGGCGCAGGGATGAGCACAGAAGCCATGAAGGCTCAGTTGAAAGACTTGAGCAATGGGCAACGATATGCGGTTGTCGGAGCGCCGGATCCGGCAGAGGCGATGATCAACCTGATGGACGAGATCATCCCGGTGGACGCCGAAACTTTCGATGCATAAAAGGTCGATCGAGCCTGGGCATTCGTGGGTGCGCGTCCGCTCTGATCGAGAAAACGCGTTCTGCTTCGTGAATGGATTCAGCGCTCGAGGTTTCACTAACGACGGGGCGTTTTCCCGCGACAAGCCTGATCGAAACACCTGCGTCTTAAGCAGTTTTAAAGAGGGCAAGGTGTGACTTAGGCAGCATGGCAGCAACGAATATCCCCTGCTTTCCGCGAACGTGGTCCAGACAGACCTGCGGCGGCAGGGCAAATAGTGCAACTGACGAGAGAAGAATGGAAGCGCTTTTATTTGGTTCGATCGGCTCCGTCTGCGAGACCAGCGATTTGCAGCGCCATGGTTTCAATCAGGCATTCGACGAGCATGCGCTCGACTGGTATTGGAGCGAGGATGATTACCGCCGTCTGCTGAAGGTGACGGGTGGGCGTGAACGGATTCGAGCCTTCGCGAGGGAGGACTCCGGTCTGGTGCTGGACGAGTCACTGGTAGCGCAGGTTCATGATCGAAAAACCGAAGTCTTCAACGAGTTGCTCGGCAACGGCGGGGCACCCGTTCGCCCCGGGGTCGCTCGTCTGATCGACGGCGCGAAGCAGGATGGATTGAAGGTCGGTTTCATCACCACCACCGAGCATGCAAATCTTCTGGCGATCGAGAGCGCCCTCGGCGATTCCTTTTCGCTCAGCGACTTCGACATTGTCACCGATCGGCTGAGTATCGAACACGAGAAGCCCAGTCCGGCCGTTTATGGGTATGCCCTGGCGCAGCTTGGTGTCGGTGCAAACGAGGCAATGGCCGTCGAGGACACGGAAAGTTGTGTGGCCTCTGCTGTCGACGCCGGTATCTGTTGCATCGCGACGCCGCATTTTTACAGTACCGGGCAGGATTTTGACAAGGCGTTCGCCTGTCTTACGCATCTCGGCGATAGCGACAGGATGGCCGAATTGCTCGATGGCAATAACATCGTTGCCGCTAGCGGATTGGTGACGATCGAGTCCTTGTCGGCCGCACTCGTGAGCAGGCAGGCGGCGGCCTGAAGGGGTCGTATTTGTATTTTTATTCATGCGACACGACGTCGGCAGACCGTCACGACGTTATATCGTGTTCGTCAACGCCGTGAGAAAAAAGAGGGTAAGCCATGTCGTCATCACCTGTTCGGCGAGTCGCGGTGCCAACGTCGATGGACCGTGTTTTCCGGCAGATCCTGAGTTCCTTCGGTTGGCTCCACTATGAACATGACGGCGCGAGTCTTCTCCTTTTCGATGGCGAACGGCGGATGAAGGTCGTTATCGACGTTCGCTCGGATCGAGACTCGAATGGTGAGGCATTACCCGATGCCGTGGAGTTCGAGTTCGTCGGGTACACAGAGCACGAGGCGGACGAATTGATCGGGCAGTACCTTTGGAGCGCCTTGCTGACCATGGATGGTCAGCCCTCCCGCCTGTCGAATGACTGGATCGATCGCGACGAATCCTTCCGGTAATCCTTTTAGCGAACGTCAAATCGAGGTACAGCATCATGAGCGTCCAGAACAGCACACCAGGCTCACCGGGGGCTGATACTGCCGCCGCGCCGGGGTCATCCACACCCACGACCGCCGAGACCGCAGGCAAGGCCGGTGAGGCCGCGTCGCGGGTAGCAGGTCAGGCACAGGATGCCGGGCGGAAGGTAGCAGAAGATCGATTTGCAGAAGGTCGCGACAAGGCCGCCGGCGAGATCGATGCGGTCGGCGGCGCGGTCGACGATCTGGCCTCCAGTCTGGAGGATCAGGGCTCGCCTTTCGCAAGCTACGCCGGTGAACTGTCGAGTCAGCTTTCGTCGCTGTCGGAGAAGGTGTCGCAAAGTTCGCTGGACGAACTGGCGGCTTCGACGCGCTCGCTGGCAAGAACGAACCCGGCTGTCTTTCTGCTCGGTAGTGTCGCCATCGGCCTCGCGGCTTCACGGTTCTTCAAGGCCGCCGGTCAGGAAATCCGTGCCGATCAGTCCGGAAACCAACGCTCTGCCGGTCTGGGTCGATCGACCCTGTCAGGAGAGGCGAATCGGCAAGGCCTGTCGACGCCGGTCGCGCGGAGCGACGGCAGTGCACTGCATTCCAGTGTCACGAGCGAGCCTGCGGCCACGCGAAATCGTCAGGACAGTGCGAGTGCGGCCTCGTTGGCAACACCGGGAGCGAAAGCATGAATACCGAGGAGGTGCGTATGAGGGCCGAGCCCTCAAGGTCAGCCGATGAGTCTGTCGGTACGCTGTTGTCACGACTCGGAGATGATGTCGGTGGCCTCGTGAGGAGCGAGGTCGGTCTGGCCAAGGCCGAGCTTGGCCAATCGATCAGTGATGTCAAGACCGGTGCAGCGAGCTTGGGTATCGGCGCTGTGGTCTTGTTCGTGGGATTGCTCGTGCTGCTACTCGGCGTGTCCCTCTGGCTAGCGTCGGCCATGGGGGCAAGCCCCTTCGTCGGCTACCTGATCGTCGGCGTTGTCTTCACTGTCATCGGTGCGATTCTGCTCATGACGGCCAAGTCGAAACTGTCGGCAGATAATCTGGCGATGACACGGACCGCCGCATCACTCCAGGAAGATCAACGTGCCGTAAAGGAGAATTTCTCATGAGTGCATCCAGTTACCCGGATACGAATGCGAGCACCGTCACGGACGATCGTAGTGTCGGTGAGCTCGAACGGGACGCCGAGCGACGTCGCGAGCGGGTCGGGGATACGCTCGACGAGCTCGAGAGTCGCCTGTCTCCCGATCGTTGGGTCGACAATGCCGTCGGTCTGTTCAAGGAACATGGCGGCGACATCTCCGAGGGCTTGCAGCGTTCGGTCAAGAGCAATCCTCTGCCTGTCATCCTGACCGGGATTGGCATCGCGTGGATGATGCTCGGTCAGCGGGATGGTGGTTCGAGGCCTCGAGCGTGGGATGATCGTGGCTACGCCGCTTATCCGCAACCACGGTATGACACGCGCAGCGCTCTGCCGAGGGGTGGCGAGCATACCGAGCTGGATGATGATGCTGAGCGGGATGAGGGTGACGCGCTGCTGGACAGGGTCGGCAGCGCCGTCGGCGACATGTCTGACTCCGTGACGCGCTCGGCTCGCGACATGCAGGGGTCTGCTCAGCAACGTATGTCATCGATGCGGCAAACGTCGACGGATGCTGCCGGAAGCATGCAAGGTCAGTTCTCGGATTACCGTGAGCAGGCGGGCCAGCGTGCCGAAGAATGGCGTGGTGAAGCGCAACGATTTCTCGAAGAGCAGCCATTGGTCGCCGGTGGCATGGGCATAGCACTCGGTGCGCTGCTCGGAGCGCTGTTGCCGAGCTCAGAAGGTGAGCAGCGTCTGGCACGTCAGGCGGTGCAGAGCGATGCCGGGCAGCGAGCCATTGAAGACGCGAAATCTGCTGCGCAGTCTGTCCAGGAGAAAGTGCACGATCGGATCGACGAGACCACGCGCGCGGCCAGGGAGAAGATCGAAGAAGCGAAGAGCGAAGCGTCCGTCGAGACGTGACGCGAGGGTCGCGGGTATCCCCCGGGATATCTGCGACACGTTATCCGGCTGGGGCTCGTCGCGGAATTATTGGAATCCGTGCAGAGCCCTCGTCGTCCGAACCGAGAGCATCGAGGAGTGACTCGAGTCGGCTGGCAGGCCGAGCGTGGTCTGGTACGCGGTGGTGCTGATTTGTTCAACTTGCGGAACGGCGAACCACAGTGAGAAAGAATCGGACCATTTCGGCTGAGGCTGACGGACCCGCCCCGTCCGTGTGCGAACCGGCCGGATTTCCCCCGGACCACCGGTGACCCGTGTCTGGCAGGTTCCAGTGCTCACAGACGATCTGTTCTTGGCGGTCTCGGTAGACGTTTGTCTCGAAGCGACGCCCGGCACGGGTGCCCTCGCGGCTGACCCTTGTTGCGTCAACCTCTTCCAGACGCGACGCCACGATGTGCATCGCGTTGTCCGGATGAACCGTCTGGTCGGCACCGCCGTGAAAGACGATCAGAGGAGCGATTGCGCCGGGAACTCTGCGACGGGTAGAGCACATGGAAGCCTGCCGTTGTCGCCAGCCTGTCCATGTCGGTTCCAATCGCGAAGTCGTCAGCATCCTGCGTGCATTCGTGCAGCATCAGGATCAGTGGCGCGGCTCGAGCGCGGTCTTGCGGTGATGCGAGCCGATAGTCCAGATCGATTCCGTGAGAACTGACTGTCGCGCGCTCGATTCGAGTATCAGGTGGCTCACCGGTCGCGCGGAAATCGGCGGCGTCTGGCTGTCTCGATGCAGCCTGACCGTCTTTCACGGACACTACAGCCGGATCAGGCACGGCACGACTTCCGCTCTGATGAGGTGCCTGCTGAGCCGGAGTAGCGTGGCCTGTGCGAGTCACCGCTCCAAGTGATCTCTGTATCAAGGCGGTGGCCTTGTGCAGATTCCCGGCGTGCGTCAAGCGGGTTGCCTGACGCATCGATGTGCGCATGTCGTTTGTCATTCGTCGAGTTCATCGTATCCCGGGGTTCCGGTCTGGTGGTGCGTCGCTATTGCCAGTCCAGACCATGTCGCCTAGAATACACGAGGTGGATTCCTTTTGGAATCCAAACGGAATCCATATGAAATCCAAATGGAATCCAAGGTGGAAAACCAATCGTGTTGAGACATGCTGGATTCTGCTGTTCACCCGACGACCTTCTGCCAATGGGAACGAATGTGATGAGGCCGAGTGACCGCATGGACGATGCATGAAGACCGGACGAGGTCGCGAGGGTGCTGGCGAAACAGAGAAGGTGGCCATCAACCTCGGGCACATCGACCTCGGCCGCATCGACGTGCTTGTCCAGGAGGGCTTCTACACGAACCGCACGGATTTCATTCGGACAGCCATACGCAATCAGCTGACCACACAGGCGGATGAGGTTCGGCGTGGAATCGAGCGCAAGACGCTGGACCTCGGGCTTCGAGACTTCGCCCGAGAGGATCTGGAACGGGTGCGTGAGGCTGGCGAATTGCTGCACATTCGAGTCGTCGGACTGGCGCGATTCGGTAGCGATGTCTCTGGCGAACTGGTCCGCGCTACCATCGGATCGATAACGATTCTGGGTAGCTTGCAGGCCAGTCGCGAAGTCAAGGAGGCGCTTCGAGATCGATTTGTCTGAGCCTGCCCCCGGGGTCTCGAGCGCAGACTTGCTTGTCGGTCTGGCGAACGCCAGCACCTGCTAGCGCTGGTCGATGACCGACCGACCAGATCCGATGCAGAGGTCTGCAGGGCATTGCCGCGCCCGGAGTACTTTTTTCAATATCGCCCATCAGGACAAACCGAGCTGCTCCGGATGCCTTATCGTCGTGTGTGCGCATACTCGCGAAGGTGACGATAGTCGATCGTGCACCAGAAACCTGGAGGAGTTCTTTACCGTGCCAAGGAACATTTTCTACATCATCGGCGTAGTTGTCGTCGTCATCGTCGTATTGAAACTGCTGGGCTTGTATTGAACCGATTGCACGCCCTGTCGGCTGGCATGACTCGCTGAGCGGACGCGTGAGGCCTCGCAGAGACAGCGCTGCCGAAGCGACACAGCCTGTGAGCGCACCACGAATCGCGATAGTCGGGCTCGGTCCTCGCGGGTTGGTCGCCCTCGAGCGCCTGATCGAGCAGTTGGCCGAGCGCGAGGATGATCCAGCTGTCGAAATCGTGCTGTTCGAGGCCAGCCAGTACCCCGGTTGTGGACCCAACTACGCGCCGGATCAGCCACAATCCAATCAACTCAACATGCCCTTTCGAGAGATTCCCATGGCGACTCGGAAGTCTGTCGATGGCGCACCGGGCTTTGGCCGCTTCAAGTCTTTCACGGACTGGTATCAGGATCGGTTCGATGTCGTCAGTCGCGAGCAGGATCACTTCCCGCCGCGGGCAGAAATAGGTCGTTATCTGCAAGCTCGATTGGAGTCGATACTCGAGTTCAATGCGGACTCGTCGACGGTTCGGCTGAACTCGGTCGAGGTGAGCGACATTGCGGCCGCGAGCCGCCGATGGGCGCTGACGACCCGTCCGTCTGTATCGGAGGCGCCGTTCGATGAAGTGCTGCTGAGCATAGGGCATCAGAGCGCGACCCCGGACGACGCGTTGGAACGCTGGCGTCAGCATGGAACGCTCTTCGAGGATCCCTATCCGAGTGAATCGATCATCCAGTCGGCAGAGATCGATGCGGATACTGTCGTTGCGCTTCGAGGTCTGGGTCTGAGCATGATCGACGTCGTCAAGTCGCTGACCCTGGGACGCGGTGGACAATTCGTTTCTCAGGACCCGTCGCGCGGCACGCTTGCCTATCGCCGCTCGGGACGGGAACCGAAGACGATGCTGCCCTTCTCGCTGGATGGTCAGCCGGTTGCGCCGAAGCCTCTGAATGCGGGCCTTGATGAGCGGTTCAAGCCCGATGAAGAGATGATGAGTTCGGCCGACGAGGCGCTGTTGTCGGCTGCGCCAGCCTGTCGCGGTGATGAGCTGAAGATGCTCCTTGTCGATATCGTATCGTCAGCAGCGTCTGCGGTTTTCGCGCGTTGCTCGACGCCGCGTTCTCGGTCCGGGGTGCCTGCAGGGCAGAGTGCCGCTGCCTGGCGAGAACTGGCCAGACAGTGGCTTCTGGATCCGGAAACGGCGGACCCGGTGATCGTGGACAGGACGGCGTGCGCCGTGACGCTGTTGCAGACCTTCATGGATATGGCCACCGATCACGAGGAGCCTGGCCTGGATTATTGTATCGGGCAGGTGTGGCGACATTTCCAGCCGACGTTCTACGCACGCCTTCGATTTCTGGACGTTGACGGGGAGGCCATGCACGCGGCCATGGCGCTCGATCAGAGAATGAAACGCTACGCGTTCGGGCCCCCGGTGGAGGCGGTAGCGATGCTACTGGCACTGCACGATGCCGGCTTGCTGAAGTTCAAAGTCGTCGATGATCCTGATATCGAGCTGGTCGATTCAGGCTGGAGACTGCATGACGGTGAGAGTTCGATCACCGCACAGGTCATGATCGACACGGTTCTCGATCCGCCCAGGCTGCGTGCGACCTGTACGCCCCTGGTGAAGTGTCTGAAGACGCAGGACATCGTCAAGGTCGTCCACGAGGATCTGGGTGCGAGGGCACGGCAAGACGGACAATTGCTCATCGATTCGGGCCCCGTCGGCGGCATGGCGGCCGCAGGTCGATTGATTGTCGGTACGGTCTTCGAAGGCGACGCGTTGATCTGTTGTTTCGGAGAGGAGTTGAATGACTGGGCCAGAGGCGTTGTCGAGCGCCAGTTCGCTATAGCGGGGTAGCCGGTGGCACGGGAGCGCGACCCGGAAGCGCCCGATGGTGCCGCCCGACAGTGCGATTCGAGGAAACCGATGGCTACCTCAGGTCGGGTCTGATCCTTTCGGGTCTAATCCTCACGAAGGCCTTCTCTGAACACCGTCCCACCGCCAGCGGAATCGAGTTGCCTGATCTTCTCGGGGCGACCATCGCTGTGGATTCTCACATCGCCGATACCTGCATGATTCCAGAGACGCTCGCCGGCGTCGCGTCCCTCCGGCAGACGAGGCCAGATGCGGAACGCGCTGCGTTGCGTCAAGCGGTTGAGCGGCGACCAGGGTGCATAAAGCCAGCGATTCAGCCGATCGAGCCACTCGATCAGTACAGCGGGGAATTCATTCTTGATGCCGCTGCTCGTGATTTGCCAGATAGCCGGAGATTCCGGCTGATAACGCAGCCGCACGTCGTAAGCGAACGAATAGTGGACGTCGCCGGAGAGCAGGATGAATGTCTGCGGCGTCTGACGGTGTTCGAAAATACTGAGAATGACTGTGGCAGCCTCGTGATGAGCCATCCAGTTTTCCGCATCGACCAACAGCGGTTTCCCGAAGAACGTGAAGATGCCCTGGATGATCTCGATGAGCTTGACACCGAAAATCGGTGCAGAAGACACGACGATGACCGAAGGATTGCCCATGATGCGTTGCTGGAATGCCGTCAGCGCTTCCCAATCCATCAGGCCCGACGGTCGTGAAGGTTTGTCGCGACGATGCCACCGATGCGAGCGCGTGTCGAGCACCACCAAGACGGGGTCTGTGTCCAGCGAATATTGCCATCCACGGCATGCGAGCAATGTCTCGATCAGCGCATCGTGCCGCCCTTCCTCGAAGTGATTGACGCCATCATCCGGTTTACGGAAGAGCGCCTTGCAATCATCGAGGTGTTCCTGCAGACAATCCGAGCCGTTACCCCAGCCCTGGCATACCGCGTACGCAATCAGTGCATTGCCGACAATTCGGCGCGAAAAGGGATGATCGTAGGCTGTCTGTTCCCAGGCGAGCGACAGGTTCCAGTCGTCAGTGATGTCATGATCATCGAAAATCATGTAGGACGGTACATGGCTCAGCGCGCGTGCAGCCTGTGGCAGGCCATCGACGAATCCATCGATCCGAACGGCTTCCTTTCGATAGCGTCTGCGCAGTGACGTCGGCAGTGGGGGTTCAGCCAACTTGAGCAGCGACCAAGGTATGGGAGACCAGACCAGCAGATACATGGCCAGAACCTCCGCGAGGGACACCAGGTGATTCTCCGCATTCGCGGTCGTGAAGATCGGCTTGCGCGCTCCCCCGAAGAAGCGCTCGACAACGCTTGCGTTTTCCCTGATCTGTGGAAGCAAGCTTGATCGCCGATAATAGGTGTCGTCGTGAAGCACCAGTTCAGTGCCGCTACCGACTGTTGCACCGCTGATGATTTCGTCGAACAGTCCCAGTCGATCGCTGAGTTGGTGAATGGCGTTGAGCGTCGGGCCGGCTACGTCGTCCACGTAGACCTGATCGCCCGTCATCAACAGCAAAGTCGGTCGACTTTCTCCCCGCGACCCGCAGAGCTCGATTTCCCGGTCGACGCGGCGTAGTGCATCGTCCGAGAAATGGTGTGGCTTGCGGCAGGAACCGTGCAGGATCCGCTTGATTCGAGAGTGAATCACCAGGTGCGGCGAGGCGTGGCCGTCGTGACACAGGTGTGGTGCCCAGTCACCTACCCAGTTCACGCCGTTGTCGGTAAACCCGACGTCATAGTGCAGCAGGCGATCCACAGGCCAGGGTGAATCGGCGTGTACCTCCAGCAGCTGAATCACCGCGCGCTCGCCGATAGCCAGTTCCGTCTGCTCTGTGGCAAGCAGGGCCCTGTCCTGTATGACATCGCCAGCGAAACTGATTCGAATTCGCCAGAGGGTCGGGCACGTCGTCACGAGCCACAGCTTCAGGCGATCGGCTTGCACGTGTCGAACAATCGGACCCGCCAGAACGCGTGGCAAATCCGGAATCATGTCCACGCGTCCTGTTGTGGCAAAGCAGTCAACTGCTCAAGGACGCGTCAATGCGACCCCCGTAGCGACAACGGTCAACGCCGATGTAGCCAGCATGCGGATGAAGACATCACGGAGACGCGTGTTCCCATTTGATCTGGAATTCGACTTCCTCCTCGTTGTCGCTGCGTTCGTGTTCGATACTGTAGGTTGCGCGTACCGGCACATAGATGCGCTCTCCCGCAATCTGGATCTCGAACTGCTCATCGGCTTCGATGCAATCGGCAAGGCGACGCAGTTTTTCCACAAACTCCTTGTTCGCGTACGTCTTCTCGAGGTCTCTTACAGGTTTCATGAGGTTCCCACCCGTGAAAATGCATTATCGGAATTTTCGACTATCGCGACGATGAGCCGGGTCGCAAGCCGTTCGCAAGCCGTTCGCAAGAGACTGGCCAACGATCAAGCTCGTCTACGCGACAGTGGCTTCGCCCGATCAGCGACGGACTCTGGAAGTCTCTGATTCGATGACGATGGGTGCACACAGACAGAGTATGCCTGTCGGTAGCAGAGTGTGCTTGCTCGCCCTGAATGCCTTGAAATCGGTTGATGGGTGATTGACTGGCCGATCGACAGACGTTGGCCGTATATCCGCGCTACCCTTGATGAGTGCGCTACAACGTGATCATTCCCGCCTGGAACGAGGCGGCCTTCATCGGCCAGTCGATCGCCCGGATATCCGCTGCAATGGGACAGGTCAACGGGCATCAAGGAGAACTGATCGTCGTCGACAACAATTCGAGTGACGATACCGCCGACATCGCAAGAGCAGCAGGCGCGAGGGTCGTCTTCGAAGGGAAGAATCAGATCGCCCGTGCTCGCAACGCTGGCGCGGCAGCCGCCACAGCCGATGCGTTGATATTCATCGATGCAGATTCCTGGTGTCGCGCAGCGCTTCTGCAAGCCTCGCTCGACAGGCTTGCCGCAGGCACGGTTATCGGTGGTGGCTCGACCATCGCGCCAGATCGACCCGTCGGCGCTGCCGCGCGCCGGGGCATGAACCTGTGGAATCGGATCGGCACCACATTTCGACTGGCGGCGGGTTGCTTCGTGTATTGCCGGCGTGATGCCTTCGAGACGGTCGGAGGGTTCAGTGTCAGGGTTTACGCCGGTGAGGAGATCTACCTCTCGCGTGCCTTGAAGAAGCTTGCAAAGCGGCGCGGCATGACGTTCGAGATACTGGATATCGCCCCGGTCGTGACCTCGGTACGCAAGCTCGACTGGTACAGCCCGCTGCAACTCGCCCGGCAGACAGCGATCGTCTTCATACCGGGCGCGTTGTATTCGAAGCGCCTGTGTCGGACATGGTACGACTCGGATGGACGACGCTATAAATCAGGGGTCGACAAGGACGCCGGCAATTGACCGACGACCTTGCCTCCCCGCCCGCCTTATTTCGTCGACATCTCCGCACCAGCGTCTTCGAGCAATCCGCGCTTGCGCAATTCCGCAACGACGCGCTCGGCTGCCTGTTCGGCAGAGAGCTGAGACGTGTCGACCAGCAATTCGGGTGATTCAGGCGGCTCATAGGGCGAGTCGATACCGGTGAAATTGGCAAGCTCGCCCCGGCGTGCCTTCTTGTAGAGGCCCTTCGGATCACGTTCTTCGGCGATTGACAGTGGCGTGTCGATATGCACCTCGATGAATTCTCCCTCGCTCACGAACGAGCGTGCGAGAGCGCGTTCGGCCCGGAAGGGCGAGATGAAGGCGGTCAGCACGATCAATCCCGCGTCGACCATGAGGCCCGCGACTTCACCGATGCGGCGGATGTTCTCGACCCGATCGGCGTCGGTGAAGCCGAGGTCACGGTTGAGGCCGTGGCGCACGTTGTCACCGTCCAGCAGATAGGTGTGACGACCAAGCGCGGCGAGTTTCTTCTCGACCAGGTTCGCGACGGTCGACTTGCCCGCGCCCGAGAGTCCGGTAAACCAGACGACGGCCGGCTGTTGCCCCTTCAAGGTGCCGCGCAGCGTCTGGTCGACATCGACCGCCTGATGGTGGATGTTGTCGGAACGTCTGAGCGCGAAGTGCAACATGCCGGCACCCACCGTTGCACCGCTCGATCGATCGATCAGTATGAACGCGCCGGTGGTGCGATTGTCCTGGTAGCTGTCGAAGGCGATCGGCTGGTCGGTGTTGATGTTGCAGACTCCGATACCATTCAACGGCAGTTCGCGGGCAGCGCTTTTCTCGAGCGTGTTCACGTTGACCTGATGCTTGATGGCAGTGATGGACGCCTTGACGGTCTTGGTGCCAATCTTCAGGAGGTACGGCCGCCCGGAAAACAGTGCATCGTCGTGCATCCAGACGATGGTGGATTCGAATGAATCGGCCACACTCGCCGGGGCATCGCCCGCCGAAATCATGTCGCCTCGGGATGCATCGATCTCGTCAGCCAGCGTCAGGGTGACCGACTGGCCGGCACGGGCCTCGTCGAGATCGCCGTCCATGGTGACGATTCTCGCGATCGTGCTGGTGCGTCCCGAGGGTTGTACGCGAATGGCGTCACCGGGCCGGACGCGACCGCTGGCGAGTGTGCCCGCATAGCCGCGAAAATCAAGATTCGGACGATTGACCCATTGCACCGGCAGCCGGAAAGCTTGCTCTTCGGCTCGTTCGATATCGACCTTGACCGTTTCGAGCCAGGAGAGGAGCGTCGTGCCGTGATACCAGGGCATGGCCTCGCTCGGCGCGGTCACGTTGTCGCCGGTCAGCGCCGACATGGGAATCGCGGTGACCCGCTCGATGCCGAGTTCGTTGGCGAAGCTCGCGTAGCTGTCGCGGATGGCGATGAAGGTCTCTTCGTCGAAGTCGACGAGGTCCATCTTGTTGACGGCGAGAACGACATGGCCAATGCCGAGAATCGATGCCAGGTAGCTGTGACGGCGCGTCTGGGTCAGGATGCCCTGCCGCGCATCGCAGAGAATGACGGCCACGTCGGCGGTCGAGGCGCCGGTCACCATGTTGCGGGTGTACTGCTCGTGTCCGGGGGTGTCAGCAACGATGAACTTGCGCCGGTCAGTCGAGAAGAAGCGATAGGCCACGTCGATCGTGATGCCTTGCTCCCGTTCGGCCGCCAGCCCGTCGACGAGCAGGGCGAAGTCGATCTCCTTGCCCTGTGTGCCCCACTTCTTCGAGTCGGAGGTTACCGCTTCGAGCTGATCCTCGAAGATGACCTTGGATTCGTACAGGAGCCGGCCGATCAGTGTGCTCTTGCCATCGTCCACGCTGCCACAGGTAATGAAGCGCAGCAGGCTCTTCTTTTCGTGAACGTCGAGATAGCCTGCGATGTCGTCGGCGATCAGTCGTTCGGATTCTTCGTGGAATCCGCTTTCGGAAGTTGTTGTTGTCGAGTTCATCAGAAGTAACCTTCCTGCTTTTTCTTTTCCATCGAGGCGGCCGAGTCGTGGTCGATCATGCGGCCCTGGCGTTCCGAAGTCCTGGTCAACAACATCTCCTGAATGACCTCCTCCAGCGTCGATGCTTCTGAGGGAACGGCGCCGGTCAGCGGATAGCAGCCGAGCGTGCGGAAGCGGACCTTGCGCATCTCCGGCACCTCGCCCTCGTGCAGCGGCATGCGATCGTCATCGACCATGATCAACATGCCATCGCGCATGACCACCGGTCGTTCGGCAGCGAAGTAGAGCGGCACGATCGGGATTTCCTCGCGGTGGATGTACTGCCAGACATCGAGCTCCGTCCAGTTCGAGATCGGGAAGACGCGAATCGACTCGCCCTGTCGCTTGCGCGCGTTGTACAGCGACCAGAGTTCCGGTCGCTGGTCCTTCGGCTCCCAACGATGTTGCGGGGTGCGAAACGAGAACACGCGTTCCTTCGCGCGCGACTTCTCCTCGTCGCGGCGAGCACCACCGAAGGCAATGTCGAAGCGATGCATGTCGAGCGCTTGCTTCAGTCCTTCGGTCTTCATGATGTCGGTATGCAAGGCTGACCCGTGGGTGAAGGGGTTGACGCCTTGTGCCAGGCCGTCCGGGTTCACGTGACGGATGAGTTCAAGGCCGTATTCGTCGACGATGCGTTCGCGAAACGCGTACATCGCCTGAAATTTCCAGGTCGTGTCGACGTGCAGCAGGGGGAAGGGCGGCGGCGCGGGGTAGAAGGCCTTTCTCGCCAGATGCAGCATGACCGCACTGTCCTTGCCGATGGAGTAGAGCATGACGGGGTTGTCCGCCTCGGCGACCACCTCGCGCATGATATGGATGCTCTCGGCCTCGAGCCGTTCGAGGTGCGTGAGCGGGCGACGCGAGATCGCCTCTGCCGGTGCATTGCCCAGAGCGGCGTCTTGGGCTGCATTCCGGGCTGCATTCCGGGCTGCGTTGAGCTCGATGTTCCGGGCGGTGTTCACGGCAAAGTCCTCGGCCCGTGTGCGGGCTGTTTGGGGTGCTCGGGGAGTGCCCGCAGCGTCGATGGGGTCGATGACGAGCACATGCTCGACATCGTGTTTCTCGAGCCACGCCGCGATGGCGGGATCACGTACAAGATGCATACCGGGCATGACCAGTGCGATGCGCTGTTCGATGCTCGCGTCCAGAGCCGTGAGAAAGGCCAGCCAGTCGGTTGTTCGAGGGGCTTGTTCCAGCAACGCCCACCAGGCGCGTCCGCGCGGCTCGTGAACGAACAGCTGACTCAAACCGTCGCGGGTCCGTCGGCTGCCGAGCCAGAGAACCTGCGCACTCTGGCGTCGTGCTCGCCGGGCGAAGCGGTTGTATTCAGTACCGGTCGATTCGATCAGGCGGCGATGTCTGCTTGGCGGGTTCAGGCCCCAGTCGGCCAGGCGAGACGCAACGGTCGATCGGCTGGCCGTGATGCCTTCCCGCTTGAACCAGTCGATGGCGGCGTCGAGGGACCAGCAGCCGGCTTGGCCAGCTGCGCCCTGCAGGGCGTCCTGACGTAACCGCGCCGGCAGATCTTCCGTGCTGGCGGCGACAGTCAGGCTCGGGCGGCCCCGTGGACCGACGTCGACAGCGTCCCAGCCACCGGATCGATAAGCGCGCAGAGCAGCGGTGATGGTTGGTGCACTGAGCCCGACCTGGCGACGCGTGTCGACCAGGGTCGCACCGTCGAGCCGCAACGCCACGGCCTCGCGGCGGAGTCGGTTCAGTTCGGCAAGTGTGCGAGTTGGGGAGGTGGACACGCGTGTTGGTCGAATAAAACTAATTAAATTGTCGTTGCAAACAGTATACCCAGTATTCATGGTCCTTGGAAACGGTAAATAGTTTGATGTTCGTTCTGTGCAGCTCTCCGCAAGGTCCGCAGCTGACGATCTCGCATGACAGCCGATGCCGGTCGTTGCAGGTACGTCGGTGGCGCAGGGTGTACCCTGTCGACGAGCATGGCGTGGCCTGCGCTTGCCGCCTGTCTGTTGACGTCTGCAATCCTCACTATTCCGAGCGATGACCCGAAAAGTATTCATCAAGACCCACGGCTGCCAGATGAACGAGTACGACTCGGCGAAGATGCTGGACGTACTGGCAGACCAGGGACCGGTTGAAGCGACGAGCGAGCCCGCCGAGGCAGACATCCTCCTTCTGAACACCTGCTCCATTCGGGAGAAGGCGCAGGAGAAGGTGTTCTCGGAACTGGGCCGCTGGCGCGAGCTGAAGGAGGCGCGCGCGGATAGTGGCGGTCGCCCGCTGGTGATCGGTGTCGGTGGTTGCGTCGCAAGCCAGGAAGGCGAGGCCATTCATGCCAGAGCGCCGTTCGTCGATGTGGTCTTCGGACCACAGACGCTGCATCGCCTGCCTGATCTGGTCGAGCGTGCCGAGACCTCGCGCCGGCCGGTCGTCGACATCAGCTTCCCCGAGATCGAGAAATTCGATCGACTGCCCGAGCCTCGCGCCGACGGGCCCTGTGCGTTCGTCTCGATCATCGAAGGATGCAGCAAGTACTGCAGCTTCTGCGTCGTGCCGTATACGCGCGGCGAGGAAATCAGTCGTCCGCTCGACGATGTGCTCGATGAGGTGATGGCGCTGACAGAACAGGGCGTTCGTGAAATACACCTGCTCGGGCAGAACGTGAATGCCTACCGCGGGCCGATGCACGGCGGTGGCAAGGCCGACCTGGCCGTGCTGATCCGTTGCGTCGCGGCCATCGAGGGGGTCGGGCGAATTCGTTTCACCACCTCCCATCCGGTGGAATTCAACGACGCTCTGATCGAAGCGTATCGCGACGTGCCTGAGCTTGTAAGTTTCCTGCACCTGCCGGTACAGAGCGGGTCGGATCGAGTGCTCGCGGCCATGAAGCGCGGTCATACGGTGCTGGAATTCAAGTCGAAGATCCGCAAGCTGATGGCGGCCAGACCCGATCTGACCTTGTCTTCCGATTTCATCGTCGGCTTTCCGGGCGAGACCGAGCAGGAGTTCGAGCAGACCTTGCAGCTGATCGAAGCGCTCGGCTTCGATCATTCCTTCAGCTTCATCTACAGTGCCCGCCCGGGAACACCGGCGGCCAGCCTGGTCGACGAGACCCCCCTTCAGGAGAAGAAGCACCGGCTGGCGCGCCTGCAGGCCATCATCACCCGTCAGGCAGCCGCGATTTCAGCGGCCATGGTCGGCACACAGCAACGCGTGCTGGTCGATCGACCGGCACGCAAGGATCCGAACGAGATCAGCGGCCGCACCGAGAACAATCGCGTCGTGAATTTCGCCGGGCCAGCATCCCTGATCGGTCAATTCGCCGACGTCGTCATCACCGAGGCCTATCCGAATTCGTTGCGCGGACGACTCGCGTCGGTAACCTGCGCTTCGACGACGGCTGCATGACGACGCTTTCCTTCCGCATCGAGCCTGCTGACAACGCACGACTGGCCACCCTCTGCGGCCAGTTCGACGAGCATCTCAAGCAGATCGAATCGCGCCTCGCTGTGGAAATCAGTAATCGAGGCAGTCATTTCCATGTCAGCGGTGGCAGTGATGAGGTCGTTGCCAGCGCACGGGCGCTGATCGATCATCTGTACGATTTGACCGAGAACGACACTCTGGCCCCCGAACAGGTACATCTATCGATGCAGGAATCTGGACTCGAGGCGCTGACATCAGCTCAGGTGGGTGCTGGCGAGACACTGATCAAGACGCGACGCGCGACGATTCGCTGTCGAGGCGAGCGTCAGATCGACTACGTCCGCAGTGTCAAGGATCGCGATCTCACCTTCGGTATCGGGCCAGCAGGTACCGGCAAGACTTTTCTTGCCGTCGCCTGCGCCGTCGAGGCGCTCGAAGCCGAAGAAGTGCAACGACTCGTGCTGGTGCGGCCTGCGGTCGAAGCCGGTGAACGGCTGGGTTTCCTGCCGGGTGACATGATGCAGAAGGTCGACCCGTACCTGCGGCCCATCTATGACGCGCTGTACGAGTTTCTCGGCATCGAGCGTGTCAGCAAGCTGGTCGAACGCAACGTCATCGAGATCGCACCGCTGGCGTACATGCGCGGGCGAACGCTGAATCATTCCTGCGTGATCATGGACGAAGCGCAGAACACCACGGTGGAACAGATGAAGATGTTCCTGACGCGAATCGGATTCGGCTCGAAGGCAATTGTCACCGGCGATACAACCCAGGTGGATCTGCCCAAGCACCAGCTATCCGGTCTGAAGCACGTGCAGGGGGTGCTGGAAGGCGTCGAGGGCGTCGGTTTCTGCCGTTTCACCGCGGCCGACGTCGTTCGGCATCCCTTGGTGCAGCGAATCGTCGCAGCCTACGATGTGGCAGAGAATCCCGAGGCCGATGCTGACTGAGCGGCTTGCCCGTCAGCCGGACATCTGTCAAAAATACATGCCTGCCAGTCTGTCACTGCAGATCCTGCTCGACATCGACGAGCGTGCGGGTGAAGAGACGTCGTACTTGCCCGCGCTCGAGTTCTTCGACGAATGGATAGGCTCTGCGCTGCGCGAGAGTGACAAGGCAAAGCCGTCGTCAGTGTCGCCGCTGGATCACGAAGTCTCGATCCGTCTGGTTGGTCGCGCGGAAATGAAAGCCTTGAACAAGGCCTGGCGAGATCGGGATGCGTCGACCAACGTCCTGAGCTTCCCGTCCGGCCTGCCGCCCCTGCCGCGGCCGAGCGAGCGCGACCTGCAGGCCCTGGGGGACCTGTTGTTCTGCCCGGCCGTGGTCGAAGCCGAGGCGCAGAGTCAGCAAAAGAGGATCGAACATCACTGGGCGCATCTCGTGATTCACGGAACCCTGCACCTCTGTGGCTACGATCACCAGACCGAGGCTGAAGCCACCACTATGGAGGCTGTCGAAATTCGGCTACTATCGAGGCGTCTGATCCCCGATCCGTACGGCGTGCGCGCCCACTTTCATGACTGACGACAGTACGGACGCTGCGAGCAACCGGTCCTTGATGGACAGGCTCGTCCAGGCCATGGGCGGGGAGCCGCGTGATCGCGACGAACTGCTCGAAGTGCTGAGAGGTGCGCAAACGCGTGAGCTGTTCGACGCCGACACCTTGCAGATGGTCGAGGGCGTGTTCAAGGTCATCGAGATGCGCGTGCGCGACATCATGATTCCGCGAGGACAGATGGTGGTTGTCGAGCGGAGTGCCTCGCTCGAGGGCTTGTTGCCTGTGGTACTCGAATCGGGTCACTCGCGCTTTCCGGTCATTGACGAGGACAAGGACAATGTCGTCGGTGTGCTGCTCGCGAAAGATATTCTCAAGCACTCTGCCAGTCACTCCGCGGGCCAGAACGCAGGTGAGGGTGATGCACCGTTCCAGATCGAGAGTATCATGCGTGAGCCCACCTTCACGCCCGAGACCAAGCGGCTGAACGTGCTGTTGAAGGAGTTCCGTTCCAGGCGTTCGCACATGGCGATCGTGCTGGATGAATACGGCGGAACCGGCGGCCTCGTCACGATCGAGGACGTGCTCGAGGAGATCGTCGGTGAAATCGATGATGAACACGATATCGAGGAAGACGTCGATATCCGGACGCACGGCGATGGTCGTTATTCCGTCAGGGCGCTCACCCCGATCGACGATTTCAACCAGATGCTGGGCACGGAGTTCAGCTCAGAGGAGTTCGACACCATCGGTGGCCTGCTGATGCAGCACATCGGACACATGCCGAAGAGCGGTGAGACGGCGGAGATCGACGGCTGTCAGTTCCGCGTTCTTTCGGCCGACTCCCGCCGTCTGCATCTGCTCCAGGTCACGCCGCCGGGACCGCCACCGGGGTAATGAGACTGCCGCCTCCGTCGTTCGGCATCGCCGCGGTCGTCGCGTTGCTTGCCGGGCTTGCGCTACCGTTCGCGTTTGCGCCGCGCGAAGCGTGGCCGATCGCGACGGTCTCGCTATTCATCCTCTATGCCCTGTTGCAGGGCCGTTCGCCGCGTCAGGCACTGGTCATCGGCTGGCTCTTCGGCCTCGGCTATTTCGGTATCGGGGTGAGCTGGGTCTATCACAGCCTGCATCTGTTCGGCGCGGCGGTTGCGCCACTGGCGGCGGCACTCACCGCATTGTTCGTGTTGGTGATGACGGTATTCCCGGCAGTCGTTGCCTGGCTCTGGTGCCGGCTCTCGGTCGGGGGCGCGGTGGCACCGGTTCGCTCGGCCTGGCTGTTCGCGGCGCTCTGGGTGCTGGGCGAACTTCTTCGGGGCAAGCTGATGGGGGGCTTCCCCTGGTTGCTCGTCGGTTACAGCCACACAAACGCGCCACTTGGCATCCTGGCGCCGCTCCTGGGTGTGTACGGCCTTGGCTTTCTGCTGGTTGCCGTCAGCGCGCTGCTCTGGCCGTTGTCGGCACCGGGTCGGGCGCACTTCGGTCGATCGATACCGGGCGAAGGCCAGTTGCGCAGTGCGGCCGTCTCGAGCGCGCGCGTGTCTGCTTCCCGCACAGTCGTCCTCCGCGCGGCTGTCTCCCTGCTCGTGATCGTCGCGGGTGTCGTGGCGGCTGGTGCATACAAGCCCGGTACAGACAATGGCGAACCGCTTCGGGTTCGACTGGTCCAGGCGAACATTCCGCAGGCTCTGAAGTTCAGTCAGGAGCGTCTCGAGACATCACTACGCTTGTACACATCGCTCAGCGAGCGCGACAGCCTCGCGGAGATCGATCTGGTTGTCTGGCCGGAAACGGCGATTCCGACTTACTTCGATCGAGTCGAATCCGCGCTTGCGCCATTCATCGACTCGATGAGTGCACAGGGAGTCGACGTTCTATCGGGTGGATTTCACCGTGAAGGGGATAGGATCTGGAACAGTGTCAGGCAGCTCGGCGGTGATCGGGCGCTGTATCGCAAGCGCCATCTGGTGCCGTTCGGGGAGTACATGCCACTGCGTTTCGTGCTCGACTGGTTTGCGCAGTTCATCGAGATTCCCATGTCGGATCTTGCTGAAGGCGATGGCCCGCATGTCCCCTTGCGTTTGCAAGGTCAGCGAATTGGTCTCTCTATCTGTTACGAAGATGTCTACGGTGAAGAGATGCGTGCCTTGCTGCCCGCGTCGACGCTGCTCGTCAACGTCTCCAACGATGCATGGTTCGGGGCGAGTGCGGCGCCACATCAACATGAGCAGAAAGCACGGATGCGCGCACGCGAATTCGATCGACCGATGGTACGGGTCACCAACACCGGCGTCTCCTCGGCGATTCGCGCGGACGGCAGTGTGATCGAGCGGATCGAGCACGATACCCAGGGCGTGCTCGATGTCGATGTGCAGCCCCGACAGGGCATGACACTGTACGCGGGCACGGGAAACTGGCCGATATTCCTGGTGTGCCTGGCGATACTCGCGTGCGGATGGATTGCCGGACGAGGTGTCGCTGGACAGCGGAGCGCGACTGTCCGATGATCAGGCGGCCGCGTCCCCGATCGATCGAATAGCGCCGTTTCCCGACCTGCCGAAACAGAGGCCGATCCGATGTCTGCAAAGCAGTTTTCACCCTTGAACGATGCGCATGTCGCGGCGAGCGGCAAGCTGGTCGATTTCGCCGGCTGGCAGCTTCCCGTACACTACGGCTCGCAGATGGAGGAGCACCGCGCGGTGCGCGAACGGGCCGGCGTGTTCGATATATCGCACATGACCATCGTCGACCTGCACGGCAGCGGCGTTCGCGACTGGTTGCGTACGCTGCTTGCCAACGATGTCGGCAAGCTTGCCGACGGTGAGGCGCAATACGGGTGTCTCTGCAATGAGCGCGGCGGGGTCGTCGACGATGTCATTGCCTATCGACACGATAGTGATCATTGGCGCCTGATCGTGAATGCTGCCACCCGCGAGAAGGATATCGCGTGGCTTGCAGGTCATTGCCCGGTCGGCGTCGAGCTGCAGACACCGGAAGCGATGGCGATGCTTGCAGTACAGGGGCCGGATGGTGTCGCCCTCGCCATGCAGGCCTTGCGTGAGACGCGCGAATCCGTACCTGAGCTGAGCGCTCTCGAGCGATTTTCATTTGCAGTCGCCAATGACCTGTTTGTTGCCCGAACCGGCTACACGGGTGAGGATGGGGTCGAGCTTGCGCTCCCGGCGTCGGAGGTCGTGGCGCTCTGGAACGCTCTGGTCGCATCCGGCGTAAAGCCGTGCGGGCTCGGTGCGCGCGATACTCTGCGGCTCGAGGCTGGCATGAGTCTTTATGGCAATGATCTCGATGAGGAGCATTCGCCTGTCGAGTGCGGCCTCAGTTGGACGGTAGACCTCGCGGATGACAATCGCGACTTCATCGGGCGTGCGGTCATCGCACAGCACAAGGCCCAGGGTGGACGTCGTGTGCGCATCGGTCTGCTGCGCGAGGAGCGGGGTGTTCTGCGAGCGGGACAGCCGGTGGTGCTCGACGGCCGCCAGGTGGGTGCGGTGACGTCAGGCACCTTCAGTCCGACGCTGCAACACTCGATCGCGCTGGCTCGCGTCGAAGCCGCCATCGAAGGTACCTGCCATGTACTGGTCCGGGATCGACCGCTATTGGTTCAGCGTGCCGCCATTCCCTTCGTGCGGAGAGGTACAGTCAATGCATGACGCCGGTGTGGCTTTCCGCAATCCGGCCTTGCAGCTCTTTCTTGAAACCCCATTCTAGCCAAGCTTTCTCGCTAAGCTTACTCGTAATGCTTACTTGCAACGCCTACTCGCAACGCTTACTCGCAACGCTTACTCGCAACGCTTACTCGCAACTCTGGCCCCAACGGAGCAAACTGACGTGGACATACCTGGTGATCTGAAATTTGCGGCATCCCATGAGTGGGTCCGTCGAAACGATGACGGTACGCTGACCGTCGGTATCAGCGAACACGCACAAGAGCAGCTCGGCGACCTGGTTTTCGTGGAGACGCCGGAAGTCGATCGGAGTTGTGAGGCGGAGGAGGGCATCGCGGTCGTCGAGTCGGTCAAGGCGGCATCCGATCTCTATGCACCGGTGGCAGGAACCGTCATCGATGCGAACGGCGCGCTGGCAGACACGCCCGAACTGGTCAATACCGACCCGTATGGTGAGGGCTGGATATTTCGCCTGAAGCCCGACGACGAGGACGCGATAGAGTCGCTCATGAGTCCGGATGATTATGAGAGTTACGCCGAGAGCGGCGACTGATTGACAAACGACGAATTGACAAACGACGGATTGACAACGGATCGATTGATAACGGTCGGACGACTGGCCGGCAATCGGGAGAGCCCATCATGAGCGAGTATCCGTCGAACGTGAACATCCCTCCGGACACGAGTTTTACCGGGCGCCATGTCGGCCCGCGAGAGAGCGATATCGAGTCAATGCTCGCGCGACTCGGCTGCGCTTCGCTTGCATCACTGGTCGAGGAGGTGGTGCCCGAAAGCATCCGTCACGAGGAACCGCTGGCGCTCGACGAGGGTGTCAGCGAAGCCGGGGCGCTGATGGAGATCGCCGCACTCGCGGCGCGCAACCGGGTCGTCCGCACGCTGCTCGGGCAGGGCTATCACGACTGCCATGTACCGGCTGTCATTCAGCGCAACGTGCTTGAGAATCCTGGCTGGTACACCGCGTACACACCCTATCAGCCGGAGATCGCGCAAGGTCGGCTCGAAATCCTGTTCGATTTCCAGACCCTCATCACCGAGCTTTCCGGCCTCGACATCGCCAACGCATCGCTGCTCGATGAGGCCACGGCGGCGGCCGAGGCCATGGCCATGGCGCATCGAGCGCTGCGCGGCAGCCGCACGACGCTGCTCTGCGATGCCGACTGTCATCCGCAAACGCTCGACGTCCTCGCGACGCGCGCACAGCCGCTCGGCATGACCTTGCGGATCGTGCCGGTCGGCGAGATCGCCGACGTGGTGGCAAGTGACGGCGAAGATGTGTTCGGCGTCCTCGTGCAATACCCGGGCTCCCGGGGACAGGTGCCCGAGCTGCAACCCATTGCGGCGGCCGCACGCGCCGCGGGTGCGTTGACGATCGTCGCGGCCGATCTGCTGGCACTGACCTTGCTCGAATCGCCGGGTGATGCGGGCGCCGATATCGTTGTCGGCAGTGCCCAGCGGTTCGGCGTGCCGATGGGCTTTGGCGGGCCGCATGCCGCATTCATGGCAACGAGTGACGCCTACAAGCGCAGCCTGCCCGGGCGCCTCGTCGGGCAGTCGCTCACTGCCGAGGGCAAACCTGCCTATCGGCTTGCCCTGCAGACGCGCGAGCAGCACATCCGGCGCGAGAAGGCGACGTCCAATATCTGCACGGCGCAAGCGCTGCTGGCGATCATGGCGGCCTTGTACGCGACCTGGCACGGCCCGGATGGGCTGGTCGCCATCGCTCGACGTGTGCGTGCCCATGCAGACACCCTGGTAGCGACAATCGCGCAAGCCTTTGGCACCGATGGAATTCCAGGTGGCGAGCAGGGTGCCAGGCAAGGTGCGCCACGGGTCATCGGCGAGACGCGCTTCGACACCGTCGAACTTGCGGTCGATGATGCCGATGACGTGTTGAGACGCCTGCTCGAAGTCGGCTTCAACGGACGCCGGGTCGAACAGCACCGCATCACGTTGACCTTCGACGAGACCACGACAGATGCCGACGTCCGCCTCGTGGCGGCAGCCCTGCTGGATATTGATGCCGCATCACTCGCACTGATGGCGGCGGCACCCCGTGATCTGTCGCGGGATCGCGCGGCCACCTTCCTGTCTCAGGCGGTCTTTCATGCCTATCGTTCCGAGACCGACATGATGCGCCGCCTGCGGCGCTTGTCCGATCGTGACATCGCCCTTGACCGGGCGATGATTCCGCTCGGCTCCTGCACGATGAAGCTGAACGCGGCCGCCGAGATGATGCCGATCACCTGGCCCGGTTTCGCTGACATTCACCCGTTCGCACCATCAAAGCAGACAGCCGGTTACCGCGCCCTGATCGATGATCTCGAACGCATGCTCGCTGCCTGCACGGGCTACGATGCGGTTTCCTTGCAACCCAATGCAGGTAGCCAGGGAGAATACGCGGGGTTGCTGGCCATCAAGCGCTACCACGAGAGTCGTGGCGAAACCTTGCGTGATGTCTGCCTGATTCCGAGTTCGGCACACGGCACCAATCCAGCCAGTGCGCAGATGGCCGGCATGCGTGTCGTTGTCGTTGCCTGCGATACGGCAGGTAATGTCGACGTCGACGATCTTGCGAACAAGATCGAACGACACGCGGGCAAAGTTGCCGCGATCATGATCACCTATCCGTCAACGCACGGTGTCTTCGAGGCAGGCGTGCGTGACGTCTGTCGACGGGTCCACGAGGCCGGCGCCCAGGTGTATATCGACGGTGCCAACCTCAACGCCATGGTCGGGACGGCGCAGCCGGGTCGCTTCGGTGGCGACGTCTCGCATCTCAACCTGCACAAGACCTTCTGCATACCACACGGTGGTGGGGGGCCGGGTGTGGGCCCGATCGGTGTCGGCGAGCATCTAGTGCCGTTCCTGCCCGGGCACCGCGAACTGGGTAACGCCCGGGGCGCTGTCAGTGCAGCCCCCTGGGGCAGCGCACTGATACTGCCGATCACCTGGATGTACATTCGCATGATGGGCGCTGCCGGCCTCCGCAGGGCGACGGAGGTGGCCATCCTGAACGCCAATTACATCACGATGCGGCTCGGTGACACCTACCCGATACTCTATCGGGGCAGCAACGGGCGCGTGGCGCATGAATGCATTCTCGATACCCGCAAGCTCAAGGATACCTGCGGCATTACCGTGGACGACATCGCCAAGCGACTCATGGATCATGGCTTTCACGCACCCACGATGTCATTCCCTGTCGCCGGCACACTGATGGTGGAGCCCACGGAAAGCGAATCGCTTGCAGAGATAGACCGGTTCTGCGAAGCCATGCTCTCGATCCATGCTGAAGCGATGCAGGTCGGAGCAGGTGTCTGGCCTGCGGATGACAACCCGTTGTGCAACGCACCGCATACTATCGCCATGGTGACGTGCGATGACTGGTCGCACCCCTATCCGCGTCGTCTGGCCGCCTGGCCGACAGTGTCGACGCACAGTGCCGATACCGGCGACACGCGTGACAAGTACTGGCCACCGGTCGCGCGAATCGACAATGTCCATGGCGACAAGCACCTGATCTGCTCGTGTCCGCCCTTGTCGAGCTATATCCCGGAGCTTGCGACCACGACTGCCGCCTGAAAGTCACGCCAAGGCGTCGAGGGGCTCTGACCCCGCCAATATCATGTTGCCTGACCACGAGCGGCCGGTCGATCTCGCGTTGATGAACGAGTGATCAAAGCGACCTCACGGCCTACCGCAAGTCGCTCATCGCGTCCTGGATCCCGTGACTGATTAATTGTGAACGCGTGCAAACTCTCCAGGTTCGTCTATTTTCCTGATTGGCGGAGGAGCGTTGCACGCTCCCGGCCGCGCCTTTGTAGCGATTCAGGTAACCGTCGATGTCGTCAGAGTCTCTTGAGCAGGAAGCCGTATCTGAGCAGCAAGCCGTATCCGAACAGCAAGCAACGCCATCGAGTTCCGACCGTGCCGAAACACATCGTCGGCGCGCCAATCAGAGTCCACGCCGCAAGCGTCCGCTGCGTCTGATCTTGATGCGTCGGCTCGACAATTTTCTCAGGGTCAGGCAGATGTACCGCCTGGCCTTCGTGCTGGTGCCGCTGGCTGGATTCATCCACGTATCAATGCTGAACGGCGTGCTGGAACGGGGCCCGCAGGAAAATTTCGTGGTATCGACCCTCGAGACAGACCAGGAAGCTGCCTGGCAGGTCGGAACGCAAGCTCCGGAGTCGAACCTGTCGTCGACTTCGATTCCGAACGCGACAGGAGCCCACATCGGCGATGGCTCGACCTCCTGGTCGATCGTGCAGAGCGCGTCAGCCGATGACGCGTCAGCCAATGATTCGATCATCAAGAAGTCGATCATCGAATCAGGCAACCGGACCTCACCTGCACGGATGCCGAACGCGTCTACGCACATCGCATCGACCCTGGATGTGCCGACCGTGCGGGTGACCGTGCTGGCGCGTGCCGACTCGATGATCGCGCGCGCGCGCGCAGACGGCCGTCATTCCAGCGACGAGGCCGTCACGACCCGTCGTGTGCCGGCAGCTGCCGGCGACGAGCGCATCGCCATGAGCACCTTCGGTCGCCAACGCGATCAGGATGAAGAGTCGGCCTCACCGATGCCGCGTTCCTACGTTGTCAACGAAGGCGGCTCTCTGTGGCGGACGGGACGGCGTTTCATCAAGGACGAAGGTCTGCTAGATGCCTTCATTGACAGTCTTGCCGCCAACGGCATGGATGTGCGCCATGTTCCGGCTGGCTTCACGTTCGTCGTTGACGATCTCGGTGCCGACGGCATGCTGGTTGTCTCGGAACGTTCGGGTGAATCCTTTGCCACTCATATCTACGACGACAACGTGATCACTGCCGTCAGACCGTCCAAGCGCGAAGTGCGAGGCACGACGCCGAACGATTCGAAGCCCGGCGTCTGGCGCTCTGAAGACCCGACCCAGACCGCACTGCTCGACTGAACTCTCTGTGCAGCGGGCGTGCTTGCTTGATCGGCCCGTCGGCTGTTGTCGTTGTTCAGACCGGGTTCAGCCGGTACATCGCATGCTGCGGCCTCCTTCATTCGATCGGAGTCGACCATGCGCATTCGTGCCCTCGGTCCCGGTACGCTCTTGGCAACGTGCCTTGCCCTGTCCCTGTCAGCGATGGCACCCGGCGCTCATGCCGGTGGTTACCTGGCGATCGACGGCAGTTCGCTCATCCTGGGTGATGGCAACCCGGGCGATGGCGTCGAATCCGGACTGAATCCGCGTGGTGGTCGCTTGCGCCTGGGGCTGCGCATGTCGCAGGATTTCGACGTCGAGTTTCAGGTGGGCGTATCGTCCGATGACGGTAACGAACAGCTGGATGACTTCCGTACGAATTTTGCCGGCGCGTATCTGAAAGGCTATGCCCCGGTGGGCGTGCGTAGTGCGCTGTTCGCGTTGGCAGGTGTCGCTGGTGTCGAATTCACAAGGACGCGCGATGCGCTGGACACGTCGCAGACGGGGAGCGGGTTCTCGTTTGGTGCCGGGCTCGAGACCGAACTCAGCGGGCGCTTCGACCTGAGTGCTGACTGGATGCGCTATCTCTCCGGGGATGATGAGCTTGCCCAGGTGGATGCGGTGAGCATCGGATTGAAGTACTACTTCTGAGTGTTGCTGTTCGGGCGACGGTCAGCGGTGATTCTGCAGTTCGTTGGCTGGTGGTTCTTCAACATGACGTAGACGTACCACTGCCGCTGCAAAGTCTCGACAGCTCAACGACTCGCAATTGACGGGTCGGCAGGCGTCCTGATCGCATGTTCCGCCAGTCGATCGTAGTCGGGTCGACAGGTGTCCGCGAGGTGCCGATCGCTTGCGGATACTACGACCGGCTCGAGCATGCGAGGTGCTGCAAAGCCAGTCGAACGGTTGACCGCGTCGTACCAATGCGTTCCCCAGATACCATCGCTTTCGCGAGAGCCCGTCGGCCACGAAAGCATGGCTGTATCGAAGGCGATGGACAGTCGTTCGCAGAGCGCCCGTAGCTGCCCTTCGGGATCTCGAAGAAAACGTTCGCTGTCGATCACGGGTGGGGCTTCGCCATTTTGTACCGATATCGTGTCGAACAGGCTCGCCTGTCGGGCATAGCCGAGATCAGTGGCAGTCGCGGTGCCACGCTTGGCGATATACGATGCGATGACGGGCTCGGGAGGGCGAATCAGGAAGACGTGTTCGACGCGTGCGAGCCAGTCCGTACTGAAATGATCGAGCCAGTGGACGGTCATGTGCTTCTGATAGAAGTAGCCGCTCGACGGTCGCTTTACAAGCCGGTCGACAATGCACTGCCAATCCGTTTCGCCCATGGCGATGATCGAGTCCGCCAGCGGATGATCGATACCGGTTGCCTGGAGGTAGTGAGCGTAGAAGGGCTCGTCCACAACCTGTGTATCCGGCCGGTTCTCCCATGCTCGCATCATCGCCGTGGAGATGTTTCGCGGACCCGACCACATGGCCAGACAACGGCCGCTGTTCATCAGGCGTTCGCTGCAATCAATGCAAAGGCCTCGTCGGCTGCCGTGATCGTCGCGGCGATATCGTCTTTGCCATGGGCGGCGCTCGAGAATCCTGCCTCGAAGGCCGAGGGGGCAAGCCACACGCCGCGCTCGAGCATGGCATGGAAGAACTGCTTGAACTGTTCCTGATTGCAGGCCATGACCGCGTCCAGCGTCGATATCTCGTCAGCATCGCTGAAGAAGAAACCGAACATGCCGCCGACATGGCCGGCGCGAAACGGCACGCCATGGTGCGCAGCGCGTCCACGAAGGCCGTCGAGGAGCTCTCCGGTGCGCGCATGCAGGCGGGCGTGAAATCCGTCCGCCGAGAGCAGTTCGAGCGTCTTCAGGCCCGCTGTCATCGCGATCGGGTTACCCGACAGTGTTCCCGCCTGGTAGACCGGTCCGAGCGGCGCGATGTGATTCATGATCTCACGTCTGCCGCCGAACGCACCGACCGGCATGCCGCCGCCGATGACCTTGCCGAGAGTCGTCAGATCCGGCGTCACGCCGTAGTGTTCCTGTGCGCCGCCGCGGGCGACGCGAAAGCCCGTCATGACTTCGTCGAAGATCAGTACCGTGCCGTGATGGCTGCAGAGCTCGCGGAGGGCCTGCAGGTAGCCGGGCCTTGGTTCGACGAAATTCATGTTGCCCGCTATCGGCTCGACGATGACGCAGGCCAGTCGGTCGCCGTGGCTCTTGAACAGCTCGCGAAGTGCGGCTTCGTCATTGAAGGGCAAGGTCAATGTGTGCTTGGCAAAGTCTGCCGGAATACCGGGCGAACTCGGCACGCCCAACGTCAAGGCACCTGATCCCGCCTTGACCAGCAGGGCATCCGAATGTCCGTGATAGCAGCCTTCGAACTTGAGGATGTCGTCCCGGCCGGTGAAGCCGCGAGCAAGCCTGATGGCACTCATCGTCGCTTCCGTACCGGAGCTGCACATACGGACCGATTCGATCGACGGCACGATGTGCGCGATGTGCTCGGCCATCTCGGTCTCGAGTTGCGTCGGTGCACCGAAACTCAGGCCGTTCTCGGCAGCGGCACGCACGGCGGCGATGACGTCGGGGTGCGCATGGCCGAGGAGCATCGGACCCCACGATCCGACATAGTCGATGTAGCGATTGTCCTCCGAGTCGAAAACGTAGGCGCCACGCGCCCGGGCAACGAAGCGGGGCGTGCCGCCTACACTACCGAACGCACGGACCGGTGAGTTGACACCGCCGGGAATGACACGCCGGGCCCGCTCGAACAGAGTGGCTGATTCGGCAGACGATGTGATGTTCAGATTCTCGGACACGGTTGACTCCATCAGTGCAGGCTCATCGATCGCGTCGGCGCGCACATGGCGCAGGCGTCGAGCGGACCGCTTTGACGACAGGGCGATCCTGACGCCAGTGCGAATTAGGTGTGGGTAAACAAGGTATGGGCGATCAAGGTACGTCGTGCATGGTACGACAAGCGTCGCAAGGTGCGACAATGTGAAGCTTGCCCTGTGCATTGGCCGGGTGAGCGCCGCTACTGACAGCGAACCGAGAGCATCCTGATCGTGACCTCCCCGTCTGCCGAACCGCCATCCACGTCAGGCCCGAACCGCCGCTGGCTCTGCAGTGTCTGTGGCCTGATCTACGACGAGGCGGTGGGCTGGCCGGACGATGGCATCGCACCGGGTACGGCCTGGGAAGATGTGCCGTTGGGTTGGGCTTGTCCCGATTGCGGAGCAGTGAAGGACGATTTCGACATGATCGCGATCGATTGACTCAGTCGTGCGTCAACGTGATATTGACGCTGAGCCCGTCAACATAACGTTGATGTGGCATTTGAACGGGAGCGAACGATGGAACTCGGCACGACACTGACGCAGTACATCATCGAGCAGGGCCGGCATCACCGTGATTCCCGCGGTGCCTTCACGGCCTTGCTGAACGATGTCGCGACCGCTTGCAAGCGTGTCTCCGAACTTGTCCGCAAGGGTGAGCTCGCAGGTGTGCTCGGTGCTGCGGGCAAGGAGAACGTGCAGGGTGAGGATCAGAAGAAGCTCGATATCATCGCCAACGATGTCTTTATCGACGCGATGCAGCGAACAGGTCTGCTGGCGGGAATAGCCTCGGAGGAGATGGACAACCATTACCCGATACCGGAACGCTATGCGCGCGGCGACTATCTGCTTGCCATGGACCCGCTTGACGGCTCCTCCAACATCGACGTCAACGGGGCAACAGGAACCATCTTCTCCATTTCCCGACATGGTGGGGACGCCGCACCGGCGGACGAGGACTTTCTCAAACCCGGCAACGAGCAGGTCTGTGCGGGCTACTGCCTCTACAGTTCGGCGAGCATGCTTGTCATCACCACCGGCGACGGCGTGGCAGGGTTCACGCTCGACAATTCGATCGGTGAGTTCCTGCTGAGTCATCCGGCCATGACGATCCCTGCCGAGACGCGAGAGTACGCAATCAATGCGGCGTACTCACGGCACTGGTTTCCCCCGGTTTCCCGGTACGTCAACGAATGTGTGGCCGGCAAGGAAGGGCCGCGTGGGGCGAACTTCAACATGCGCTGGGCAGGCTCGATGGTCGGTGATATCCATCGCATTCTTTGCCGCGGTGGCGTGTTCATGTATCCGAACGATGCGCGCATGGCGGCCGAAGGGAAGACCGGCAAGCTTCGGCTCTTGTATGAGGCGAACCCTATGGGCATGCTCGTTGAACAGGCGGGCGGTCTGGCGCATACCGGAGAACAGCCCATCCTCGAGATTGCACCGGATGCGCTTCACCAACGCGTGCCCGTGTTGATGGGGTCGCGTGACGAGATCCAGAGACTCATCGACTATCATCGGTGACGGCCGGTGACGGCCGGTGACGGCCGGTGACGGCCAGTGAGCACCGATGACCACTGATGGGGATAGTGCGTCCGCAGAGCGGCTGGAACCGCGTTACTGGGAGCGCAAGTCGCTCGAGGAGATGAACGAGCGGGAGTGGGAGTCGCTGTGCGACGGCTGTGGGCGCTGTTGTCTGCAGAAACTCGAAGACGAGGAGTCGGGTGAAATTCACTTCACCCGTGTCGCCTGCCGCTTGCTCGATACCGAAAGTTGCCGTTGCAAAGACTACGCGGCTCGATTCCGACGGGTTGACGATTGTTTGTCTGTCCGGCCCCTCGATGCTCAGAAGATCTCCTGGCTACCGCCGACCTGTGCTTATCGCAGACTCGCCGAAGGGCAGGGACTTGCGGACTGGCATCCGCTGCTCAGCGGCGACCCATCGTCGGTACGTCAGGCCGGTATTTCGGCGGCGGGCCGCGTTGTCTCGGAGGAGGATGTGCCGTTGCATGCGATCGTCGAGCACATCGTGCAGTGGGATCCCTGAAGGGGTCGGCGCGCCACTTGATCCGCGCTACAGAATCCTTGTCGAGCCGCCGCTAGAGATTCACCGAGTAGAGAGCCGATGGCCTGCGGCCGGTCGAGCTGCGAACGGCGAATCTCGTGGACCGCGTGCCGTGGTCGACCGAGAGCTCGGCAAGGGGGACAGGCATGCAAGGGACGTTGTCACGAACGCTGCACAGGGTCTTCCTGATCTTGTCGCGGGCACCTTCGATGGTGTTTCTCGGGCTCATCCTCTCGTTGCTGCCCTGGTCCCTTCAGGCCCACGATGACGGCGATCATGCCGGCGGCACAGGTCACGCCCGCGAGGATGAGCTGGCGCGACAGGCGGCTGCAAAGGCCGCTGCCGAGCGGGGCTCCGCGCCGGTCATCCAGGCGGCGCTGCCACCGCCCGATCCTGCCGATTACCATGAAGTCGGCTATTGGGATCCGGCCATTCTCGACTGGCCGCACGTGGCTGTCTCGGCAGCCAATCTGCCGGACGGCCGCATCATGTCGTTCTCGGCGAGCGAGATCGATGCGTTTCCGGGTAACAATCCCGAATTCACCCATTCGACGGTCTGGGATCCACTGACTGGAAGCTTTACCGACGTCTCGCATGCGGGGCACGACATGTTCTGTGGAGCGCCGGTCACGCTCGACGACGGTCGTATCTTCATCAGCGGTGGCCGCAACCACGTCAACAGCACCAGCATCTTCGACGCCACGGCGGATCAGTGGACACTGCTGTCCGACCGGATGAACAACGGCCGCTGGTACCCGACGTCACTGGCCTTGTCCGACGGCAGCATTCTTACGGGTCTCGGCAGCAGCGGCGGTCGCTTTGCCGAGCTCTGGAAACCATCGGAAGGCTGGCGACGGTTGACCGGCATCGACTTTCAGTCGCCGGTCATACAGTACAACGATGGTCGCAACTATGAAGGGATCTGGTGGCCTTACTTCGCTCAGGACCCGCAGGGCGATGTCATCCACTACGGCCCGACACCGCGGATGCACCGCCTGACGCTCGAGGGTAACGGCGCCATCGAGGATGTCGGCGCCTTGACCGAGCAGGAGTGGTATCCGAAGCACGGTGCCTCGGTGATGTACGACACCGGGAAGATACTGCTTGCTGGCGGTGCGCGTCGGGGCAACAGCATCCGGAGTACCGAGCTCGCCATGAAGATCGACGTCAACGGCAGCGTGCCGGTGGTCGACGATTCGATCGCGCCCATGGTGCACAAGCGCAAGTTTGCCAACGCGATCGCGCTGCCGAATGGCGAAGTGATGATGGTCGGCGGCAACATCAATGGTGAGAAATTCAACGACGACGAGCCTGTGTTCGCCTCCGAAGTCTGGAACCCTGCGACTGAAACCTGGCGTGAGCTTGCCTCCCAGAGAGAAGCCCGAACCTACCATTCGGTTGCGCTCCTGATGATGGACGGGCGGGTCTGGTCGGCGGGCGGCGGTCTCTGTGGAGGATGTGGCGTCAATCACCTGAACGCGGAGATCTTCTCGCCCCCGTACCTGTTCAACGACGACGGATCGCTGGCCACGCGCCCGGACATCATCGCCGCACCCGAGACCAGCAGCCACGGCGACATCCTGTCCGTTACTGCAACTCCGGGCATGACTCGTTTCAGCCTGATCAAGATGTCGTCCACGACGCACGGCGTGAACACGGATCAACGCATGCTGGCGCCGACCTTCACCGAATACCCGAACGGTTCGACAAGCAACTACGAAGTGCAGCTCGAGGCCAACCCTTACGTACTGCCGGCGGGCTACTACATGTTGTTCGCGGTCGACGCGAACGGTACCCCGTCGGTTGCGAAATCGATCCGAATCTTCGCCGGCGGCTCACAGACGAACTTTCCGCCGAGCCTCGACGTCGATGCCATCAACACACTGCGTCTGAACGTACCGGTCACGATCGGTGTCGAGGCGACCGACGCGGACGATCCGTCCATCACGTTCACGGCCAGTGGACTGCCCCCCGGTCTGACGATCGATCCCGACGTCGGCGATGTCAGCGGTGTGCCGGTGTCGATCGGTCGCTACACCGTGACCATGACGGCGACCGATTCCCGCGGCGAGTCGAGCAGCGTGGCGCGCGAGTGGATCGTCGGTGAGCCCGCCGATCTTGACTACGAAGTCTATGCAGGCGACTGGAATGCCATTCCGGACTTCGCGGCCCTGACGCCGCTCAGTACCGGGACGGTGGACACCTTCGACATCGGCGTCGCCAATGCAGCCGACTACTTCGGTATTCGCTTCACCGGCTCCATCCGGATAGAGCAGGCCGGTAGCTATACGTTCTACACCACCTCGGACGACGGGTCGCGCCTGTACATCGATGAGGCATTGGTCGTCGACAACGATGGCTTGCACGGTCTCGTCGAGGAGCAGGGCTCCGTCAATCTGGCGGTCGGATTCCACCAGATCAGGGTCGATTTCTTCGAAAAGGCCGGTGGTAGCGGGCTGCAGGTGCAGTTCGCCGGCCCTGGAATCGGCAAGCGTGGCATACCATCGGAGACAATCTTTCCTGCAGCTTCAGCCGGCAATCACGACCCGGTCGTGGCCGATCCCGGCGCACAGAGTGATGCCGTCGCGCAGAGCGTAGGCCTCGTGATGTCGGCAAGCGATGCGGACGCAGACGCGTTGCGCTGGATCGCGAGCGGCCTGCCAACCGGCTTGTCGATCAATGCGTCCACCGGGTTGATATCCGGCAGCGTGTCTTCACCCGGGGAATACGCCATCACGCTCCATGTGGTCGACGGTCGAGGCGGTGTCGACAGCGTGACCGTCGACTGGACGTTCGCAGCGGCCGAGGCGTTGAGCGTTGACGCGCTGGCGCCCCTGCCGAGAGAGGTCGGTACGGCGGTGAACTTCGTCGCGAACGTGAGCGGTGGCGTGAACCCCGTCGTTCGTTGGGACTTCGGGGACGGAAGTGCGACGACGGCGGCGTCGAGCAGCACATCGGCAAGCCATGTCTATGCAAACCCTGGCCGGTATCTCGTGGTGCTGACGGTCAGCTCCGCCGACGGTACTTCGGTGACAGAGCGATTTGTACAGAACGTGCACGAACGGCTCGGTGCGGGCGCAGCCGCGATCTCGACCAGCGTCTACTATGAAGCACGGGCGAATGCCCCTGATCGCGTCTGGAACGTGAATCCCGACAACGATTCGCTCAGCGTGTCGAATGTCGATACCAATACTCGCATTGCCGAAATTCCGGTCGGTGACAATCCGCGCGCGGTTGCGCTCGCAAGCAATGGGGACGCCTGGGTCACGAACCGCCTCGATGACAGCCTGAGCATTGTCGACGGCAACAGCCTGTCGATCCGTCAGGTCGTCCCTCTGCCCTACGGTAGCCAACCGCACGGGATCATTCGCGACAATCAGGGCAGAGGCTTCTGGGTGGCGCTTGCGGGTTCCGGTGAGGTGGCGCTGGTGAATTCGGCCGGTAGTGTCCAGTCACGGACCCCGATCGGTGGCGAGCTTCGCCACCTCTCCATCGATGGCACAGGGGACGTGGTTTATCTATCTCGCTTCGTGACGCCGGCACTGCCCGGTGAAGGTGGTATCGCGCCGCGTACGAGTACCGGCAGAGTCGTGCATGGAGGCGAGATCGCGACCTTCGAGCCGGAGACCGGCGAGACCGGGACCATCGTGTTGCAACACAGTGATACCACCGACGCGGAAAACGCCGGTCGGGGTCTGCCGAATTATCTCGGACCGCTCGTCATCTCGCCCGATGGCACCAGGGGCTGGGTGTCTTCGAAGCAGGACAACGTGCTGCGGGGTGTGAACCGCGACGGCCGGCCCCTCGATCACGACAACACGGTCAGGGCCATCTCATCGGCCATCGCGCTGGCAACGCACACGGAAATCACCCGCTCGCGCATCGACCATGATGATGCAGGTGTCGCGTCGACGGGTGTCTTCGGACCGTTCGGTATCTATCTGTATGTGGCGCTCGAAGCAAGTCGCGAGGTTGCCATGATCGATGTCCACGAAGGTATCGAGGTGCTCCGGATTCCGGTGGGTCGTGCACCGCAGGGAGTGGCCGTCTCACCCGATGGCAAGGATCTGTTCGTGCACAACTTCATGGATCGCTCGGTGTTGCGGCTGGATCTTTCAGGTGCGGTCGAACGCGGCGACGACGACGTACCCACACTGGCATCGATATCGACGGTTGTCGATGAAGCCCTGTCATCCGACGTGCTGGCGGGCAAGCAACTGTTCTACGATGCGCTCGATTCTCGCCTTGCCGCGCAGCGCTACATCAGCTGCGCCTCGTGCCATAACGACGGCGGCCACGACGGTCGAACCTGGGATCTGGGTCATTTCGGTGAAGGCCTGCGCAACACGATCGACCTGCGCGGTCACGGTGGAATGCAACACGGGCGCTTGCACTGGTCGGGGAACTTCGATGAAATACAGGACTTTGAGGGTCAGATTCGAGGTCTTGCGCACGGCACGGGCCTCATGTCGAACAGCGCCTTCGCGAGCGGGACGCGCAGTGATCCACTCGGCGCACCGAAAGCCGGTATCAGCGCCGATCTCGATCGTCTGGCCGCTTACGTCTCGTCATTGACCGAGTTTCCACGAAGCCCTTACCGTGAGCCGGATGGAAGTGTGCCGGCAAGTGCCAGTGCAGGCCAGGCGCTCTTTGCGTCGAAGGGTTGCGCTGCCTGTCACGCAGGCGCCACGATGACCGACAGCGTTCGCCTCGGCACGCGACACGATATCGGTTCGCTTGCGCCCGGCAGCGGCAGCCGTCTGGGGGGCACGCTCGATGGCCTGGATACGCCGACCTTGCGCGGTGTGTGGAGCGGTGCGCCTTACCTCCACAACGGCTCGGCCGCAACACTGGGTGATGCGATTGCCGCGCATGCATCGGTGACGGTGACGGCGAGTGAAAGGGAGCGTCTCGTCGACTACCTGCGTGTACTCGAATCAAGCGACAACGATCCGGTCGTCGAGCCGCCCGACGCGTGTGCGGCGCCCGCCTACGATGCCGCCGTCCACCGGGCCTTGATCGTCTGGCAGGACTGCGACGATATCGTGCACGTCGTGGGAGCCGGCGGCAACGCGTCGGCAAGCTACCAAGGTGTCGTGCAGTCCAGTTCGCCGATCGCCAGCCTGTCGCTTCATTCCGTGGAACCGAGCGATCGCGTGGTCATCGATCCGGCGAACACCGTCGATTTCTCGATCGGCCTGGGCGGCATCTATGTCGACGAATTTCGCTATTCGCTGGCGCCCAGTGCCAGTGCCTGCCTGAGCGTGACGAGTCAGTCTGCCGACACCGTGATACTCGCCGGGCGCGACATGACACCGGTCACCTCGCCGTTCGATCCAGCGACGTTCAGCGCCTGTGCGCCGATTGATCCAGCCGTTTGCGGATCACCGGACGTCGATCCTGCGCTCGATGCGGGCGTCTTTGTCTGGCAGGAGTGTGAGGGTCCGTGGAATGTCATGCTGACCGGGCCGGAAGGAACAGGCTCTGTTCGGGTGACTGGCGTGATTCATGCCGACGACGGGTTCACCCGTGCTACGCCGCGCACGTTCGAGTCGTCCGACACCTTGCTCGATGAAGGGCGGCGCTTGCGTTTCGGGATGCTGACCAGTCACCCGTACAACGATCGTTTTGAATTCGACTTCGCCGAGTCGAACGCCGTCTGCCTTGATGTCGATGCATTGCCGAACGGCCTGTCGGTGCTGGCGGGCCCGGGCAGGACAGCCATGAACGGTCCGTTCGATCCGACAACACTCGAGCCGTGTGTACCGCCAGGCGTCTCGGATTGTCAGGCGCCAGCAGCGGACGCGGCAACCGACCGCGCCTTGTTCGTGTGGACAGATTGCGCGGGCAAGGTCCATCTGCTCGGCACGGGTGGCAGCGGTTCGGCACGATACCGTGGCCATGTTCATGTGGACACCGAATTCACGTCGCTCGATTCCCGCTCGCTGGAGCCGAGCGACACCCTGGCCGCGATCGGCCCGGGTGAGGTGTACTTCGACATGGGCATGGGCGGCGGCTACGGGGACGAGATCATCCTGACACCGAGCGCAAGGTCATCGGTGTGCGTGGTACTCGAGTCACAGACGAGCGGCACGGACTTGCTCGCCGGCGCGAACCGCACGCCGGTCTCGAGTGGTTTCGATCCGTCGACGCTTGCCGCGTGCACGGCACCTGCGTCGTCGAGTTGCGGTGATCCTGGCATCGATCAGGCGAGCGATGAAGGTCTCTTCGTCTGGCAGGACTGCGCCGGCAACTGGTCACTGATGGTGACGGGTCAGCAGGGCGGTTCGAGCGCCCGTTACGTCGGCACGATCACCTCCTCGAGCGAGTTCGCGAGCATCACGCCGGTGTCTGTCGAAGCCTCGGATACCCTGAGTACAGCACTGAGCTCACCGCTCGAATTCGACATCTCCACAGCCAATCCCTACAGCGACCGCTTCGACTTCACGGTAGACGATGGGGCTACGCTCTGCGTGACGCTTGCCAGCATGCCGGCTGCGCTCGGGCGGTTTGCCGGTACGCAGCGTACGCCTGTAACAATCTCTTTCAATCCGCAGACATTCGGCAGTTGTGGGGGCGGCTGAGGCTGTCGCGTGGCCCGGAATAGATCTATCGCGAAACTGTATCGTCGGGTCGAGCAAGCGCCGAGCTGCAGGGCGAATCGGAATCAGCAGGGAATTGCCGGACGCCAGGCTCGATTTCTGTGATTAAATTCATGGATGCGCGCAATGGTGATCCTGAAAAGTGGATGGCCGCGAACTTGCAGCCGCAATGGAATTTCAAGTTCGCTTCTCGACTTTGCCTCTACGGCGCCTCTGGCGCCTGTCTACCGATCCCTGGAGAGCCGCATGACAGCAGTGAACGCCCGTCCCACCGAACCGGCCGCTAGCTCGAGCGGCGATCCGGCTGACGAAGTTGCCGCCAACGTGGCGGCCAACGTCGCCGCCGATGTGGCGGCTGAATCGGCGGCGGTGGCGGCAAAGGCGGCACCCAGCGGTGTCGACCGGCGCGAACGTCTGCGCAGTACCATCGAGGCGTTGATCAAGCTGCGCCAGGACGTGTCGCGAAGCTATGCCATGCTTGCCGGCATCAGCGCCATCGAGCAGCGCGACAGCGAACCCTGCAAGGTCGACCACACGCATCTGCGGCGGTTCTGCCAGATTATGGTGGACTACACCGCCATGGGCCACTTCGAGGTCTATCAGCGAATCATCGAAGGCAAGGAGCGTCGACAGGCCGTCAAGGATGCGGCGGCCGATGTCTATCCGGCCATTGCCGAGACGACCGATCATCTGGTCGACTTCAATGATCAGTACGAGAATTTCGATGCGTCTGCTGACGAACTCGGGCGTCTGGCAGGCGATCTGCCACGACTCGGCGAAATCATCGTCATGCGCGGCAAGCTCGAGGACCAGATTCTGGCCGCCTTGTCGCGCTGACCTGCGGCGCTGATCTCCCGGCAGTCGCGCTCCCCATGTCCGCATGACCACGATTCTTCGACTGAAGCGCCGTGAAGATCGTCGGATTCGCGCGGGCCACTTGTGGATATTCTCGAACGAGATCGACACGGCGGCGACGCCGCTCAAGGGGCTCGAGGCGGGAGCGCCCGTTCGCATCGAGAGTGCCGACGGTCGTTTTCTTGCACATGCCTACGCCAATCCGGCCTCACTGATCAGTGCGCGCGTGACCAGCAGGGACGCGCGCCAGCCCTTTGACGGAACGCTTCTGCGGGCAAGGCTCGGACACGCATTGACGCTGCGTCAACGCCGTTACGACGAGCCCTTTTATCGCTGGGTGCACGGAGAGGGTGATTTTCTGCCCGGGCTTGTGGTCGATCGCTACGACGACGCACTGGTTGTGCAATTGACAACCGCGGGCATGGAATGCCGTCGGACAGAGATCGTCGAGATGCTCGCGGAACTCTCGGGCGCCGGGTCGATCGCGCTGGTGAACGACACATCCGTGCGCGTGCTGGAGGGCTTGCCGAGCTATCGGCAGCAGGTTCATGGAAGCGCGCGTGATGAATTGAAGGTGCGGGAGAACGATCTCGACTTTACCGTGCCCGCGACAGTCGCTCAGAAGACTGGTTGGTTCTACGATCATCGGGACAGCCGGGCGCTTCTTCGAAACTGGGTCAAGGATGCCCGTGTGCTCGAGTTGTATTGCTACCTTGGGGCCTTCGGCATCAATGCCCTCGCCGGTGGTGCGAAAGAAGTCGTGGCCATCGATGCATCGATCCAGGCAGTCGAGGCGGCGCGTGTCAATGCCGTGTCGAATGGCGTTGAGACTCGATTCGAGGCGCGGCAGGACGATGCCGTCGAAGCCATGCGTGCGCTGGTCGAACAGGGTGAACGCTTCGACGTGGTGGTTCTCGATCCGCCTGCTTTCGTCAAGCGTCGCAAGGATCTCGACGCCGGCACACGTCACTACACACTCAACAACAAACTGGCGATGAAACTGCTGGCACCCGGCGGTATCCTGCTGAGCGCATCCTGTTCACAGGCCGTCGACCCAATGGCCTTCGAGCGACTGCTCGGAAATGCACTGCCGAAAACGGCGACCGGGCTGCAGCTCCTGCACCCGCTGCGGCAGGCGGCCGATCATCCTGTCAATGCCGCCATGGCGGAAACCCTGTACTTGAAAGGCTCGATCTGCCGACCGGTGTAGCGCCCGCGGTATGACCACTTGCCGGGCAGACTCGCCCGTCCATACGCTGCGCACCCTATAATCCGCGGTTACCCCGTCGAGTGTCTAGACATGCTGCAATACCCCGAAATCGACCCGGTCGCACTCGATCTCGGTCCGGTGGCGATTCACTGGTACGGAATTACCTACCTGTTTGCCTTTCTTGTCGGCTGGTGGCTGGCAAAGCATCGCGCCCGCCAGCCCGGGTCCGGCTGGAATCCCGACGAGATCGGTGACGCCGTCTTCTACATCGTCATCGGCGTCATCGCCGGCGGCAAGATAGGCTCGTTGCTCTTCTATCAGACTGATCAGCTCCTGAGCGACCCACTCGGCACGCTCAACCCCTTCGGCCCCGGTGGCTGGCGCGGCATGTCATTTCATGGCGGCTTCATCGGCGTGCTGGTGGCCTTCTGGCTGTATGGCCGGACCACTGGCCGCACGTTCTTTCAGGTGGCCGACTTCTTCACGCCAGCCTTTCCGATCGGGCTCGGTGCCGGTCGAATCGGCAACTTCATCAACGGTGAACTGTATGGTCGCATCACCGATGTGCCCTGGGGCATGGTGTTTCCACACGCGGGTCCTGAACCTCGCCATCCGAACCAGCTCTATCAGTTCTTCTGCGAAGGCGTGGTGCTGTTCGTCCTCATCTGGTGGTTCTCGTCCAAGCCGCGGCCGCGCATGGTGGTGTCGGGCCTGTTCGTGCTGGCGTACGGGATATACCGGTTTGGAATCGAGTTCGTGCGACAACCGGATGCACACCTGGGTTTTGTCGCGATGGACTGGTTGACCATGGGACAGCTACTGTCGTTCCCGATGATATTCGCGGGTGCCGCCATGATGGTCATCGGCTACCGGCGTGGAATATATGATCGACCTGTCGATCACGGGCGGCAAAAAAAGGGGCAGCGCAAACAGGGGAGGCGTTAAAATGCAGACCTGTCTCGAGCTGATGCAGCATGTTCTCGAGAACGGTACGGAACGTGGCGACCGTACCGGTACCGGTACGCGATCCGTGTTCGGGCATCAGATGCGCTTCGATCTCGCTGCCGGTTTTCCCTTGTTGACGACCAAGAAGCTGCACCTGAAGTCGATCGTGCACGAACTGTTGTGGTTTCTCGCAGGCGATACCAACGTGCGATACCTCAAGGACAACGGCGTCAGTATCAGGGACGAGTGGGCTGATGCAGACGGGGAGCTCGGCCCGGTGTACGGACACCAGTGGCGTAGCTGGCCTGCGCCCGATGGACGGCAGATCGACCAGATCAGCGGGCTACTTGAAGCATTGTGCACCAACCCCGAATCGCGACGACACATTGTCAGCGCCTGGAATGTAGCCGATGTGGATCAGATGGCGCTGCCTCCCTGTCATTGCCTGTTCCAGTTCTACGTTGCCGACGGTAAGCTATCGTGCATGTTGTATCAGCGCAGTGCGGACATTTTTTTGGGCATCCCCTTCTTTTCCGGCATAGCGAAATGGATCGATGAACGAAGAATCGCATCTAACAAGGCAAGAATGACACTGGATGCATAGATAGTGCTGTTGTCGATGAATGGCAGCGGTGTCGGGCGATGGAAGGCATGAGCATGCGGCATCCGGAATATCAGTATCTCGACCTTCTCGAACAGGTTCTCGAGCGAGGCGATGAACGCGTCGACCGCACCGGTGTCGGGACGCGCTCACTGTTCGGCGCCATGGTCCGTTTCGATCTGTCGGACGGCCGCGTGCCCATCCTCACGACCAAGCGCGTCTATTGGAAGACCGCGGTCAAGGAGATGCTCTGGTTCCTGAGCGGTGGCACGAACATCAGGCCACTGCTCCTCGACAACGTGCGGATATGGAGCGACTGGCCACTCGCGAGCTACCGGCGCGAGACCGGTGAGGATATTTCCCAGGAGGCGTTCGAGCAGCGGATCGTCGACGATGAGGCGTTCGCTACACGCTGGGGTGAACTCGGCCCGGTGTACGGCAAGCAGTGGCGACGCTGGATGGGCGCGGACGGCCACGAACACGATCAGATTGCCGACCTGCTGCAGTCGCTTCGCGAGAACCCCACAAGCCGGCGCATGCTTTTCCACGGCTGGAACGTCGCGGAGCTTTCCACGATGGCGCTGCCGCCTTGCCACATGGTGTATCAGTACCACGTGACTTCGGACGGGCGTCTCAACTGCCTGATGTTCCAACGCTCGGTTGATTTGCTGCTTGGTGCGGCGTTCTTTTCCGGCATAGCGAAATGGATCGATGAACGTAAAGGTGCAGTTGATAAGGCAAGTAGGACACTGATTGCATGAATAGTGCTATTGTCGATGAACGATGACTTCGATCGGCAACGGATAGCGTCAGCATGCGACACCCGGAATATCAGTATCTGGAACTGATGGAGCAGGTGCTCGAGCGCGGTGACGAACGCATCGATCGCACCGGCGTGGGCACACGCTCGATCTTCGGTGCCCTGTTGCGGTTCGACCTGTCGGACGGCACCGCGCCGATCCTGACCACGAAACGCGTCTACTGGAAGACGGCCGTCAAGGAAATGCTGTGGTTCCTGACCGGCGGCACGAACATTCGGGAATTGCTGCAGGACAATGTGCGGATCTGGACCGATTGGCCGCTGGCCAGTTATCGGAAGGAGACGGGCGAGGACATTCCCCAAGAGGAATTCGAGTGCCGCATCCTCGAGAACGATGCTTTCGCCAAGCGCTGGGGCGAACTCGGTCCGGTATACGGAAAGCAGTGGAGGCGTTGGCTGGGGCCGGACGGTTGCGAGCATGACCAGATTGCCGATCTGATTCGAACACTTCGCGAAAACCCGACAAGCCGTCGAATGCTGTTTCACGGCTGGAATGTCGCCGAGCTGGGCGAAATGGCATTGCCGCCTTGCCACATGGTCTATCAGTATCACGTGACGTCGGAAGGGAGGCTGAATTGCCTTTTACTCCAGAGGTCCGTTGATTTGTTCATCGGGGCGAGCTTCAACTACACCGAGGCCGTCGCCCTGCAACTCATGATTGCGCAACAAGCCAACCTTTCACTTGGCGAATTCGTCTGGGTGGGTGGTGACGTTCACCTGTACTTGAATCATCTTGACCAGGCCCGCGAACAGCTCACTCGCGAACCTCGCCCGTTCCCGACGATGAAACTCGTCCGAAAGGCAGCGAGCATCGACGATTATCGCATCGAGGATTTCGAAGTGCAGGGCTACTCGCCTCACGACGCGATCAAGGCGGACATCGCGGTCTAGGCAGGCCCGGGATGGCCGCTTCGAACAAATCCCTTTCGCGGGTCGGCAGTGTGCGCGGCACATTGAGCGAAGCGAGATTGTGCGCCTTGCTCGACAACGATCGCGAGACGGATGGCGTCGTCACGTCCCGAGGCGGCAAGATCAGTCGCAAGCACTACGCGCAATTACTCGGATGCGTTCCGAGTGCATTGGGTCGATTCGGGGACGTGTTCGCCCGGTACGAACGTGAACTGGGGGTCGTGACCGGGCCGATGCGTCATCTTCCCGAGATGCGTGCATGGCTGGAAGATGCATACGAGGCGCAGGAACTGGGCCTGCGCGACGGCAAGGTGGATCGCCTTGCCTTCATGGCGCACTTCGAACTGCGGGGCGGCACGTTCATCACGCGTCATCCACCCATTCGCGCATTGTTCGAGATGTTGGACGCGCGTGCCGCGAGCGAGGGTTATCTGCCGATCGAGAGACAGACGGAGCTGAAGCGCTTTCAAGCTGCGTTGGCGGGACAACCCGTTCTCGACAAGGACCGGCTGGCCATCAACCTCGTCGAGCTGGCTAAGGTGACTCGTATCTCGAAGACCCGTTTTCACCATCAACCGTTCGCCGAAGCCTTGGCAGCACAGCAGTTGAAGATCCGGACCACGGCGGAGGCAAGCAGAATCGATCCGTATGTGCACGGTCGAGTGTTTCCGTTCAGCGAACTGTCTCCGTTGTGGTCGACACCGTTCCTGAAACGCGTGGGAATCCGTTTCAAGCAGATCGTTTCGGGTCTGGCGCAAGCGAGTGCGAAGCCAGCCTATCTGAAGCTTTTTCGCGCGCTCGAATGGATCGGTTCGAGCGAAGATCCGCATTGCCGGGCGGTAGTGGCAGAGGCCAGGAAGGACGGGCGAGTGCGATCCACAGGTGAGTGGGAGGACGCACTGTTCGTCTATCGGGACCATCTGATCGCCAGCGCCGCGACCGCCAGTTCGGTGGACAGCACCATCAAGGGGCTGCGCGGATTGCTCGCAGGACTTGCGTCCGGTGGCGTGGTGCCCGCAACGTCGGTGCCGCTGCCGGGCATCAAGAATGCCCGACGCAGAGGCGGCCACCTGCGTAGCGTCATCGAGGCAAGCGCCGTCGACGGGGAGGACGCCGAGTCCGCCTATGTTGCGTTCGTACGCGATCTCTATACCGGTGTTCTCAGGAATTCGGGTACGGATATCGGGAAGGGCGAGTCCGACCACTTTATCGACGGTCTTGCCATCGAATTGCGGGCTGTAGGACACCTGCCCGACGATCCTGCGGCAGCCGTTCGTCTTGGGCTGGAGCGTCGTCTCGATGCACTTCGATCGTGCGCATCGGCGATCGTCGAAGAAGCCATCGAGGCGCATCGGCATGGAAGCGAGCTGCTTGCTCAAGCGCGAATCGATGGGGCTGAATTCGAGCGCGCCTATCTCGGCGATGCGCTCAGCTCGGACGAAAGGACTCGACTCGTTCGAAGCTTCTTTCCATCTCCTGTGGATTCGACCGAAGAACAGGTGGAGCAGGGCTGCGCGAACCTCCTGAGCCTCGTCCGCCAGCGGCATGACGGCATCCTGCCGTTGAGTGGTACCGGAAAGACCGGGCCGTACGGGCAATTCTTCGCCAAGCGCTATCTGGCGTACGGAGGACTGAGGAACCTCGAGCCCATGCTTCACCCCGATCCGAATGTGGTCGGTGCGGTCCTGACGCTCTATCTCCTCGAGAGCGGTGCGAATGTGAGCGTTGGCCGAACACTCGATCGCGATTGCATCGAGGATAGCGATCTCGAAGATCACCGCCGCATCACCGGGCACAAGGCGCGAGCGAAAGGCAAGCCGATTATCGTCGACCTGCCGAAATCCTCGCCGGCTGTGCGAGCCATGGACTGGTTGCTGTCAGCCAATGGCATCCTTCACGCCGCCGCAAAGGATGATCGTGACAGGCTGTTCCTGATGCGGATCGGCAGTCGCGTCCAGTTGATGACGCCTCACTGGTACACGAACTGGTTCAAGCGCTTCGCCGCATCGGCACCGGGTCTCGAAGGCGTCGGTCTCGTTCCGAACATGCTTCGTCCGAGCGTACTGCTGCACGCCTCCCTCTCCAATGACGGACGCCTCGCGACCGGCATGGCGATCGGGCAGCACGGTACGGCGGTCACGCAGGGCTATCAGCAGAAATGGCCCACTCGGCTCCTGTACGACGAGAACGTTCGGCGCTTCCATGCGGCGTTCGAGACGTTGGTGATGTCGGGTGTCGAGGATGCCGCGTCGAAGCTGGGCATCACCGCCGAACAGTTCGAGTCTCGCCTGGGCGAGTTGCGGGCGACGGGACTTGGAACGTTCTGCCGGAACCAGCAAGGGCGACCGGGCGAGACTGGTGATACGTGTTCGACGCTCGATTGCTGGAACGATTGCCCGAACCTGCTCATCGTGGCCGAGGTGAACGCCATTGCCTCGCTTCAACTGTGGCAGGCATCCCTTCGAGCCGTGCAGCCCGAGTGGGAGCGGGATCGGTCCGAACGCTGGGACCAGATTTGGCTACCCTGGCTCTGCCTGACGGACGTCGTCGAAGAGAAGATGGGACGCGGAACCCTGATCAAGGTCTGGAACGCTGCGAAGCGACGCGCTACCGAACTCTCAGCCCAGGCGGGCTATGTCCCACCGAGGCCTTGGTGAACGCATGAGCATCCAGCACGCCACTCGGCTTCCATCCGCTGCGCCGTCTGTCCTCGACATCGATGACGAGAGGCGAGCGCACTGGTTGCTCAGCGCCTACACCGATCCCGTCTGGAACATCGTCAGCACCGGCGAGCCGGGCAGGACAGCGACGATTGATTTTCGTATCACGCTGGCGGACGGGCGGCAGTTGATCGATGCGGTCAGGCTTTGCGCGACCGTGAAGGAGTACGCCTGGTGGGTGCGCGACGTCCGGTACAGCCGCATCGACGACGCGGTCACCCACGCGATCATGGTGGGGAACCTGATGAACGTCGCGCACGCGCTGAGCCTGCGCAAGATCTGGACGTTCGCGCATCTACAGCCCTACGACCTGGAACAATTGATCGAGGAATGTCGCTACGGTGCCGATGCGATCCTGCACGCATCGCAACGGGTCGAGACGTACTTGAAGGAACTGCAGGCTGACAATGACATCGATCCGAAGCCCTTCGGTGGTCTTCCTCGGTACTCCAAACCTGGATCGAATGCGTTGAGCAACAGGGTGGAATCAGGGCCGATCCTATCGGCCTGCCATCTGCCGGCCGGTGCAAGCAAGTTGCCACGCGTCGCGGCGCTGATCGCCCGAGCTGCAACGGTCAACGGACTGAAGACCCGGTCGGGCAACACCACCGGCGAGATCGCCTCGCTGTCGAACGTGACCGTTCAGACGCTTCAGCGCTCGCTCGATCCGCTCGAGCAACTTTACGCGATGCGACGTCAGATCAAGGCGGACACGATCGGGTTTCGGCCATTTTCGCAAGGGGCGGCACGCGTTGCCGCCGTCAAGGGCGTCGGCGTCGAACGCACACCGATACCGCCGCCCCGACTCGCATTGCATCTGTTCGAACAGTCGGCGCGCTGGGTGTTCGAGCATGAACCGACCGCCGTGGCCGCGATGGCCACCGGTCATGCGGATCGGACCGAGGTCGTGCGCATGACCACGGCCTGCTGGATCCTCATCGCGGCGTTCAGCGCGCGCCGGGCCGGCGAGATCGACGACCTGCGCGAAGGGTGCCTGCGTGGCGACGAAGCGTCGGGGTGGTGGCTGCACGTCTACATCGAGAAGACGCTGCAACGAAAGGAGTGGATTCCGGTGCCCGGCCTAGTGGCGCGCGCCGTTGAGGTGTTGTCATCGATCAGTGCGACGGCCCGACAGGAAACAGGTACCGATCGATTCTTCCAGTGGCAACGGTCCGACGGCAAGGTCGGTCGACTTAACGTCAGTCGCCATCTGGATGCCTTCGCGGCCACTGTGAAGGTGCCCCTGCATGGACCTCGAGGCAAGCCGGCCGTGGAATGGCACTGGCACCCTCACCAGTTCCGCCGCTTCTTCGCGGTGCTGTATTTCTACCGGTTCGAAGGGGCAACGACCGAGGTGCTGTCGCACCATCTCAGGCACTTTAACCTGGAGATGACGAAACGCTACGTCACCCAGGACCCGGAGGTCGCTGCCCTGTGGACGGATGTCGAATGGGGCTACGCGGGCCATGTGGCGCGCTCGATCGTTTCTGGCGAACGATCGGTATCCGGTGCGGCGGGGGAGCGCCTGAAGAAGGCCGGACGGCGTCTCGTCGACATCTTCCGGCGCAGGCTACAGGTCGCCTCGCCCGAACGCGTGGGGGCGAGCCTTGCACTCGTCATGCAACGGCAGGGGATGGTGCTGACACCCAAGCCCTGGGTCACTTGCTCGTGCCCAGGAACGCGCGACGCGGCGGTGAATGCCGCGTGCCGGCTCGGTTCGCCGGACCGCGCGGAGGCAGTCGGCCCCGACTTCGCCCGTGCGGGCCCTTCGGTCTGCGCCTCTTGCCCTCACGCCATCACCGAGGGCGCGCGCCGATCTGTGGTCGACGCCGAAGTGACCCATCTCGAAGCCGCCGCCGCTTCCGAGGCGCGGCAGGACACTTTGTTTGGGGCGCTGGAGAGTGCGCGCGTGCTCGAGTTGACGCAGGTGAGGGACACGCGCTATGAGAAGGCGGCACCGCTTACGGCGGTGGCGCTGGACGAGGAGAAGCCATGAGCGATTCGCGCTCTAACGTGACCGACCTCGTTTCCGGAACCGCGCCCGTGCGACAGACCGTCGAGCAGCGGATCGAGCGACGGCTGGAAGTTCTCCGCGAATGGCTCCGCGACGGTGTCCCCGCGGGCGAGTCCACCCCTGCGAGCCTGAAGGCGGCACGTGTGTGGGAGAACACCGAGCTCGGCATTCTGCCCATCGCATCGCCCAACGAGTTCACGACGACCCATCATCTCCACGGCAACCGCGTTCGCGACATCGGTGGGCTCCTCACCGAGCTGAAGAAGCGGTTCGACCGGCCGGCGAGCGCGTCGTCGCCGAAGTCGTCCGCGGCGGCTGCCAAGTTCGATCGCAAAGCCTTCGAGAGACAGCTCGAAGCCGTCGTGTCGCAGTGGCACGCCGAGCGCGATCAGCGGCTTCACGAGAAGCGGCGCGCCGACGCGGCGGAAGCTCGCAGCGTGCTGCTGCTCGAGGAGAACGCCCGGAAGGATGCGCTCATCGCCGATCTACAACGTCAGCTCGCGTCGCATCACGGTCTGCGCGTGGTCGAATGAGGTTCGCCGACGTCGACAACATCTGGACGGACGATCTCTCCGTCCTGTCCAACGCCGATCGGGGCCGTGTGTACTTCGAGCGCGCGAAGCAGGTGGTTCACGAGGCACTTGCCGATCCTGCCGAGCGTGAACAAGCCGTCCAAGGTCAGCGTTTCAGACGTGCCTATCTCGTCGAGAGGATCGGCTGCCGTCCCGCCGTCACCACTCAGAATCCGAAGATCAGGGCGCTGCTGGTCGACACCGACAAGCATCTCAAGCAGGAGAGGGGAAGCGGGGAGGGGGGCGATCGATCCTCGTCGACAAGTCGTGCCGCACGCTTGTCCTCCCGGAAGGGAGAAGGGGGGAAACAGCTGGCCGGTCAGGATTTCGCGCTCGGACTGATCGTCGGAACCGATGCGAGCTGCAAGCTGGGCGGTCAACCGTGGTCCGGCATCCCGACGCTGCTGTGGCACGACGGTATCGACGAGGCCGCGTCCGACTGGTTCCGCACCCTTGTCGTCGACCACGGTGTCGCGACCAGCAGCGCGCGGGAGTACGCCAAGACCCTGCGGCCGTTCCTGCGCTACTGCCGCGAGCGCAGCCGGGCGTGGGAGTCGGTCGACGACGAGTTCCTGATCCTGTGGCGCGAGCACCTCCGTCGCGGGCAGGAGGTCTCCATCGGACGTGTCAACGCCTCGCTGAAGACGGTTTTCGCGTTCTACCGCTGGGCGGAGGAGAACAAGCGCATTCGCTTCCAGGTCGGCATCTACGGCCCGGACGAGCTCCCCGAAACCGTGGAGCGCATCGTGTTCCCCATCAGCGCGACGCGCAGCTACACGAAGGGGCGCCACGGTCATGTTCACGGAGGTTGGACGACGCCGCTGACGATCAGCGAGCCGAGCCAGACGGCGGGCCTTCGCCACACGCCGACCGAAGACGAGATACGCGAGCTGCACGACGTCGTGGCCGGGCGCGTGCACGGCGAACGGGACTCGCTCATGTTCTCCTGGGCGGAGGAGGCGGGACCACGCCGTGCCGAGCTCATGCGACTGGGCAAGTCGCACATGCCCTCCACCGACCAGCTCGCCGACCTGATCGAACGCGACGAACCCTGGCTCGTCGCGATCAAGCGGAAGGGGGGCATGACGAAGCCCTTGAACGCTCCGGCGGACCTGATCGTCCGGACGCTCGACTTCATCCAGTACGAGCGCCGAGAGACCGTCGAACGCTGCCTGAAGACCATCACGGGCTACCGCGAACCCGACGAGATCTTCCTGTCCGGCACGACCGGCACGGCGCTGCATCCTGACAGCGTGACGTCGATCGGTCGCCGAACCTTCCGGCAGGCGGGGATCGAGCGGGCCAACATTCATCGGCTTCGTGCGCGCTATGCGGTGCGTACGATCGAGACGCTCGTCGACGCCGTGTTTGCAGGCGAGGTGGTCGGGCCGGGGTCGAGCTGGATCGAGACCATCTTGATCAAGGCATCCGAAGCGATGGGGCACTCCAGCCCCCAGTCGCTTCGGCCGTATCTGACCTACGTGCTCAACCGCCGCATTCAGACTGCCGACGCGACGAAGGCACGAAAACTGACCTCGCGCCTACGTCAGCTTGAGCTTCAAGAGTGCACGCTTGTACGGCGTTTGGGTCGGCACCAGGAACTCGGTCGCGCCGCGCGCCAGTTGCAGGCAGGGCAAAACGCGGAGGCTGCGTCGGCTCTGAGGAAGATCGCCGACCAGCTCGACTGACAGATTGAATGACGGTAGACCAGATAGCCGCGCGAAATCGTGTCTACTGTTTCACTCTAAAACGGCGCACGTCTTTCCGGCCCCGCCGACGCCGTAGCACAGGAGCATCGGGAGCGGTTCGTCGCTCGGCAGAGCGAGCACACGTCGCAAGGCAGCAAGCTCGTCGACGCGGTTGGTGAAGTGCGCGAACTCGGCACCGGGCAAGTTGCGCTCGTCCTCGAGGGAAAACGTCATGGCGCCGAAGAATACGTCAAGCGTTCGCAATGTGTGGCTGACGCGTGCCGCGCCAATCGCCGATCAACGTCCGGACTGGCGGAACAGGCCGGACTTGGCGTTCTGCCAGAAGCCGCTACGTCGGCATCGGCTCGTCCGACGTCACCTCTCGCCCGGCGCACCTCGGCGCCGGCGTTCGCCGCATGTCCCTCGTTTCCTATTGTGGGACTTCTCGATTCATCGTCGATGGCAGAAGCAGGCGAGGGGATGAGCATCAAGCGTCTGCAGCGCGCCGGTCGCGTTACGCGGTTCGACTGCCGCTCTGACTGCTCCGGGCGCTAGCACATGGTTCGGAAGAGAATCAACACAGGTCGACGGAACCATAGCGAAAGAGCGCTGAAAGGGGGTGACCGGAAAACCCTTCAACTACGTGGGCGCCGTGGCTCTTCAGCTCATGCTTGCGCAGCAAGCCGACCTCCGGCCGGGCGAGTTCGTCTGGGTCGGCGGCGACGTGCACCTGTATCTCAATCATCTGGAGCAGGCGCGCGAGCAACTGTCGCGCGAGCCCAGACCATTCCCGGAGATGCGGCTGGCACGCAAGGCGGCAAGCATCGACGACTACCGCATCGGGGACTTCGAGGTGCAGGGCTACGAGCCTCATGCCGCGATCAAGGCAGAGGTTGCGGTATAGGCAAGCAACTCGGTGCCTGCTCAGGCCAGATCGTCAGCGCGTGCACGGACGGCCTACGGCACGTTGAGCGAAGGCAAGCTGCGCGCCTTGCTCGATAATGATCGCGAGGCCGACGCCATCGTCACCAGTCGCGGTGGGAAGATCAGTCGTCGCCACTACGCGCGAATGCTCGGATGCACACCGAGTGCACTGACGCGCTTCGTCGCGGTATTTGCAGAATTCGAGCGTGCGCTCGGCATCGTGACGGGGCCCATGCGTCGATTTCCGGAGATGCGCACCTGGCTCGATGCCGCGTACGACGCTCGAGAACTGGACGTGCGGGATGGCAAGGTTAATCGCGTCGCCTTCGCCGAACATTTCCAACTGACGGTCAGTACGGCGATCACGCGCCATCCGCCCATTCGCGCATTGCTCGAGGAGTTTGATGCGCGCGTCGAGCGCGATAGCTACCTGCTGCCCATCAGTCCGAGATCATGACAACCGTCAGGGCGAGCAGGATCGACCCGTACTTCCACGGTCGCGTCTTTTCCTTCAGTGAGTGGCGCCACCATGGCCGATTGCGTTCCTGCGAAGAGTCGGCATCCGTTTCAAGCAGGTGGCATCGGGCCTCGCACGTCAGACTGTGAAAGGTCCGTATCGGCAACTCTGCGCGGCGCTCACGTGGATCGGCACAAGCGCTAATCCACACTGCCGCGTGTCGCTGCGCTGGTCGCTCGAGCTGCCGAGATAAACGGGATGAAGACTGTATCCCGCAAGCCTGCCGGTGAGGTCGCACCGCTACCCAACCTGACGGCGCAGGCATTGCAGCGCTGGCTCGCGAAACTCGAACAGAGGTATCTCCTTGAACACGCTGCACGTTTGATGTTCGACCACACTCATGACGCCGCGGCCAGCACGACGGAACGGCAGGGCATCTTGCGGATGGCGACTGCCTGCTGGATCGTCATTGCCGCGTTTACCGCGCGTCGTGCCGGCGAGATCGATGATCTGCGGGAAGGCTGCCTTCGCGGTGACGCGGCTTACGGCTGGCTCATCAGTTTCGGCGCTTCTTCGCCGTGCTGTACTTCTACCGCTACGAGGGTGCGACGATCGAAGTGCTGTCGCACCATCTCCGGCACTTCAGTCTGGAGATGACGAAGCGCTACGTCACTCAGGACTCGGAGGTGGCCGCCCTCTGGACCGATGTCGAATGGGGCTATGCGGGCGAAGTCGCTTCGTGCTGCAGCCATGGAGAGCGAGGCGGAATTAAGAAGTTGCAAACGTCCGCAACCGATCTTGTTGCCGAGACCGTGTTGAAGCGGCAGGGCGTCGAAGAACGGATCGAGCGACGGCTCGAAGTGCTGCGTGAATGGTTGCGCGACGGCGTGCCGGCGGGCGAGTCGATACCCCGAAGTCTCAAGGTGGCGCGTTTGTGGGAAGACGCCGAACTTGGCATTTTTGCCGATCGCATCGCCCAACGAGTTCACCACGACGCATCATCTGCACGGTCATTTTGTCCGGGATGTCGGTGGTTTGCTGACAGCATTGCGGAAGCGATTCGATCGACCGTCGAGATCGTCCAACGAAGGAAATTCGGCGCCGGCTACAAAGTTCGATCGAAAGGCTTTCGACAGACAGCTCGAAGCCACCGTGTCGCAATGGCACACCGAGCGCGACCAGCAATTGCATGCGAAGCGACGTGCCGATGCGGCGGAGGCTCGCAGCGTCATGCTCCTGGAAGAGAATGCCCGGAAGGACGAACTCATCGCGGATCTTCGACGCCAGCTTGCGGCCCGAGACGGATTGAGGTTCGCGGAATGACGTTCGCGGACAACGAGAACATCTGGACGGTGGATTTATCGAAGTTGGCCAACTTCGATCGCGGCCGGGTCTACTTCGAACGCGCGAAGCAGGTCGTTGACGAAGCGCTCGCCAATCCCGCCAAGCTTGAACATGCTGTCAGGGGGAGGCGCTTCCGCCGCGCGTACCTCGTCGAGGCAATCGGTTGCCAGCCTGCCGTTACGACTCAGAACCCGAAGATCAAGCAACTTCTGGCGGACACCGAACGTCGGCTCGGTCTGGCGATGGATGAAAAGCTTGTTGCCGTTCGATCGTTCCGAGGGACCCGATCGGCCGAGTTCGTGGATCTGCAGCAGACTGTCGTAACGCTGCAACGCCGTGTGGTAGAGCAGGATGCTGAGATCGATGACCTGCGTCGCAAGCTACGCGAGCAGTGTGCTCGTGGCTGAATCGGATCCCGAACTCGGACTGATCATCTGCACCGGAGCGACGTGCAAGATCAACGGGCAGATGTGGGCGGGCATCCCCACCCTCGTCTGGCCCGACGGTATCGACGAGGCCGCCTCCGACTGGTTGCGCACGCTGGTCGTCGACCATGGCATTGCTGCCAGCAGCGCACGTGAGTACGCCAAGATTATCCGACCGTTCCTGCGCTTCTGTCGTGGACGCGGCAGGGCATGGCAGTCGGTCGACGACGAGTTCCTGATCCTGTGGCGAGAGCGGTTGCGTCGGGGTCACAAGGTCTCGATCGCTCGCACGAACACGTCACTGAAAACCGTGTTCGCGTTCTACCGATGGGCCGAGGAGACGAAGCGCGTCCGCTTCCAGGTCGGCATCTACGCGGCGGACGAGCTTCCTGCAGCAATCGAACACCTCAGTTTCCCCGTCAGTGCGAAGCGCCGCTTTTCGAAGGGGAGGCACGGTCGCGTTCACGGTGGCTGGACGACTCCGCTGACGCTCAGCGAGCCGAGCCGCGGCGCTCATCTGCGTTACACGCCGACCGAGGACGAGATTCGCGACCTTCATGAAGTTGCCGTCGAGGGGCAGCACGGCGAGCGGGATTCGCTCCTGTTCTCCTGGGCCGAGGAAGCAGGGCCGCGCCGTGCCGAGATCCTGCGCATCGGAAAGTCGCATATGCCGACCAGTGATCAGCTCGCGACGGTGATCGAGCGCGATGAACCGTGGATTATCGTGGTCCAGCGGAAGGGCGGGGCGTTGAAGCCACTAAACGCGCCGCCGGATCTCGTCATTCGCACGCTCGACTTCATCCAGTTCGAACGTCGCGACATCGTCGAACACTGCCTGAAGACCATCGTTGGCTATCGCGAGCCAGACGAATTGTTCCTGTCCGGTACGACCGGCATGGCACTGCATCCCGACAGCGTGACATCGATCGGTCGTCGAACGTGCAGGAAGGCAGGGATTGAGCGCGCCAACATTCATCGGCTGCGCGCCCGGTATGCGGTACGCATGATCGAGACACTCGTTGACGCCATCTTCGACGGCCGGACCATAGGGCCGGAGTCGAGGTACCAGTTCACAGTGTAAGTACTGGCACTCAGACCATTCGTGGCCTACCTTCCTGAGACAAGAACGCCACATCGCCAAGCCTCACGCCGTCAGTGACGACCCCGCTGCCCCAGCCCATTCGCCCTCGAACACTCGATGAAGCCATCGAGCAGAACGAAGCGCTGTGGAAAGTCATCGAGTCGCTGACGACGCAGCTCGAGCAGCAGCAATCGCTTATCGATGATCTTCGTGCGAAGGCTGCCGAGGAGGAGGCGAAGGCCAAGGGTGAGCACTCAGGCAACAGCTCGAGGCCCCCATCCTCCGACACCGCGGCCCAACGTGGCAGGCGGAAGAAGCGCAAGAGCTCAGGCCGTTCTCAGGGCGCCCAGAAGGGGCACAAGAAGCACGAGCGGGCGCTTGTCGAACCGGACGAAAGTCAGGGTGACACCGTCACTCG
>ENA-ORXM01000554-ORXM01000554.1-marine-metagenome-genome-assembly--contig:-NODE-554-length-64033-cov-7.455469_pt1 | contig 64033 bp, 61 predicted proteins | sample MGYA00237867_ERZ511480 | MGnify/ENA primary metagenome ERZ511480 (study PRJEB26309, sample SAMN06266103) | marine metagenome | isolation source: Algal blade | place: United Kingdom:Sidmouth, United...
CGCTCAGCAATCTGGGCTTCGTCTTGGCAATGGTGACTGGAGCTACGCTCTTCATGACCGTGGCTCTCGTGCAGACGTTGCGGCGCAGCTGATCACAACGCGGCAATAACGTCGGCGGGGGCCTGAACCAGTTCGATCAGCACGCCTTGGCCCGAGACCGGGAACTCGTCGTTGCCTTTGGGGTGTACGAAGCAGATGTCGTGCCCCGATGCACCCTTACGGATACCGCCGGGCGTAAAGCGCATGCCATTCGCCTCGAGCCAGGTCACCGCCGCAGGAAGATCGTCGACCCACAGACCGATGTGATTCAGCGCCGGGTCGTGCACCTTGGGCCGAGACTCGGGATCGAGCGGTTCCATGAGATCGATCTCCACCGCATGCGGACCCGAACCGAGTTTCAGAATGTCTTCGCGAACGTTTTCGGACTCGCTCTCGAAATCGCCGACCTTCTCGACGCCTAGGGTGTCGACCCACAAGCTGCGCAATGCCCCCAGGTCGAGGCCGCCCACAGCAATCTGTTGCAGGCCCAGAATCTTGAACGGCTTGTCGCTCATGCGTTTGCTCCTGTCTTGGCGGTGCGCACGATCTCGATGACCTCCGCCGCCGCTTCGGGGATGTTCGTACCGGGACCAAAGATCGCACCGACCCCATGGCCCAGCAATTCGTCGTAGTCCTTGGGCGGGATGACACCACCACAGATGACCGTGATGTTCTTACCCCCGGCGTCGGCGTTCAACGCCGTCATGAGCTGGGGAACCAGCGTCAGGTGTCCCGCTGCATGGCTGGACACGCCGATCAGGTCGACCTCGTTGGCGATGGCCTCGGCGACTGCTTCGTCGGGCTGCTGAAAGAGCGGCCCGACCAGCACGTCGAAGCCGAGATCAGCAAATGCGGTGGCAATAACGCGAGCGCCGCGGTCGTGTCCGTCCTGGCCCATCTTGGCCACGAACATCTTTGGAGCTCGACCGAACTCGTCGGTGAACGATGCAATATTGGCGGCAATGGCGGCATAACCCTCGTCGCCCTCGTAGGCCGCGCCGTAGACACCCGAGATCAACTTGGTCTCGGCTTGATGTCGTTCGAACACCGCTTCGAGCGCATCGCTCATCTCTCCGACGGTGGCCCGTTCGCGAGCGGCTTCGACACACGCCGCCAGCAGGTTGCCGTCGCCGATCGCTGCCGACGTGAGTGCAGCCAGTGCGTTCTCGGTCGCCTGGGTGTTGCGCTGCGACCGAGTCTCTTCGAGTCGACGAACCTGCTGTTGGCGCACATCGGTGTTGTCGATGTCGAGCACGTCGACCATCTCGGGGTTGGCGACCTCGTACTTGTTCACGCCCACCACCACGTCTTCTAGCCGGTCGACGCGAGCCTGCTTGCGGGCGGCCGCTTCTTCGATGCGCAACTTGGGCCAACCGGCTGCGATGGCCTTGGTCATGCCGCCGGCGTCCTCGATCTCGGCCATGATCTCTCGAGCCTTGTCGGCCAGATCCGCCGTGAGCTTCTCGACGTAGTAGCTGCCAGCCAGCGGATCAACGGTGCGGGTAACGCCGGTTTCCTCGGCCAAGATGAGCTGGGTGTTGCGAGCCAATCGCGCACTGAACTCGGTCGGCAAACCCAGGGCCTCATCGAAGCTGTTCGTATGCAGTGATTGTGTTCCGCCGAGCACTGCGGACAGCGCTTCGAACGCCGTGCGGGTCACATTGTTGTACGGGTCTTGCTCGGTCAGCGAGACACCCGACGTCTGACAATGGGTGCGCAACATCGACGACTTGGGATTCTTCGGCTCGAACTGCGCCATCAACTCCGACCACAGCAGACGCGCCGCCCGCAACTTGGCGATCTCCATGAAGAAGTCCTGGCCGATGTTGAAGAAGAAGCTCAAGCGACCGGCGAACGCATCGACATCGAGACCCTTGGCCAGCGCCGCCCGCACGTATTCGACGCCGTCGGCCAGCGTGTATGCCAGCTCGATATCGAGCGTGGCTCCAGCTTCTTGGATGTGATAGCCGGAGATCGAGATCGAGTTGAACCGCGGCATGTTGTGCGCGGTGTATTCGATGATGTCGGCCACGATTCGCATCGACGGTTCCGGCGGATAGATGTACGTGTTGCGCACCATGAATTCTTTGAGGATGTCGTTCTGGATCGTGCCAGCCAGTTGATCCTGTGACACACCCTGTTCCTCGCCGGCAACGATGTAGCAGGCCAGGATCGGCAGGACGGCTCCATTCATGGTCATCGACACGCTCATCTGATCGAGCGGGATGCCGTCGAACAGGATCTTCATGTCCTCGACCGAATCGATCGCCACGCCAGCCTTGCCCACATCGCCGAGCACCCGAGGATGATCGCTGTCGTAGCCCCGGTGGGTCGCGAGATCGAAGGCCACCGACAGGCCCATCTGACCCGCGGCCAGATTGGCGCGATAGAAGGCGTTGGACTCCTCGGCAGTGGAGAAGCCTGCGTACTGGCGAATCGTCCACGGTCGATTCGTGTACATGGTCGCTCGAGGGCCGCGCACGAACGAACCCTGCCCCGGCACCGACCCGAGATGGTCGAGACCTTCGAGATCGTCCTGGGTATACAGCGGCTTTATGTCGATGCCCTCGGGGGTGGTCACCGTGAGCTCGTCGGGGTCGCGTCCCTTCAGCTCTCGTTGTGCGGTCTCTCGCCAGGCGTTGGTACTCACGGCATGATCCTATGCGGGACAGCAGCTGCACCTGTAGACCTGCACCACGTGTATGAACACGATGTGAACATGTGCGGTGGATCTGTGCAGCTCGCGGCTGGCGTGTTTAGAGTGCGGACCATGCACGTGCGCTCGTTCGAGATCCACGAGGTCGCCGACACCGACCTGCGACGTCTTCACGACTATCTGCTCGAGGTCGGCGGTTTCGAATTCCGTGCCGGTGGGTCGGGCTTCTTCGCCTTGGTCGGCGAACGGTTCATTGCCTCGACCGGTGCCACCAATGGTCAGATGGTCATGGCATCGAGAGAAGCCGACACGATCAACGTCGATGTCGTCGCTGCCGGTGGCGGAAGGGACGACACCGCCAATCAGCTGGCAGCAGTGCAGCGTGCGACCGAACTACTCCGCGGGTTCGCAGAGCGCAGCGACCTCTCCATCATCGATATCTGACCCGTTGCATCAGACTGTCTGTGAGTCTCAGACCGCGACACACGCGATCTGAGACTCCAGAACGTGGGATCTACAGCTTGCCGATGACCGTCTCGCAGCTGGAGACTTCGACGCCGCCGCCTTCTTCGACGTCGAGGCTGGTGATCACACCATCTTCGATGATGGCGGCATAGCGGCGAGAGCGACTGCCCAGCCCGAAGCCGGAACCGTCCATGGTCAGGCCCATGGCTGCAGTGAATTCGCCGTTGCCGTCGCCGAGCATCATGATGTCGCTGGCGCCCTGAGCTTCGCCCCAGGCTCCCATGACCCAGGCGTCGTTGACCGAGATGCAGGCCACCTTGGCTACACCCTTGGCCGCAAGTTCGGTTTCGTTTTGTACGAAACCAGGCATGTGCACCTTGGAGCAACCAGGGGTGAACGCACCGGGAACGGCGAACAGAACGACCTTGCCCGAACCCAAGATGTCGCCGGTCTGCACGGGCATTGGCGCGCCGTCGTCGCCGAGTACTCGAACTTCGACGTCGGGAATCTTGTCGCCAACCGAAACTGCCATGCTTGTTACTCCTTGTAGAGCCGCTGTCACACCATGTGGCAGCGGTTTCGGAACTGACTTTACCCGTCCATTCGAGCGGGTGGTTAGCGTTGTGACGTGGAACCCAACGAAGCCCTTGTCTGGCAGTCCGCCGTCGAGCTGACGGCGATGATGCAGTCCGGCGAGATCTCGTCGACCGAAGTGGTTACTGCGCACCTCGAACACATCGACCGAGTGAACCCTGCGCTCAACGCCATGGTCACGATTGTGCCCGATCATGCATTGGCCATGGCCGCTGCTGCCGACGAACGCCAAGCCAAGGGTGACACACTCGGCCTGCTGCACGGCCTACCAATAGCGCACAAGGACCTGGCCGACACCGCCGGTATCCGCACCACGCACGGGTCGACCCTGCTGAGTGAAGGAGTTCCGACCAAGAATGCGCTGGTTGTGCAACGTGCAATCGATGCGGGTGCGGTCACCATGGGCAAGACCAACACACCCGAATTCGGTGCCGGTTCACAGACCTTCAACGACGTCTTCGGCTCCACCAAGAACCCCTTCGATCCGTCGCGGACCTGCGGTGGATCCAGTGGCGGGGCCGCAGTGTCGCTTGCCGCGGGCATGGTGCCGCTGGCCGACGGATCCGACATGGGCGGCTCATTGCGCAACCCGGCCTCATTCTGCAACGTCGTTGGTCTGCGTCCGTCGCCCGGCCGCGTGCCTGCATGGCCAAAGGCCCACCCGTGGAGCCATCTGTCCACCGAAGGCCCCATGGCCCGCTCGGTCGACGACGTCGCCTTGCTGCTCGCGGCTCAGGCGGGCCCCGACCCTCGCAACCCCAGCGCGCTGGAGACACCGGGCTCCCACTTCGCCCCGCCGATCGGTGAACCCACAGACCAACTGCGCATCGCCTGGGCACCCGACCTGGGCGGGCTGCCCATCGACCCCCAGGTCACTGCGGCGCTGGCACACGTACCCGCGGTCTTCGAGGGACTCGGCCACCGGGTCGAGGCGGCCTGTCCTGATCTCAGCGAGGCCGGCGCCGTGTTCGACACCCTGCGAGCGTGGAGCTTCGCCCTGGGATTGGGCGATCTGGTCGAAAAGTACGGCGACAAGGCAAAAGAGACTGTGCGGTGGAACGTGCAACGGGGACGAGACCTGTCGATGGCCGATCACATGGATGCGTGGAAGACCCGGGCCAAGCTGTACCAGCGAACGGTCGACTTCTTTCAGGACTACGACTTCCTGTTGGCGCCCGTTGCGCAGGTGCCGCCGTTTCCTGTAGAGACCGAATACATCACCGAGATCAACGGCATCGAAATGCACACCTACATCGAATGGATGCGCGTTGTCAGCGACGTGACCATCATGAACGTTCCCGCCATCTCGGTACCAGCTGGGTTCACCAACGACGGGCTACCCATCGGGCTGCAAATCATCGCTCCGCCCCGCAGCGATCTCGCGCTGCTCGCGATGGCCAAGCAGTTCGAATCGGTGACCAGAGTGGTCGAACGCCGGCCCTCGCTGGCTTCACACTAACGGTCTGGGCGCTCAACTCGATCGGTCGGCGACGTGGCGCTTCTCGGTTCGGGCTTACCGGTCCGCACATTGTTCAGCATGCGCTCGCTTCCGATCGGCGCATCGATCCATGTGAGTTGGTGACCGTTGGTGTTGAGTTGTTCGCTGACCGAACTCATGGCATCGATGGTGGAATCGCTCAGGAACGGGATGCGTGCGAAGTCGATGGTCACCCCTGCGCTGCTGGCTTCGGCGGCTTCGCGTAACCCTTGCTCGAAGTTGGCGTCGTTGCCCATCCAGATCATGCCGACCGGCTGCACCCGCACGGAACCATCAGCCTGAGGTTCGCGGGCCATGGTGAAGCCACGGGTCAGGTGCAGCACAAGGGTCAGCACCACACCCAGGATCACGGCGCGTTCTACACGGGGAGCAAACACCAGCACCGCGGCTGCCGTGGCCCACGCCAGCAGCGCCTGCGTCTTGGTCCGCTGCCACAGCCGCACCAGCTTGACCGGATTCACCAGCGACGAAGCCGCCGCCAGCACGATCGCTCCCAGTACCGCTGTCGGCAGAGGCTCGAGCATGCTCGCAAAGGGAAGGAACGCAATCACGATCAACCCGGTGATCCCGCCGCTCCAGCGTGACTTGGCTCCGGCGAGCCGGTTGATCGAGCTGCGAGAGAACGATCCACCCACCGGATACCCACCAGAAAACGCGGCCACGAAGTTCGCGGCGCCCGACGCCACCATTTCCTGGTTGGCATCCCATCGCTCACCGGTTTCGTTGGCGAAGGTACGAGCGATCGAAGCCGGTTCGGCGAAACCGACCAGGGCAATGATGATCGCTCCGAGCAGAAGCGTCGGGGTCTGATCCCATGGCAGATCGAAACTGATCGGCGGCAGTCCTTCGGGAATCTCGTTGATGGTGTCACCGTTGTAGTCCCCGACTCGCGAGTACACGATGCCCACGATCACGGCGAACAGCACGCCGGGAAAGAGAGGACTGAGACGCCGCCCGCCCTTGAACAGAGCAATGGTGACGCCAGCCAAGACCACGGCAGGAATCAACCATTCACCCGGATGTAGCAGCGCCCACCCTGCCTGCCAGAGCACGCCGCCGTCGGGTGGTGCCACCCCAAGCGATTTCGGCAGCTGCGACGACATGATCACGATGGCGGCTCCCGACGTGAACCCCATCACCACCGGCGAACTCATCAGTTGCACCACATAGCCCAGGCGGGCCACGCCGAAGAACACTCGTAGCGCACCCACCATGAACGCCATCAGCGCGGCGATTGCCGGCAGCTCGGTCGGCTCGACCTCGGGCAAGGCGGCGATGGTGAGCAGGCTCGTGACCGCCACCGGGCCGGTTTGCAGGTACGGCGACGAGGCCAACAATGCAAAGATCAGCAGCGGGAACGCTGCGGCGAACAGCCCGATATAGGGCGGAAGCTGTGCCAGCTCGGCATAGGCCAGGGACTGCGGAATGAGCACCATCGCCACGCTGGCGCCGGCGATGACATCGGTCAGCGCAAGGCGGGGAAAGCGCAACCATGCCACCCGGCCACCGTAGCGGGCCAGTACAGGTCAAACCGTCGGCACAACGCAGAAACGCCCCGACGAGCCGGGTGGTTCTTGGGCGCTAGGTGATCTCGAACGGATTGCCGTAGTGGTTCCGGAACACGACCTCTTCGACCGGCTTGCGGGTGAGTTTGGTGTACTGCTTGTCGGGCACTGGCCAACCAATGGCGACCAGCGCGCCCACCGCCACTTCGGCCGGCAGACCCAACAGTTCGGCCACGGCCTCTTCTTCGGCGGCGAGCAAGGTGGTGAGCGCCGATCCCAGTCCTTCGTTGCGGCAACCCAGAAGCACGTTCTGCACAAACGTGTACAACGAGCCGCCGCCCACGATGCTCTGGCGGTCGAGATCCTTGTCGGTCACCGCCAACGTCCACAGCTCGACACAACACACCAGCAGCGCAGGAACCTGTGCCAGCGCCTTCGCGAAATCGTCGGTGCGAGTGAGCCGTTGTTGCGCCGGGCTGTAGGCGTCCATCGTTGTCTGCGCATCGGTCGTCTGGTAACCCACGACACCGTCACGAGCATGGTCCAGGTACACGTCCCATTGCTTCGCGTGCAGCAGCGACAGCTGCAACTTCAGATCGGGCTCGGTGACCACGATGGTACGCCATCCCTGACGATTGCCGCCCGAAGATGCGAACCGTGCGTGATCGAAGATGCGGTGCAAGGTTGCGTCGTCGACCGGTTCATCGGTGAAATAGCGACACGACGGGTTGGTGCGCATGGCGTCATAGAGCTCCATGCCATGACACTACGAGGATCAGCGGCGCGCTGTTAGCCAGCGTGTCATCGACCGCATTCGACCTCAGCCCGAAATGGCGAGCAGTCGATCGATGTCCTCGTCGGTCAAGAGCTCGGCAAAGTCCAGATGGGAGAAGCGTTCCATGGCGAAGATCTCACCCGCGGTGAGTTCGTCGTGGGGATCGAGAGCGTCGATGTTCGGCAACGCTGCGATCAGTCGAGAGTCCGGAACGGTGATGCGAAGGGCATCGATGTCGAGTTCGGCCACGGCGCACAGCTCGCGCCCGTACGTGCAACGTTTTTCCCATGGCTGCACGACGGCTGCGCCGATGCCGATGCCCAACAGAGTGACGAGCACGATGCCGAGCCATCCAGGCATCCGCCGTTCGGGGATGATTTCGATGCCGTCAGGATCGCTGATCCGACTGCTGCGTGAGGTCGCCAACTTCTGATCGAGGTCGCTCACGAGCCCGCTCCACCTGTTCTCGGGGCTTGATTGGCCGATCACCTCGATGCCGTCGGGGTTGGTGATGCGACTCGGTGGCGCCGAGGACAGCTTGTCTTCGAGCTCATTGACCAGGCCTCGCAACGCTGCGCTGGTTGGCTCGACCGGTTCCACTGATCGGAACATAGCAACCGATGTCCCGTTCGCTCAGTCGAAGGGGCCGATCAGCCTCTGTGACGTCGCGCCCGCAGTGAAGGCCCATGAGCCGTTGGGTCTAGTCAAGGGTGGGTAGAGGCGAGATATCCTCTCGCCATGCAGCAACGGCCCCGCCGAAACCGATCGACCGCCGCGATCCGGGCGATGGCCCGTGAGACCGATCTTGGTGTGCACAATCTGATCCTGCCCATGTTCGTGCAGGAAGGCGAAGGCGAATCCACGCCGATCGCTTCCATGCCCGGACAGGCGCGGTTGTCGATCGACCTGATGCTCAAGCAGTGCGAAGCCGTCGCCGAGGCCGGCGTGCCCGGTGTTGCGTTGTTCCCGGCGCTGCCCGACGAGCAGAAGAACAGCCACGGCACCCATTCGACGAACCCCGACAATGTGAATCTGCGGGCAGTTCGAGCCATCAAGGCCGAGGTGCCCGAGCTCATGGTCATCACCGATATTGCGCTCGACCCCTACAGCTCCGATGGCCACGACGGGGTAGTGGTCGACGGCCAGATCGTCAACGACGAGAGCGTCGAGATCCTGGCTGCAATGGCGGTGGCCCAAGCCGAGGCCGGTACCGATGTCGTTGCACCTTCGGACATGATGGACGGTCGCATCGGCGCCATCCGTAACGCACTCGATGCTGCCGGCCACCAACATGTGCTGATCAACAGTTACTGCGCCAAGTATGCGAGCGCCTTCTACGGGCCCTTCCGTGAAGCGCTCGACAGCGAACCACGCGGCGGCGACAAGAAGACCTACCAGATGGATCCCGCCAACCGCCGCGAAGCCCTTCGCGAGCTACGCCTCGACGAACTCGAAGGAGCCGACTGGGTCATGGTGAAGCCGGGAATGCCGTACCTCGACGTCATTCGCGACTTCCGTGAGAACACCACATTGCCGGTGACCGCTTACCAGGTCAGCGGCGAGTTCGCGATGCTCAAGGCTGCAGGCGCAAACGGCTGGATCGACTACGATGCCTGTCTGCTCGAGAGCCTGACGGCTTTCCGACGCGCAGGCGCGGACCTGATCTTCACCTACGCGGCGCTCGAAGCAGCCGCACTGCTCGAAGGCTGACCATCAGCGCACCTCGCCCAGTGCTCGACCCGGCCATCAGGGTGCGGGCGGGGACCGATCTGGACGACGTCTGGCGTCGATTCGAGGTCTTCGAGGCTCTGCATCACTCGATGCAGATCTGCAATCCGATGACGTCGACCCAGCTCGACGAGGTGATCGATGCCGTGGGGATCGCCGACGGGGCCGACATCGTGGACTTTGCCTGCGGCTATGGAGAGGTGCTTTTCCGCGCCGCGGAGCGTGCTTGCGTTCGTGGTGTCGGAGTCGACTTGTCGCCGTGGATGATCACCCAGGCGGCCGCCCAAACCGGCGGCCGATCGGCAGGCTCGACGCTGCGATGGGTCTTGGGCGAGGCCCGCGACTACCGGCCAGCTTCACCCTGCGACGTGGCGGTGTGTATCGGCGCCGAATGGGTATGGCACGACTTCAGGGGAACGGCCAGGGCCCTCGCCGAACGCCTGCAGAGTGGGGGAGTAGCGGTGATAGGTGCTGCCCGTCTCCATACCGCAGCAGATCCTGATCGGGTGCGACGCCAACGTGGCGCAGTCGAGACCGTTGCCGATCAGCGCGCGCTACTCGAACACTTCGGATTCGAACCGCTGCATCGTGTCGATCCAGACGACGCCGGCTGGGACGCGTACCTGGCTCGTACCGCTGCCGCAGCACGCGATTGGGCCGTGCTGTACCCGGGCCAGGCGAGCGACCAGTGGCTGGCCGAGCAAGCCGATTGGCAACAGGCTCGCGAACACGATCGCGAAGTGATCGGATGGTCGGTCTGGGTGGCGCGTCAAACGAATAGGGTCTCTACGACGCGTCCTTGACAGTCTCCGAGAAGGATTTCCATGCGAGAACCCGCCTACGTCGTTGACCTGCCTCACGTATATTCGGGAAAGGTTCGCGATATGTACGACGCCGGCGACGACCGCTATTTCATGATTGCGTCGGATCGCCTGTCCGCCTTCGACGTGGTGATGAACGAACCGGTACGGCACAAGGGCCGGGTGCTCACGGCGATCTCCGCGTTTTGGTTCGATCAGCTTAAAGATGTTGCGCCCAGCCATCTGATCTCGACCGACGTCAACGACGTGGCGGCCGCGGCCTCAGTCGATGACCTGGCGGGCAGGGTCATGCTCACCCACAAGGCCGAGATGTTGCCGGTCGAGTGCATTGTTCGGGGCTACATCACCGGATCGGCCTGGAAGGAATACCAGCGCGCCGGCACCGTACACGGCACGGCGATGCCCGCAGGACTGCTCGAAGCCAGTCAATTGCCCGAGCCCATGTTCACACCGTCGACCAAAGCCGACGATGGGCTTCACGACCAGAACATCACGTTCGATCAGGCGGTCGACATCCTGGGTGCAGACCTGGCCGAGCAAGCGCGGTCCATTGCACTCGATCTGTACACCCGAGGGGCCGAATTGGCCTGCGAGCGCGGCATCATCATCGCCGACACCAAGTTCGAACTGGGGCATGTGAACGGCGAACTGGTCGTTGCCGACGAGATGCTGACGCCCGACTCATCGCGCTTCTGGCCTGGCGACGAGTGGCAGCCGGGTTCGACACCCCCATCGTTCGACAAACAACCCGTGCGCGATTTTCTCGAGACACTCGACTGGCCCAAGACGTACCCGGCACCCGCGCTGCCACCTGATGTGCTCGAAGCCACCACCGAGCGCTATACCCAAGCCTACGAACGCATAACCGGGTTGTCCTTCGCCGATTGGCCCGGCGTCACTGACCAGTCGGGCAGCGTCAACTGACCAGTTGACGAGCCAGCAAGGCTGCACCCAACGCTGCTGATTGCGGGCCGAGTTCGGCCAGCACGATCGGCACATGGGGGCGAAACGCCCCGCCGAGCGTCGTCTTGTCGACCCACTGCTGCACCCGCACCCGCAGCGGCTCGCCGATTTCTACCAGGCCGCCCCCGAGAACGATGCGTGCCGGGTCGAGCACGTACATCAGGTTGGTCATGCCTACCGCCACATAGGACGCAAACTCGTCGAGTAGCGCAAGCGCGTCGCGATCGTTGTCCTGGATCGCCGCGCTCACATGTTCACCGCGGATCGCCTCGACCGAGTCGGCGGCGTCGAGCACGCCAGCCAGTCGGCCCTCGGATGCCCACTGGCGGGCAAGCGCTCCCAGTCCGCTGCCAGACGCGTACATTTCCCATGGACCCCGCACACCCGAGATGTGCTCGGGCCCATGGCGGTCGATCACGATGTGGCCTGATTCGCCGGCAAACCCGTGGGCGCCTCTATAGATGCGGCCGTCGAGCACGAAGCCGGTGCCGATACCGGTGCCGAGTGCCACATACAGCAGGTCCTGAGCACCCCGACCTGCTCCTTGCTGGTGTTCGGCCCATGTCGCTGCTGTGGCGTCGTTGTCGACAACTGTGGGCAGGACAAGACGCTGCGCCAACAGATCTCGAAGCGGGAAGTCGACGAGTTCGGCAATATTGGGGGAGAACTGCACCGAACCGCTGCGACTGATGGCGCCGGCGATGCCGATACCGACTGATGCGATGTCGACAGCCGCAGCTCGCTGCACGTCGGCGACCATGGTGCACAGCTGCTCGACGGTCTCGTCGGGGCCACGAGGCCGAGGTACACGAACCTGGTGAACAACATCGCCCTGGTCCGAGACGACCAGGGCAAGCGTCTTGGTACCGCCGATGTCGAAACCCGCGAAATACGTTGTCACCTGCAATCCCCTCGGCGTTCGAACACGCTGCTGCACGCTAGCGGTGACCATGGGTGCCTGCGACGACTTCCTGGGCTGTGGTGGCTACTCTCTCGCCGTGTCCTTGCCCTCGACAGACCAGGTCTGTGCCACCCACCCCGATCGGTTGGGGACTCTGGGCTGTCGACGATGCGGTCGATCGATGTGTCCGAGCTGCACCCATCAGTCGCCTGCAGGACCGTTGTGCCCCATTTGTGTGCGCCAGCCAAACCCCATTGCCGCGCCCGCGCCACAACAGACGCCAACGCCCGCTGGGACCAGGCGTCCGAGCGCGGCTGCGCGCACACACCTGCCTCTGGCGACTACGGCGATCATCTTGCTCTGCAGCGCGGTTTTCGCCTACGACACGTGGTCGGGTAGTGGCTGGACCATGACCACCACCGTTCGAACGATCGGCGGCGTCTCGATCGAAGGGCTGGGCGAACTCTCGTTGTACCGTCCGAGTTTGGAGTTCGACGGCGAATGGTACCGAGTCATCACGTCGGGCTTCATTCACTTCAACATTGTTCACCTGGGCTTGAACATGCTGGTCCTTTGGCAACTCGGGCGCCTGATCGAAGGCGTATTCGGCGCACTGACCTTCACCACGTTGTTCGTCACGGGCGTGCTGGGTGGATCGCTGGGAGCGATCATCATCGAGCCAGAACACCAGGTCGGCGGCGCCAGCGGTGCGGTCTTCGCACTGATGGGCGCCGTGGCAACACTGCAGCTCGTCGCCGGACAAAACGTATTCAAGTCAGGCGTTGCACCGCTGATCGCGGTCAATATCGCGCTCAGCTTCTTGCCGTTCGTGTCCCTGGGCGGGCATCTCGGAGGTCTGGCAGTCGGACTTGTCGGGGGAGTGATCGTGGGCGTTTCTCGACGGGTGGGGCCCCAGGCGCTCGCGCTGGCACCCTCATTGGTAGCTGCCCTGGGATTCGGCGTCGCCGCCGCCATCGTGTACGTGGTGGATCCCACCCAGCTGCCGCTGAATTTCTAGATCCGGGGGTCGACCAGTACTTTCATCTCGCCCACCCCTGCGGCCAGGCCGGCCAACGCATCGTTCACGCCGTGAAGCCCGACCGTTGCGGTATGCATGGCGTCGACATTCACCCGGCCGTCGGCGACCAAACCCATCGCCATGGCGAATTCCTCGTGGGTGTAGGCCAGCGCTGCCTGCAGCCCGATTTCCTTGACCAACCAAATGCGTGGGTCAATGGTGGCCGGGCCGCTGGCAAGCCCGATCAGGCACATGCGACCGCCGCGCCGTGCCAGATCGACCGCGGTCTGCACGGTTGCCGGCACACCAGCACACTCGTACACGATGTCGGCGCCCAGGCCGCCGGTCAGCTCACGGATCTGGGCGGCGGCTTCGTCGGGGTGGAAGGCATGGTCTGCGCCCAGGCTCAGCGACAGCTCGCGCCGTGCCTGGTTCGGCTCCACCACCACCGTGGTGCCCGCGCCACCGGCATGCACCAACTGCGTGGTGAGCAGTCCAATGGGTCCTGCGCCTTGCACAACGGCGAACTCGCCCAATTGCAGGCCACTCTTGCGGGTCGCATGTAATGTGACCGTCAATGGCTCGATCTGGGCAGCCTGGGCGTCGGTGATGTCTTCGGTGATCCGAGTCACCCGGTCCTGCGACACCGCAATAGCTGTTGCGAAGCCACCATGGGCGGGCGCCGTTGGGTGGCGGCCGGTTGCATGCGCGAACACCGTTGAGCAGGTGTCGGTGTAGCCGGCACGACAGCTAGCGCATCGTCCACACGCCGCCGGGACCGCCACCACCACGCGATCACCTTCGCGAACCGTGGTGACATCGGCGGCGGCAGCGCTGACGGTCCCGGTCCATTCGTGCCCACAGACCGCCGGGTTGTACTCAGACCCGGCTTGCCAGGCGTGAATATCGGTGCCGCAGATTCCACACAGCGAGATCTCCACGACGACGCCATCGGACCCCTGCGGCTCCGGCGTTGCAAACTCCAGGATTTCTACGGTTTCTCGGCCGGTGATCAGTGCTACGTCCACCGCACAAACATAGATCCTGGCCCGCCCACTACTGTCTTTTCGAACGCCACCAAGGAGCCACATGATCATCATCGCCGGTCGAATCGAGTTCGGGACCGAAGCCCAACGCGACGCAGCATGTACCGCCAGTGCAGCACTCCAGCAGGCGACTCGCGACGACGAGCCCGGTTGCCAGGCCTACTGCTTCGCACCCGATCCCTGTGATGCCACGATCATGCAGGTGTACGAATTGTGGGACGACGAACCATCGCTGGCTGCGCACTTCGAACACGAGAACTACTTCAACATGCGAACCCTGCTGGGCGAGATGGGCATCGTGGGGGCCGACAACAACAAGTACCGATGCGACATCAAGGAGCCGGTGTACGACGATACCCACACACCCCGAGCCGACTTCTTCACCGCCTGATTCACGTCGTGTGGGTCGTCAGGACGATTCCGACAACACGATCAGCCGATCGTCGGCTTCTAGATCAGTAGCGGCCATCGTCGTCTCGGCGAGGCGTTTGCCGTTGCGGATGACGGCGACGATAGTGGTGGATGCGGGAGCACCCAATCCAGCCGCTGTTCGCACAGGTGCCACTTCCAACAAACTGAGCCCGGTTCCCGAATCGAGTAGATCGTTGACCACTCGCACCGCCTCTGGCGTAGTGGTGGCCAAGCCGATCATGCGGCCGACCGCTGCGGTGGCGTCGATAACCTCGTTTGCGCCGCCCTGGCGTAACAGGTGCAGGTTCTCCTGCTCGCGCCCGCCGGCCACGATATGAGCGGTTTCGTTGAGTTCTCGAACCGTAAGGGTGATCAGCACTGCGGTGTCGTCTCGGTTGGGGGCAACCACGACCGATCGGGCACGGGAGACGCGGGCCTCGGCGAGTACCGCGCTTTGGGTGGCGTCGCCGCCAATGGTCACGAAGCCAGCCTGGGCGGCGGCGTCGACGGCTGCCGGATCGCTGTCGACGATGACGATGTCGCTGATGGGTTCGCCCCGTTTGATCAACTCGGCGGCGGCGGCTTGCCCGGTGGCGCCATAGCCGCAGATGAGAATGTGATTGCGCACAGCGCGCCTCCATCGAAGTGATGCGAGATACTCGCGGGATTGGTCGGTCAGCACTTCCACCGTGGTGCCCACAACCAGGATCAAGAACACGATGCGGGCCGGAGTGATCAGCAGGATCGTTGCGAGCCGCGCCGAGTCGCTCACTGCGGTGATGTCGCCGTAGCCGGTCGTGGTCACCGTAACCGACGCGTAGTAGAGCGCGTCCATGAACCTGACAGGATCGCCGGTAGCCGAGTCGACATAGCCGTCGCCGCCGAGCCAGGCGACGAGCGCAACGAACACGACCAGACTCAGTGCCAGCCCGACACGACGGCTGACCGCGTTGAGCGGGGCGCGCTCGCGACGCGGGACACGTATTCGTCTGGTGATGGCACCAGCCTGTGGGTCAGCCATGCTCTAGTGAACCACAGCCGCAGGCGGCGATCGGGGTTCAAAAAGCCGAGGGTCGGGCAGCGATGCTGCCCGACCCTCGCAATGATCGATTCGACCTACGACAAAGACGTGGTTGTCAACCAGCAGTGTCTATGGACACTTCGGCACTTGATTCTCGAGTGTGCAGCCAGCATCGACACCTTCTTGCAGCAAGAAGCAGGTCCCGTTGGACTCGGTGAAGTTCGGTTCGGCACACGCGGTGGCCGTTCCCGCAGTGGAGGTAGCGGTGGCAGCGGCTGCCGGAACAACTGTGGCTGGCGTGGTGTCGGGCTCGGGCCAGCAACGGCCACTGTCGAGTGGCAGGTAGCCGTCGCGACATGGCGCCGTGCCGTAGTCGGGAAGCGAACTGGATGTGGGTGTGGGGCCAGCGGTTGCGGTGACGGTCACGCCAGGAATTGGGTAACACAGACCGTCGTCCCACAGGAATCGTCCGGCTTCACATACGGTATCGCTGCTGGTTCCCGCCACCGTTGGGACCACGGTTGCACCAATCGGGTTGGCGTAACAGAGGCCGTCGGCACCGTGGAAGAACGGGAAGTCGGGGTTGCGGGCAGCACAGTCGGCGTCACCGGTTGGGCCCACGGTTGCGACTGCCGCCGGCGTTCCGGCGGGCGCTGCCGGGTTCGATGGTGTGACCGGTGCGGCGGTACCGCCACCGGGAATGTTCAGCGACGATCCAGAGCGGATCAGGTCGCCGACGATGCCGGGGTTGGCTGCTCGAAGCGCATCCACGCTGACGCCGAGCTCGACGGCGATTCCGGTCAGGCTTTCGCCGGGTTGTATGCAGTGGCCGGTGGCCGAGCCGCAGCTGACGGGACCCGATGACACCGGGGCACTCGTTGCGGCGGGTGCCGCATCAGAGCTTGCGCTGCCAGACGCATCGCTGTCCGACGATGTCGTGGTGGAGCCGTCGAGTGCAGGGATGGTGAGTGTCTGTCCAACCTGGATCAGGTTGCCATCGAGATTGTTCACCCGACGAAGTTCTGCGATGTCGGCGTCGAAACGTTCGGCGATGAGGCCCAAAACGTCGCCGCTCTGCACGATGTACGTGCTGGGTTGTGTGCGATCGACCGTTGGTTCCGGCGTTGGGGCTGCGGTAGGCAGCGTCACCGCGGTAGGCAACGTGGGATCGGTGGTCGAGCCTTCGACCTCGTCTTGTTGGTCGGTCCCGTCACCGTCGACGGTCGATTCCTGCGCGGGAACCGCCTGGACAATGTTCGGCGTTGCTTGCGGTTCGACGCCCTCGGCGACCGACACCTCGGAGCCATCGCTTCCCCCCAATGAACATCCGCCCAGCGCCAACACAGCAACTAGGAAGAAGAACGTAACTCTGAATTGTTTCACTGCAGACCTCCGGATACCGCCCGCGGGCGCCACTCTAATTTGTGACTAGCCAACAATGTTGGCACCCCTGCACGGTCTGCACGTGGACCCCCTCGGCGTCAGCGTGCACGAAACGCCAAGCTGATTCGTGGACCACCAGCCCTTTCCTTGGGCACACAATGTTCCCAATCGTGTTGACAGCGCCCGCTCATGATCAGCAGGTCGCCGTGACCGAGATTCCAACGAAATCGTGTTGCTGGTGTTATTCGTGTTGTTTCTGCGGTTTTTGAGGGGTGTGTTGCATGAGGTCGCACCGCAAAGGTGCGGGGACTTCCGAGCGACACCAGCGCCACCGTGGTGGGACGGGCAGTCTTGCGGATGCTGTCACGATGCCAGGCGACCGAGTCGTGAGCGGTCCGATAAAAATTTGCGCCGACGGTCGAAAAACGGGTCTGAAGTGCATTTTCGAGCGCCACGGTGATCACCGCGAGCGGATGGCTCGCATCGAACGTCCGGGGCTCGACGGTGCAGATCAGTCGTGGCACCGCCACCACTCGGTCATACATCGGGCGTTCCATGGCTCGCCACGGAAGTTCATCGCGCAGCTGCTCGAAGACGACATCGCTGCCTCGAAGCCACCCCGGTTGAAAGGTCACCGAAGACCGATCGTCGAGGGGTTGAGGCGAGGCGGTGACATTGGCACAGACCACTTCGCCCGAGCCGAACAGCGACGTCTGCATTGCAACTTGCAGGTCTGCGCCCTGACCGCAATGGATTTGACGGGGATCGATAGCGGTGAGCACCATGACGAACATCATAGAACGCTTGTTCGCCTTGGCGGAGCAGGGTGCATCGCCGATACGGTCAGCACATGACTCCAGGGGCAGCGCAACCCGGACGACTCGCTTCCATCACGCGAGCACTTCGTCGTCGATGCCCCGTCTGCGCATCGTCGCGGATCAGCCGCCATCCGGCCCAGGTCGAACTGCACTGTCCGAATTGCCAGCTGAACATGGAGCGTCAGGTCGGATCGTTCATTGGGGGCATCGGCGTGAACACCGTTGTCACCTTTGCCCTGTTGTTGGTCGTGATCGTCGGCGGGTTCATCGCTACCCGAGGAGAAGCATCGGTGCCCAAGATCCTGCTTCCTGCGCTGGCCGTTTCCGTATTTGTGCCTCTTCTCTTCTACGCCAGGTCTCGATTGTTGTGGGTGGCGCTCGAACTGATCTGGTGGCCGCTGGAGCCAGACGAAACGACCGAGGTTCGCTAGCACTGCGGCATACTGTCCCACTCGCTGCGGGCACCCCGCCGGTTGCGACAGTCGCGAGGGGCAATGATCAAGCGAGGATCCGACATGCAGGTCTCTCCATGACAGGCATCCAACCGTTCCGCGGCATGGTGGTTCGACAGCGTGTGGCCCACGACGTGGTAGCACCGGCGTACGACGCGCTGACAGTCGCACAGCGCCGGCAATTTCGCGCCGAACATCCGGACTCGTACCTGCACGTGACCCGTTCGGCCGAGGATGAACCCGACGCCGCGACCGTCGACAACACCACGCTCGTTACCCGGGGCCGGGCCGCGCTCGAAGACATTCTCGCCGCCGACATGTTCGCCGCTCACGGCGAACCGGCGCTCTACGTGTACCGACTCATCGATGGTGCCCATCTCCAATCCGGAATCGTGTGCGAGGTTCCGGCTGGCTACTACCACGATGTGGCCAAGCCACACGAAGCGACCCGAGCAGACCGGGCCCAACTGCTGGCCGAACACTTCACCACGGTCAAGGCCGCATCGAGCCCGATTGCCTGCGCTATTCGCGACGACGGCAGTCTCGAGCGCGAGTTGCATGTCGTGACCAAAAGCGAACCCCTGCTCGACATCACCGGTGACGACGGCCTGCAGCAAACCGTGTGGCGAATCGACGACGCCGCCGCGACAGCTCGAATCATCGAACGCATGCACAATGAACCGCTGTTCATCATCGACGGGCATCATCGATCCGCGGCCAACCGAACGCTCTACGCACAGGGCATTTCCTTACCGGTGTTGGCGTCGATCTTTCCCGAACAGGCACTGCACCTGGTCGGATTCCACCGGCTACTGCGACTTCATGACGGAGTCGACCACGCCACCGTGCTGCGTGCGATCCAACGACGCTTTCGGGTCGAAACCGTTTCCGATGTCGCCACCGTTTCTTCGGGCCATGTTGCGATCGTGCTCGATGGCGAATGGCACGTGGTGAACTTCGACGAACGACCCGTGGCCGGTGGCGCCGAGATTCTGCTGAGATCGCTGGATCCCGTGGTGCTCGAACGAGAAGTGTTGGGCATCGTCGAGCACTACGGCGCATTCGACGTTTCCTACACACCCGATACGCAGCCTTTTGCCGTCATTGCCGCTGACGCAGCAGAGAACAATCAGGTTCCGATCTTCGTGCCCCCGGTGGCCATCGCCGACATGATGGCGGTCGCCGAGGGTGGCGTGATCATGCCGGCCAAGTCCACGTACTTCACGCCCAAGGTTCGCTCGGGTGTGTTCCTGCGATTGTTCGACGAGCTCGACTAGGCGGCCAAGTAGTCGGGTCATGATTGATGTGGCCTGCCCGCGGCGGCCTCGGCGGTGCGGTCCTGTCGGTACCTGCTGTCAGTCTGTGTTCTCGCCCGCTCATCGGTGGGGTACCCGCCTGTCACGTCATGGTCGGATCTTGACAACCTGGGGTGCCTTGCGACTGCGTGCGTTATCTGACAGATCTGCGTCGGAGACCGCATTCATCCATCATCGGGGTCCGCGGTGTCTGGGGCTGGGATGGCGTCGGGATCAGGCGTGGCGTCGGGATCAGGCGTGGCGTCGGGATTCGGTGTGGGCACGGGGGTTGCCGTCGGCTCGGGGGTGGGAGTTGGTGTCGGGGTCGGTGTAGGGGTCGGTGTAGGCGTGGGCGCGGGGATGACAGGGAACCGCTCGATGAAGAACACATTGATCAGCGCGTCTGGGCCGAGCAGCTCGCGCAGCGAGTTCTCGAGCTCGGCACCGTCGGGCGGCACGGTTCCTCGAAGATCGGCGACCAACGTGCGACCATCGAAGTTGACGGCGTCGATGGTCAGGGCCCGGCTACTGCCGAAGTCCTGCACGACGGATCGAGCCGCACTCTGGGCCTCATCGATGGCTCGTTGGGCCTCACCCGCAGACAGATCGTCCCAGTTGATACCAACGGCCACCGGCTCGCCCAGCCGCTGCAGCAGTCGACTTTCCAGGTCGAGCCGATCCGGGTGTTGGATCGCCGACGAGATCGACACCGTGACGACCGAATCGTCACCGACATCCAGGTTGGTGACATCGAAGACGTCAGGGTCGCCCGAACTGGCGAGCCATCCATCGACCACCTCGCTGACCGCCTCGAATCGAGCCTGTTGCTCAGCGGTGCGTTCTTCTGCGGCGATGATCGCCTCGCTTGTCTGGCCTTGTATCCAGGTGACTCTCAAGTCGGGCACGTCGCCGAGAACATCGGCGATCTTTGCTCGCAGGTCAGACGACGGTGGGATCTGGGTGGGGCCCGTCACGGTGACTCGAACGATGTTCCCGTCTACCGACACCTCGGAGTCGTTGAACGTGCCTTCGAGCCATGTCTCGGCAGCCAAGCGAATCTGGGTGAGCTGAGAAGAGCGTTGAGCGCTGTCGAGGCTGCGGGTACCCAGCAACACGCCCAGGATCGCCACCACGATGAGGGCGATCAAGCTGCCGGCGATCACGCGGGGCGCCATACTGAGCAGGCGACGGCCGGGAACGAACCCGGCGGCGACGAACACAACCGTGCTCACGGTCACAATGGCGGCCAGGTTGGTTGCGTACAGCAGCAGTGCGCCCAGGGCCAGGTCGGTTTCTCCGGCGCGCAAGGTGATACCAACGACACCAAGAGGCGGAACCAGCGCCACGGCAATGGCTACGCCCGGTAGCGAGCTGGACACGTCGGGGCGGGCGGTGGCATAGGAGCCAGCGACTCCTGCGGCCAACGCGACCACCAGGTCGCGCGCATCGGGCGCAGTACGGGCCAGCACTTCGTCGGTGAGAAGTTCGCCCGGCAACCACCCGGCAATGATGTAACTGCCGCCGATTGCGCCCGCAGTCGCAGCGGCCACCGTTGTGGCAGATCGCACGACGGCGTCACCCAACGCCATGGCGATCGCAGCGGCGATTCCGAGCACTGGTGTCATTAGCGGAGCGATCAGCATGGCACCAATGACCAGTGCGGCTGAGTTGGCCGACAGGCCCATGATCGCCACGATGACCGACATCGTCATCATCAACGAGAAGTGCAGCGCCCAACCTGCGCCAGGAATGACGAGGCATGCTTCCATTACGCGCATGCGGTCTTCGGGATTCATGCCCCAACGCTTGGCTGATGGGCGGGGCAGACCTACCCGGCGTCGCGGCTTGGGATCGGGCGGAAACGGCTGCGCAGGCGCAGGTTCCGGGGACCCGGGTTGCGCCGAAGCAGGTTCGGGGGCATGGGATTGGTCTACGACACCCTCGGGTGCCGGATTCGACGGGTCAGACACGCGACCCAAGGACTCCGGCGATCGAGGTGCGGGTGACAGCAGGCGCCTCGATCATGACCATGTGACCGACACCGGGCACGATTTCTACCGTGGCGTGATCGACGGCGTCGATCAGCGGTCGGGCGGCGCGTACCGGCGTCATCTTATCGGCGGCTCCTAGCAGGAAGCTCACGGGCAGCGACAAGGTAGCCGCAGTCGACACCGCATCTTCGTACCGAGCACAGGCGGTCAGGTCGCTGAACAACACGCCGTTCTTGGTCTGAGCAACCATGGCCAGATTAGAACCCACCATCGAATTGCCCGGTGACGGGTGCGGACCGGTGCGGGTGGCGGCGGCGAAACCCCAGCCAGCCATCAGCTGCGCCGCCAGAGGATCGTTGGCCTGGGCGGCTTCGAGCAACGCCGGATGAACTGGCATGGCTGCGGCAGTACCGACCAGCGTGATCGATGCCAGGTCCGCTTTGGTTGCGCACTCCAGCGCGATGAACGACCCCATCGAGTGGCCAACGACATGCACGGGGCGATTCAGCGCCCTGGCCAGGCCGGCAAGCCAGTCGGCGTAGGCCTCGATCGAATCGAGCTCGGATTCGGGTGATGCGCCGTGCCCGGGCAGATCGATTGCCAACGCCGGGCAACCATGGTGGGCCAGCCAGCGGGTCTGCAGCGACCACGCCGTGCGGTCCATGCCGGCGCCGTGCACGAGCACCACGATAGGTCCGTCGGTGCCCAGGTCCCGACCGCCGCTTGCACCCGAGACGCGATACTCGTCGGCGAAGGTGAAAGAGGTCATCAGCGAGCCTTCTGTGATCGGCGCAGCGCCTGAGAAAGATCGTCGACAATATCGTCGACATGTTCGAGCCCAACGGACAGACGCACGAGCTCCTCGCCGATACCGGCGTCTTCGAGATCTTGGGAGCTCATCTGGCCGTGGGTTGTGCTTCCAGGATGGATCACGAGCGTCTTGGCATCGCCGATGTTGGCCAGGTGCGACGCCAGCTGGACCGATTCGATGAAGGTGCGGCCGGCTTCGCGTCCGCCCTTGATGCCGAAGCTCAGGATTGCACCGGCACCTCGGGGAAGCAGCTCTTTGGCCAGCTCGTGATCGGGGTGTTCGGAAACACTCGGGTGTTTGACCCAGGTGACTGCGTCGTTGGCCAGCAGTGCTTCGACGACCTGATGCGTGTTGTCGACATGGCGCTGCATCCGCACGGGCAAGGTCTCGACACCTTGCAGCAGGTGGAAGGCGTTGGTGGGGCTCATGCATGCCCCGAAGTCGCGCAGACCCTCGGCTCGTGCTCGGGCAGAGAACGCCGCCGGGCCGAACTCGTCGGCGAAGGACAAGCCGTGATAGCCGACATAGGGCTCGGTCAGGGTCGGGAAGCGATCAGTGGTGGTCCAGTCGAGACGGCCACCGTCGACCAGCGCACCACCGATCGCTACACCATGACCACCCAGAAACTTGGTGACCGAGTGCATGACGATGTCGGCACCGTGTTCGACCGGATTGATCAGATACGGCGTGGTGAACGTGCTGTCCACCATCAGCGGAAGGCCGTGGGAGTGGGCGACATCGGCCACCAGTGGCACATTCAGGACCTCGAGGCCGGGGTTGCCGGTTATCTCGGCCAGGATCAACTGCGTATCGGGCGTGATTGCCTGGGCAAACGCATCGGGATCACGAGGGTCGACGAAGGTCGTGGTGATACCGAACCGGGGGAGAGTCACATTCAGCATGTTGTGGCTGCCGCCATAGATGTTGCGGCTGGCCACGATGTGACCGCCACTGTCCATCAGCGTCGAGATGGCCATGAAGAGTGCCGCTTGCCCACTGGCGGTGCAGACTGCTGCGGTTCCGTTCTCGAGGGCAGCCAGGCGCTCTTCGAGCACCGCCACGGTCGGATTCGAGATGCGGCTGTAGAGGTGCCCCGGCTCTTCGAGATTGAACAACGACGCTGCTTGATCGACCGACTCGAAGTTGTACGAGGTCGTTTGATAGATCGGCACGGCCCGAGCCCCGGTCGTGGGGTCTGGCCTCTGCCCGGCATGCAAGCTGAGGGTTTCGAGTCGATACAGATCGGGGCGCACCGTCTGACTGTATTCGCTCAGACGGTCAGGCAAGCCGGTTCTTCAACGGCATCGACCAACGCCATTGCCTTGCCCACGTCGTGCTACTGACGTTCCGACGTCTGAAAAGAGGAAATACCGACCTCGAGATCACGATAGGTGCTGGGAAATCGCACGACGAGATCACTCCTATCAACGACGCATCGATACCAACGCGGACAGCGCTCAACTGCTGATAACCGTGCCTTCACGATCGATGTCGACGAACTCGCCATCACGCAGTTGGTCGTGGTCGGAGGAATCCATGACCAGTACCGGCGTAGCGACGCCGTAGAGCTCGTAGCCCACGAGTGCGCCGAGCACGAGTATCTCGTCGGGCTCGGTCAGGATGAAGGCCGCGGGAGCCGATCCCAATCGCACCGCTTCTACCAGCACGCTCGACGCAGAACTGGATCCGCGCCCAGAACGCATTGCGACAATCGTCCCGCCGATTTTCGCGCCATGCTGGGGATGGTGGACGTCGGTGATCTCACCGGTCAGGGGATCGAAGCCGCCCCAGAAGCTCACCGGTTCGAGCAGTACAGACAGCGGACCGCGAGCGTGCCCCTCGACCACCACCTGCGCTTGAAATCGATCAGTCATCGACGATCCAGAAGTTCTCGTGGCGAATGACACGCCCGGCGATCGCCGAAGCCACACATTCCGCGAGAGAGCCGAACACGGCCTCGACACCGATGTTGCCGGGTGCGTAATAGGCCCACTTGGCCGAATCGGTCATGGCGAGCCCAGTCGTGTCCTTCACGATCGGCGTGATGTAGGTGCACGTGTCGGTCACGAAGGTCACGCCGGCTTCGCGCAGCGCGGCGACCCAGCCATGCAGCATTGCTTCGTGCAACGTCTCGCGCGCTGTCGAGACGTAGCACGCGACGTGCGGAGCGATTGCAGCCCCTGCCAGTTCGTCGTGCAGCAAGCCGATCTCATCGAGTCCATAGTGCGGCGTTCCCAGGCTCACCGTGGCCAGCGGTCGGTCTGCATCCGAAGACAGCGCGTCTCTGACGGTGCGGATGTCGGCCGGGTCGAAGGCGATGCTGTCAACATGCAACCCACCAGTCGCATCCTCGAGTGTTGGCGCTTCAGGCGTGATCCCGACTGCATGGAACATGGCGAGATTGCCCGACGACGCAGCAGCCGCGCCGAGTGCCTTCAGGTTGCTCTCGGTTGCCTCTGGTGACAGGCCGATGATTGCAGGGATCTGGTCCGGGCAGTGTCGTCCGATCAGGAAGCCGAGGCAGGGATACAGCACGTCGGACCGAAGAAGTGCGCCAGGCAGCTCCGATACATCGACGACGATTGTGGCCCGCCGGTTCTCTTCGAGATGTAAGCCAGCATGCGGAACCCGACCCGTCACTGCAGCAGCGATGTCGATGAAGTCGCCGTACCGATGCGTGCGGGCACCCAGAACGCTGTTGGCGAAGACGATCGCGTTCGACTCCGCCCAGGCGACATGATCGCCGAACCCCGGACGCTGCTCCCGCTGGTAAGGCGCACACGTCCACGTGGGTTCACAGCCGAGAGACACGTACGCGTCCATGAGCTGCTGGGACTTCACCGCCTCGTCGGCGTCGCCGACATAGAGCTCCGGATGCAACAGATCCAGACTCGACACGTTCAACGTCGTCGGCACCTGCACGGCGGCGCGGCCCTGGCGTAATCGGTGAACGAAGTCGAGACCGGACTGTCCGTGATAGAGACACGAGTCGATGTGCGCACCCGAGATGGCAAGCAGCCCGCTTGCACCCATTGCCTCGGCCAAGCGCACCACGATGCGCATAGACATCGCCACGCCCTCACCCTCGCGCCCGTCGAGCATGGCCTGCTCTTCGGGGGTCAGTGCGACCGTATTCATGAGATCAACGGTAGATCGGTTCGGCTCCGGCCGGCACTCGTTCGTCTTCGATGGCTTCGGCCACCTGGTTCACGACATCGGCCATGGGGACCTCGATGGTCTCGCCCGTGAGGCGCGATGTCAGCTCGGCCATGCCGGCTGCGACTCCCTTGGGGCCAACGGTGACACGCCAGGGGATACCGGTGAGTTCGGTGTCGGCGAACTTCACGCCTGCCCGGGCGTCGCGATCGTCGAGCACCACATCGATACCGCGCTGGCGTAGCTGTTTGTAGAGATCTTCGCCAGCGGCAACGGTGTCCTCGTCGCGCATGCTGACCATGATGACCGACACCTCGAATGGCGCCACCGCCACCGGCCACTTCATACCGTTCTCATCGTGGTGGGTCTCGACGATCGAGGCCAACGCCCGACCAATGCCGATGCCATAGCTGCCCATGATGGGCACCTGCTTGTCGCCGTTCTCGTCGAGCACCAACATGCCCATGGCCTCGGTGTATTTGCGGCCCAACTTGAAGATGTGGCCCGTCTCGATACAACGAACTATTTCGAGGCTCTTGCCACAGCCGATGCAAGGTTCACCTGCGGTAACCGTGCGCAGATCGAGCCATTCGCCGACGGCAATATCGCGGGCGATATCGACACCGCGATAGTGCTTGTCATCGATGTTGGCGCCAGTCGTCATGTTGGTTCGACCCTGCAGTGCATGGTCGGCAACGATGCGAATGTCGCTGACCGCAACGGCGCCCAGGCTGCCCGGCATTGCACCCAGTGCCTTCTGGGCTTCCTCGGGTGATGCAGGGCGCAAGGTCACCGCCGCAAGACCATCGCTGAGCTTTTGTGTGTTCAGGCCGTGGTCGCCGCGAACCAGAGCCAGCACGATCTCGTCGTCGGCCACCATGACCATGGTCTTGATCTGCCGGTCGGCGCTGGCACCACCCTCGAAGTCGGCCAGCGCAGCGATCGTGCGCACACCAGGTGTGTCGAACAACTCAGGTGCATCGGGTGGGGTAGTGTCGGCTACCTCGGCGACCACCGAGGTAGCCCGCTCTACGTTGGCCGCGTAGCCGCAGCCGACGCACATGACGACATCGTCTTCGCCGGCGGTGCTGGGCACCATGAATTCGTTCGATCCCGAGCCACCCATCGAGCCCGACGACGCATCGACTGGTACCGCCGGCAGCGACAGATGCTTGAAGATCTGGATGTAGGCGTCTTTGTACGCCTGGAAGCTCACGTCCAAGCCGGCCTCGTCGACATCGAAGCTGTAGGCGTCTTTCATGAAGAACTCGCGCACGCGCAGCAGGCCGCTCTTGGCTCGGGGTTCATCACGAAACTTGAGTTGGATCTGGTACCACTGCTGTGGCAGATCGCGATAGGAACTTATTTCGGCGGCGTGGTTGGCGAACACTTCTTCGTGGGTCATGCCCAGCGCCATCTCGGCGCCCTTGCGGTCTTTCAACCGAAACATCTCGTCGCCCATGACCTCCCATCGTCCGGACTGTTGCCACAGGCGTGCGGGGTGCATGGCAGGAAGATGAAACTCTTGTCCGCCGAGGGCGTTGATGTGTAGTCGGATGATGTCGGCGATCTTCTCGTGTACGCGCCACCCGAGGGGGAGCAGTGAGTAGTGGCCGGAGTGAAGTTGTCGAACGAATCCGGCCTGCAGGAGCAGCTTGTGGCTTGCCGCCTCGGCATCGCCGGGCGCGTCACGCAGTGTGGGAACGAACAGATTTGACCAGCGCACGAGCGACCTCCAAGTCGTCTTCGGAGGCTACTTGACTGCGAGCTCCGACCGGCGTTCGTTTCGCGGTTCGGATGCGGGCGACCCGAGAGGAGATTGCTAGGCGGCAGCCCGCGATCGTCGTAGCAGTGGGTCCGCCACGGCGAGTGTCTTCTCGGTGAGCCTGAAGATGCGACCAGCAGCACCGGGTGTGTCGCCGTCGACCAGGTTGCCCATGACCTGCAGGGTGATGTTGGCCAGGGTGTCGGTACCAACAGCCAGGCGAAGCCCGTTGCGCAGAATCCACGGGTGGCCGATCAGGAAACTGAAGCGCCTACCCGTGCTGAGAAAGCCGTCGAATCGTTCCGCAATCGCCTTGTCATATTCGGCAGGCACCGTGGCCGGGTCGGCCAGCAACAGGTCGGCGGCGATGATGCCGCTCTCCAGGCCGTAGTCGATGCCTTCGCCGTTCATGGGGTTGACCAATCCTGCAGCGTCGCCAATGGCGACCCAGCCATTGCCGTGGCGTTTCTGTGCGCTCATCGGCAGCCGCCAAGCACGGGGGCGTTCCAGGTCCGGGCCGAGCGTCCACGGTTCTTGCACCAGGCCGCGATACGACTCGAGCAGCTTGTTCAGATTGAGCTTCTTGAAGCCCTTCATCGTGCTGAGGGCACCGACACCGATGTTCACCGTCCCGTCGCCGGCAGGGAACATCCAACCGTAGCCCGGCACCGGAGTGCCTTCGTCGTCGGTCAGCGTCAGGCAGGCTTCGAGCATGTCGTCGGCGTGACGAGGCGACTCGGCGTAGGTGCGGATCGCAATGCCGTACGGCTCGTCGCGATTGCGCTCTGCGCCGACCAAGCGAGCGGCAGCGCCGGGGGCTCCGGTGGCCAGCACGGTGAGCGGGGCTCGCCATTGTTCGCCACCGGCATCAACACCGACCACGTTGCCGTTTTCGAGCACGGGCAGCGCTTCGGTTTCATAGCGGATGTCGGCACCAGCTTCGGCGGCACCGTCGATGAGTGCTGCGTCGAGACGTCGGCGCGGCCAGACTGCGCCGTGATCGGGGAAGCGAGTACCGCTGGGCCAGTCCAGTTCGCGTTCGGTCTGGTTGGCGATCATGCGCAGACCTTCGATGCGATGCGCATCGTCATAGCTGATGTCGAGTGCATTGAGTGCCGCAATCGCCCGCGGGGTCAGCCCATCGCCGCATACCTTGTCGCGGCCATAGGGCGCCTTGTCGAACACGATCACCCGGGCGCCACCACGAGCTGCTTGCATGGCTGCGGCCGCACCCGCCGGGCCGGCGCCAATCACGAGAAGGTCTGCTTGCTGCACCTCTCCATCGTGCCCTGAAACCGCCTGACTCGTGCGGTCCAACCGGCAGCGGCATACTGCGCGCCGGGTGACGTCCGTCTCGTCGAAGATTGCTCGAACTCGGTGTCGCCGGCCGCGATTCCGCGCCCTGCTAGCTAGCCGGCGAACTTCTGCTCGAGATCGAGGATCTCGGGTAGTCCAATGGTGTTGGTGAACTCGTCGAACGCGGGCATCGACGCCACTGCGTTGGCGGGCGAACCGTCGTTGCGAATCTGCTGGAGGACCTGCTGCATTGCTCTCGTGGCAACGAGGAGTGTCGATATCGGCATGATGATCATCGCAAAGCCGAGCTCGTGGATCTCGTCGTACGTCAACGGTGGGGTCTTGCCACCCTCGGCCCAGTTGAAGACCAACGGCAGTCCCTTCAATTCGGCAGCGACCGTCGCCAGCTCCTCGGGGCTTTGTAGCGCTTCGACGAAAAGCACGTCGGCTCCGGCCTGGTGTGCTTCCCGAGCCCGGTCGAGTGCCTCATCGAGACCATGGGGCGCCCTTGCATCGGTGCGGGCGATGATGGTGAAGTCGGGATTCTGGCGGGCGTCGACGGCCGCTGCGATCTTGGCCACGAACTCATCGCGAGGCACCACGATCTTGCCTTCCATGTGGCCACACTTCTTCGGCAGTTGCTGATCCTCGATATGAATGCCGGCCACACCAGCTTGCTCGTACACCTGCACCGTGCGGATGGCGTTGATCTGGTTGCCATAGCCGGTGTCGGCGTCAGCGATCACCGGAAGGTCCGTTGCCGCCACGATGCGGCGAGCATTGTCGGCCATCTCGGTGAGTCCGAGCAGACCGACGTCGGGTCGGCCGAGCAACGAAGCAGCTGTTCCGAAGCCCGTCATGTAGACGACATCGAAACCCGCCTGTTCGATCAGGCGAGCACCGAGTGCGTCGTAACAACCGGGCAGTAGCAGCGGACCGTCGCCTGCTGCCATGAGCTCTCGAAAGCGAGCGGGTCCGTCGGGGCGGTGTCGGAGGAGATCAGCCATGTCGCAGTCTTGCAGGTCCGGCTCACCGGCCACATCTATGCTCGCGAGATGGACGACGACACGCAGCAGAGTTATGCGGACGCGGGATTCGGTCAGCGGGCGACATTCGGCTCACGCCCGGTTGTCGTGATCGTTGACATGTGCAACGCGTACTTCCAAAAGGGATCACCGCTCGACTTGAACCAACCAGCGGTGATCACGGCCGTCGAGCAGTTGGTGGGGTGTGCCCGTGACGCCGATGTGCCCGTCATCTGGACGCGGGTGCAGTACGAGCCGGGTGCTGACAATGGCCCGTGGTACGCCAAACTCTCTGTGCTCCGTGCGTTCGATCGAGGCAACCCGTTGGCCGATTGGGTTCCGGGCCTGACACCGACCCCTGGCGAACAGGTCGTGACCAAGCAACATGCGTCGGGCTTCTTCGGCACCGATCTCGCCCAGCTACTGCGCGACATGAGCGCTGACACTGTGGTGATCGGTGGGGTGTCGACCAGCGGCTGTGTGCGGGCAACGGCGACCGATGCGTCCGCGTCTGGATTTGTACCGATTGTTGTCCGCGAGGCGGTCGGCGACCGGACACCAGCAGTGCACGAGTCGAACCTGTTCGACCTCGGCGCAAAGTACGCCGACGTCATCGGACTCGAACACGCACTCAGCTACCTTGCCGATCCGACCGGCTTGCGTGAATGAGCAGCGGACTCGGGTAGGTGCTAAGAATTCGTGATGGATCTAGGTATTTTCATTCCGATCGGCAACAACGGCTGGATGATGTCGAAGAACGCTCCGCAGTACATGCCGAGCTTCGACCTCAATCGCAAGACGGCAGTCGAGGCCGAGGCGCAGGGATTCGAGTTCTTGCTCAGCATGGTCAAGTTGCGGGGCTTCGGTGGCGACACCGAGTTCTGGGACCACAACCTGGAGTCCTTCACGCTCATGGCCGGACTTGCCGCCGCGACCGAGAAGATCAACCTGTTTGCGTCGGTGGCGCTGCCCACCATGGAACCCGCAATGGTCGCCCGCATGGCGTCCACCATCGATGACATCTCAGACGGTCGGTTCGGGATCAACATCGTGTCCGGCTGGAACCAGATCGAGTACTCACAAATGGGTGCATGGCCGGGGGATTGGTACTACGAGAAGCGCTACGACTACGCAACCGAGTACGTCACGATCATGAAGGACCTGTGGTCGACCGGCGTCAGCGACCTCAAGGGCGAGTACTTCCAGATGGATGATTGCCGCCTGTCGCCTCCGCCAAAGGCAGGTGGCGTTCCGTTGGTGTGTGCGGGGCAGTCAGATCGCGGCATGGAGTTCTGCGCCGAGTACGGCGACTACCAGTTCATCATCGGCACCGCAGACCTCGACGTGGTCCGTGGCGACGCCGCCCGGCTTGTCGCCGCATCGGAGAAGAGCGGACGAGATGTCGGCGTATACGTGCTCTTCCAGATCACCATGGGCGACACCGACGAAGCTGCCGAAGCCAAGTGGCAGAGCTACAAAGACGGCGCTGACCTCGAGGCCATCAAGTTCATGACTGGTCAAGCCGAGTTGGACACGGCGGGCGCCACCGCCGACAAGATCACCGAAATGCAAGGTGCGTTCAACCTGAATATCGGTCCGATCGTCGGAAGCCATGCCACGATTGCTGCCAAGCTCGACGAAGTTTCCGAGATCAACGGCGTCAAGGGCGTCATGTGTGTCTTCGACGACTACCCGGTCGCCACCAAAGAATTCGGCGAGAAGATCATGCCCCTCATGAAGTCGCGCCAGTAGGCGTCCGCCATCGCCGATGGCTGACGCTTCTGCGACGTGACCCCGTGGCGAGCACTTGGCGTTGACCGACCCGCTTGTATCGTCGGAGCGTGGCCATCAAATCTGAAGTCGACATCTGTGTTGTCGGCAGTGCAAATCTCGACATCGTCGTGCCTGTCCCACATCACCCGGTTGCAGGCGAGACCGTGCTCGGCGGTGATCATGTTCGGGTCAGTGGCGGAAAGGGTGCCAACCAGGCCGTTGCAGCAGCCCGGCTCGGCCGCTCGGTCACCTTCGTTGGCTGCATCGGCGACGATCCCGCTGGCGAAGAGCTTCAGAGCGCGCTGGTTGCCGACGGCATCGACGTGTCACTGTTGCGAGTCGTGGCCGACACACCATCGGGGATTGCGTTGATCGCCGTTGGTCCCGATGGTGACAACTCGATCGTGGTGAGCCCGGGTGCAAACAGTCGGGTCGACGAAGAACAGATCGAGGCCGCAGGCACGGCCCTGCAGGTCGCCAAGGTGACCTTGCTGCAACTCGAGATCCCCGTCGAGGCGGTCACCGAAGCCGCCGAATCGGCGGGCGGGCTGGTGGTGCTGAACCCCGCGCCCGCTCAAGCGCTGACGTCTCGACTGCTCGAGTCGGTCGACGTGCTGGTGCCCAACGAGACCGAACTCGCGCTGCTCACCGGAAGCTCTGTGGCCACGACCTTCGACGAGATCGTCGACCAAGCCCGGCTGTTGCCTGCGGCACGTACCGTCGTCACGCTGGGCGCTCAGGGCGCGCTGCTGGTCGACGAGACCGAGATCCACCACCAAGCAGCTCCGACCGTCGCCGCGGTCGACACGACTGCCGCCGGCGATGCGTTCTGCGGGGCACTCGCCGATGTGTTGGCCGAGGGCGGCACACTCACCGATGCCATGGCATGGGGAGTCATGGTCGGCGCAGCCACCACGTTGCGCTTCGGCGCTCAGAGTTCACTTCCGACCGCGGGCGAAGTCGCCGACCTGCTGCAGCTGCAATGAGCAAGGACACCAAGCGGGCCAAGATCCTCCTCGATTGTGATCCCGGACTCGATGACATGTTCGCCATCTTCTGCGGGCTTCGCTACTGCGACATGGTGGCGATGACCTCGGTTGCCGGCAATGTCGGCCTGGAGCACACCACCTACAACGCGCTCGGCCTCACCGCGCTCGCGGGCGCAAACGTTCCGGTTCACCGGGGCGCAGCACGGCCGCTGAATGGTTCCGACGCCGTCGACGCTCGGCATGTGCATGGCGAGTCCGGCTTGGCCGGTATCGAATTGCCTTCTTTTTCGGGCGACATTGCCAGCAACGATGCGGTGGGCGCATTGTTCGATGAAACGGCTGCAGGCGACGTGACCGTGGTGGCGGTCGGACCGCTGACAAACATTGCCTTGGCCATCCGACGAGATCCGACCTGGGTGCGCCGGATCCCACGGCTCGTGATCATGGGTGGCTCTACCGACAGCGGCAATGTGACGCCCTACGCGGAGTTCAATATCTGGGCCGACCCCGAAGCGGCTGCTGTGGTCTTCGACAGTGGCGTCGCGATCACCATGGCCGGACTCAATCTGACCCGACAGGTCACGATGGGACCGAGCGAGATCGCTGCGCTGCGCGCCTCGGGAACCGCCACCGCCAGCACCGCTGCCGACGGTCTCGATTTCTACAGTGACTTCAGCCTGGCGAATTACGGCGTCAAGATGTCTGCCATGCACGACCCGTGCGCGGTGCTCGAGGTGGCGCGGCCCGACCTTTTTCAGCGAGCGGACATGAGCGTGAACGTCGAGACCACCGGCACGCATACTCGCGGCATGACGGTCTGCGATCAACGCCCGAACGCGGCTGACCCCGATACCGACGTGTTGATCGGTGCTGAACGAGATTCGGTGGTGTCGCTGATCGTCGATGCTGCTTGCGCACCGCTGGACTGACCTGACATTTTCTTTGAAATCGCGGAACTCAAGTCGCGTCGCCGACGACCAGGTAGCCATGAAGAAGTCTGCTCTGCGTACCGTTCTGTTGTTGATTGCACTGGCGATGTTCGCTGCTGCCTGTGGTGGTAGCGACGACGACGGCGCCATCGAGATCGAAGATGCCCGTTACCGCATCGCCACCCCTGAACTGGCTGCGGGCTACCTGTCCATTTCGAATACGACCAACAACGACGTCACGCTGCAGGGCGCCACTGCCGAAGGCGTTGGCAGGATCGAACTGCACGAGACGACAACGAATGACGACGGCACCATGGCCATGGCGGAGATTCCCGAAGGATTCGTGATTGCGTCGGGTGAAACCGTGGTGCTCGAACCAGGCGGCAAGCACTTGATGATCTTCGATCCCGAGAGCACCGACGATCTGACGGTTTCTCTCGACTTCGGCGACGAGACCATCGATGTGCCCGTGGCCTACGACGCCGAAGCATCCGCCGCAACCGCAAGCGACGACATGGATATGGATATGGATATGGACATGGACATGGACATGGACATGGATATGGACCACAGCGACGACGCGATGGACGACGACACCATGGCAGACAGCGATAGCTAGGGTGCGCGCGTGACCCGAACACGGGGTCAGGCCCGTCAACAGGCGATTGTTGCCGACGGGGACGCTAGGTGGGTCCAGGAACCACGCGTGGTGGCCAGGCTGTCACACAGAAGGTTCCGGCCTGTCTCTGAAGTGGCTACTGTTACAGGATGGGAATTTTCGACAAGGTGGGCTCGTTCATAAGACGTGAAGCCAAGGACCTTGGCGACGCGGCCGACGGCGTCAAAGACAAATTTGATCAAGAACTCACCAAGCGCGAGCAAGAACTCGAGATGACGCCGAGCGAGAAGATCGCCGCTCTCCAGCAACAAGCTGCGGCATCCGATGCCAACTTCGATGCCATTGCCGACAAAGCGACTGGCCGCACTGCCAACGCCGATGCGGTGGCCGAAGTCGGCGATCTGCCAGCCGATGTTTCGCTTCCCAACGTGACGCACATCGTTCTGCCCGACGGCCGGGTGAAGTCGGGCGCAAGCATCGACAAGGTGGCCGAAGCCGGCGGCACCGTGCACGAAGTACCACTGGTCCAGGCTCCGACACCCGAGGATCTGTCAAAGCCCGAAACCGCTGCGGCATCGCCCGAATCAACGCCCGCATCCCCCACGACCCAAGCGGTTCCGGTTGCGCCCGCCCACGAACCGGTGACACCCGCCGAACCCGCCGCACCCCTCGAGCCCGCCGCCCAAGAACCGGTGGTGCCATCCGAACCCACCGCACCGCTCGAGCCCACCGCCCAAGAACCGGTCGTGTCCGTCGAGCCCAGCGCACCCGCCGATGACCATTCGGAGGTGCCGAATACGGCCCAGGCATCGGCCGAGGTCGACGTGGCTGCACCCGCATCTGACTCGGTCGAGGAGCCCGAGGCGACGTCGGCGGCCCCATCGTCTGATCCTGGCTACGACAAGACTCCAGCTCAGATCAAATACGAACTGGCGCGAGAGGCCGCCAACGACCTGCTCGACGAATTGCGAGGCGAGCTCAAGGGCGACGGCGAAATTTAAGAGCACTCTTGTCGACGAGCAACCCTCAGGATTGACACCCACCGGCGGTCGGCCAGGTTCAGGTAGCCCTCCAGTCGAAAGCCTCGGCTATCGGCTGAACCTTCAGTCCCGTCGATTCAGAGAACGGCTACCGCGGTTCGAAGCCAGTATGCGACGACACCAAAGGTGACTCCCACGTTGAGCGTGGTCTTCGAACCGTACATGTCGAGGTGGAGGTGACGGTCCGCCTGCTCGAGAATGACCGGATCGACACCGGCGCGCTCATTGCCGACGACAAAAGCCAGATTCTCGGGGCGTGCCTGCAACGTCTGCAACGGCGTTGACCGGTCAGTGAATTCAACAGCCCAGATTTCGAATGCGTCGCGCCGTAGCTGGTCGACGCAGTGCAGGGTGTCCTTACACGATGTCGACGGCACCGACAGCTGCGAGCCCAGCGCCGTCTTGGCGACTTTCGGATTGTCGGCGGCAGCCGTGAGACCGCCCAGATAGAGATGGTCGAGGGCGGCCCCGTTGGCGGAACGCATCATCGTTCCCACGTTCTGGGCGCTGCGAATATTGTCGAGAACGCCAACAAGTTGGGCCTGGCCATGCTCGATGGCAGGTGCGACCGGCAGGGGAGGAGCGTGGTAATCGCCGACCTGGGAAACCGGTGATTCGCACAACGGACAGGCATGGCGGCGGTGATCGTCGGCGGGTGATGGGTAACGCATGCCGCATGCAGTACCCGAGCACTTCAGAACGACATGGTCACCCTGGTCGGTCACGACAACCAGCCGGCATCATCGAGCGCATTGATGAGATCGAAGCTGGCGTGGCGGGTGTAAATCGATGTCGTGCGTGGGTCGCGGTGGCCCATGAGTTGTTGCAGGGTCGCGGGCGGTACGCCGCGCATGGCCAGCTGCAAACCGAAGTGGTGGCGTAGCCCGTGCACCAGCGCATCGTCGGGTAGGTGCGCGGCGGCAGCGTGCGCCAGCCGTTTGACCAGGTGATAGAGCGCATCGGTGCTGAAGTCGCGGCCATCGTTGCGAATGAAGAGCGATTCTCGGCCGGTCGTGCTCAGACCTCGCTCGCCTCGCTCGGCCAAATACTTGTCGACTCGTTCCATCGTGTGCTTGGCCAAGGGCACCTCGCGCGCCCGACCGGACTTGGTGCCTCGCTGGATATGGAGCACCGGGCGATCGGCGCCTCCGATGTCGCCTACCCGCAGCGCCACACATTCGCCGTTACGAGCACCGGTCGCCGAGAGCAGATCGATGATGGCCTGATCTCGGGTCGGCCAAGCTGAACGCGCCTTCTTCGGCGGATCGGCAGCCGCCTCGATCATGGCCGCAACATCGTCGGGGGTGAAGGCTCGAACAGCTTGTTCGGTACGACCTCGGACCTGCAGGACCTCGTCGTCGAAGGGGTTGGTATCGATCAGCCCCTTGGTTGCCAGCCATCGGCAGAACCCGCGAATCGACGACAGCTGGCGCTGCAGGGTCGACGGGCTGTAGCTGCGTTTCAGCAGATCGAGGGCCCGCAGCAAACTGTCCGATGACAGATCGTTGGCGGTGAGACCGTCCAGGTCGGTCTCGATCGCCAGCAGGGCGTCTTCGTCGACCACCTCGCCGCGTGAGGTCTTGATGGCTCGCCCCCAGCGAGCCAGGTCGGTGCGACGGGCCTTGTCGCTGTTGCCACTGGTCGAGGCAGCAGTCACCGACTTGGCATGGCACCAATCGAGTGCAACTTCAGCGAGCGGGGGAGCAACCACGCAGCTAACGGTAGTGCCACCAGTACCGTTGGTCAGGTGATTGACCTGCGATCTGACACCGTTTCCACACCCAGCGATGACATGCGGGCGGCCATGGCCGCGGCGCCGGTGGGCGACGATGTGTTCGGCGACGACCCCACAGTGAATGCACTCGAGGCCAACGTGGCTGCGCTGCTCGGTAAAGAGGCCGGTTTGTTCGTGACCAGCGGAACGCAGAGCAATCTGTGCGCGCTGCTCGCCCATTGTGGCAGGGGCGACGAATACATCGCGGGCGAAAATGCGCACTCGTTCAAGTACGAGGCCGGAGGCGCTGCCGTGCTTGGCAGCATTCAACCCCAGACCGTCCCGGTACACCGCAACGGAACACTCGATCTCGACCGTGTCCGAGCGGTCGTGAAGCCCGACGACCATCACTTCGCTCGTACCAAACTGCTCTGTCTCGAGAACACCCACGACGGTAAGGCGCAGACCGTGGCCCAGATGAACGAAGCCGCCGATGTCGGCCGTTCGCTGGGCTTGTCCATGCACCTCGACGGTGCCCGGCTCTGGAACGCCGTTGCTGCGAGCGACCACGATGTCGCTGCATTCGCCGAGCCGTTCGACACCGTCTCGGTGTGCCTGTCGAAGGGCCTGGGGGCTCCAATGGGGTCCGTGCTGGTCGGCTCGGCCGAGCTGATCCACGAAGCCCACAAATGGCGCAAGATGCTGGGCGGCGCACTTCGCCAGGCCGGCTTGGTCGCGGCCGCGGGACAGTACGCCGTCGACCACAATCGTGCTCGCTTGGTCGACGACCACGCCAACGCAGCGGCGCTCGCCGACGGCCTGTCGCAGATCGACGGGGTGAAGATCACCGGACAGAACACCAACATGGTCTTCGCCCAACTTCCTACCGCCAACGACACCGCATTCATGAGCGAACTACTCGACCAGGACATTCGCGTCCTTGTCAACAACGGATCGAGCCGCTTGGTGACCCACCTCGACATCTCCACCGACGATGTCGACACTGCGGTAAAGGCCATCACCGCCGCCCTCTGAATGCAATTCTTGGCACCCCAGGGGCGTCCAGAATGCGGTGACAGAGGGCACACCCGAGATATGAGCGCGGCGCAGCCCCCGTCGAGTCTCTACAGTTCGAGTAGCAACTCAGGGCTCGTCAGGGTTTGCCCCTAGCGACACACCGGTCCCGTGCTGCGATAATCACCGGTAGGTAGCGCGAGCGACTTCTGAAGGAACGCCCCATGGTTCAGCCACCACCCCCCGCAGCCAACGCTCGAGCGGTCGCCGCCCGAGCAGTTCGGGCATCGAAGGTCTACGGCGATGGCCATACCGAGGTCCGTGCACTCGACGACGTCTCCGTGGACTTCCACCGTGGCAGATTCACTGCGGTGATGGGGCCATCTGGGTCTGGTAAGTCCACGCTGATGCACTGCCTGGCGGGGCTCGACACGCTCACCTCGGGCCAAATCATCATCGGCGATACGGATCTGTCGACATTGTCCGAGAGAGAGCTGACCCTGCTGCGCCGACAGCAGGTCGGTTTCATCTTCCAGGCGTTCAACCTGGTGCCCACCCTCACTGCTCGCGAGAACATCAACCTGCCCAATCGCCTGGCCAAGGTCACCGGAGATGAGGCGTGGTTCGATGAGGTTGTCAGTGCCGTTGGGCTGGCAGATCGTCTCACCCACAAACCCGACGAGTTGTCAGGTGGTCAGCAGCAGCGCGTGGCCGTGGCCCGGGCGCTCGCCAGTCGGCCCGACATTATCTTTGCCGACGAACCCACCGGCAACCTCGACTCGGTCACCGGCAGCGAGATTCTCGAGTTCATGGGCGCAGCGGTGCGACAGTACAACCAGACAATCGTAATGGTGACCCACGATGCGGTCGGTGCGAGTTACGCAGACAATGTGTTGTTCCTCGCCGACGGCAAGATCGTCGACGAGCTGAACGACCCGACGCCCGACTCGGTGCTCGACAAGATCCGGGCCATCGGACGCTGAGATGCTGGCAACGCTCATTGGCAAGAATCTGCTCGCCCGACCGCTCCGGTATCTGCTGACGGGGCTCGCCATTGTGTTCGGTGTCGCCGCAGTCACCGCAGTGTTCATCTTCACCGACGGGCTGCGCACCACCTTCGACGAACTCGGCGGGAACATTCAGGCCGGCTTCGACATCTCCATCCAGAACGACAGTCCCTTCGGTGATGGGGCAGATGTCCCACCCGTCCCCATCGCAATCGCCGACGAGCTGGCACAGATCGACGGCATTGCATCGGTGCAACCTCGCATGCTCGAGTTCGGCGTCGTCCCGGTCGATGGCGACGGCGAAGCGCTGATCGCCAATGGGCCAAACCTGGGGATCAACTGGGAGTCCCGCACGCCCAACCCCCGCTTGTTCGTGAAAGAAGGTCGTGAGCCGACCGGTGCGAACGAATTCGCCATGGATATCGACGGATTCGACAGCGGTGCATTCGTCGTGGGTGACACCTATAGCATTCTTGCGCCCACCGGCACCGCCCAGATGCAGCTCGTTGGCACCTTCAGCTTCGGCGCTGAAGAAGAGAACGCTTCGGTGGGTGCCGTGCTGCTGGCCTTCGAAGAAGCGCAGGCTCTTGACTTCTTGAACGACGGCGAAGGCTACGACGACATCGCCATCGTGCTCGACGGGGCAATCGAAGACGTCCGGGCTCAGATCGAAGTGCTACTGGCTGCGGAGTCGCCCACACTGGTGGCCATCGACCAGCAAGAGTTGATCCAAGACGCGCAAGACAACTTCGGCCAGATCCTCGGCATCTTCCAAACGATTCTCCTGGTGTTTGCGGCAATCATCCTGCTGGTCAGCGCATTCCTGATCTTCAACGTGTTCACGATCACACTCGGCCAGCGCATCAAGGAACTCGGCCTGCTTCGCTCCATCGGCGCCTTTGGTTCCCAGATCACCCAGATGATGCTCGGCGAAGCGTTCATCTTGGGCGCCCTGGCCACCATTGTGGGAATGCCCGCCGGGTGGTTGCTGGCTCGTCTGCTTCGCTTTGGTCTGAGCCAGTTGGGCTTCCCCGGCGACACCGGCCTACCCATCCAGCCCCGGACCATCATCGCAGCCCTGTTCGTGGGAATTGTCGTGACCATGCTGGCGGCGCTCTTTCCTTCGATCAAAGCTCGACAGGTCACCCCCATGGCGGCGCTGCGCGAGGGCGGATCCATCGACACGCTGCAAGCAGATCGCAACCTTCCTCGACTGGGCATTGGCCTGGCCCTGGGTGTGCTTGCACTGGTGGTGGCGTTCGCCGTGGGCAGCTGGCTCACCCTGCTGCTGCTTCCCATCGTGAGCGGCGTGCTCTTCTACGTGGCGCTGCGCTACCTGGGACCAGGAGGACGCCAGACAGCCCAGATTGCGACCCTTGTCTTCGGCCTCGTGTTGCTCACCGTCGTGCGGGTCAGCGATCTCGACGTGGGCCCCACCTTCGGTCTGCTCGGCGCGGGCGCCCTGCTGACCATTCTCGGCGCCAGCCAGGTGAGCAGCCTGTTCGCCACCCCGGTGGCTCGTATTCTCGGCCAGCCTCCGCTTGCGGTCATCGTCGGCATCATCGGCATAGCCATGGGTGCGGGCGCGATCGGAGCGCTGGTTTACGGCGTGGTCTTGGCTGTCGATGGAACTGCTGGTGGCTCGTTCCTGGTCATTGGCGCCTTCGTACTCGGCGTCCTGTCCTACGGATTGGTCCGAACCGCCCGCGGCGCTTTTGGGCTGACCGGACAACTTGCACGAGAGAACGCGGCTCGGAATCCGAGCCGTACCGCCACCACTGCCACGGCGCTCATGGTCGGCCTTGCACTGGTCACCGGCGTGACGGTGATCGGCGATTCGATCAAGTCGTCGGTGACCGACGCACTCGGGAACTCCATCACGGCTGACTGGTTCATCCAAGGACCCCAGAACGGACCCCAAGGGCTTCCCTTCAGCACCGATGCCGCCCAGATCGTCGATGATCTCGACGAGATCGGGCTGGTCGTGCCCTACCGCTTCGGCTTCTCGTCCTTCGTCAGCCTGCAAGGTGCCGAAACCGCAGACGTTGCGCAGGCGCTGCCCACCTTGTTCGGCGCCATTGGCGACCGAGACGATGCACCTGCAGCGCTGTCGCAGATCGAGACCGAACTCGGTGTGACCAATCTGTCGATCGACGATGTGCTCGCAACCGACTTCGCCACGGTGCAACAACACATCAACGCCGACTTCGTCGAACTCGACGAGTCGGCCGATCCGGCGACCTCGATCTGGATCGAGGACGGAGTAGCCAGCGATCGTAACCTGTCGATGGGCGACTCCTTCCCCGTGGTCTTCTTGGATGCATCGGTGGTCGAACTCACCGTGACCGGCATCTACGAAGACGGCTTCGTGTTCGGCGACCGGGTGATCGACAACGCACTGTGGGAGCAGCATCTGGCCGACGATTCGTACACGTTCATCTCTGCATCAACGACCGAGGGTGCCGAACCCGAAGATGCCCGCGCCGCCATGACGACCGCTCTGGTCGCCGACTACCCGGTGCTCGACGTGCAGGACAAGGCCGAAGTGCAATCCGAGGCTGAAGCGCAGATCAACCAGACACTCGCCACCGTGAACGTGCTGTTGCTGCTCTCGGCGGTGATCGCGATTCTCGGAATCGCCATCGCCCTCTCGCTGGCGGTGTTCGAGCGAACGAGAGAGATCGGGCTGTTGCGAGCCGTTGGTACCACCCGCCAACAAACTCGGTGGATGGTTCGTTGGGAAGGCGTGATCGTGGCTGCCTTCGGCGGGCTGGTCGGCGTGGTCGTCGGCGTCGGGCTGGGCATCCTCGCCACCCAGAAGATGCCCGAGTTTCTAGTCAACACCACGTCGGTGCCGATTCCACAACTGCTCTCCTATGTGATCATCGCCGCCATCACCGGCTTGGGTGCGGGCGCCTTCCCGGCATGGATAGCCGGCCGCATGAACGTGCTCGACGCAATCTCGAACGAATAACCAGCGGTTGCTAGTGGCTCCGGCGCTCCAACCGTAGGAACAGACCCGGACGAGCTGCAGGCCGCTGCGACCAAACTGAGCGCAAGCAACAGCCAGACCGGGAGGTTGCTGCTTCTCATATAGAACGATTCCAGATCATCGCCGACGACGGGACTTGACACTCTTACCGGCGAAGGAGAGTCGCTGCGAGGTTGAAGTCCAGGCCCGCAGCGATTTCGGCGAGGCGTGACAGGTTGGCTGAGCGGTAGGTGTTTGCTTCGTATCGGTTGATGGCCGAGGTCTGGAGCCCGACACGTTCGGCGAGTTGCGCTTGGGTGAGCCCAGAAGCGATACGTGCTTGCACCAAGGCGTGGCCGAGGTCTTCGAGGTCGTTGATGACGATCTGTTCTGCTTGGGCGAGTTGGTCGAACTCGGCGAGTTCAGCGGTGAACTCGTTGATGTAGGAACGGGTTTGGGAGATGGCAAGCCGGTGGCCGATAGCTGCGTTGTCATCGTTGGGTGGGCTTGCTTGGAGTTCGGCGAGCTTCTGTTCAAACTCGGCGAGGCGCGCTGCGGTGATTTTGCGTTGGTGAAGGTTGGTAATGGTCATGTCAGCTCCGTGAGGTCGATTCGGATGATGCCTTTACGGTTCCCATCGCGGTTGTGTTGAAAGAAGTCGACAAAGTCAACGCCTCCTGGAACATTGGGAATGAGTTCGCCTCCATATACGCGTTTCTGAGTGGTCCGCGGAGCGTCGAAGTCGAGCAGTTCGGGCTCAGCCAACCCGAGGGCGATCCAGTCAAGGGTTTCCACGTCGAATGTGGCGTCGTAGTCGCCCGGCTCGGGCTTGGTGGTGATGTAGCTGCCGTCGACCCACACGTTGGTTGCTCCTGCTGCAGCGAGTGCGCGGCATGCTCGGGTGAGGCCTTCGTACTGGGTGCGTCGTGTTGGGTTGGTCGCATAACGCTGTTCGATCTGGTCGAGGGTCGCTGTATGTTCGCCTGGTGGCAGCTCGCCGTTGGATGTGAAATCGGGAATCATCGGTCTAGCCCAATACTACACATTTGTAGCACTGACTGCACTATCGTTGCGAGGGTAAGGGAACGGTTCGATTGCCCAACTGATCACGCTTGGCACGAGGTCCACCTGGCCGAGGCCGCCGGGCAACGCAAGTGTCATAACACCGATGCCCTCGGTTGCCCAGAGTTCGGCGGTGGAGTCATGTTCGTCTTCGCAGTAGTACTCGACCCACAGTTCAACAGCGTCGGTTTCGTCGGTCGCGATCACGATCAGATCTCGGGAGTGACCTTCATCGGTGTCGGCTCGGATGTAGTACAGGGGTAGCGGTAGTAACGGAGCAGTAACGGCGGTCAGATGTTGCGGAGTGGCCTGAATTGGCCGATTTTCGGGGTTTTGATGGCGTGTAGGTCGTAGCGGCCGTAGAAGTTGCAGTGTGCTCTGATCGTTGGTGAGGTATGTCTGATGGCTTCGTCAGGGAGTGGTGTGTCGCTGCTGGCGAGGTGTTGTTGGATGCGGCCGATGTATATGGTGTTCCACGCGATCACGGCGTTGGTGAGCAGGTTCAGGCACAGGGTCTGGGTGTCTTGTTCGTGCTCGTGTCGTTTGCGGATTTCGCCTCGGTTGGCGTAGAAGATGTCCTTGCGTAGGGCGTGGATCGCTTCGCCTTTGTTGAGCTGGCGGTGTATGCGTCGGCGGTGTGTGTTGTCGTGGAGGTAGCGCAGCAGCGACAGGGTCTTGGCGATCCGTCCGTATTCTTGGATGGCTTTGGTGATTGGGTTGCGGGGCGCGCCGGACTGCAGTTTTGACACGAGCAGCGATGCTGGGGTCCAGCCGTGGCGGAGTGATCCAGCGACGCGCAACATGTCGTCCCAGTGGTTGATGATCCGGTCGGTTCGGATCTGTGAAGTGACGAGCTGGCCAGCGTGTTGATGATGATCGAGTGGGCCAATACGCCATAGCCGGTGATCGGCAATGTCTCGGACCCGTGGCGAGAAGCGAAGGCCGAGCAGCTCGAAGAGTCCGAACACCAGGTCGGTGTAGCCGGCGGTATCGGGTCGTGTGTTCTTCGATCCGCAGGTCGTTGTGATTGTCCAGGATCCCATCGAGCACATAGGTCGCCTCGCGTGCGGTGGCGGGGATCAGCTTGGATCCGTATTGGATGTGCTGGTCCGACGTCCAGCTGTAGATCGTCGCGCCTTTATCGACGAAGTACTTGCGCTGACATCTGGCGACAGGGGTTTGCACACCAACAGCGAACCGTTGCCCGTCTGAGGATGACAAGGTCCCATCACCCCACAGGGCTGCGACTGGTTGAGCGTGATGGAAGTTGACGATCGCGTCATTGGCTTCGGTGAGCGTGTCGTGCCGCAGATACCAGGTGCTCACCCATCTCAGCTGCTCCGATGACAATCCCGAAATCCGGGCCATGCGGTCAACGCCAAGATTGCAGCCATGAGCCAGCATCGCAGCAAACAGATGAATCCTGAGTTCTGGCATGCGGTTCGTCTGGCCAGCAGCGTGAGTGGAGAAGTCGGTCAACCCGACATGTTGGTCCATGTCGGCGAGCACTTCGGCCAGATCGATCTGGGGCATCCGGCTCGTGATGTCGTGATGCCCGACGCTGGTGTCGTCGACCTGTTCAGCATCGAGTGGCGGGACAACCAGATGGCCGTCGTCATTAAGCCGGATCCCAGTCTCAGTGTTTGCGTCCAGCACCAGGTCCAGGGCCTTGGTGTGTTGATCGAGTCGAGTGTCCAGGTCAGCGAGTTGGCATGCTGCGTCGCTGTCAACACCGGCCATTGCAATGGTCTCGTTACGCAGCTGTGACCATCGCTCGGGCGGGAGCAGGTAGTTGGCAGGGTCGGCGTATTTGCGGCTTGGAGACACCCAAATAGCGCCAGATTGCAACGATGTACGCAACTCTGCAAGAACGCACAGCTCCCAGTAGTGGCGATCTAACGAGCCGTCATCGGTGAACACCAGTTGTTTCCATCGCGGTGGCACGAACGCTGTTGGCGTGTCAGGATCAAGAATGATGGCAGCGATCTGGGAGAACAACCTGACCTTGTCAACCGACGCTGTGGCCATCGCTGTTGTCTTTTTCACCAACGATTGGCGAGCACGAGATTCGCTCTCAGCGAGACCGATCACCAACGGATCAATCAGCGTGTCGGTGGTGGTGATCACCAAATCAGCCAGCGTCGCCAAGATCACCTGATGACGACGCAATGGCTGCATTCGACTAATCGCCTGCGCTGTCGATCGGCGTCCTAGCCGGGCCAGATGACGGATCCTGTTCGGAAAAAGCCCTGACAGATCAACCTGAAACGAGCCTTGCGCCCGCAGCACTTCGAGGCGTTCCACAGCGCCAATCACCGACACCGTCACCGACCCTGTCGGCGGTGTCCTCAACCACGCCAACGTCGACACGTCTGCTCCGTGTCGGATCTCAAGCAGCCGATCGAGCCCTTGAACCTGTTCATCAGACAAGCCCAACGAGAGCCGATTGAAGGTCTCGTCCCAAGCCTGTTCTCGAGCCTTAGCCACCGATCGCTAAATCACCGTGATCCCGGGCCGCACCACATGTTCCACTCGCAACCAGTCCAGCGTCAGCCCAAACAGGACCGCGGGCTTGTCATGTTCCATCGCCCGCTCAAGAAGCCAATCATCGAGTAGCTTCAGATCCGATCGATTCGGGCGCCGCCAGCCAGCATGATCGACAACCCCTATCACACGGTCACGTCTCGATCTCGCCGCAAGTTCTGTAGCCACGACCTCTTCTTGCAGAGAGCTCTTCAGATCTGCGACCACGAAATCGACCAACTCCGCCGGCGCGTCCAAACATCCAGGAACGAAGCCAAGCATACGAAGCGCCCCCAGCATCAAAGCCACATCAACCGCACCATCGCCGAACCGGCGCACAAAGCCCTTGTCCAAGCCGCAGAACCCGAAGAACCGCTCCTGATCCTCAGGCGCCACTAGCTCAGGAAGCGCGTCAAGAGCCTCCCGCTACTTCGAAGAAAAGAGCTGAGTCGGCATAAGTGCACCCCTGCCCAGAAGCTACCGATTCATCACCAAACGCGCCAGAGGCAATCTCACCGCCGCTTCTGCTCCGTTACTACCGGTACCCCCATCTGGTCCAGTTACTTCGGCTACCCCGGCGTGGGCGAATTCGCCACATGTACGAGTCCACCCACCCTCCATCGATTCAGAACTCCGGGCGTCTCACGGTGTCTTGGGGACCACCTGTTGGCCCCCTGACGACAACCCGTGACGTCCATACTTGTTAGGCACGACCCTCCTGGAGCTTTCGTGTTGAGTTAAGCATTGCTTGTGGGTCACATCTCGGATGCGTGTGGTCCTGTCGTTGAAGATCGCTTGTCTAGTTGCGAGCTGGGGGGGTCGGTGCGATTCCGTGGGTAAGCGTGAGTTCGTGTCGGGTGTGGCAAACTCGATGCGTGGCTAAGCAAGTTCGTGTCTTCGGTATTCCTGTGCTCTTCGTTATGGCCGGCTTGGCTCTTGTCGCCGCGTGTAGCTCCAGCGAGTCCACTGCAACAAGTGTGATTGAAGGTGAGGTTGCAACGACTGCACCGCTGACTGCATCGGCCAATGCGCCTGTGGACGGGGATGTAGCGGATGGCGCTGGTGAAGTGTCTGACGGTGTTGTGGCGCCAGCCGTCGATGGTTCGCCGGCGGCCACACCGTTCGCCGTCACCGCTGGCGCAACCGTCATTGATCTGGACGATGAAGCGCCTGGGCTGTGGACAGTCGACGGAGCGGTCGACGGCCTCAACGTGCGAGCGAACCCAGGCTCGTCGTCTCGGTTTCTCGGTGTCTACGCGCCGGGTCAGGAAGGCATTGCGACGACAGGTAAGCGTGTGGAGCTCAACGGCGTCGAGTGGAAGCAGGTCAACTACGGCGACGGTGACGCTGTTGGCTGGGTGGCAGCGCTCTACTTGCAACCAGCCGCGAACTCGGGTGCGGACAACAACGCAGCGGCTCCTGTACCGGTGCGAACTGACCGTCGGGAGTGTTATGCGGGTGGACCAGCCGGTAGCGGTTATGTAGCGCTGTTCGATTTCAACGACGATGGCACTGCCTTTACCGGTGCACTCCGTGTCGATATTGGTGGTGCTGTGAGCTACACCGCTGTCGCTGCTAGCAAGGTTCCGCCTAGCCCGTTCACCGTAAGAGTCCGTCCAGTCGGAGGGACCGAACGAGTTGAGCAGTGGGTCTTCGGTGTCGATGGGGTGGAGTTCCCCGGTGTGGCCATCGACCTCACTTCCTGCACTGAAATCGCCCCGCTGATCGCCGAGATAGATCAGCAAGTAACGAGCTATCCCGCCGCTCCATAGCGTTGCCAAAACTAGGCATGTGAGGTCTACTCCACAACATCCGCGTGCGGTCGAGTAGCGCCCCGAGTCTCAGACCCAGCGCCGATGCGCTGTCCATCAAAGTGTCGTCATCAACTCGCGCGACCGAGTGCTCTTTCGACATCATTTCGACATGGACAACCGGTTCCAACAGGCGCATGATCGCGATTGTTCGGCGCTGCACCCAGTGACGATGAGCCGGTCCTTCCGCCAATATGGCACGACCCAGCTCGTCTAACACTCGTCAGCTCCGACCACTCGCAATTCAACCCATATTTCATTGACGCTCGGGACGTGATCCGCCTCGGGAAGAAAGAGCTCACCGTGTCTGTCAACGACGCACCTACTACCTCTACCCCTGCGTCTGGGTACATCCCAGCGCCTTCGTATAACGCCGATCCCGGCAACGGTGGACGCAAATCCTCAACGGTGCGCAATCTGCTCATCGCCCTTGGCGTCGTGAGCCTTGTTGCGGTCCTGCTGCCTCTTGCGCTCATATTTTCCTGTCGCGATAGCGACACTTCCGACAGTTCTGAAGCGAATATTCAACAAACAACGATGATGATGCCGATGTAGATGTCGCCTCAACGGTTGATCCAACCGAACCTCTCGCACCAGTGGCAGTTGCTCCTACCCCAGCGCCAGCAGCTAGTGGTTCACCGGCTGCTCCTGCCCCTGCTGCGGCTCCTGTTGTGACCCAGCTCGCTGGTGAGGTACCGAGGGTGTACAAGGTGACCGGCATTGCCACCGGATCGTCGCTGAACGTACGTCAGGCCGCTGGTACGACCAACCCGCTCATCGGCACCCTTGCCAGCAATGCAACAGGTGTTGCCGGGACCGGGCGGCGAGTCGCTGTCGACGGAAGCGAATGGCGTGAGATCAAGTTCAACAACGGCACCGGCTGGGTATTCGGTGGCTACCTCGCCGCCGCAACCGCGCCGGTGGCTGCTGCCACGCCAGTCCCGACCCCTGCACCAGTCGTCGTAGAGACACTCACCGCAGACTCTCCAGCCATCTACAGCGTCACCGGGATCTCAACCGGCGCCTCGTTGAACGTTCGTGCCGAACCCGGCACGTCGCAACGACTGCTTGGCACCCTGCCCGGCGATACTTCAGCAGTACCTGCGACGGGCCAGCGTGCCCGTGTCGGCCAGACCGAATGGCGCGAGATTGGTTTCCGCACCGGCACCGGATGGGTCAACGCCACTTATCTGGCCATCGTCCCTGAAGCACCAAAAACAGTCGCACTCCCCGACGTTGCATCCAGCACCGTAGGCATCGTGCCCCTGACGTCGCCTAGTGACCGACTCGTACTGCGAGCCGACCCTGGCTATGACAAGAACACCGTTGGCACCGTTGGTGCATCGATGGTGAACGTCACCGCTACCGGCCGCCGGGCACAAATTGGCACCGAGGTTTGGGCCCAGATCACCGCATCAGGCACCACTGGCTGGGTACCGCGCCAGCTGACCATCCCCGTCGTTCGCTCGGCCCAAGATGTCCTTGCCACCAACGGAGTCGCTGCAGCGGTGATCGACAAGGTCATCGTGGCTGAAGATGGCGCGGTCACCATCGTGGTCGGCACGCAGTCGATCAAGGTGTCGACTGGCACCACGGTCACAACGTCGGCTGGTAGCCAATCGTCAGTCGCTGATTGGGCACATGTCGCCAAGACTTCGACGACATCGTTCATGGGCGAAGTCACGGTTGTAGGCAACCAGGTCACTCGACTCTGGATCGCCGCCTAACCAGCGACGCGGCGAGATAGCCACGACAGCCCCGGCAGCAGTGCCGGGGCTGTTGCCATGTGCCGAACAAGAAAGCCCATTGACGACTACTGTCTGTATCAGGGATTGCGGTCGCTTTAGCTCTAGTGCTGTTGCTGAGAAAGCGCACGGTCCCCGAGGAAGGGTCTCGTAGCGACTGTGCAGACTCGGATACGTGAGCCTCGATGACCAACCTCTACCAGCTGCGATCATTCCGTATTGCTGGTGGCTTTCTTGCGACACTTTTCTTGGTCACGGCCAGTGTTTCGTGTGGCTCGGCTGCCGGTATTGACGCCGAGTCACGCAGCGAGCTATTCGGGGCAGCAGCCGCACATCGGATCTTCGTCGACAACACGTTCGGTGGCCAGGATGTATTCGACGATGTGAGCATTGTGTCAACGGTCGGCCTAGCCCGCGACGACGGTCTGACTATCACAGTCGTTGATGATTCACGCGCGTTGACGCAAGATGAGCGGCTAGCAATCCGGGCTGCACTTGCACCGAAAACCGTGACATTCGTGCCCTTCGGGACTTCCCCAACCAGTGGCGTCGATCGGCTTGAGGCGATGCTGTCGTTCGCAGAGCCGGTCGGCGGAACCGATGAGGCAGTGGTGGCGACGTCGCTGGTTTGTTGGGGCTCGTGCGGCGCTGGTGGAGCACAACGATTCGAACGCACACCAGACGGCTGGCATTTTGTCGAGAATGCTGGCCCGCAATGGGTGTCATAGCCAGGTGCGCAGAAAGGACGATCACGTTGGAGGAACACGGAAATGACCAAGCGGAAGATTGCTGAGTTTGGGGTGGTGGCGGGCGTGGTCGCGGCGCTGCTGCTCGTCGGTAGTGTCATCTATTGGATCGGCGAAGGTCGACCCGGAAGCGCTGACGCCTTTCGAGAGCGGGTCGAGGCGGATGGGCTGTTGGTCGAATGGGAGAACAACGGGCCGACCGGGGGCAGCGGGTTCGTCGAAACCAACTGTGGCCTAGCCCGGGTTGATGTCAGCGAGTTCGACGATGTACTGACGGTCAGCTGGGATCTCGGGTCGGACAAGCTCACGCCGGAAGTCGTGAGGCGAATTGTGTCCTGCAGTGTGTCACCTGGTTATGACTACTTCGGTTCAGCGCAACTCGCCCAGGGATCAACGTTGACAACAACGGTCCAAGGAGTCACTTCCGCTGCGGATGTGAGGCTCTTGCAGTCGCCAGATGGGGTGAAGGTCACCTTGAGCGATCGCAGTGATGATTCGGTCCAGCTCACGATCGAGGTTGACGCCGATGCACCGCTCGGTGCGGCACAGGTGGTGTTCGATGTCGCTGGCGAGTCCGAACCAGTGGAATGGACGCTCGACGTCTTGGAACCATGAACCACAGGGGCCTAAGCACAAGCGAGTAGGACCGTGATGGTCCGCAGCTTATGAATCTTGCGTGAAGCGATGGTCCTCGGTAGAACGTTACTCGTCCATTGGCCAGTGCTCTACGCGTGTCCGCTTCGGCGTTGAGAGTGGAGCTACCAGGGGGGCGAAGACGTCGAAGTACTTGTACATGGCGCGGGTTGATGGGTCAGCTGATCATTTCTGAAATTTGCGACAGGAATTCTTCGTCTAACGAGGCGGGACTGTCAGTTGACGACCTGCACCGGGCTTGAGTTGCGTGTAACGAGGGTTTCTTGGGACCAGCATTGCTGTAGAGGGCAATAGGGAGTTGTCCCGTAGTGCTTGGCCACGGCTTCGATGTAGCGGCGTCATACTTCAAGCGTGAGCTTCTTCCGTTTCCTGTCGCTGAGCCGCTCGTCGATCGTTACTTCGTTGGAGCGGATGAAGGAGTACGCGTGATGCAGTACGGATCCGAGACCACAGATAACCCGCTCGTGCAGGACGTTGGTCATGGGCGAACACATGTTGTTCGTTCGTTTCGGCTCTGTGCGTGGTTGCTCCTCGGGTTGGTGCCGTGTCTAGGCGTGGCGCTCATTGGCGTGGCATGTGCGTCGGGCCCAGACGCAGCGTCCAACGGTGCAGCGGCGGCGCCACCGCCACCGCCGTCGGTTGAGGTTGTAACGACTCCCACTGCAGAAGTTGACCCGGTGACTGCTCCCGAGGTCGTGGTTGTGGGCCGGCAAGAAGAGGTGCCAGCTCTGGCTCAGGACGTGGCCATGCCGGACGTTGCGAACGGCGATGTGGCAATTGATACGACGAAGGTTCTAGGTGTTGACTTGCGCACAGGGACGTTGTTTGTTGGTGGCGCCGTCGATGCAGCTGCGGCAGTTCACATTCCAACGACTTGGGGTTGCGACGGGGAGTGGTCGGGCGTCGTCGGGTTGGGAACAGACGGGACTCAGAGTGCGTTCGCGGTACCAGGCTTGGTCGTCGAGCGATTCGAGCTTGGCTGGGGAGACGTTGGCTTTGTCGACAGCTCGTGTAACGGTGTGGCGGTGCGCACTCGTATTCTGCGTGAGGGCGACGGCCTGCTGGTCTCGAGTCATGCTGGCCAAGAAGCGCACGTCCTTCCGGCACTGCCAGGCGAGCAGTCCTATTTGCCCTATGCCGTGTCTTGGTTGTCTGACCGCATGATCGGTGTCACAGAGCTCAAGACGGGTCGTTTGGTCGGCATTGACCTGCTCGAGGACCCGTCGCAACTTCTACGGTTCGAAAAAGCCGATTGGATGGACGCGATCGGCGACCCGCGAGATGATGCCGTCGGCGGGCGTTTCGTTCTGATCGAACCTGTTGTGCTCGCGCTGCCACACACATCAACAAGCGACTGCCTCGATCCTGCGGTTACGCCCCAACCTTCGCTTGGCATCTGGAACGGCACGGGACTGGCCCCGATCTCTGTCGACCCAAACACGGCCAACGAGTCCTTTCGCGGGATTTCGCGACCGGTCGTCGGACCCGACAGCCAGATCCTGTGGAGCGCGTCGTGTCACACGCCACAGTTCGCGACCTCGGTTTGGGGGACATCGTTTGATCGAACGGTCAGAGCATTCGATGAGCCGACACTCTTGCTCGACGGGGTGCGCGCCGCTGAACTGGGGTGGAATCGTGACGGCATCAGCGACGCCGGTGTGCTTCGATACGCCTTTGACACGTCCGGCGATGTTGTTGTCTGGGCTCGGTCCGATCTTGGCATCGAAATGGTGACGCTGTCAGCGACGGGGAAGCTGCTGAGCGGTCCCCACTTGATCGCATCAAGGACTCCCGGCCCACCTCCGGGCGCGCCCGAAAAATGGGACTATCCCGAGGTCGTAGAGTTACCTGACTTGGACGTCGTTGGATTCTCTCGACTTCCGGTGGGCTCAGCCGAGCGCAACGGGCGCGTCTTCTACGCTGCTGGTCAAGGCTTTCCCGGGCGACAGCCCGAAGGTAAATCGTGTGACGACGGGATCACCGTCTTCTCGCTCGGTATCGATGGAACACAGGGGTCGGCGCGACCTGTTGGGGTTGTGCCCGGTGCGCGCCTTGACACCTTCTTTGTTGATGCGACCAATCATTTCGTCGCTGAGTCTTGGTGTGATGAGTCTGGCTACATCACGGTTGGCACGTTTGACGATGAGCTCGGCCAGGTCGACTCAACAACGATTCGCACATGGGTCGTGAGCGAGGACCCTGGCGGGTCGCCTGCATGGACCAGGGCCGTTTCTGGCGGTCTGCATGTCAGGCCCGGGTTGATTCGCAGTGGGGACTACGAACTCGATATCACCGAGCCGGCAAGTGACTGGACGTTGGTTCGTCCGCCAATCGGAGTAGGGAGGTTGCTGGGGATATCGGACTCTGGCCGGTTCCAGTACTGGGGAACCTCAGGCCTGTTGAAAGTTGTCGGGGCAGTATGTGATTCATATGGCGTTGGTGACCTGCGCGTCTATGACACCGAAACAAACACCACCCAGTTCGCAAACGAGACCGGGCACGGGTCCAATGCGGTGGACTTCGTTTTTGGACCCGACGACGAGGTCGCCTGGCTTGTCGGCGGCGGCGAGTGCGGATCAAGCCTGTTCCTGGCGCGCGTCGATTGGGACCAGGGCGGCCTCATTACCGAGATCTACCAAATTGACGACTCGGACTTCCGATGGTCGCTCGGCTGCTGTCCGGGCAGCCCCGGTCCAGACGCAATCGCCTTTACCGCCGAAGGCTCACTCGTAGTCTGGGGAAATGCCGGCGGGAACGGCACCGATAACACGATCGAAGCCATCGTTCTTGACCTGGACGAATGCGACACCAACCCGAGATGTTTGCCCGTCCCCACATGAGCGTCGCCAACCGCGGCGATAGGCCACTGGTTCGTCCGTCGCGGCGCCCACCTTCGGTCTGGTCTGAGACCCATTACCTATGAACGCGAAGACGATGCGCCCTGGCCTAGATCGTAAACGACTCATGTTGGCACACCGCCTTGCCCTACTCGTTCCCGGCCTGGTCTTGGGCTGGTACCTCTGCAAGGCGGTCGTGTTTGGCGACAACTCAATCGGTGCTGCGGGCGACCGGTCTCTGTACTTGGCCGGTGCAGCGACGTTGTACCCGCTTACGATGCTTGTTCTTCTGGTCGTCATGTCGTTCTTTCGCCCACCAGCCCAAACGTGGGTCACGCTTAGCCGCCGAGCGATCAACACCGTTGCAATCTCAGGAGTTGCGTTCCTCGTGATGGGTTATCGCCACTTCACTTTTGGGCAATGGCTGACCAGCTTCGGCCTAATCGCCGGCTGGTTCGCTCTCGAACAACTAACCCGTTTCGCAGGACCAACGCTCTGATCTGGCCGGGTGGGCTCGGAGAACAGCTCTAGCTTTGATCCCTGGCGTACGACGAGGATTTTTCGGCCCTCATGAGCATGTTTCTCATAGCCAAGATGCTCATCCATCTCGACCTCCAAACCGGCCTCGAGCACCTGTTTGGTGAGCTGACCCAACAGCCCATCAGGCCCAACCAGATCAACACCATCAGTGCGGGCCCGATCCACCAGCTGCTCCGCAATCGCAGGATCAACCTGCGACGGCAACTTCAACTCGGAACTATCTTTCTTCGGTGCCACAACAGCACCATCATTGTTTGTCATCATCTGACCTTCCAGCCGAACCATCAAGTTCAGCGTTTCAGACCAAACCAGTTACACCGGGGATCTGACAGTCCCAGTCGTGATGGGTGACGTGTTGTTGGTGGCCGACGTCCCCAGCTATCAACCCGACACCACTGAGCAGCGCACATCAAGTGTGCTGGCCTTCCGCCTCAGCACAGGCGAGCGCACTTGGACCTCGTCACTTGAGAACTCGACCGTGGGGTTCACGAACACACAGTCCATCGTGACTGACAATGGGAGCGACCTGCTCCTGGCCCTCAGCGATGGCGGCACGTTGTTTAGGCTCGACCCACAGTCTGGCGAGAAGATATGGCGAGCTGTAGTCGGGGCCACCCAGATCGACGGCCACCTGTCCCCTCAGCACAGTTTCCGTCACGGAGGGCCTGCTTGCTTGTGATCGGGTACGTACGTATAGTACGTACATGCCCAACAAGACGATCAGTGTTCCTGAAGATGTCATTCCGGTCATCGAGAGTTTGGACGTCCCGTTCTCGCGGTGGGTCACCGATCAACTCCGCCGCCACGCCGTGAAGTCGAGGATGTCGTTCGCTGACCAGCTTCTCACGGATGCAGCAATGGCAGCAGGTGAGCGCTTGCCTGATCGAGACACGATCGGTGAGCGCATGGAGCGATCCGCACCGTGGTGACGCGTGGGTCGGTCTATTGGATCGACCTCGACAGGCGTCGTCCCTGCGTGGTGGTGTCGTCTCCGGAGGTGCTGGGCGTCGACGTCTGGCAGACCCACGTCGTGCCGCTCACCTCGAATACTGATCGAGCCGGTCTGGCCGGCAATGTCTCGCTCGAGTCGACCGTCACCGGGTTGCCAATGGATTCCGTCGCGGTGCCGCTCGCGCTGGAGCTGGTCGACCGAGGGTGGCTCGTCGACAGAACAGGCCAACTGCCTCCGGCACTGCTGGACGCGATCGATGGCGGCGTGCGTTCTGTTCTTGGCCTGTGACAACAAGCTTCGAGTCATGCCGCCATGAGCTCGCTGCTCCACGGTGCGCGTGTACTTTGGGTTAAACTCGGCCCTCCGACACAAGTGTTAGTACACCGTCGCCGTGGTCGACGGGCTGCCGATGCGAAACGTGAGGTGATTCTTTCGGGCTTTGGCTAGCAGTCGATGGCGGCCTGTATGGCGCCGCATGCTTCGGCGAGTCGGGCCGGCTGAAGTGCGCAGATCTGGTCGACGAGGTAAGCCTTGGGGACGACTCTGAGATTGTCGAAGCTCGCCACGCAGTCCGTAGGCATGCCATCGTTGGTTCCGAGTCGTAGTTCAGTGGGTATCCCTCTGATGGTGCGGGTTACCGGTGCTGCGAGGACACTGTTGAGGACGGGGATTGCGGCAGAGCGGGTCATGATGAGGAATGGGCGGCGACCGACGTCTTCGATTTCGCCCCACCAGATTTGCCCTCGATCGGGAGTGGTCACCATGGCTCGTCGAGGATTGCTTCGCGAAGCGACGCGAGTGCAGCGTGCTCTTCAGTTTTGGTTGGTGGTTGCTCCGTGTAGCCGTCGATGACGGCTCGGTCGGTTTGACGGCGGAACTCGAGTTTCATGATGGCTTCAATGCCGGCTCGAACTGCAGCGGCTCGGCTCTCGTAGGCTCCGCTTTTGACGAGCTCATCGAGGTTCGAGAGGAGCGGCTCGGGGAGTCGGACGGCGATCTGTTCGGTAGCCATTCATTTAGGGTACCAGATTGGGATGCTCCACGGTATGCGATCCCGCCATGGGTCGTATGTATGTGGTGTGGAATGCCTCATGGTCAGGCTGCTGCGAGGCTCATCCAGTCGGATCTGGTGGGGTGAGGGTTAAGGGTTGTAATCCCCCCTCCGACGCGATCAGGTTTGTTGAGATTCCAAGGCTTCAGCGCTCCGGAATCGCTCGTTTTGTGTCGCTTGTCATCAGAATCTTGCGTGCGAGGTTGGCTGGTATGGTTGCCCGTTGTCCGGTCTAGCCTTCCGCCGGGATCAGGAAGCATCAGTTACGGATCCCGGCGGCCGCAGTCTTCGGTACCGTGAAAGATGTGATTCTTCCCGGTCTGCCACCTCATCGCCGAGGACGCGGGCCAGGACGCTTACCCAAACGACAGGACACTCCCCCTGCAGGCGAGTGGTGGCTGTTGAGCTCGCGCAGTGACCTCATCAAGATCCACGCAGCCGCCTCCATTCCACAGTCCCCCTACCGGCGGCCGACGAATCCAAGGTTCGTTTCATCTTCGATCGTCAGAGTCGAGGCATGAACAACATTCCCCGACTTCGAACAGGAGCCGCCACCCTCGGGCTCGCCGCGCTCCTCTCCGTCGGTGCACTTGCCTGCACCGACGATTCGACCGACTCGCCAGTGCTCGGCGGCGACGCGTCGACGGGCACACCGTCCTCAGCCGTCGAGGCACCCACCGATAACCGCCACCACGGCGATCACGGCGCCGACGTGCAGACCCATGCCGCAGCGATGGAGCTGGCCGAGATGGCGAACGCAACCCACATCGCGGCGATCAGCGGCGACTGGAGTTCGCCGCCGACCTGGAATGGCGACGTGCCCGGGACGGGCGCCTTCGTCCACATCCCGGCGGGGGTGACGGTCACCGTCGACACGATGTTCGAGCCCGAGATCGAACGCATCGGGGTGGATGGCACGCTCCGCTTCGCGACCGACGTCGACACCGAGCTAAAGGTCGACACGCTCGTCACGACGCCGAGCGGCACGCTCGAGGTTGGCACGCCGGATCAGCCGGTGGCCGACGACGCTGTGGCGTCCATCCAGTTTGCCGACGATGGCCCGATCGATCGGTCGCAGGACCCGAGTCTCATCTCTCGCGGTGCGTTGCTGCACGGCACCACGGTGGTGCAGGGTGGCGACGTCACGCATCGCACGACGGTGGCGTCGTTTCCGCGGGCGGGCGACACGAGCATTGAGGTGCGCGGTCCGCTCGTCGGCTGGGATGCCGGCGACGAGGTCGTCATCACCGGTACCGACGGCCCGACGAGCGACGAGCTTCGCATCATCACCAGCGTGGAAGGCACGACGGTGCAGTTCGCCGATCCACTCCAGCGGGATCACGTTCCGCCCGCCGACGACCTGGAGCTGTACGTGGCCAACCTCACTCGCAACGTGCAGTTCTCGTCGGAGAACAGCCAGATCGATCGTCGGGGCCACGTGATGGTGATGCACACGCTCGATGCGCAGATTCGTGGCGCCCGGTTCACCGACATGGGCCGTACCGACAAGTCACGGGAGCTCGAGGACTTCGCCTTCGACGATGTTGACCCGGGCGCAATCAGTTGGGACGGCAGCTTCGAGAAGCTGGGTGGTACGAACGTGCGGGGCCGCTACACGGTGCACGTGCATCGGGGTGGGGCCGATCCCCGTTCGACGCCGGCGGTGATCGCAGATTCGGTCGTCACCGGCGATCCTGGTTGGGCGTTCACTAACCATTCGAGCCATGTCGACTTCCTTCGCAACGTGGCCTATGACAATGCGGGGGCTGGCTTCTTCACCGAGGCCGGCGACGAGGTCGGTCGGTGGGTCGACAACATCGCGATCCGAACCGTGATGCCGACCTTCGTGCTCGACGATGCCGGGGCTATCGACCCGGATCTTCGATCCGATCGGCAGGACTTCGGTATCGACGGCGACGGCTTCTGGTTCCAGGGCAACCGCATCGACGTGATCGGCAACGTGTCGGCGGGTGCGTCGGCACACGGGATCATTTGGTGGTCGGAGTCGTTGGCGGAGGCCGACCTCGGACGGGCCGCTCGAGTCGACGTGGCCACGCTTCCCGATCCGTCGCTCGTGCCTGACCGCGACCAGATCGAGGTGTGGTGGGCTCCATTGGGCGAGGTGCGGGACAACACGGCGTACGGGTCGATCGTTGGTGTGCGGGCCCGGTATATCCACGGCGCCAGCTACCTCAACGATCCTTCGGCACCGCCGGCTGCCTACATCGACAGCCTGGAGCCGACGATCGATGGCATCGTCACCTGGAACGTCCGTGACGGCGTGCTCATGAACTACAACGAGCGGCTGAACCTGCGGAACATCCGGGCTATCGGCATCGCCGAGCCGTTCCGCCACAACTACGGCCACACCGCTGCGGTCGGTGTTGGCTTGGACGTGAACAACGCTGAGACGTTCGGGCCGGGTTCGGTGGAGAACGTGGACCTGCGCAACTTCGAGGTCGGCTTCCTGGCTCCTCGGCATGGGTTGTGGACGGTGCGCAACCTGACCACAGCGGCCACGACCGACGTGTTGATCCACGACCCCGTCCACAGCGAGCGCTCGCTCGAGATGGAGAACATCACGTTCGCCTCGCTGAGTGGAACCGACCTGGATAGCCGCAACATCAGCCGCCGCAACTTGGTCCTGGCGTACGACTATGCGGGCGACGGCGACGGCGTCGACCCGGACACCGCCGAAGAGGGCCCCACCGGTGAACGGCAGCTTGCCGACCGGGTGACGTGGGATGGCCTCGGGTTGTTCTCGGCGGCCAGCGACTCCACTCCGGCCGATGCGCAGACCCATCCGCAGGTCACCAACGGGTTGGTCGGTGCAGCAGCACCCGTTCCGACGATCACGCACGTTCCCGGCTTCGGCGCCTTCGGCGACGATGTCGATGACGAAGAAGACGACGAGGATCGGGACGACTCGGAAGGGGACCGTGACGACGAGGAGTTCGAGTCGGTCGATGAGCTGATCGAGCAGACGCTCGCCGACCTCCGAGCCGTACTCGTCACCGCCGACGAGGAGACCCTCGAGGAGCTGGTGGAATGGTGTGGCTCCGAGGAGCTCGAAGCGGACGATCCGTTTGCGCTGGTCTGTGTCGCCCAATCGACAAACGGTGAGCTGGGTAGCGTCGACGATGTCGAGGATGATCCCTTCGATGCACTCGACCAGATCGTGGATCGGCTCGTCGATCGTCTCGAAGAGCACGAGTCGGCCATGGAGGAATTGCTCGACCGCTGCGTCCGAAGACTCGGATGAGACCTGGACGCTCATCTGCTCGATCGTCACCGCCGACGGAGAAGGGGACGAAGGTGACGACACCGACGATGACGAATAGGAACTCTCGAGTGCGCAGATCACAGGAGCACACATGCATGTGCTGATCGTGGAGGACGACACCCGTCTGGCAACGTTGATTGCCGACGGGCTCGTCCGCGCCGGCATCCGGGCCGAGGTGGTGCACGACGGCGTGGCTGGGTTGGAGCGCGGTTCCTCCGAGCCGTGGGATGCGATTGTGCTCGACATCCTGCTGCCGGGGATGAACGGCTTCGCCGTGTGCCGGGAGCTTCGAGCGACCGGGGTGGCCGTGCCGATCCTGATGCTCACGGCGAAGGACGGCGACCTCGACGAGACCGAGGCCCTCGACATCGGTGCCGACGACTATCTACGCAAGCCGTTCAGCTTCGAGGTGTTGGTGGCGCGGTTGCGGGCGCTGGTGCGTCGCACGGGGCGCACGGCCGACCAGGTGGTGACGGCGGGCGGCCTGGAGATCGACACGGCCAGCCGGGTCGTCAACCGAGACGGTGCAGCGGTTGAGCTCAGCACCACCGAGTTCGATCTGTTGCTGGCGCTGGCGCGGCGAGCCGGTCAGGTCGTGTCCCGCCAGACGTTGTACGACGAGGTGTGGGGGTACGAGCAGGATCACAGCTCGAACGTGATCGAAGTGTTCATCCGTTATCTGCGGCAGAAGGTCGACGAGCCATTCGGCGTGAAGTCGATCCAGACCGTGCGTGGCGCCGGCTACCGGCTGGCCGCCGAGCCCGACGCGGTGGGCTGAGCCATGGCGTGGGGTTCGATTCGCTTCCGGGTTACTGCGATTGCGGTGCTGACGTCGGCCGTGATTGTCCTTGCGTTCGGTTGGTTGTTCATCCGGCTGGTCACCGACCGGCTGGTGTCGGCCGGCCAGGAGAGTCTCGAAGCGGTGACGGCCGATGTGGATGGGTTGTCGCTCGTCGAGCTCGGCGAGGACGATGCGCAGTTCCGACTCGACGGCGAGGAGTACCTGATGCTGCTCGAGATCGATGAGTTCGGCGACGTGTTCGTCAACCTCCAGTCGTTCGATGATCCGGAAGGCAACTCGGTGGGTGGGTTCACGATCGACTCAGGTACGGGTGAGCTCCGTCATGTGGTGGTCGAGAGCGACGAGCTCGAAGAGGCAGAGCTGCGGGCGGTGGCCGAGCGCGGCACCGAGCAGATCCGCGATCTGGTGGACGGGCCGGGCGGCCAACGGCTGGAGCTGATTCAGGCGGCCGACGACGCGATCACCGACATCTCCGACGCTGCCGATGCGGCCCGGGGTTCAGCGTTGATCGTCGGGCCGCTGCTCGTGCTGGCGTCGGGTCTGGTCACCTGGATCGTGGTCGGGCGGGCGCTCGCTCCCACGCGTCGGATCGCCGCCGAGGCGGCGGCCATCGACACGGCGACGTTGGATCGCCGGATGACCCAAAGCGGCGGCGATGACGAGGTCGACACCATCGCCGAGGTCATCAACGACATGCTCGATCGGATCGAGGGCGGGGTGAAACGAGAGCAGCAGTTCGTGGCCGACGCGTCGCACGAGCTGAAGACGCCGTTGACGACGGCCCGGATGGCCGCCGAGCTGGCGGGCAAGGATGCACCCGAATCGGCCTATCCGCCGCAGGTGGTGGAGGAGCTCGATCGGATGCGGGCGTTGATCGATGATCTGTTGCAGTTGGCCCGCTCGCCCGAGGGTCGGGCCAGTGAGTCGGTTCCGTTCGATGCGCTGGTCACCGAAGTCGTGGCCGATCACCCGGCCCGCGACCGGATCACGGTCGACATTCCGGCGGGAGCGACGGTCGAGGGTCGGACGCCCGAGCTACGGCGGATCGTGCTGAACCTGCTCGACAACGCGGCCCGCTACGGACGGTCGGCGATTCAGGTCGCAGTGTTGGCGACGGGGCACACGGTCACGTTGACAGTGGACGACGACGGTCCGGGCATTCCTCCGGGCGAGCGGGAGTTGGTCTTCGAACGTTTCGTTCGTCTCGACGAGGGACGCGCCCGCAACGAGGGCGGCACGGGCCTGGGCCTCGCCATCGTCCGAGCGATCGCCCGCGGCCACGGCGGCGACGCCTCGATCGATGAATCCCCCCTCGGCGGCGCCCGCGTGGCGGTGACGCTGCCGCGAAGTGGCTGAGCTCCGCGGTCACCACCGAAGGTGTGGGTGCCTGTGGGTGCCCGAAACTCCGTCGTGGCTGGTCAGGCGGCGGTCGGTATTCGTGGCCTCAGTTACCGACCAGTTCAGCGGTCCATACGCCGCGTGTACTTTGGGTTAAACTCGGCCCACCGACGAGAACCCCCACGAGGTGCGCCGACGCCCGGCCCACGGCGCCCGATATCGCCAGTGCCGATGTCTCCGGGCCATTTGGTAATCGCGACTCAAGGCGAGCGAGCAGCCACTCGGTATCCGGGGAACTAAGTCGCATCAGCTCAGCCGGGTCCCGCTCGATAATCACGGTCGGCACCTGAGCCGCCCGATTTCGTCCATTAAGACGCCTACCCCCCCCAAATACGAGTGCCGTTTCCGCTGATAGCGGAGCCCGGCCACAAGGTGATCGACAAGTACGGCGTGTGGGGCAAGAAACAGAATTACGGCAAGACCTACATGGGCTTGCAGCGCACCACCTTTTGATCGAGGAGGCCGGCAAGATCCAGCACGTCTTCAAACGCCCCAAGACCAACGATCACACCAACGAGATCCCGTCCAAGCTGTAGCAGGGTCCCTCCTGTTTGGTTGTCGGATCTTTCTGGTCGCCGAGACTACTTTGCAGCGCAGTGGGGGATCGGCCCACGGAGATCTGACGGGCGCTGGGCTCGCAGGTGGATCTCAAGTGTCGGCCACAGGCTGCTCGGTAGCGGCAAACCAGGCTTGCGCAGCAGTGGTCAAGACTGCGTGCTGCTCGTGAAATATGTCGACGGCAGCAGTGCCGGGCCAGTCGCTCGGTAGAAGCTGCGTGGGCAGCTCGGGGTCCATGAACGGGAACCGGCGCCACTCGTGTACCAGCTCGACGAGGGCAGCAAACGCCAGGTGAGGCTCGCTCGGCTCGGCGCAGCGACGGGCCTTGGCGAAGCGGACATAGGAATCGGCGAGCTCGCCCAGGTTCCAAGCCTTGGCGACAAGCTCGTGGTCTTCGATCCCATTTACCGAGTGTGCCCACAAGATCGTGCTCTCCTCGAGCAACCCAAGCCGCCCGAGAACTTCTCGTAGTACCTCGTCACGCTCCACCTGCGGCGAGATCAGCAGGCTGGCGGAAAGCTCACCAAATCCGAGAAAGCCGAGTTCGGTACGCAGCTCATTTCGGACCGACCGTTGCGATTCTGACACCGGGCAATGTGCTGTCAGCCATTGACCGTTCCACTCGACCTCTCGGCGACCAAACGAATAGATCCGTTCGGCACCTGTCTCGAGCAATTGCCGACCTGCTGGCGTCAGACGCCAGCGCACCGAACGTCCGTGGCGAGTGCCCTGGATCAATCCCTGGTCACCGATACGGGAAAGCGCCTGGCGAGCATTCTTCTCGCCCAGGCCAAGTGCATCTGCAGCGGTGAGCAGCGATGACGTCCAGGCTTCGCCTCCGGCCGGCAGCACGAACTCGCCGAGAACGGTCAGCAGCAGCGCCTTTGCGCCGCCTTTACGGACTGGCAAATCCTGAGCGAGGCTCACAGGCCGCCGCTCAGGGTTTCGCGCAGGGCGAATCGTTTGATCTTGCCTGTTGCTGTCTTCGGAAGACTTTCGACAATATGGATCTGTCGTGGTCGCTTGAACGACGCCATGTGCTCTCGGCAGTGGACCTCGAGCTCCTCGGGCTTCGGTGAGGTCCCAGCTGCAGGCACAACAAAGGCGACGACTTCTTCGAGGCCCGTGGCGTTGCGGGTGCCGACCACCGCAACCTCCAGCACATCGGCGTGCTCGATCAAGGTGCTTTCGACCTCCGCCGGCGACACCCAGATGCCCCCGGCCTTGATCATGTCGTTGTTGCGGCCAAGGAACGTCCATTCACCGTCGGCCGAGCAGGTGTACACGTCACCAGTTCTGACCCAACCATCGACGAAGGCGGCCACAGACGCTTCGGGGCGTTCGTGATAGCCAACCGCGGCCGATGGACCGCGGACGTACAAATAGGCGGGCACGTCGGGCTCGGTCACCACTTCGCCCTCCTCGCTTCGAAGTTCGGCGCTGTAGCCGGGTACCGGCCGGCCGCTTGTGCCCGGTGTCTGTGACGTCAAGGTGTTCGAGAGGAAGATGTGCAGCAGTTCGGTCGATCCAATCCCGTCGAGTACCGGCGCATCGATCAGCGCAGCGAAACGTTCACACACGTTGGCCGGTAACGATTCGCCCGCGGTAACGCACGCTCGCACCGATGCGAACACTTCGGGCGCGGGGTCCGAATCGAGCATCGCAGCAGCGAAACCGGGACTGGCGAAGAACAACGTTGGCATCTCGGTTTGGATCAGGTCGGCGAACGCCGCTGGCGTCGGCGCCTGCGCGTACAAGATTGCGGTGCCGCCTACCGACAACGGGAAGGTCAGGGAGTTGCCGAGCCCGTACGCGAAGAACAGCTTGGCGATCGACAGAAACCGGTCGTGCTCGGTGATGCGAAGAACTTGCTCGCCATAGGTCTCCGCCGTTGCCCGCATGCTGCCGTGCACATGCATCACACCCTTGGGGACCCCGGTGGTGCCGCTGCTGTAGAGCCAGAATGCTGGCGAGTCGACCGCGGTATCGGCACCCGGTTGCGGATCCTGGTCGACGAAGGTTGACCACTGGGCAACTTGTACACCACCTCGGGTCGCAGCGGCATCGCCGGCGTCGCCGCTGACCACGACTGCGCGTAGATCGTTTGCCGTCTCGCTGATCTCGGCGATTGCGTCCACGTACGTATCTGAAATGAACAAGGCCACCGCGCCCGAGTCGGCAATGATCGGACCGAGCTCGGCCCCACTGAGCATTGTCGACAATGGGACAGGCACAACCCCAGATCGCAGTGCACCAAGGAAGATCGCCATGAACGACAAGTCGTCGTTCATGACCATCGCAACGCGATCACCCGCAGCTACCTCCAGATCGGCAAGTGCATTCTGCTGGCGGAACAACTGGGTCTGCAGCTCGGCATAGGTGGTTTCGACGCCATCGCTGATGACGGCGACTCGGGAGCCGCGTCCTTCGTCGACGTGCCGATCAACCAACCACACAGCGGCGTTGTGTTTCCGTTTCATAGCGTCGTCCCCCATATTGAGCTACAGCTTGACGTAGTCGTAGTCGACCGGCTTCTGATTGATCCCGGTAGACGGTGCCGCAATCCAGCCCGCCATCTTGCC
>ENA-ORXM01000555-ORXM01000555.1-marine-metagenome-genome-assembly--contig:-NODE-555-length-63913-cov-4.760981_pt1 | contig 63913 bp, 60 predicted proteins | sample MGYA00237867_ERZ511480 | MGnify/ENA primary metagenome ERZ511480 (study PRJEB26309, sample SAMN06266103) | marine metagenome | isolation source: Algal blade | place: United Kingdom:Sidmouth, United...
GGCAGCCGGGGCAGTGCCGGTATCGATGGTCACATTGCTCCAGCCCCGGCGTGGGGACACGATGGCAGAGGCCGGTTCGATGGCTGGGATACGGCTGCGTTCGGTCACGTCGATCACGAGGTTGCCGCCATCGGTATAGTGCGCCGAGACGCAATCGCATCCGAACCCGATACCGATACCGCTGGCCGAGTCGCCGCGCCATACGTCCAGTCGCGTCAGACGGCTGCCGCTCTCCAGAGCCGGGGCGGAGACGCCCGGTTCGGACTGACCGGCATTCAGTTCGATCCCCTGCGCAACGGTCGTTACGGACCAGCCCGATGGTGGCATGGCGACGACGATCCGCGTCATTCCGGCAAAATCCTGCACGTCGATTTCCACGGCGATGGCCGGGCCGTGCGTGGCCGCGAAGGCAGTCAGGGCCAGGGGAAGCAGTCTGCGCATATCAGGCGGCCTCCTTGCGCAGTACCTTCAACGCCGCGTCCAGATCGACGAAGCTGGGGCGCAGGTCGTGGGGCGCGTTCTGGCGGGCGACCTCGACGCACATGTTCGGGGCATGGCGATGCAGGTTCGCGATCAGCACATCGCGGATCAACTGGTAGAACCGCTGTTCCTCGTCGACCACGGCACCGATACGCGCCGCCAGCGGCCCCACGAACCCGTAGGCGAGGAAAACGCCGAGGAAGGTGCCGACCAGCGCGCCGCCGATCATGCCGCCCAGAACCGTCGGGGGTTTGTCGATGGCCGACATCGTCTTGATAATGCCCAGCACCGCCGCCACGATACCGAGCGCGGGCAGGCCATCGGCCATGTTCTGCAAGGCATGGGCGCCCATCTGGTTGTGGTGCAGATGCGCATCCAACTGCTTTTCGAGCATGTCCTCCACCTGATGCGGGTCGTTCAGGTTCATCGAGGAACTGCGCAGCGTATCGCAGATCATATCGACCGCGTGGTGATCGGCGACGATCCTCGGATATCTATTGAAGAGCGGCGAACCGGACGGATCCTCGATCGCGGCTTCCAGTCCCAGGGGATCGTTCTGGGCGAGGGCCGTGAGCGAGAACAGCAGGGCCAGAAGGTCGTTGTAGTCCTCCTTCTTCCAGCGTGCTCCCTTGAAGGCCCGTCCCATGTCCCTGGCCGTCTGCTTGACGATGCTCATGCTGTTCCCGATCAGGAAAGCACCGATGGCGGCCCCGCCGATCATCGTCAGCTCGAAGGGCAGGGCGTGCAGGATCACTCCGAACTTGCCACCCGCCGCGACGTATCCGCCGAAAACGGCGCCGATGACGATGACGATGCCGACGATGGCGAGCATTGAGGCGATCCTTCCGGGTCAGAATTCAGGAGACGTGGCGGCGTGTCAGTCCTTGGGGGCGTATCGATTGCGCTGCGCGATCATCACGCTGATGGTGAACGCCTTCTTCGATTCCATGTTCGCGAGGATCAGTGCTGCGGTCTCGGCTTTGGTGCGCACCAGCAGTTCGGAGGCGAACGAGACGTCCATCTCATCGAACAGCTCGCCGGCACGTTTGGGCTTCATGGTCGAGTACATCGTGACGAGATGCGCGATATCGCGCTCCTGCGCCCCGTCCACCCGTTGCACGGTCGCCGCGAGATCGGACTTGGCCTGTTCCAGGGCCTCCGTCATGGCGGCGACCCGGTCGCCCACCACGCTCAGGCGCGCGGCGCGTGCATTGAGGGCGGACTCGCGCTCGACGAGAGATTTCTCGCGCGCCTCGAGTCGGTCGATGAAGGTGCGCGTGGCGCAGGGGTCGGATATCGCACCCGGCTCCACCGGGTCGGGGTGGGAGACGGCGGCCATCTGCGTGGGTTTGTCGGCCATGGCCGCTCCCGCGCCTTCGGCAAGCACCTCGCCGCGAATGACGGCGGAACCGAAGAAGCAGAGTGCGATGGCCGGCAGGGCACAGACCCGCCCGCTCATGATGCACTCCGGGCAGGCGTACGATTGAGTCGCTTGATCCGTTCGAGGCCGCTCTCGCGCCCGGTCGATGCCGTACTATCGGTATCGCTGGTGCTGTCACGCTCCAGCGTCGCCGCCGCCTTCTTCAGATCGGTGCGAAGGCGTTCGGCGCTCTGGACCAGATTGCCGAGACTGTCCCGCTCCGCTTCCGCGAGCGAGCGGCCTTCCGCGATGATCGTGCGGACTTCCAGCACCGTGGTGTCGAGATTGGTCAGGCGTTCGGTCAATACGGAAGACTGCCGTTGCAACTCCGCCAGGCGCCGTGTCATCGCCCCGCAATAGAATATGGCGGCGAGCGCAGCGGCCAGCAGCAGTCCATCGGCGATCAGGGTCATGGCACTATCCTCACAGGACGACGAATTCGGAGATCAGGACGTCGGAGACGGCACCGGGGGGCGTCTCCAACAGGACCCGGCGCAGGATGCGCGCGCGCAGCAGGTCGGTACGGGACGGGTCGCGCAGGTCGTCCTGGTTCACCGCGCGCAGGAAACTGTAGAGCGTATCGGTGATGCGATACTTGCGGTCATCGACGACCGTCCGGTTCTTCGTGGTCGTTTCCACGATCAGGCCGACGCGCAGGCGACCTGCCCGCCCGCCCCGCCCCATGTCGATGACGATGGGGTCCAGCTTCACGTAGACGACGTCGCTGACGCCGTCCTTCTTGGCGACATGGCCCGGCGCATCGGAACCGAACGGCAGTTCGAGCATCCCCGAATAGGTCGCGAAGGCCCCGCCGCCGCCCAGAACGAGCGCAGCAAGGATGCCGAACAGCATCGCTTTGCTCTTCTTCGGTTTGGCTTCTTCTTCGCTCACGTCATCACCGTCGTCTATCGAGTCGTTGGCCATGAAGATGCAGTGAATGCGTAAATCCAAAATTAATCGGCACCCCTCTATTCAACAATCTGGAAACCACGACGGTAAGAAAAGAGGTTGCCGAATAGAATGAACGGATTGATGGGGAACCTTTCGGCCATGTCGGCGGGGAAGAAAATACTTCTCGCCATTTGTGTTATTGCCTCGATGGCAATAACTCTACTTGTAGCGCAATCGTCCAAGACGCCCGATATGGCTCTGCTTTACGCGGGTCTCGAAGGCCGCAGCGCGGGTGCGGTGGTCGCGCAACTGGACCAGATGGGCGTGCCGACCGAAATTCGCGGCTCGGCCGTCTACGTCAATCGCGCGGATCGCGACCGGGTGCGGATGGTGCTTGCCGCCGACGGCCTGCCTGCGAGTGGACAGCAGGGGTACGAATTGCTCGATGGATTGAGCGGTTTCGGCACCACCGCCGAGATGTTCGACGCCGCCTATTGGCGCGCGAAGGAAGGGGAGTTGGCGCGTACGCTGCTCGCGACCCCGGATATCGCGCAGGCACGGGTGCATATCGGCACGCCGCGCCGCCGCAGTTTCTCCACCACCCGCATGGTGCCGACCGCTTCCGTGACCCTGACGGGATCGGGGGGGCCGGTTTCGCGTGCCAGCGCCATGTCGGCCCGCTATCTCGTGTCGCTGGCCGTGCCGGGCCTGTCTGCCGAACAGGTCGCGGTGATCGACGCCAATAACGGCGTCATCCTGCGACCCGGTGACGAAGAGGGCGGGTTCGGGTCGTTCGGCGATGCCGATCGCGCGCGGCAGATGAAGGCGGAGATCGCCGCGATTCTGGCCGCCCGTGTCGGCGATGGCCGGGCGCGCGTCAGCGTCAATATCGAGACGACCCGCGAGAGCGAGACGGTCTCGCGCCGTATCATCGATCCCGAAAGCAAGACCCTGCGCGAGAGCAAGATCACGGAGATGGCCGAAACCGGCAACGATTCGTCCCGTGCCGTAACCGTCGCGAGCAACCTGCCCGACGGTGATGCGGACGGGGGCAAACGCTCCTCGTCGCGCGACGAGAACCGCCGCACCGACATCTTCGATTACACCGAAACGCGCGAGGAAGTGTTGCGCCCCGCAGGGACGATCAAGCGGATCAGCGTCGCCGTTCTGCTCGACGGTATCCGCACCGTGGCGGGCGATGGCACCGAATCCACCGACGTGAGACCCCCGGAGGAACTGGCGAAGCTGGAGAAGCTCGTCAAATCCGCCATCGGATTCGACGAAGAGCGCGGCGATATCGTCACCGTCGAGTCGATCTCCTTTGCGGAGATGCCGTCTCTGGGAACGCTCGCGACTCCGGCTCCGCTGCCCGGTTTCGTCGAAACGAACATGATGCAGCTCGTTCAGATGGGGGTGCTGGGGCTGGTTGCGCTGATCCTGGGGTTGTTCGTCGTGCGCCCGGTCATGCTGGCGAATCAACGCCCGCAGAATCCTCGGCTGGAGGGGCAGGACGCGGCTCTGGGCGCCATCGATATCACGCCCAAGCCTCAGGACGAGGCCGCCATGGCGCGCGAGGAAGCCCGGAAGGCGGAGCGGGACATGCCGGCCGCCCCGGCCGCGAAACCGAATGCGCTGGAATTGCTGCGCAGTGCCGTGGACAGCCGCAACGATGAATCGGTCAACGTGATCCGAGGGTGGCTCGAAAAGGACATCGCGTTGGAACAGGCGCGATGAACGGTTCGCGCGCCTTTCTCCGTGAGTTGAAAGACCCCTCGACCGATATCTCCCTGGCCGGGCCGCAATCCGGGGCGCTGCTGGCGGAGGAAGCCTACGAGCGCGGAATCGTCGACGGGCTGGAGCGGGGGCGCATCGAGATCGAGGCGCAGGTGTCTTCGGCTGTCACGGCCCTCGTCGAACGGCTCGACGATTCCGGCACCCTGCGCGAAACTCTCATGCGACAGGCGGCGGAAGAGGCTGGAGCGGCCCTCGTGAAGGTCCTGCACCTTCTCTGCCCCGGACTTGCCGCTCTCGGTCTGGCCGACCGGGCCGTTCATCTGCTCGAAAGCGAGCTGCGCGATGTGCCGCGCCCCGTGATGATCCGTGCCGCCCCGGATGTCGCCGCGCGGCTCGTCGCCCGGATTGCCGAACGGGCAGGCGAAGGGTTGCAGGTGGTGGATGACGAAACCCTTTCCGGGTCGCGGATCGAACTCGACTGGCAGGAAGGCCGTGCCACCTTCGATGCCGAGGCACTCGTGCAGCAGGTCTTCGCCCATGCCGCGATACTCGACGCCCCTACCGACAACGCAGAGGACCAAACTCGATGACGGACCAGATCGATGCCACCGGCGACGTGGAGACACTTTCGAGCGCGCCCCCGGTCGTGGATGACCGGGAAGCGGGGACCGGCAACAGGCATCGCCGGGCGATATTCGATCTGCCGGTCGAAGTGGTCATCGCGGTCGGCCGCGCCCGGATCCGCATCGAGGAGTTGCTGCATCTGCAACGCGACTCCGTGCTGCTGCTGGACAGCAAGATCGAGGATCCCGTCGATGTGATGGTCGGAAAGCGCGTCATTGCGCGGGGCCAGTTGCAGGAGATCGAAGGCGAACCGGGCCAACTGGGCGTGCGCCTGACCGAGATCGTCGATGTGTCGGACCCGTTCTAGGAGGATGCGACGGGGCAGGGTGATTCCGAAGACATTGCCATGGCTGGTGCTCGCAGCGGCATCGCTGCTGGCCTGTCCGGCGCTGGCGCAGGAGATCTCCGTCGATCTTTCGGACGACAATGCGTTGTCGGCCCGGATCGTCCAGCTCTTCCTGGCCATCACGGTGCTCAGCCTTGCGCCGGGACTGGCCGTCATGGTGACGTGCTTTCCGTTCATGCTGATCGTCCTGTCGCTGTTGCGACAGGCCCTCGGCCTGCAATCGGCACCGCCCAACATGATGATCGTCAGCCTCGCGATGTTCCTGACCTATTTCGTCATGGAGCCGACGTTCACGGCGGCATGGGCGAATGGAATCTCGCCGCTGCTGGACGGTGACATTTCGGAAGCCCAGGCCTTCGAGCGCGCGTCCGCGCCCTTTCGCGCCTTCATGGAATCGCGGGTCGATGTCGGCGTCATCGACGAACTCGCGGCATCGATGCCCGGTCGTTTCGAGCGTCTGGACGAAGAAGCGCCCCTGTCCCTGCTGATGCCCTCGTTCATGCTGTCCGAAATACAGCGCGGGTTCGAGATCGGGTTCATGGTCTTCCTGCCCTTCCTCGTGATCGACCTCGTGGTCGCGTCGATCCTGATGGGCATGGGTATGATGATGGTCCCCCCGGCGGTGGTCGCGCTGCCGTTCAAGCTGGCCTTCTTCGTGGTTGCCGATGGATGGAGCCTGCTGGCAGGCGCTCTGGTGAGAGGATACGCGCCATGAATGCCAAGGTAGCGGAGATCGAACAGCGGCCCGAGGGAGGAACGCTGACCTCGTCCGAGAAGGCGGCGATCATCATTTCCGCCCTTCCCCATGAAGAGGCCGCGAACCTGCTCCAGAAGCTCGGTCCGGTCTACGTGCCCGCCTACGTCGCGGCGACGCGCCGGTTGCGTCATATTCCGATGCAGGTATTGGAACAGGTGATCCTGGAGTTTCTGGAGGGTCTGGACGACAACTCCATCGTGCTGGGGCCGGATACGACCCGCGATGTCCTCTCGCGCATCATGAGCGCGGACGAAGTCGCCGGGATCGTCGGGGGGTCCAATGGCCCGCCCCGGACCGTGTGGGACAGGATCCGGGACATTCCCGACGCCGCCATCGCCAGCTTCGTGGCCGGACAGCATCCTCGCGCCGCGTCCATCGTCATGGGACGCCTGCCGCCCGAAAAGGCGGCGGCGGTCATCGATCTGCTGGACGCCAATACCGCCGAACGCGCCGTCGCGATGCTGGAAAGACCTGCGGCCTTGCCGCCGCGTATCCTTTCCATCGTGGAAGAGGCGATCGAGTCGGAACTGCTGGGCACCATCGAGGGAGGCGAGCCTCCCGAGGTGTTCGTCGGCGCGGTCTTCGACAGCCTCACCGACCGCACGCGCGATCCCCTGATGAAGCGGCTGGAGGACAAGACCCCCGATTTCGCCAAGGCGGTCGCGCGACAGATGTTCCTGTTCGACGACATTCCCGCCCGCATGGATCCGGGGGAGGTGCCGGTCCTGACGCGCGAAATCGACCAGTCCGTGCTGTGCACAGCCCTCGCCTACGCCGCCTCGCGCCGGAGCGAGACCACCGAGTTCATCCTGTCCTCCATCCCCAGGCGCATGGCCGAGCAGATTCGCGAGACGATGGAAACCACCGGGACGCCGGACGACGAGACGGAAGGTCAGATCGCCGAGGGCGAGGTCATCCAGCAGATCCGGCGGTTGGCGGAAGCCGGCAAGATCAAGCTCAAGGTGAGCTGAGGCACTCTCTCGCCCACGCCATGCGACGACCGCCCCCGGACGCCCCGTTTCCGGCGAAAGGCCCGGCGACCTGCCGGATGATCCTGCCGGATGAAGGGGTCGGGGTCGATCGAGTTGCATAAGTCTAAAACTTGACCTATCGGCCCGATCCTGCCGCAGTAGGGTCATCGCGCTCCCGGATCGCCTTTCCCGTAGCCAAAACGGCCATCTTGCCGCCTCGACCTTCCGCAGGATTCACATATCTTTGACACCTGTTCAGCATCTTCCGGTCGTAGCAGATTTTACGATGTGCAGAGAACATGACCGTGTCGAACACCCGCCCCATCATCGTCAAGCGCAAGGTCGTCAAGGCCGCCGGACACCATGGCGGTGCCTGGAAGGTCGCCTATGCGGATTTCGTGACGGCGATGATGGCGTTCTTCCTGATGATGTGGCTGATCAATGCGACCAGCGAAGAGCAGAAGGGCGGTATCGCCGATTATTTCAGCCCGGACGTCCCGATGAGCGAACGCTCGGCAGCGGGCGACGGAATGCTGGGAGGAGAGTCGATGATGACCTCCGAAGATCTGGCCGATGACGAGCAGGACACGGAATTCACCGAAATTCAGGTCACGCTGAACGAACAACTGACGGGAATGGGCGATCCGGGAGACATGACCCGGCATCTCTTCATCCACATGACGGACGATGGTCTCGTGATCGAGATCGTCGACACCGGCAAGCGCAACCTCTTCGAATCCGGGGCGGCAGTCCCTTCGACCGTGCTGCGTCAGATCGTGAGTGTCATCGCCCCCGTGATCGGGCAGGCGCGCAACCGTATCGGCATCAGCGGTCATACCGATGCCACCCGTTTTGCCGGGAACGACTACGATAACTGGGAACTGTCGAGCGACCGCGCGAACGTCATGCGCCGTCTGATGCGCAATGCCCGTGTTCCCGCCAATCGCTTCGTCAGCGTCGAAGGCCGCGCCGACACGAACCCTCTCTCCACCGATCCTGACGCTGCGGAGAACCGCCGCGTTTCGATCACTCTCTTTCATGCGTCCAGGCATCCGCTCGCACCGGCTGGCAGGGACGACGAACCGAACTGAGGACCGCTTCATGGGCATATCTTCGTCACTCAACGCCAGCGTCATGGGCCTGGATGTCAATGCACAGCGCCTGTCGGGTATCAGCGACAATATCGCGAATTCCCAGACCAATGGCTACAAGCGCGCAGAAACGGATTTTTCGTCGCTCGTGAACCATGGCAATTCCGCGAGCCGCTACAACGCGGGCGGCGTCCAGGCCACGACGATCCGGCAGGTTTCCAGTCAGGGGAGCCTGATCGCCACCGGCAATTCGACCGATATCTCGGTGAACGGACGCGGCCTCATCCCGGTCACGACGGTCGGGGAGCGTGGGGAACTCCCCGCGACACGCCCCTTCATGCTGACCAGCACCGGATCCTTCTCGCAGGATGACCAGGGCTTCCTTCGCACGCCGGGTGGCCTGCAACTGCTGGGCTGGCCCACGGATGCGACCGGGGGCGTCGGTGCCGTCAGCCGCCAGAGCGCGTCGGATCTGGTGCCGGTCGATCTTTCGGGCTTCAATTTCGCGCCCAATGCGACCACCCGCATGGACCTGTCCGTGAACCTGCCGAGCGGTGCCACGGCGGGCGACCGGCATACCATGGCGGTCGAGTATTTCGATGCCCTCGGAGCGAACAGCAATCTCGTGATCGATTTCACCTCGGTCGATCCGGCGCTGGGAACGTGGTCGATGGTCACGACCGATACGGCGACCGGGGCGGTCGTCGGCAATGCGCAATTGACCTTCGCGCGGGGCGGTGTCGGAACGGCGGGAACTCTCACCGCCATCACGACGACCGCCGGAGCCTACGATCCGGCAACCGGGCAACTGACGGTTGCCGGTTCGTCCAACCCGATCGATATCGCCATCGGACAGCCGGGGACAGCGAACAATCTTACCGAATTCGCCAGTGCCTTCGCCCCCGTGAATATCGACAAGGACGGCTCTCCGCTCGGGTTTCTCGATACGGTCGAAATGAACGATCAGGGGCTGCTCGAAGGCATCTACGATACGGGCGTGCGCCGGACTCTCTACCGTATCCCCGTCGCCGACGTGTCGAATCCCGATGGCCTGACCCCGCAGGACAATCAGGCGTTCAGCATCTCGAACGCCAGCGGCTCGGTCTATCTGTGGGATTCGGGCTCCGGCCCGACCGGGACGCTGACGGGCTATACGCTCGAACAGAGCACGACGGACATCACCGAAGAACTGACCCAGTTGATCGAGACGCAGCGCGCCTATTCGTCGAATGCGAAGGTCGTACAGACCGTCGACGAGATGCTTCAGGAAACCACCAACCTCAAGCGTTGAGCCTTGCTGGCAATCGACAGACACCCTCAGGGGAGCCGAGTGAATGAGCATTACGAACGCCTTGTCGAACGCCGTCTCGGGCATGAGCGCCGCATCGCGTCGCGCAGAGGTCACGGGGCACAATATCGCCAATGCCACGACCGAAGGCTATGCGCGCCAGCGGATCGACTCCGTCCAGCATGTCGTGTCCGGGCGGGGCAGTGGCGTGCTGACCAATCCCGTGGACCGGGCCACCGATGCACGCCTGACCGCCAGCCGCCGCGAAGCGGACGCGCAGGCGAACGGGCAGGGCGCTCAGGCGACGGCAGCGCGTAATATCGCCGATGTCTACGGTGGTCCGGGGTCTATCGCGAGCCGGATAGCCGCCCTTGAAACGAGCTTGCGCGGTGTTTCCGAAGCCCCTGAATCCATCGCTTTCCAGGAGCGTGCGGTTTCGGCGGCGTCGGGCGTCGTTTCGGCCTTCGGGACGGTCTCCGCCTCGATCCAGAGCGAACGGACCGAAGCCGACCGGGGTATCGGGGGGGCCGTCGACGACGTCAATCGGGCCCTCGAGCAGATTCTGCGCCTGAACGGCGAAATCGGCGCGGCACGCAGCGGCGGTGGCGACCCCGCAGCCTTCGAACAATCGCGGGATGAGCAGATCGATATCGTGGCCGGGCATCTTTCCGTCCGCTCGATGCCCCGTCCCAACGGACAGATTGCCCTGCTGACGGAAACCGGAGTCACGCTGGTCGATGGTGCGGTGCACGAACTGGAATTCACGTCGGCAAATCTCGTGAGCGCCGACATGGACTATCGGGCTGGCCACGGCCCGTTGTCGGGGCTGAGCGTGGATGGCATCGACCTCACACCCGGCTCGGCGACGCAAGGTATCGGCGGCGGATTGATCGCGGGGTTGTTCGAGGTACGCGACGGTGAACTGGCGGCCGCCAATGGCGAAGTCGATGCACTGGCCGCCGATCTGATCGGCCGGTTCGAAGCGACGGGAATCGCCGGGGCGGACGGGCGCGGCCTCTTCACCGATGGCGGTGCTGCCCTCGTTTCGCCCGGACAACCCGGCCTCGCCGCACGTCTGCAGATCAACGAGCGGGTCGATCCCGAACAGGGCGGGAGCACCTGGCGTCTGCGCGACGGTCTCGATTCCGCCGCGCCCGGACCCGTCGCGGCATCCGGTCATGCGCTGGCCCTGCTGGAAGCGATGACCGAAACGCGCCTTTCCGGCGGTTCCCTGTCACGACCGGCTTCTGCCGCCGGATTGGCGGGCGATCTGGGATCGCTGTTCGAGCAGCGGGGACAGTCCCTCGAAGATGCCGCCGCGTTGACGACCGCTCGGCGGGATACCTTTCAGGATGCGGAATCGGCGGCAATCGGCGTCGATCTCGACACCGAATTGAAGAACCTGATCCTGATCGAGCAAGCCTACAGCGCCAACGCGAAGGTCATCGAAGTCGCCGACCGGCTCGTTCAACGTCTTCTGGAGATTTGACCATGTCCGGCACGATCGGTTCTCCCAACCTGCGCGCCCATACGCTGATCCAGCGCAATGTCGGCGATATCAAGCAGCGCCTCGAAGTGGCGCGCAGCGAGGCGGTCACGGGCCGCGCCCACGATGTCGGTCGCGCCGTGAACGGCGATACCGGCAAGCTCGCGCAACTCAGCGATGCCATCAGCTATGCCCAAGACCGCGAAAACGTGCTGCGGTTCGAGGGGGAGCGCATGGCCATGGCCCAGCAGACCATCGGCGTGATGCGCGATCAGGCGACGGACGTGCTGGTCACGTTGCGTGCCAGAGGCGACACCCTCGCCCACCAGGCGAGCAACGCGGAAGTGTCCGCGTTTGCCGGATTGAGCGACACCGTCTCCCGCCTCAACGGCTCCTTCGGCAGCAGGCCGTTGTTCGGAGGCGAAACCGGAACCGCACCCATGGGCCAGGCATCGGATATCCTCGACGCTCTGCGCGGGATCGCGGCGGCTGCGCCCGATACGGATACGGCACTCACGCAGATCGATGCATGGTTCAACGATCCGACGGGCGGGTTCCAGACCGGCATCTATACCGGCGGCGATGATGCGCCGAAGGTCGAGGTCTCGAAGGGCGAACGCATAGCGACCTCCGTGCGCGCCGACGACCCGGCCTTTCGCGATCTGTTGCAGGGCATGGCCGTGACCGCCCTTGCCGCCGAAGCGGATACCGATGCGCAGCGCCAGACATTGCTGAAGCGAGGCGAAACCATCCTCGCAAGGGCAAGCGAAGGGGCGATTGCGTTGCAGGGACGCCTCGGCGTCGGCGAAGAGCGGGCGGCCAATGCGCTGGCGGATCATACAGCGCAGGCCGCAACCCTGAGCATCGCCTATAATGGCCTGACCGGGCGCGATCAGGCCGAGGCCGTCACCGAGATGCGCCTGCTGGAATCGCAGCTCGAAGCGGCATACCTCACCACATCCCGCATGGCCAACCTCACCCTTCTCAACTTCCTGCGCTGATCCCGCCTTCTGAAAGAGTATTCATGTTCCGTTTCCTGACCGCCCTGTCGATGCTGTTCGTCCTGCCCGCCGTCGCGACGGCAGAGACAAAGGTTCGCATCAAGGATATCGTCGAATTCGAGGGTGTGCGCGGCAACGATCTCGTGGGTTACGGCCTTGTGGTCGGGCTCAACGGCACCGGAGACGGGCTGCGCAATTCGCCGTATACCGAGGAGGCCCTCGCGACGTTGCTCGAGCAGCTCGGCGTCAACGTCAATGGCGAGTCCTTCCGGCCCAAGAACGTCGCTGCCGTGATCGTCACGGGTGATCTGCCTGCGTTCGCCCGAGCCGGTTCACGGATCGACGTGGTCGTCTCGGCCATCGGTGATGCCAAGAGCCTGCTGGGCGGAACTCTCGTGATGACCCCGTTGAAAGCTGCGGACGGCGACGTCTATGCCGTCGCACAGGGGCCGATCCTTGCGGGCGGCTTCTCGGCACAGGGGGACGCGGCAGAGGTGACAGCGGGCGTTCCCACTAGCGGCACCATGCCGGGGGGGGCGCGGGTCGAGCGCGAGATCGCCTTCGACTTCGCGACGATGGACCGTATTCGCCTCGCGCTGCGCGATCCCGATTTCACCACCGCTTCGCGGATAGAGAAGGTCATCAACGGTAAGATGGGCAGCAGAACCGCTCGTATGCTGGATTCAGGTACGGTAGACGTCAGCGTCTCGGCGTCCGGTATGACCTCGCCCGCTCATCTGATTGCCCGGATCGAGGAGCTGGACGTTGCGGCCTCGCTCCGGGCGCGCGTGGTCATCGATCAACGGTCAGGGACGATCGTTCTCGGGTCGAATGTCCGTCTCTCCAGCGTTGCGGTTTCGCAGGGTGGGCTGACGGTACGGGTCGAGGAAGCGGCGCAGGCCGCCGTCGCTAACCCGTTTTCCGATGCGCAGCCTATCCTTCTGCCCCGCACCGGAATCGGGTTCGACACGGGAGACGACCGTCGGCTCGCGCTCGTGAACCAGACCGCGACGCTTGCGGATCTCGTCGATGGGCTCAATGCCCTCGGTGTCGGCCCGCGCGGTATGATCGACATTTTGAAGTCCATCAAGCGTGCAGGCGCACTCCATGCGGATCTGATCGTCCAGTGAGCGAACCGTCAGCCCTGTCGCTGAAGATCGGCAATCGCCCGTCTCCTCGTCAACGCTCGGCCTTTTCGCCGGATATGTTGCTGTCTTTATGCTCGGCGGCGCGCGAAACGCTCGGGGCGTTGCTCGAAACGAAAGTCACGGTGACGCTCGACTCGGTCGGTCTGGAAGCACTGGCCGACGCCTTGCCGGATGAAGGGCCATCCCTTTGCGCCGCCGTCATGCAGGTCAACGGCATCGTCAATGCTGCGACCGTCCTGCCCGACGACCGGACGCTGTTCCACGTCATCGATATCATGCTCGGCGCCGACCCATCGACCGACGAACCCGTCGAGGCCGGGATGCCGTCGGCCCTTTACGACCGTTTCTGCATCGCCTTTGCCGATGCGGTCACGGGTGCACTGAAGCAGGTCTGTCACGATTCCTTCGGTGCAGGGAGTTTCGTGCAAGGTCTGCAAACACGCCTGGCACATGATCGCGAGGCGCTTTTCATCGTTCCTGCGACGACCGACATCCTGACGGTTCGCTTCACGGTCGAGTTCGGACGGGGAGGGCGTGTCGGTGCGTTTGCACTGCATTTGCCCCTGCATGTAATCGACTCGATATCGGGCGCATCGGATCGGAAGTCCGCGCCGTTCGTGGAAGACGGCCCATGGCCAACCCATATGTGTGCCACGGTACTCGGGATGGAGTTGGAGGTGCTGGCGCGGATCCATACCGAAAGCATGACCCTGGCCGCCCTCTCGCGACTGGAGATCGGACAGATCCTTCCGCTGAGCTCGAACGCGGTCGGCTCAGTGTCGGTCTTCCTGGAGGAAGGCGGCGATTTCCTGACATCGGGCGAGTTGGGAATCCGTTCCGGCAAGAGGGCGGTCAGTGTCGACAGCCCACCCGATGCAGCTTTTCTGAAACCCGCGATGAGGCTAGCGGACACGAGTTCCAATCGACGGGCGTCGGAGCAGGTCTGATCGTACTGCAATTCACTTTAGTCTGGGCCCGACCGATGGCACTGTACCCATTTCGTCAAGGCCAGAGCTGACACTCCGATTCAGATAGCTTTAGGCGGAACCGGTCGGCAGGCGGTGCCGCACGAGGGTGGTCCAGTAGGAACAGCCCCAGGCGATGGTGTCGTCGTTGAAGTCGTATGCAGGGTGGTGCAGGCCCGCGCCGGGGCCATTGCCCACGTTGATCATCGCGCCGGGCACTTCGTTGAGCATGAACGAGAAATCCTCTCCGCCGAGGGTCGCGGGCATATCGGTCGATACGTTATCGTCCCCCGCCACGTCCCGCGCCGCCGCCGCCGCCAGTTGCGTCTGCTCCTCATGGTTGACCGTGACCGGGTACATGCGGATGTAATCGAGCGTGCCCGTCGCTCCGAAGGCCGCCGCGACATGCTCGACCATCGTCGTCAGTTGTTCCTCGATATGGTCGCGCACCTCCTCGCGCAGGGACCGCACGGTGCCGCTCAACTCGATGGCCTGGGGGATGACGTTGAAGGCGTCGCCCGCATGGATCGTCGTCACCGAGATCACGGCGTTGTCCATCGGGTCGAGGGTCCGCGCCCCGATCACCTGTATCGCCTGAAGCAGCGCGCCCGCGACCGGCAGCGGGTCGATGGTATCGTTGGGGCGAGCGGCATGGCCACCGCGCCCTTCGATCCGGATGCGGATTTCATCGACCGACCCCATGATCGGACCCGGCGCGATGGTGAACTCGCCCACGGGCAGGTTGGGGCGGTTGTGCATTCCGTAGACCTCGTCGCAGGGCCAGCGGGTGAACAACCCGTCATCCATCATCGCCTTCGCGCCTGCTCCGCCCTCTTCGGCAGGCTGGAAGATCACGATGACGGTGCCGTCGAAAGCGCGCGTCTCGGCCAGTTGCCTGGCCGCGCCCAGCAGCATGGTCGTATGCCCGTCATGACCGCAGGCGTGCATCAGCCCCGGTACGGTCGAGGCCCAGGGCTTGCCCGTCGCCTCGATGATCGGCAGGGCATCCATGTCCGCGCGCAGACCGATCATGCGCCCGGAATCCGTCTTCGCGCCCCGGATGACGCCGACCACGCCGGTCCGGCCGATGCCTTCATGCACCTCGTCGACCCCCGCCGCGCGCAGGGCGTCGGCCACGTGCTGCGCCGTGCGGGTGACATCGTAGAGCAGTTCGGGATTCCGGTGCAGATCGCGCCGGAATTCGGTCAAGGCGTCGATGTCGCGGGCGACCCAGTTCTCAACAGCCATGCGTCAGGCCTCCTTCTTCATGCGGTAGCGAAAATCGCAATGGCTTGCGCCCTTCATGATCGTCTGGGTACGGGTCAGGTCGATATCGGGATTGTACCCGATGCAGAAGTCGCCATCGCGATTGCAGGACAGCAGATGCCCGATATCGCCCAACCCCATCTCGCGGTACATTTCGGAATACCGGCAGCGGACGACGTTGAAGTCCATCTTCTCGGCGGACATTTCGATAGGCTCGATCTCCAGCGCACCGCCGGCCGTCCAGGCGGGCATGATGGCGGCGAAATCCTCCAGATCGGGCGGATGGCCCAGATCGTCGGCAAGCGCCTTGCCCTGTTCGATGGCCGAGCGCGAACATGTCTCGCCGATTACCGCTTCGGCCTCCGCGCGACCCGACCGTTCGGTGATGACGGTCAGGACATGGGACAGGATCATCGCCTCGATGCGGCGGCGCTCCAGAATGGGCAGGTCTTCCATGACGGGTCTCCTTTTCGGTCGGATGCGGCGGGATCAGGATTTCGGTTCGGACAGGTCCTTGCGTTTCAGCCACGCCAGATAGGTCGGTGCGACCCGGCGCACCAATCCGTGCAGAGGGAATGGGCGCGGCTCGCTGAGCGGCAGCGCAAGGTCGGATAGCGGCACCCCCATTGCGGCACGGGCCAGTTCGCGCCCCAGCGAGGTGCCGAGCGCGACGCCCCGGCCATTGCACCCGATCCATGCGAACCCGGTCTCGCCAAGCCGGTGGATTCGGGGAAAGCGGTCCCAGGTCATGCCGATATAGCCGTTCCACACATGGGTCATTTCGGGGATGCCCAGATCGGGGAACGCCTCGGCCAGATTGCGCGCCGCTTTTTCGCGCACGCGCCGCAGCGCATCGTAGCTGCCGATCACGGCGCCGCCCGTAATCAGCCGATTTCGGTGATCATAGCGAAAGAACCGCAGATCGCCGCGCGTGTCGGAGACGGCCTGACGCCCCGGCACGATCAGTTTGCGCAGGTTATCGCCCAGCGGTTCGGTCGCCATCTGCCACGACAGGACCGGCACGATGGACCGCGCCAGCCGGGGCGCGAGCGCCTTGCGGATTTCACCGGTATAGGCATTGGTGGCGAGGATCAGCGCGCGGGCCTTGAGCGTGGCGCTGCCGGTTTCAGTGCCGGTGCGGATGATCCACTGTGTCCCGTCATGGGTATAGCTGTCGACGGGGCTGTCCTCGTGGATCCGCGCGCCGTGGCGTTCGGCGGCCTCGGCCAGACCGCGCGTGAAGGCCAGCGGATTGATATGGCCGCCCGTCGGATTGCTCATCCCCCCATGCCAGAAACGGGTGCCGAGCATGGCTTCGGCGCGATCCGCATCGATAAACTCCGCCGGAAAGCCGTGGCGGTTCCATGCGTCGATCCGGCGCTTGGTCAGGGCGATGCGACCGGGAGAATGGGCGGGCTGGAACCATCCGGTCTGCTCGGCTTCTGCCTCGATTCCCTCCTCGCGGATCAGATCGAACAGGACCGATGCGCTGTTGCCGATCAGGCGCACGAACCGCTCGCCCGCTTCGCCGTACCGGGCGACGATGGCATCCGGCTCGGCGGAGGTCAGCGTCGGGATGACCTGTCCGTTGTTGCGCCCCGATGCGCCCCAGCCGACGGTATTGGCCTCCAGCACCCGCACGGCCACATCGTCCCGCGCCAGATGCAGTGCGGCGGACAGGCCGGTAAAGCCCGCGCCGATCACCGCGACATCGGTTTCTTCGGTCCCGGTCAGCGCGGCCCCCGCTTCGCGCGGCGGTGTGACCGATGCCCATAGGGAGGGGGCAAGCGGGGCGGGGGTCATGCGGCTCGATTTCCTTGCCTGACCTCATGCGGCAACCAGAACCACCGCAAGGCTTCCTCGGAAGCAGCGCAGGGCGCGGGTGGTTCAGGCTCCCCGCGCGCTGTGTCCTCTGCCAGGGTCTGCGCAATCTGCAGGCAGGCATCGAAGGAGGGAGGGGTCGTGTCCGACGGTTGCGGCGCTCCACTCCACAGGTCCGACAGGCTGGCCGGGGGTGCATCCGCAATCGTCGTGCGGGCGCGCCAGACGCCAGCGGTCGTATCGAGGCGATAGAGCGGCAACAGCGCGCGACCCTGTCGGGCGATGAAGTCGACGGCACGGGCGATGGAATCGACGTCTTCCTCGCTGAAAAAGTAGTTTACCCCCAGCCGCGCCCAGCCGGGTCGATAGACCGACAATCCCCCGGCCACCGCCTCCTCGTGCTGACGGGTGCGTACCGGGTCGATCCCCAGCAGGCTATGTCCATAGGGACCGGCGCAGGAACACCCGCCCCGCGCCTGGATACCGAACAGGTCGTTCAGCAGAGCGACGATGAAGTTATGGTGCAACAGGCGGCCTTCCGCCCGGATATTGAACGAGAAGATCCCGATCCGATCGGCGGTTTCGGGACCGAGGATCTCGACACCGGGAATGGCCCGGAGCGCCCGGTCGAGCCGCGCGGTCATTGCCCCCTCGCGGGCCTCGATGGCCGTCTCGCCCATATCGGTCTTGAGTTGCAGCACCATCCCGGCACGGATATTCTCGATGATCGCAGGGGTTCCCGCTTCCTCGCGGCGCTCGACATCGCCGACATAGGTGTGCGTGTCGCAGGTGACGTAGGAAACCGTGCCGCCCCCCGATACCGTCGGGCGCGCGGTCGATAGCAGCGCCTTGTCGGCGATCAGCAAGCCCGACGCCCCCGGCCCGCCCGGATATTTGTGCGGCGAGAGAAACGCGGCGTCGATCCGATCCCCCGCACCGGGCGATGTCTCGGACAGGTCGACCCGGATATAGGGCGCTGCCGCTGCGTAATCGCAGACGAACCAGCCGCCATGGGCGTGCAGGGTTCTTGCCAGCGCCCGTACATCGCTGCGCACTCCGGTCACATTCGACGCGGCGGAGAACGCGCCGATCTTCATCGTCGCATCCGCGTTGTCCTCCAGCGCCCGCTCCAGCGACGTCAGACAGATCGCGCCCCGCTCGTTCAGCGGCACCCGCACGATCCGCGCCCCGGATTCGCGCCATGGCAGGTCATTCGAATGATGCTCGTAGGGGCCGACGAAGACGACCGATCCGGCATCGAGCCGCTGCATCTGAAGCGCGCGGACCAGCTTGTCCGACGCCGCCGTCGCCCCGGCCCCGGCAAAGATCACGGCGTGGCCGTCATCCGCTCCGACCGCCACGCGCACGGCCCGCCGCGCCATCTCGCGCAACTGGGTCGAGCGCCGCCCGGTGAACGAGGTTTCGGTATGGGTATTGCCGTAGAAGGGCAGGACATGATCGCGCACGGCATCCTCGATGAACGACAGCGCCCGCCCGGAGGCGACGTAATCGGCATAGAGCAACGCGCGGGGTCCGAAGGGGCCGGGAATGGTCGCACCTTCCCCGACGATTGCGGTCCTGATGTCATCGAAACTTGGGGGCATGGGTCGGTCCTCTCAGGCAGCATCGGTCTTGGTGGCAGAGGGTCGCCAATCCCGACCGGGGATCGAGGACAACAACCGCTGCGTATAGGCGTGTTTGGGATCGGCGAAGATATCGGCGGTCACACCGCTCTCGACGATGACACCGTGCTGCATCACGATGATGCGGTCGCAGAGCTGGGCGGCGACACGCAGGTCGTGGGTGACGAACAGCATCGACAGCGACAGCCGGTCGCGCAGGGTGCCGAGCAGGTCGAGCACCTGTGCCTGCACCGAGACATCGAGAGCGGAGACCGGCTCGTCGGCGACGATCACCTTCGGCTCCATCGCCAGCGCGCGGGCGATGCCGATGCGCTGGCGCTGGCCGCCCGAAAACTCGTGCGGAAACCTGTCGGCGGAAGCGGGGGACAGTTCGACCAGTTCCAACAATTCGCGAGCTTTGTCGCGGGCCAATCCCGGTTTCATGCCGTGGACGATGGGGCCCTGGGCGATCAGATCGACCACGCGCTTGCGGGGATTGAGCGAGGCCATGGGGTCCTGAAAAACCATCTGGATATGCTTGCGCATGGCGCGCAGTTCCCTGGAGGTGCAGGCCAGCAGGTCGGTGCCGTCCACCTCGACCGCGCCCGAATCCGCCTCCAGCAACCGCGTGACGAGACGCGACACGGTGGTCTTGCCCGACCCGCTCTCGCCCACCACGCCCAGCGTCTCGCCCCGGTGCAGCGTGAACGACAGGTCATCGACGGCCCTGACCGCCTTGCGCCGCCCCGACAGCAACCCGCCCCGTGCCGCGAATGTCTTGGACAGGCCGGTTGCCCGCACGACCACCGGTGCACCCTCGAAGGACTTGGGCGGCGGCGGGATCAGGTCGGGGACCGAGGCGATCAGGGCGCGGGTGTACTCGTGTTGCGGATCGTTCAGCACCTGGTCCGCCGGTCCCTGCTCGACCATTTCGCCCTGGCGCAGCACGACGACCCGGTCGGCGATTTCGGCCACGACCCCGAAATCATGGGTGATGAACAGGACGCCCGCACCCTCGTCTTCCTGCAAATCGCGGATCAGCTTGAGAATCTGCAACTGCGTCGTGACATCCAGTGCCGTCGTCGGCTCGTCGGCGATGATCAGGCGGGGCGACAGGGCAAGGGCCATGGCGATCATCACGCGCTGGCGCTGACCGCCCGAAATCTGGTGCGGATATGCGTTGTAGGCCGAGGCCGGATCGGGGATATGCACCCGTTCGAGCATCTGCAACGCATGGGCGCGACGGGCGCGGCGGCCCGCTTTCATGTGCAGCTTCAGCACTTCCTCGATCTGCCAGCCTACGGTCTTCTGCGGGTTCAGGGCTGTCATCGGCTCCTGAAAGATCATCGCGATCCGGTTGCCGCGCACGCCGCGCATCTCGCGCTCGGACAGCGCCAGCAGGTCGCGCCCCTCGAACGTGATCGCGCCGCCCGCGACATGCACATGCGGTTCGGGCAGCAGGCGCATGACCGCCCCCGCCGCCAGCGACTTGCCCGACCCGCTCTCGCCGACGAGGCACACCACCTCGCCCGGCATCACGGTCAGGTCGAGGCCATAGAGCGCAAAGGGGCGGTCGGCCCCCTCGGGCAGGGCGATGCGCAGGTCTTCGACTTTCAGGACGGGAATCTGCGCGCTCGTCATTTCTTCTGCCTCGGGTTCAGCGCGTCGTTCAGTCCTTCGCCCAGCAGCGAGAAGGAGAGCACCGTCAGGATGATCGCGATGCCGGGGATCGCGGCGCAGAACCACGCGGTTCGCAGCACGGCCCTGCCCTGCCCGATCATGTTGCCCCAGCTGGCATAGTTCGGATCGCCGAGGCCGAGAAAGGCCAGCGCGCTTTCCAGCAGGATCGCCAGCGCCATGATGACGGAGGCATAGACGACGATGGGCGGCAGCGCGTTCGGCAGGATCTCGCGAAAGATCAGCGACGTGTTGCTGACGCCCAGATTGCGGGCGGCATCGACGAATTCGCGGTTGCGCAGCGACATGAACTCGGCCCGCACCATCCGCGCGGGGGCCGTCCAGCTGACGATGCCGATGGCGAGGGTGATGTATTCGATGGACGAGCCGAGGATCGCCACCAGCGTCAGCAGCAGCACGAAATTCGGGATGGTCTGGAATGCCTCGGTAATGCGCATCAGCACATCGTCGACCCATCCGCCGAAGAACCCGGCCAGCGCGCCGATCACGACCCCGATACCGATCGAGATCAACGTCGCGGCCACTCCGATCAACAGCGAAATCCGCGCGCCATAGAGGATGCCCGCGAGGATATCTCGGCCCAGTTGATCCGTCCCCAGGGGTGTCGCCCAATCGGTGAAGGGCGGCGTGAGCGGTGGCCCGGCCCGGCGCAGGGGGTCGTCCGGCTCGATCAGTCCGGCGGTCAGGGCCATCAGCACGACGACCACGAAGATGCCGAGGCCGAGCAGGGCCGCGCGGTTGCGGCGGTAGCGCATCCAGAAGACCGACAGGCGCGACGGTTCGGGCGGGCGAAGAGCGGTATCGAGGGTCGTCATGACAGTTCAATCCTCGAATCCAGCCGCGCATAGAGCAGGTCGGTCAGGAAATTGACGACGACGACGATGATCGAGCACAGGAAGATGATCCCCATCAGCGTGTTCATGTCCCGCTGGATCACCGACTGATAGGCAAGCTGGCCCAGCCCCGGTAGCGTGAAGATCGTCTCGACGACCACCGATCCGCCGAGAACGGTCGAGAATTGCAGCCCCAGCAAGGTCACTACCGGTAACAGGGCATTGCGCACGATATGATGCGTCATCATCCGCCACTCGCCCGCCCCCTTGGCCCGCGCGGTCCGCACGTAATCGAGATCGGCGACTTCCATCACGCTCGACCGCATCAGGCGCAGGTAAAAGCTCAGATAGATCAGCGACAGTGCCGCCGTGGGCATCACGAGATGGCGGGCGACATCCCACACATGATCCCAGCCGGTATAGAACGCCGAGATCGTCTTGATCCCGCCGACGGGCAGCCATCCCAGCTTGACCGAAAAGACCAGCATCATCATCAGGCTGAGAAAGAAACTCGGCGTCGCGTAGAAGATCAGCCCCAGCGTCGAAATCAGGTTATCGGTCAGCGAATAGGCCCGCCGCGCCGCGATGGCCCCCAGAACGATGCCGATGCTGAAGGCCAGCGACAACGAGGTGGCCATAAGCAGCAGCGTGGTGCCGAGGCGGTCCATCAATACGGTCGAGACGGGCTGTTCGTAGACGAAGGACCAGCCGAAATCGAACTGCGCCAGTTTTGCCATGTATTTCCACAGCTGGACCCAGACCGGCTGATCGAGACCGTATTCGATCCGCAGCCGCTCGATGAACTGTGCATCCGCCCCGCCCATGTCGCCAACCAGCGCGTCGACGGTATCACCGGGGGCCATCTTGAGCAGCAGGAAGGTGCCGATCATGATGAGGAGGATGACCGGCACGGCCTGTATCAGGCGTCGGCCCGCATAGCGCAGGATCGGTGGCATCGTGACTGTCACGGGTCGTGCCTCCATTGGGGGACCGGGGAGAATGGCGGAGATGATCGGGTTGTGGCCCCGTGTCGGGGCCACAACCTAAAGGCCGTTACTTTTCGAGGCCCAGATCGTACCAGCTGGAGCTGTTCCAGCGCGGCGTGTTGTGGTGGTTGACCAACCTGTTCGACGTGACCGAGATGAACGGATGCTCGATGGCGAAGATCACCGGCAGCTCCTCCATCGACCGTTTCTGGATCGTATGGTACATTTCGGCGCGCTTCTCGGGGTCGAGTTCCGAGGCCGCATCGTCGATCATCCGGTCGATCTCATCCGACTGCCAGCCGAACTGGTTCGTCCAGGGCGTACCTGCGGGTTGACCCGAGCGCAGCCAGACCATCGTCGAGACGGCGGGGTCGGAGCGGAACTGGTGCCAGCCGTTCGCCGTGTCGAAATCATGATCGCGATAGACGCCGTTCAGAAAGCCGGGGGCGTCGTTCGTCAGGATCTGCACGTCGATCCCGATTTCCTTCATCGCCTGCGCGAAGTATTCGCCCCAGAGCTGTGTGTACTCGCCCCAGGGTGCCGGACGGTGGCGCAGCTTGAAGCGTATCCCGTCCTCGTCCTCCGGGTATCCGGACTCGTCGAGCAGGGCCTTCGCCGTCTCGATATCATAGGGATAGGTCTTCACGTCATCGGTGTAGTTCGCCGCGCCCGCCGAGGGAACCGGCCCGCGACCGGGCTTGGCAAAGCCCCGCATGATCGTCTCGATGGCGTAATCGATATCCAGCCCGTGATGGATCGCCTGCCGCACCTTGAGGTTCGCGAGGATCGGGTTGCGGTGATTGAACTCGATCGTGCTGTGCGCGACGTTGTTCTCGTAGCCCTTGGTGCCGACGGTGAAGCGGTCATCCTCGGACAATCGCCCGATATCGGCCATCGACACGCCGATGAAGCCCGATTCATGCACCTCGCCCGATTCCAGTGCCGCTGCCGACGCCGATTTGTCCTTGATGAAGCGCCAGACGACGCGGTCGAGATACGGGTACTCCTCGCCCCGCCAGTAATCGTCGTTCCGTTCGGCCATCACGTACTGGCCACGCTTGTATTCGACGAACTTGAACGGGCCGGTCCCGACCGGGGCGGTGTTCAGAGGATTCTTCAGGATGTCCGTGCCCTCGTACAGATGCCTGGGCATCGGGTGGCCCAGATCGGGCATCGCCGCGACGAACAGCGCGAGGGGCATCGGCTTGGAATACCTGAACACGGCGGTATGCGAATCGGGGCAATCGACCGCTTCGAGATTCTGCTGGAGCGAGCTGGAATAGTTCAACAGCTCCTTCCACATCTCCATCGCCGTGAAGGAGACATCGTCACAGGTGAACGGCTTTCCATCGTGCCATTTGACGTTCTCGCGCAGCTTGAGGGTGATTTCGAGGCCGTCGTCGGAGGAAGACCACTCGGTCGCCAGCACGGGCACATAGCCGTCGTAGCCCTTGTCGATCAACGGCTCCACGATCTTGCCGGAGATGTTGTACACCCCGGTCGAGGCGCGCAGGGCCGGGTTGAGCGTGCGCTGCTCGGAGCTCATGTGAACGATGGCCGTGCCACCCTTCGGCACCGTGTCGGCCATGGCGGCGGGTGAGAGGTACAAAGTCGCCAGCGCAGCGGTCATGCAGCGATATCCGGCCTTTCGAAGTCTCGTCATCGTCATCTCCCGAATGCTTGGAACGCGATCGCTTTAGATCGGTCCGGAGGATCGAGCCGACTCGCCCGAATGGAGAGTGGCCCGACGTAACGTTTGCATAGGATATTTTTGGGCAGAAATTTCCAAAAGTTCAACAGAAATCTAAAATTGTTGCGCAATAAGTTATTTCATCCTAACATTTAAGCTAAATGTAGATTACATTGCTAATCGATGCCGATAATGACGGGAACCACGATGCCAAATGTTGTCTGGGTTACGGGGGCCGGTTCCGGGATCGGGGAAGCAATGGCTCGGGCATTTGCCGCAAAGGGCCATGCCGTTGCGCTGACCGCCCGCACACGCGATGCCCTCGACGCCGTTGCCACGGCCATCGCGGAGGAAACGCCGGGCGCGCGCACCCTGATCTGCGCGGGCGACGTGACCGACCGGCGGCGCATGGACGACATCGCGCGCGACGTTGCCGTGTGGGGGAACGGCCTGCATATCCTGTGCAACAATGCCGGGCTGAACATCCCCCGTCGTCGGTGGGACGAACTGGACACGGATGCCGACTGGGATGACTGGAACGCGGTCGTCGATATCAACATCAAGGGCGCGAAGAACGTGATCGCCGCCGCCCTGCCGATCATGCGGGCACAGAAACGGGGACAGATGATCCACACTTCCAGTTGGGCAGGTCGTCATCATTCCGCCGTCAGCGGGGCGATCTACGGGGCGTCGAAGCACGCCCTGTGCGACCTGAGCGCCAGTCTCAACGATCAGGAAGGCGCGCATGGCATCCGCTCGACCGCCCTTTGCCCCGCCGAAGTCGCCACGCCGCTGATGACCCGTCGCCCCGGTTACGATCCCGCAAAGGCCGCCGCCATGATCCAGCCCGAAGACATCGCGCAGACCGCCCTTTACGTCGCGGCGATGAATCCCGGTGTCGTCGTGCATGAAGTCGTTCTGGCCCCTGTTCGCCCATGAGAAGCACGTCATCGAAATGGCCAAGCCAGAGATTTTCCAGCGAACCCTGGTTCACTTCGAAATTTCCAGGTCCTTGTTTCGTCGCGTTTACGAGCCGGAAAACCGGTTCCCGCCCTTGCTGAAAACGCTTTGAGAGGAAAACATCATGTCCCATCCCGTCAAAGGCATCGATCACGTCTTTCTGCTGGTCGACGATCTCGATGACTCGCTGGCGCGATACCAGGCGCTCGGCTTTACCGTTTCGCCCAGAGGCATGCACAGCGCCACCAAGGGCTCGGCGAACCATACCATCATGTTTCCCGACGACTATTTCGAGCTTCTGGGCCTGCTGACGCAAACCCCCGCGAACAAGCCGCGCGGCGACATGCTGGCGCGGTGCGGACAGGGGCTCCATGCCATCGCCTGCCGGATCGACACGGCCGAAGGGGCCGCCGCCGACCTCGCCGAACTCGGCCTCTCGACGCATGGATTGGGCAGTTTCGAGCGGCCCGTGCCGTTGCCGTCGGGCGGCGAAGGCACGGCCGCGTTCTCGACCGTCGCGTTTTCGCCCGAAGAAGTGCCCCTCGGCATCGTCTTCATGTGCCAGCACAAGACCCGTGATACGGTGTGGTTGCCCGAACTGATCGAGCACGCCAACTCGGCATGTGGATTGGGCGGTGTGCTCGCACTGTCCGATGATCCGCAGACAGATGGCCCCCGGTTCGCACGGCTCTTCGCCGATGCCGACCTGACGACGATAGACGGAGGCGTGCGGCTCGAAACGGGTACGGCATCCGCTCCGCTGTCGCTGTTGACGCACGAGGCCCTGACGGCGCGGTATCCAGGATTCGATCTGGACGATACACCCATGGGGGCCTTTACCGCCTTGCAAATCAAGGTCGCCGATATGGGCCGTGCCCGCAGCGCGATCGAGAGCGCCTCGGCACCGTGCATCGACACCGAGCGCGGGGTTGCCGTCGCGCCGACCCATTGCGCGGGAACCATCCTGGAATTCGTCTCGGACGATACGAGGTCGCCCGCATGACCGGGGCGCGCGTGTCCAGATCCAGGAAGGAAAAGCCCGGACCCAAACCGCCGACCACCTACAACTTCGACCATATCGACCGAGGCATCCTCGATATCGTGCAACATGACAGCGACGTGCCCGTCAGCGCCATTGCCGAAGCCGTCGGCCTGAGCCATACGCCTTGCTGGCGGCGCATAAAACGGTTGGAGGAGGCCGGTGTCATCAAGGGGCGCGTGGCCCTCGTCGACCAGCGGTTGGCAAAGGTGCCCATGACGGTGTTCATCGGTATCACCGCGCCGACCCACGCGATTTCGTGGCTCACGCAGTTTCGGGACCTGATCGACGGAATCCCCGAAGTCGTGGAAGCCTATCGGCTGACCGGGCCGACCGATTACATCATGAAGGTCGCGGTGCCGGATATCGAAACCTACGATCGCGTCTATAAACAGATGATCGAGAACCTTGAATTTTCACAGATCAATTCCTCCATTTCGATGGAGGAAATGAAGTTCACGACCGCGATCCCGACCAAATATCTTTAGTATTGGTGGCTGATGCGTCATGCCCCGTCACGCGGGATTATGGGCGCACGTCTGGCCGGACGCACTCTCAGCAGCCACACGAACAAGCCCGTCAGGATCAGGAGAACCACACTCGCGGGACTGCGCAGAAAGATCGTCGGATCGCCTTCGGACACGATCAGCGACCGGCGCAGGAATTCTTCGAGGTACGGGCCGAGGATGACGCCCATCAGGGCCGGGACGACGGGATACGAGAACGTTCGTAACAGGAATGCCAGCACTCCGATCGCCAGGGCCATCCACATCTGGAAGAATGACGCCGACGAGGCATAGACCCCGATCATCGAGATCATGCCGATGAAGGCATAGAGCAGGCCCCGGTTGATCTGCGACAGGCGCAGGTAGATCGGACCGAAAGCCAGCACCGACAGGAAAACGAAGATCGCCGAGACGAAAAGTGCGGCGAACATTGGCGCGATGATCCCGAAATTCGAGCCCAGCAGCGCCGGTCCGGGTACCAGACCGTGGATCAGCAGGACACCGAAAATGATCGCCGTGACGGCATCGCCCGGAATGCCCATCGTCAGAAGCGGGATCACTGCCCCGCCGCACATCGCATTGTTCGCCGATTCCGACGCGGCGAGCCCTTCGTAGGATCCCTTGCCGAATTTTTCGGGTTCGTGCGAACTGCGCTTGGCCTCGGCATAGGCGATGAAGGAGGACATCGAGGCCCCCCCACCGGGCAGCATACCGATCAGCACACCGATGAGCGCGCTCTTGATATAGGTGAAGATGCCCACCTGCCGGATCAGGGTACGGCTGGGGATGAAATCCTTGCGGCGGGGGCGCATGATGGTGGCGACCGCCTGGGCTATGCCCGATCTTCCCGGCACGGAGGCCTGCGCGATCAGCTCGCATGTCGCGAACAGTCCGATGACGGCAGGCAGCAGGCCAATCCCCTCGATCAGGTGATAGCTGTCGAAATCGAACCGGCCCACCGGCAGCATCGGGTCGATTCCGACGGTCGAGATCATCAACCCGATGGCCATCGCCGTCATCGCCTTGAGAAGCGACCCGGATGCGACGATGGTGACAGTCACCACGGCCAGCAGCACCAGCGAGAACTTGTCGGGCGTCTGGAACATCAGCGCCAGCGCACTGACGGGCTGGGCAAGGGCGATCAACACGACGACCCCGATCAGCCCGCCGATGGCCGAAGAAAATGCGCTCATCCCGAGTGCCTGCGTACCCTCGCCACGCTTCATCAGAGCATGGCCGTCGAGCGTGGTGATGGCCCCGGAGGGTGCGCCGGGAATGTTCAGCGTGATACCGGTGATCGAACCGGCATAGATGCCGGCCATGTAGATTCCGGCAACCATGACCAGGGCGTTCGTGACTTCCATTCCGAACGTGAAGGGCAGCAGCAGCGCGATGGCCAATGTCGCGGTCAAACCCGGAATCGCCCCGAAGACGAGGCCCAGCAGGAATCCCGCCACGAGATACAGGAACGTACCCGGATTGGTGAGCGCGAGAAAACCGTCGGCGATCTGGCTAGGCATCTCAAAGCTCCCATACCGGCAGGTAGAGATCGAAGAACTTGACGAAGAAGAGCCACCCGGAAAGCGTCACGAATGCGGAAATGGCGATTGCAGTCAGGGCCGATTTGCCGAAGTTCCCACTTTTTTCGTAGTTGAAATAGAGCGCGATCAGAAAGGTGTAGATCGTGGCGGCAACCACGTATCCGGTGTAGACAAAGGTGACGATGAAGAAGGCGATGAGGCCGATTGCGATAAGAGGCCCGACGATGCCGATCCGGGGGATCGTGTCGGACGACATCGTCTCTTCCGGCGTCTCCGGCCGGCCCCTGAACTCGCCGAGGATGATCAGGAGGGTCGCGACGTACATGAACCCGCAGAGGATGATCGGCATGAACGACGGTCCGGGCTGGCCGTCGGAAAAGGGCCGACCCATCTCGGACAACTGGGTCGCGTAGACAGTGTTGAGGGCCGCCAGTCCGAGAGCAAAGAGAATTTGCCCGTTGAGCAATCTGGTCATGCAATTCTCTTCCGTCGTCGATCCGGGCGGGCATGGCGCTCCGAACTGGATGAAAAAGGGGCCGAAAAGCCGTTTGAAACTCCCCGGCCCGCCGTGTCATTTCTTTTCGAGCACGCCGTCCTCAACGAGTTTGTCCATCAGCGCAAAGGCCTTCTTCTGCGAGGACGCGATGTAGGCCTTGATCTCGTCTTTCGTCATCCAGGTCGCGCCCATGCCGGTTTCCTCGGCCTTTTCCTGGAAATCGGGATTGTCGAAGACGCTGGCAAAGGCCGTTTCCAGCACTTTCTGCTGCTCCGCGTCGACATCGGCCTGTGTCGCGATGATCCGGAAACTGCCCCAGACGACATCATAGCCTGCTTCCTTGACGGTCGGCACTTCCGGAAAGCCCGGATAGCGCTCGTCCGACATGACGGCCAGAACACGGGCCTGTCCCGCTTCGACTGCCGAATAGGCCGCCGAGATGCTGGTCGAAGCGGCATCGGTTTCGCCGGACAGCAACGCCTCGCGCTGGGGACCGGACCCCTTGGGATAGGGCACATGGAGCAGTTCGATCCCGGCCTGCTGTTCGAAGTCCAGCGCAGGCAGATGCCAGACGCCTCCGGTTCCGGCATTGGATATCTTGATCGTGCCAGGGGCGGCCTTGGCGGCTTCCACCAGTTCCTCGACGGTCTGCCATGGCGCATCCTCGCGGACGACGATCGCCGTCGGGTGGATTGTCACCGACCCCAGAAAGGACAGCTGCTCGGTGTCGTAACCCGGCACCAGCTTGTAGTACGGCACGGTGATGACGCTGTCCCATGTCAGCGAGCCGATGGTATAACCGTCGGGACGAGACTTCATCAGGCGCAGCGTGCCCACGCCACTTTGCGCGCCGGTCACGTTCTGGGTATTGATCCCGACGCCCAGAGGCTCCTCGGCGAAGCTCATGAAAGTGCGCATGACCGTGTCGGTTCCGCCCCCCGCGCTCCAGGGCATGATGTGCATGATATCCTTGCGGGGGTAGTCTGCAGCCCACGCGCTGGAACCGGCCATCATGAAGACCGTCGTCGAGAAGGCCTTGATAAGATTGGATACTTTCATTGTACTCTCCTGTTGGCGGGGGTGTGAGCGTGCGGTCCGTTTCAGTAGAAATACGACAGACCCTTTTCCTTGGCGACGGCAACCCAGGGCGGTACGAAGGGGATGATCTTGTCCTGTGAAGGGACCATCACCTCGATGAAATTCGCTCCGGGGTTTCCGATGGCGTCGGCCAGCGTCGCCTCGATCTGATCTTCCGACGTGATACGCGCGGTCGTGAAGCCGAAACCCTCGGCGACCTTGATGTAATCGACCGCGCCGAAATCGGTGGTCCACGGCGCATCCACACCGTCGAGCAGGATCGCTTCGGCCCGTATCCAGCCGTAGTTGTCGTTGCGCGTCAGGATCACGGTGATGTTCTTGCCGCTGCGCCGTATCGTCTCGAAATCTCCCAGAACGAAGGCGAGCGATCCATCGCCGGTAAAGGAGATGACCGGACCGTCACTGGCATAGGCCGCCCCGATTCCGGCTGGAACAGCGTATCCCAGCGATCCCATCGAGTAATTGGTGATATAGCGCCGCCCCGCTTCGCGCACCGACAGCAACGCCGACGGATAGATCGCGCTCACGCCCGGTTCGGCGGTCACGATGGCGTCGGGCGGCAGCATCACATCCAGTGCCTGCGACAGCTTGACGGGCGAGATCGTTCCTTCGGGCATCGGGATGTTGGAATTGAATACTGCATCCAGGGCGGTACGCTTCGTCTCGGTCAGGTCGAGCGTCGGGCGGTCGAGGTCGGGATGCTCTGCCCGGATCAGCTCGGCCATATATGCAAGAGTGGCGCGCGCATCGCCGACCATGGCGACCTTGAGCGGATAGTTGTTGCCGACATGCGCCTCGGCGATGTCGAGGTGAATGAACGTCGTTACGGAAGGATCGCCGTAGAGCTTCCAATGGTCAGTTCCGCTGGAATCGGTGTTCGTGCCGACGAAGAAGACGCAATCGGCATCCTTGACGTAGGTATTGGAATACTCCATCCCGCCCCGCGCGCCGACGACCCGCAGCGACAAGGGATGCGTCTCACGGATCGTGCCCTTTCCCGGCGTCGTGGTTCCCACCGGAATTCCGAGCAGTTCGGCGAGATCGAGAACCGCTTCCGATGCCTTGGAAATCAGGGCACCCTGCCCGCATATGATGACCGGCTTCCTTGCGCCCAGCAGTACGCGGATGGCGGCGCGTATCCTGCCGTGATCCGCGACCGGGCGATGCGCGGGATATTCGCCGTAGATTTCCTCGGCATAAAGGTCGGTAACGTCCGCCACCTCGTGAAAGACGTTAATCGGCACCCGGATATGCACGGGCGCAGGGCGACCGGAGGTCGCGACGCGAAAGGCACGGCGCAGAAGCTGCGGAATGTCTTTGACGCCGGTGAGATAGAAGGATTCCTTGCAGATGCTCGCATACATCGCCGTCTGATCGACCCCCGTCAGCCCGTGCTTCTTGTCCTGATTGACCGGAATGTCGGAGCTGAAATAGATCACCGGAACCGAGGACAGATACGCTTCGGTGATACCGGGCGTACAATGCGTCACGCCGGGACTGGGCGCTTCGAGGACGGCGGGACGGCCCGTGATCTTCGCGTAGGCTTCCGCAGCGAAGGAGGCGGTGCGTTCGTCCCTCACCAGAACGTATTCGATGGCGGGAACCTTGTGCCACTCCTTGTACCAACCGATCGTCGTCTCTCCGGGAAGACCGAAGACGTGGCTGACACCGTGCATCTCAAGCATCTTCAGGATGACCTCGGCACCGTTCATTTCCGTCATCTCGCGCCCACCGAACTGCTGTGTTCCAGATTGTATACAGCATGATGCACAGACTGGAATACTAATCAATTGCTTTCTTAATGACCGTGACCTAAGTTCGGAAAGCCTGACAATCGACCGGGATCCAGCGACAGATGCAGACGAATCCAGGAACTGTAGAGCGCACGTATCTCCGGTTGAAGGAGATGGCTGCCAACTATGAATTCAAGCCCGACTCGCGTTTGAACGAGGGCGAATTGGCGAAACTCCTGCAAACCAGCCGGACCCCGCTGCGCGAAGCCTTGAACCGGCTGGTGGCGGAGGGGTTCTTCACCTCGCGCAGTGGCAAGGGCTTCTTCTGCCGGTCGTTGAAGCCGACGGAAATCATGCATCTCTACGAGGCGCGCTCCGCCATCGAATGCGAGGCCGCGCGTCTGGCGGCCCAGCGGGCCGATCCTGCTCAAATCGAAGCGGTCGAGGGATTTCTCGAAGAGAGCAAGATCGATTACGTCGCCGAAACGTCCCCCACCGAACTCCTGAGGTTGGACGAGGAGTTCCATATGCGGGTGACGGCACTCGCGGGGAACATGGAAATGGTCCGTATGCTCGGCAACATGAATGCCCGGATACATTTCATTCGATTGATCGACCTCAGGACCTTGTGCGAGATCGACGGCTCCGACGTCGTGACGACCAGGCCCCATGGCCGCATACTGGACTGCATCAGACGGGGCGACGGCGAGGCCGCCCGTACGGAAATGGCCGTGCATATCAAGCGACGCCTCGATTCCGTCACCGAGAATGTCCGAACCGCATTTGCCGAACTCTATACGCATTGACCTGACCCGTTCGGCGGGCCGATCATCAGTCGTGGCCAGAAGCGCGCATGTTTCTTGCGGTGTTTTCGATGGCCGCTGCGGCGATGCCGAAGGGGTCGTCGGCGCGTAGGGACGGATTTACAATACCGAAGGGCTATCATTCGACCTGATCGCCATGCCATCGGCCACCAGCGGGACGTACTGGCCACTGAAGCCTATGGCATCGCCTGTGATGCACCCTATCACCCGAAATCGTTTTGCACGCACTGCACAATCGGCTAGGGATAGCGCCGTTTCCAATCCTCAAATATCGGAGTAGGTGCGATGGGCTATCGCGTCGCCGTCGTCGGGGCCACGGGCAATGTGGGCCGCGAACTTCTGAACATCCTTGCCGAGCGGGAATTCCCGACGACGGAGGTGGCTGCGCTGGCCTCCCGTCGCTCCGCAGGGACGGAAGTGACGTTCGGGGACGAGGTGCTGAAGGTGCAGGATCTCGAACGCTTCGATTTCACCGGCTGGGACATGGCGCTGTTCGCCATCGGGTCGGACGGCTCGAAGACCTATGCCCCGAAAGCCGCCGCCGCCGGATGCGTGGTGATCGACAACTCGTCGCTCTACCGCTACGACCCCGACGTGCCGCTGATCGTGCCGGAAGTGAACCCGGACGCGATCATGGATTATTCGAAGAAGAACATCATCGCGAACCCCAACTGCTCGACCGCGCAGATGGTGGTGGCGCTCAAGCCTTTGCACGACCGCGCGACCATTACTCGCGTCGTCGTCTCCACCTACCAGTCGGTGTCGGGCAGCGGCAAGGCGGCCATGGACGAACTGTGGAACCAGACCAAGGGCGTCTTCGTGCCGGGTCAGGAGGTTGCCCCGAAGGTCTACCCCAAGCAGATCGCCTTCAACGTCATCCCTCATATCGACGTGTTCATGGAGGACGGGTCCACCAAGGAAGAGTGGAAGATGGTGGTCGAGACGAAGAAGATCGTCGACAAATCCATCAAGGTGTCCGCCACCTGCGTGCGCGTCCCCGTCTTCGTCGGCCATGCGGAATCGATCAATATCGAATTCGAGCAGCCCCTCGATGCCGAGGAAGCGCGCGATATCCTGCGCGAGTCGCCGGGGCTGCTGGTGGTCGATACGCGCGAGGATGGGGGGTATATCACGCCCATCGACTGCGTCGGCGACTTCGCCACCTATGTCAGCCGCATCCGCGACGACCAGACCCGCGACAACGCGATCAACCTGTGGTGCGTGAGCGACAACCTGCGCAAGGGCGCGGCGCTGAATGCGGTGCAAATCGCGGAGCTGCTCGGGCGGCGGGTGCTGAAGAAGGGGTAGCTTTATCGCTGCGGGTGTTCCGTGCTAGAATTTCCGGCATGGAACACCAAAGCCATTTCGCCAAGCCGAACGCGACATATCAGGACGTTCTCGACGCGCCGGAAGGTCTGCGGGCGGAAATCGTGGAGGGAAACCTCTACCTGCAACCGCGCCCCGCCTCGCCGCATGGTTATGCTTCGGACATTCTCGGGGCGCGACTGGTCTACGGTTTCCAGCTTGGAGAAGACGGGCCGGGCGGCTGGTGGATCAAGGTCGAGCCGGAAATCCATTTCGAGGGCGAGAAACCCAACGTCTTCGATCCCGACCTCGCCGGGTGGCGGAAGGAGCGGCTGCCCGTATACCCGCGCGTTCCCTACATGACGCTCGTGCCGGACTGGGTATGCGAGATCGCGTCTCCTTCCACGGCGAAACGGGATCGTGGACCCAAGAGCGACGTCTATCTGGCGCAGGGCGTCCGGCATTACTGGATACTCGATCCGCTCGGGCGGACGCTGGAAGCATTCGAGCGGTCGGACGACGCTCGGTGGGTGCGTCTTGGCGCATGGGGCGATGACGACAGCGTGTCGGTCGCACCGTTCGAGGCCATTTCGCTCGATCTGGGCGAACTCTGGCTGACCGAGGAACAGTCAGAGTAAATCCCGCAACATCGGGATCAGCGGAATGTCTGCAGCGGGCATCGGGTAGTCGCGCAGACGGTTGGGCCGCGCCCATGCCAGGGTCTGGCCTTCCTGCGGGCATGGGGTGCCGGTCCACTTGCGGCAGACGAACAGCGGCATCAGCAGATGAAAATCGTCATAGGCGTGGCTGGCGAAGGTGAGCGGCGCGAGGCAGCTTTCCTCGGTGTCTATGCCCAGTTCCTCGCGCAATTCCCGGATCAGCGCGGCTTCGGGTGTCTCCCCCGGTTCCACCTTGCCCCCCGGAAACTCCCACAGGCCCGCCATCGCCTTGCCCTCGGGCCGCTGGGCGAGCAACACGCGCCCGTCGGGGTCCACGAGGGCGACGGCGGAGACGAGGACGACCTTCACTCGGGGCACGATGGCGCCGCCGGAACGGGCGATCATGACGGCGGCTCCAGCGTCCCTTCGCTGACCCGCACGGCAGAGCCACCGACCCGCACTGCCGTCAGTGCCCCGTCCGCCCGGTCGATCCCCAGCGCGATCCGCGAAGGCCGACCCATCTCGACGCCCTGATGCAGCAGCAAATCCGTCGTCCCGTCCGCCACCACGCCACAGGCATCCAAATGCGCGGCGAGCAGGGCAGTGGCGGAGCCCGTGGCCGGGTCTTCCGGGATGCCGCCGAGCGGCGCGAACATGCGGCTGCGATAATCTGCGCCATTGGACCCGGTCGTGTAGGCGTAGACGCTCCAAGTGCCGCAGGCATCACTCATCGCGGCGATGGCGTCCCCTGAGGGTTTGGCGCGGGCCAATGCATCGAAATCCCTCACCGGAACATACACAAAGCGCGGGCCGCCCTCGGCGACACCCGCGACATGCGTATCGAAACCGATATCGGGCGGCGTCAGTCCGATTGCGGCGGCGGCATCCCCGGCAGAGAAGGGCGCGTCGATGGTAACGGGTATGACGGGGGCCGTCAGGGTCGCGATACTGCATCCCCCCGTCCGCTCCACAGTGACCGGAACGAGACCGGCCTGTTCTTCCAGCGTCACGATCGTCTCGAAATCCCCGTCACCGGCCCCGTCTTCGGCCAACATGATCGCGCAGCCTATCGTCGGATGCCCGGCAAAGGGGATTTCATGGACCGGCGTGAAAATGCGGACCTTCGCGGTATGGGCCGCATCCTCGGGCATCTGGACGAAGATCGTTTCCGAGAGGTTGAACTCCCCTGCGATCCGCTGCATCGCCGCATCCGACAGACCATCGGCCCCCCTGACGATGGCCAGCGGATTGCCGCTGTAGCGATCCTGGGTAAAGACGTCATAGGTGCAGAAGGCGAGGGGCATCTTTGATCATAACACTTTCGCGGGAACGACAGCATGGTGGTGGCTTTACGCGACACCCTGCCCCTGAGGCTGTTCCTGCCCTTCCGGCTGGTTCGTCAGCCGGATGGTCGCAGGGCCGAAGGGCGTCTCGATGGTGATCTCGGCATCCCCCGCGTCGGGCCGTACGCCGGACTCGATCACGGCCTTCTGCACCGCCTGCGAGCCTTCTTCGGATTGCAGGAACATCATCACGAATTGCTGGCGCTGACGCTCGAAGATCTCGTCGATCCGCATCAGGCGCTGCGTGACCGCCCCGCGCAGGCGGCGTAGCAGATCGTCGAACAGCGAGAAGGATTCCGTCTTGTATTCGTTCAGCGGGTCTTTCTGCGCATAGCCGCGCAGACCGACCACCTGCCGCAGATGTTCGAGCTGGATCAGGTGAGAGCGCCATTCGTCGTCGATGGCGCGCAGGATCAGTTCCTTTTCCGCCGAGCGCATCCGCTCCTCGCCGATGGCCTCGGTCTTCTCCACCGCGATGCGGTCGGATTCGTCGTAGAGCCACTCGCGGATTTCCTCGTCCGCCACGCCCTCGCGTTCGGCCTGTTCCTCCACCGGAAGACGCTGGCCGAAGACGTTGGCGAGTTCGGTCGACAGGCCCTGCACGTCCCATTGCTCGGCATAGGATCGGGGTGGAATGTGCCGGGCGACCAGATCGTCGATCATCTGATGGCGCATGTCCTGCGCCGTCTCGGCGACGTTCTCGGCCTCCATGACTTCCAGCCGCTGCTCGAAGATCGCCTTGCGCTGGTCGTTCATCACGTCGTCGTATTTGAGGACGTTCTTGCGGATATCGAAGTTGCGGGCTTCGACCTTGCCCTGCGCGCGCTCGATGGCCTTGTTCACCCAGGGGTGAATGATGGACTCGCCATCCTGAAGCCCCAGACGCCGCAGCATCGTATCCATGCGTTCGGAGCCGAAGATGCGCATGAGGTCGTCTTCGAGCGAAAGATAGAATTTCGAGCGACCCGGATCACCCTGACGGCCCGACCGACCGCGCAGCTGGTTGTCGATGCGGCGGCTTTCGTGCCGTTCGGTGCCGACGATGTAGAGACCGCCTGCCTTCAGCGCCTTCTGTCGCAATTCCTCGACCTGACCGGCGATCTCGGCCTCGCGTGCCTCGCGTTCGGGGCCTTCGGGCATCTCGCCGAGTTCATGCTCGATCCGCATCTCGGCATTGCCGCCGAGTTTGATGTCGGTACCGCGACCGGCCATGTTCGTGGCGATGGTGATCGCGCCCGGCACGCCGGCCTGCGCCACGATCTGCGCTTCCTGCTCGTGGTAGCGCGCGTTGAGAACCGCAAACACCTTTTCCGCCGCCGTGCCGTCATCGCCGTCATAGAGCGGCTTGAACACGTTCGGGTCGGTGTAGTCCTTGATGCGATAGCCCCGGTCCACCAGGATCTGCGCCAGCAGTTCCGACTTCTCGATGGAGGTCGTCCCCACCAGCGACGGCTGACCCTTGGTACGCGCGGTCTCGATCTCGTCGACGATGGCCTCGTATTTCTCGCGGGCGGTGCGATAGACCTCGTCATCCTCGTCCACGCGGGCGATGACCACGTTGGTCGGGATCGCCACCACGTCGAGGCCGTAGATTTCCATGAACTCGTCGGCCTCGGTCAGCGCCGTGCCGGTCATGCCCGACAGCTTGCCGTAGAGCCGGAAGTAGTTCTGGTAGGTGATCGAGGCGAGCGTCTGGTTCTCCGGCTGGATCGCCACGCCTTCCTTGGCCTCGATGGCCTGATGCAGGCCCTCCGAAAGACGACGGCCCGTCATCGCGCGGCCCGTGAACTCGTCGATCAGCATGACCTCGTCGTTCTGGATCATGTAGTCGCGATCCTTGAGGAACAGCTTGTGGGCGCGCAGGCCCTGACCGATGTGGTGCACGACCGACACGTTCGCGGGGTCGTAGAGCGACGAGCCTTCGGGCAGGACACCCGCTTCGGCGACCATCTGCTCGATGGCCTCGTTGCCCTCTTCGGTCAGGGTGGCGGTCTTCGTCTTCTCGTCGACTTCGTAATGCTCTTCGGACAGGCGCGGGATCAGTGCATCGATGGCCCTGTAGAGTTCGCTCGAATCCTCCGCCGGACCCGAGATGATGAGCGGCGTGCGCGCCTCGTCCACGAGGATCGAATCCACCTCGTCCACGATCGCGTAATTGTGACCGCGCTGGACCATCTGGTCGACCGAATACTTCATGTTGTCACGAAGGTAGTCGAAACCCATCTCGTTGTTCGTGCCGTAGGTGATGTCGCAGGCATAGGCCGCGCGCCGGGCCTCGTCGTCCATGCCCGCCAGGATCGAGGCGACCGACATGCCGAGCGTGTTGTAGACCGGGGCCATCCATTCCGCATCGCGCCTGGCCAGGTAGTCGTTGACCGTGACGACATGCACGCCCTTGCCGGTCAGGGCATTGAGATAGGCAGGCAGCGTGGCGACGAGCGTCTTGCCTTCGCCGGTCTTCATCTCCGCGATCCTGCCGTCATGCAGGATGAAGCCGCCCAGAAGCTGTACGTCGAAAGGTCGCAGGCCCAGCGCGCGTTTTGCGGCTTCGCGTACGGCAGCGAAGGCTTCGGGCATCAGCGCGTCGAGCGTTTCGCCGTTCGCGACCCGGCCCTTGAACTCGTCGGTCTTCGCGCGCAACTGTTCGTCCGAAAGGGCGACGAACTCGTCTTCCAGCCCGTTTGCCCCGAGCGCAACCTTCATCGCGGCCTTGACCTTGCGGTCGTTGGAGGAGCCGAAGACCTTCTTCGCGATGGTGCTCAAGCCAAGCATCAGGAACAGCCTTTCCGCAGACAGGCCAAGGCCCCCGCGCGATTGCGTTGCAAACCCGCGCCGGGACTCCGGTCGCGATAATGATCGTCTCTTGCCCCGATTGGCCGGTCAGGGGCGAAATATGCGAAACGCGATCAAGAAGGGCTTAATGTGCGGGAAAATTCGCCCATACGGCAGAATTTCCCGACCGGCATGATCGCGTTCCCCACGGGACGCCATTCTTTGCGGCATGGTCGGAACTGCCGGATACCTAAGCAGGGGTAGGGGGTATGTCAATGTCACCCACTTCGCACTAAATGCACACCGTAACCCGTAACAAACGATTCGAGGTTCTTTCGATGAATACCCGACTGAAAGGGGCCGTGGCCCTCGCTCTCGCCATGATCCTTCCGGCTGCAGCCTTTGCGCAGGAAGTGCCCGAAGCCGAAATGAAGGCCGCGCTCGAAAAATACGACGGCAGCGAAGTTCTCGCCACGGTCGGCGATCAGAAGGTCACGCTGGCCGATGCCGCGATGATCTACACCACCCTGCCCCCCGAGGTCGGGCAGGTGCCCGCCGAGCAGATCCTAACCGGCATCACGGATCAGCTCGTCAGCGAGACGGCACTCTACGAAAAGGCCATCGCGGAAGGGATGGACGAGTCGCGCGAGATGAAGAACCGGCTTGCCGCGATCCGCCGCTCCGCCCTCGCCGAAGCCTATCTGACCAGGCAGCTCGAGGAACGGATCACCGACGAGAGCCTGCGCGAGCAATACGACGCGATGACCAAGGACTTCGAGGGCGAGAAGGAAGTGAACGCCCGACACATCCTCGTGAAGACCGAGGCCGAGGCGAAGAAACTGGTCGAGCAGATCAAGGATGGCGGCGATTTCGCCACGCTGGCGGCGGAAAACTCGACCGGCCCGTCCGGCCCGAACGGCGGCAGCCTCGGCTGGTTTGCCAAGGATGCCATGGTCGCGCCCTTTGCCGAGGCCGCGTTCTCGCTGAAGAAGGGCGCGGTCTCCGCTCCCGTCAAGACGCAGTTCGGCTGGCACGTCATCAAGGTCGAGGATACGCGGACGCAGCAGCCCCCGCCCTTCGACGTTCTCGCCCCGCAGATGCGTCAGCAGGCGTCCCAGGGCGCGGCTCAGGAGATCATCGCCGAAGTCCGCGAAGGCATGGAGATCGAAACGTCGGAAGAGATGCCTCCGGCCTTCCTCGTGCGTAGCCCCGAGATGTTCAAGTAGTCTCGCAGTCGTCCTGCCCCGGTCTTTCGCCAGTGGGCGCTAAGTCAGAAATTTCGCATCCCCGGACCAGCACGGCAACGTTACATGTTGCCGTGCATCCGGGGCAGTGAACAGGTTAACTCAGTGCTTATGGGATCAGGTCTAGGGCAGGTCATTATTTCTTACCTCGTGGGAGCGATCATGTCTGACACCATCATCTCACCCCTCGCCCCGAAGACGAAACCCGTCATCGCCCCCGTGGCGGGCGTGACCCTCGCTGCGGCATCGGCGGAGATCCGCTACAAGGGCCGTACCGACGTGATGCTCGCCCGCATCGCGTCGGGGTCGTCCATGGCGGGGGTCTTCACCCGCTCGGCCACGCGCGCCGCGCCGGTGCTGTGGGATCAGGACATCCTGGCGGAATCCGGTGGGGCGTCGCCGGATGGCGAACCCCTCGCCATCGTCGTCAATTCCGGCAATGCCAATGCCTTCACGGGCCGCGCAGGTGACGAGAGCGTGCGCGCGATCGCCGCCGCCGTGGCCCGCGCCGTCGGCACCGACGAACGCGCCGTCTACCAAGCCTCCACCGGCGTGATCGGCGAGCGGCTGCCCCATGGCAGAATCGAGGCGGTTCTGGATGACCTCGCCACGTCCCTGTCGCCCGATGCATGGCACGAGGCGGCGGCGGCGATCATGACCACCGACACCTTTCCCAAGCTGGCCAGCGCGACCGCCGAACTCGGCGGGAAGACCGTCACCCTCTCGGGCTTTACCAAGGGGTCGGGCATGATCGCGCCGGATATGGCGACCATGCTCGGTTTCGTCTTCACCGATGCCGCCATCGCGCCCCCCGCGCTCCAGACCATGCTGCACGAAAGCGCGGGGGTCAGCTTCAACGCGATTACCGTGGACAGCGACACCTCCACCTCCGACACCGTCCTTCTCGCTGCGACGGGGCAGGCCGGGAACGCGCGCATCGAGGACGCAGGCGACCCGGCCACCGCCGGGTTCCGTGAGGCACTGGATACCGTCATGCTCGATCTGGCCCATCAGATCGTGCGCGACGGCGAAGGGGCGACGAAGTTCATCGAGGTCGGCGTGACCGGCGCGCAAACCGATGCCGCCGCCCGTGTCATCGCACTGGCCATCGCCAATTCGCCGCTGGTCAAGACTGCCTTCGCCGGGGAAGACCCCAATTGGGGCCGGATCGTCATGGCGGTCGGCAAATCCGGCGAAGCGGTGGATCGCGACCGCCTGACCATCCGCTTCGGCGATATCGTCGTGGCCGAAGAAGGCTGGGTCGCCGAGACCTACCGCGAGGAGGACGGCGCGGCCTACATGAAGGGCGAAGACCTGTCGGTCACGGTCGATGTGGGCGCGGGAGAGGGGCGCTCGACCGTCTGGACCTGCGACCTGACCCATCGCTATATCGAGATCAACGCGGATTATCGCAGTTGACGGGGGCCGTCCTCGTGACCGGCGCGGGCGCACGGCTGGGCAAGGCCCTCGCGCTGCGCTTCGCCCGCGAGGGCCGCGATATCGCGCTGCACTACAATACCGCCGACGAAGGCGCACGGAAGGTGGCGGAGGCGATCCGGGGGATGGGGCGCGAGGCGGTGCTGTTACAGGCCGATCTCGGCGACTCCGCCGCCTGCGCCACGCTCATGGACCGGGCCATCGACGCCCTGCCGCATCTGGATGGCCTCGTCAATTCGGCCTCGGTCTTCGAGCGGGACAGCCTCGCGACGATGGAGCCGGAATTCCTTCGCGATCAGATGCGCGTCAATGCAGATGCACCGCTGTTTCTGGGGCAGGCCTTCTGGCGCAGAATTGCGGGGCAGGGCTGGATCCTCAACCTGATCGACGCGAAGATCCGCCAGATCACGCCGGAATTCTTCTCCTATACCCTCTCGAAACTGGCCGTCGAAGACGTGACGCGGATGCTCGCCATGGCCTGTGCCCCCCAAGTGCGCGTCAATGCCATCGCGCCGGGGCTTGTCCTGCGCTCGGGCGCGCAGAGCGATGCCGATTTCGAGCGGGTGCATGACCTCAATCCGCTGAAGCACGGGCCGCGCGTCGAGGATATCTGCGACATGGCCGTGACCCTGGCGGATGCACGGGCGACGACGGGGCAGATCGTGGCAGTGGATGGTGGGCGTCATTTCTACTCACCGGGGCATCCGCAGAATACATGACCCAGACAATCCGCATCGACCGCCTGACCCTGCCCATGATGATCGGCATCCTCGACCACGAGCGCGAGGCCCCGCAAACCGTGGTCGTCAGCATCGATATCGCCGTGCGCGAGGGGCTGGCGGCGGGGGAGTTCGTGTCCTATGCGCCGGTAGTCGAACATCTGATCGCGCTGTCGGCCTCGCGGCGACATATCGATCTGGTCGAGGAACTGGCCGATGAAATCTTCGCCTTCCTCTTCACCGATCCCCGCATCGCCAGCGCGACGGTAACGGTGATGAAGCCCGATATCTTCCCGCAGGCCGAAGGCGTCGGCGTGACGGAAATGCGGGAGAACGGATAGGGCTGTTGGCGTCCGCCAGTGCCGGTATTACATGGTACGATCCAAGCCCCATTCCCGGAGATCGAGCATGAGCGCCTTCCCCCTTCCCGACACCGCTGCGCCGGTGGCGCGCAAGGAGCTGACGACGCGATCCTTCCATGGCCGCACGATCACGGATGATTACGCATGGCTGCGCGATGCGGCGTATCCGACGGTCGAGACCGCCGACATCCTCGCGCATCTGGAGGCGGAGAACGCTTATGCGGACTCTGCGTTCGAACCCCATGCGCCGCTGATCGAGACACTGTTTCAGGAGATGAAGGGTCGGTTGAAGGAGGATGATTCCAGCGTCCCCTTCCGCGACGGCGCATGGGAATACGGCTGGTGCTTCGAGACGGGCGCGCAGTATCGCCAATGGCGGCGGCGGCCTGCGAATGGCGGCCTCCCTGCGGAGCGCGACTGGGCGATCATTCTGGACGAGCCGGCGCTGGCCGAAGGCCACGAGTATTTCCGCCTCGGCGGCTTCTCCGTCGCGCCCGATGGCGAATGGCTGGGCTGGTCCACCGATACGGACGGGTCGGAGCGGTTCACGCTGCGGATGAAGAATCTCGTCACGGGCGAGGACGCATCCGAGACCATCGGCAACATGAGCGGCCCGCCCGTCTGGACGGCCCTGCCCGGTGTGTTCCTCTACATGGAATTGTCGGAGGAATGGCGGCCCTGGCGCGTGCGCGCCCATACGCTCGGCACCGATCCGGCGGATGACCCGATCCTCTACGAGGAGCCGGACACGTCCTTCTTCGTGCATCTGTCGAAGACCCAGAGCCGGGAATGGATCGTGATCGCGGGGGGCGACCATGTGACGACGGAGGCCCGTTTACTGCGCGCCGATGCGCCTTTCGACCCGCCCGTCCTCGTGTCGAAACGCGACCCCGGCGTGGAGATGGAAATCGACCATGCAGGCGACACGTTCTTCATCCTCACGAACGACACGCACAGGAACTTCCGCGTCGTCACCGCCTCGGTCGATGCGCCCCAGCGTGAGCATTGGCAGGAATTGATCGCAGGCAGCGATACGCATTACCTGCGCGGCGTCGACGCCTTCCGGGATTTTCTGGTCGTTCAGGAGCGGGTGGACGGCCTGGACCATATCCGCCTCTGCGACCACGATGCCGGAAATGCGCGGCGCATCGATTTCCCCGAGGCCAGCTACGTCGCGTGGCTCGGCGCGAATAGGGAATTCGCGCCGGATCGGCTGCGGATCGGCTATCAGTCGATGGTCACGCCGATGACCGAATACGACTATCACCTCGCCGACGGGCGGCTGGAGGTATTGAAGGTTCAGGAGATTCCCTCGGGCTACGACGCCTCGCTCTACGTGACCGAGCGGCTGATGGTGCCCGCGCGCGACGGGGTCGAGGTGCCGGTATCGCTGGTACGGCGCAAGGATACGCCCGCCGGTGCGCCGCTGCATCTCTATGGCTACGGGGCCTATGGCATGGGGATGCCCCCGCATTTCTCGACGGCGCGGATCAGCCTGCTGGATCGCGGGATGGCCTATGCCATCGCCCATATCCGGGGCGGGGACGAGATGGGACGGCGTTGGTACGAGGCGGGCAAGGGCACGCAGCGCGAGAATACCTTCAACGATTTCATCGATGTGGCTGAGCATCTGGTCGCGCAGGGGATCGCCACGAAGGGCAATATCTCGATCATGGGCGGCTCGGCGGGCGGACAGCTCATGGGCGTCGTCGCCAATCAGACCCCCGATCTCTGGCGGGCGGTGGTCGCCGCCGTGCCCTTCGTCGATGCGCTGAACACGATGCTCGACGATACGTTGCCCCTGACCCCCATCGAATGGCCAGAATGGGGCAATCCCATCGCGGATGAAGCGGCGTTCGACCTGATCCAGCGGTATTCGCCCTATGACAATGTCAGTGCGCAGGCCTATCCCGCGATGCTGGTCCGCGCCGGTCTCAACGACCCGCGCGTGACCTATTGGGAGCCTGCGAAATGGGTCGCCAAATTGCGCGACACCCGCACCAACGACGCCCCCCTGCTGTTCAAGACCAATATGGGCGCAGGTCATGGCGGCAAGTCGGGCCGCTTCGAACACCTGCGCGACACGGCACAGGATTTCGCCTTTCTGATGCTGATGCATGGGGTGGAGGAGACGGCGTCCTGACATGCGACGCTTGAACGGTGGCTGGGGCGTCGATAGGCTCCGGCTTCCAATCTGGAAGGCGGGTCATGCAGTCGGGGAAATCGGTTCTGCTCATCATTGGCGGGGGAGTGGCGGCGTATAAGGCGTTGCTGCTGATCCGGCTGTTGAAGACTGCCGGGATCGGGGTGCGGGTCGTGCTGACGCGGGCGGGGGCGGAGTTCGTGACGCCGCTGTCCATCGGGGCGCTGTCGGGGGAGAAGGTCTTTACCGATCTCTTCGACCTGACGGACGAGGCCGAGATGGGGCATATCCAGCTTTCGCGCGCCGCCGATCTGGTCGTGGTGGCTCCGGCGACTGCCGATCTCATGGCCAAGATGTCGGCGGGGCTGGCCGGTGATCTGGCGACGACGCTGTTGCTGGCGACCGACAAGGACGTGCTGATCGCTCCGGCCATGAACGTGCGGATGTGGGAACATGCCGCGACGCAGGCCAATCTTGCGACCCTGCGCGAGCGTGGCGTGGGGGTGGTCGGGCCGGACGAGGGCGACATGGCCTGCGGTGAATACGGGCCGGGGCGGATGGCCGAACCGGAGGCGATCTTCGCGGCGATCCGGGCGAAACTGACGCCGCAGACCGACCTGACCGGCAACCGCATCGTCGTGACTTCCGGGCCAACGCATGAACCCATCGACCCCGTGCGCTATATCGCCAATCGCTCCTCCGGCAAGCAGGGGCAAGCGGTGGCTTCGGCGCTGGCGGCGCGGGGGGCAGAGGTGGTGCTGGTTTCCGGGCCGGTGCGGCTCGATCCTCCGGCGGGGGTCGAACGGCGCGATGTGCAGACGGCGCGCGAGATGCTGGACGCGACCCTTGCTGCGCTGCCCGCCGATGCGGTGATCTGTGCGGCGGCGGTGGCCGATTATCGCGTGGCCGATGCGGCAGATCAGAAACTCAAGAAAGCGGACGGCGCAGGGCGGTCGCTGACGCTGGTGGAGAACCCGGATATCCTCGCCACGGTGTCGACCTTGCCCGAAGGCAAACGCCCTCGTCTCGTCGTCGGTTTCGCGGCCGAGACGCAGGACGTGATCGCCTATGCCAGCGCCAAGCGGGAGCGCAAGGGCTGCGACTGGATCGTCGCGAACGATGTGTCGCAAGGCGTGTTCGGGGGCGACGAGAATCGGGTGACGATCATCGATGCGAACGGGGCCGAGGACTGGCCGCGCATGGGCAAGGATGCGGTGGCGACGAAGCTGGCCGAGCGCATCGCCGGGGCGCTCGCATGACGGTCGTGACGTTGCATCGCCTCGCCCATGCCGAAGGGCTGGATCTGCCCGAACGGGCGACCGCCGGGGCAGCAGGGGCGGATCTGCGCGCTGCCGCCGAAGTCACGCTGGAGCCGGGCGCTCGGGCGCTGATGCCAACTGGATTCGCGATCGCGCTGCCCGAAGGATACGAGGCTCAGGTGCGGCCCCGGTCGGGGCTGGCTCTGAAACACGGTGTCACGGTGTTGAATGCGCCGGGAACCATCGATGCCGATTACCGGGGCGAGATCGGCGTGATCCTCGTCAATCATGGAGACGCACCGTTCCGCGTGGCAAAAGGCGACCGCATCGCGCAACTGGTCGTCGCGCCGGTCACGATGGCGCATTTCGCCGAAGGACCGCTGCCCGACGGCACACGCGGGGAGGCGGGCTTCGGCTCGACGGGCCGATGACGGGGTTTTCGCGCAAGGCGGTTCTGGCGGTGGAGGCCGTTCTGGACGTGGCGCTCCACGCCCAACCCGATCCCGTACAGGCGCGCGAGATCACCAAGCGGCAGGGTGTCCCGCAACGGCACCTCGAGCCGGTGATGCAACAGCTTGCGCGCGCGGGCATCCTGCGCGGGGTGCGGGGGCCGAAAGGCGGATACACGCTGGCGCGCGAGCGGCGGCGTATTACCATCGGCGATATCGTGCGGGCGGTTGCCTCTGACGACGAGGGATGCGGCTCGACCTCGCCGCTGAACGAAGCCATCGTCACCCCCTTTTGCGCCGCGCATGAACACGCTTTCCTGAAGACATTGGACGGCAGCACCATCGAAGAGCTCTGGCGCGAGGCCAAGGCCCAGGGCGTGACGCAGGAGATCGACGACCGGCGGGACTTCACGATCTAGGGACGAGGGACGCTTTCGCTGCGGCAAGGATAGGTTGACCATAGAGGCGTTGCCTGATCCCCTTGCGTCGTATTAGCGTTCCCTCATGAGTCTCACCGTGATTGCAATTGGCTTGTTCGTCTCCCTCGCTGCCATCGTCTGGATGGCTATGGTGCTATGGGGCCTCCTGTCGCCGAAGACCGGGCGGGAAGACGAAGCGAGGGTCACGCCTCGGCATCGTCGACAGCGGCGTCCCGCGTCGTCGATCGCGGCCCGACGCCGCGAGGAGTCTCCGCCGCCCGTGTTCCTGCCGGAGACGCCGGGGCCATCCTATGCCCGTGCCGACAACGTCGTCGACCTTGCGGAATGGCGGGAGGAGCGCAAGAGAGTTGGCTAGGAACGCGCTGCAGGCTCATGTTCCCGGCACACGATAGCGTTATGAAAGCATCAGTAAGAATTCAGCATCATACGCTCAGTTTCTTGAACGAAGCGAGGGCGCATGTCGCATATGTCACCATCCATCCTGTTGATGGATGAAGCCCCGGAGGACGGATGGGATCGGTATATCCCGGTCGGCCTCCTGCTCATGGCCCTGTTCGCTTTGTTTGCCTCCGAGCGCCATTATGCGAACCATGCCCGGATCGACGCGATCATCGGCTCCGATGCCGCCATCCGTCGGGTCGAGGGCCGCATCGATGCGATTTCATCGGCCTCGTCGAAGACGGTGACATACAGCTATCGGGTCGAAGGCGTGGACCGGTCGGATAGCGTGAGATGTCGCGCCACTTCCCTGTGCCATTTCACGAAGCCCGGCGCTGCGACGATCCTGATCGACCGATCGGGGGCCTATTCACTGCCCGAACCCTTGCTTACCGCCGCTCCGCTGATGCGGCAGCGTTCCCGGCACCGGGGAAACCTGGCATCGATCATGTCGGTCGTCTGGCTACTGGGAGCAGGCGTAGCCTATCTGATCTTCGGGCGGAATCGCCAAAGAACCTGACAGATCGATCAGCCCTTGTCGCGCAGGATACGGGCCTTCTCGCGGCTCCAGTCGCGTTTCTTATCGGTCTGGCGCTTGTCGGCGACGTTCTTGCCCTTGGCCAGCCCCAGCAGCAGTTTCGCGATGCCCCGGTCGTTGAAATAGAGTTTCAGCGGCACGATGGTCATCCCCTGCCGCTCGCGCGCCTGTTTGAGACGCTCGATCTCGCGGCGCTTGAGCAGCAGTTTACGAGGGCGGCGATCTTCGTGGTTGAAGTGCTTGGCCTGCTTGTAGGGCTGGATCGAACTGTTGATGAGCCACATCTCGCCTTTCTCCGGGGAGGCATAGCTTTCCACGATGCTCGCCTGTCCCTCGCGCAGGGACTTCACCTCCGACCCGGTCAGCATCATGCCTGCCTCCAGAGTGTCCTCCACGGCGTAATTGTAGCGGGCCTTGCGGTTCTCCGCGACGAGCTTGTTGTTGTCGTCGGCTGGTTTCTTCTTGGCGGCCATCGATCCTTACCCGTGAAATCGTCATTCCCGCGAAAGCGGAAATCTCGTGGAGCCGAGAGGAGATGCCCGCCTGTGCGGGCATGACATCCTAAGAAAGCAAACCCAGACCGCTCATCGCGGTGCGAATCGCGGCTTTGGTCTCTTCGGTACAGCCATAGATGGGGGCGCGGACCTCTTCGGAACAGAGGCCCAGAAGCGAAAGGGCATATTTCGCGGGCGCAGGCGAGGATTCGAGGAACATCGCGCGGTGAAGGGGATAGAGCTTGTCCTGCCAGTCGAGGGCGGTGGCGTAATCGCCCTCCAGACACGCTGTCTGCATCGCCGAGCAGGCGGCGGGGGCGACATTGGCGCTGACGGAGATGCAGCCCTGTCCACCCATGGCGTTGTACCCCACGGCGGTGGCATCCTCGCCCGACAGCAGCACGAAACCGGGGCCGCAATCGAGCCGCTCCTGCCCGCAGCGGGCCAGATCCCCCGTCGCGCATTTGTTGCCGATGATGCGCGGCAGCCTGGCGAGCTGCGCCATGGTCGCGTCGGACATGTCGATCACGCTGCGGCCTGGAATGTTGTAGATCATGATCGGGATATCGGCGCAGTCGTGCAGCGTGGTGTAATGCTCGATCAGCATCCGCTGGTTCGGTTTGTTGTAATAGGGCGTGACCACGAGGGCCGCATCCGCGCCGACCTCCGCCGCATGTTTCACGAAGGCGGTCGCTTCGCGCGTGCTGTTCGAGCCTGCGCCCGCGATCACGGGGATGCGCCCCGCGACCGTCTCGACGGTCAGGTCGATGACGCGCTCATGCTCGGCATGGCTGAGGGTCGGGGATTCGCCGGTAGTGCCGACCGGCACGAGACCATGCGTCCCGTTTTCTATATGCCATTCGATTAACGACTTCAGGGCATTTTCATCCACGTCGCCACCCTTCAAGGGCGTGACCAGCGCGACGAATGACCCTTTCAGACGGAAGGACGTGCTTGTGGAACCGGCCATGGAAGTGCCCCTGATGTTCAATAGCGAAGAAACGCGCGCGGCGGACCCTATGACAAATCCGGCGCACACAAAACGCTTTTCCGTGAAGGACAGCGCCACGGGACGCGATGAATTTCGCGAGCCTTCATCACTTTTCCCGACGCGGATGATCTGGTATCGTTTCCTGAACACCGTAAACTTCATGGATGGACAGGGCATGACCTTCAAACGGCACGCGATTCTCGCCATCGCGTCCATCCTCGCGCTCTGGGGAGGGCAGGCGGGTGCGGCCAGCTTCACACCCCCCGAGCGCGCCTTGCTGACCCGCATGGTCGATCAGGCCAAGGACAAGAAATGGGTGTCGGCCCGCGATGCCGCGCGGAAGGTGCGCGACCCGGCGGCACTGGAGGCCTATGAATGGCTGCGGTTGCGGCAGCCGGGAATCGATGATTTCGAGCGCATGGCCAAATGGGTCGAGGCGCATCCGGACTGGCCCTCGCAGGCGAAGATCCAGGTTCAGGGCGAATACGCGCTCGATGGAGGAGGCGCGCGGGATTCGCGGGTGATCCGCTTCTTCGATCGTTTCGCTCCCAAGACCGGCGTTGCCGCGACACGCTATGCTCTGGCGTTGAAGAATGCAGGGCGCGTCACCGATGCCCGCAAGGTCGCGAGCGATGCCTGGCTGACCAAGAACCTCAGCGCATCCGACGAGCGGCAGTTGCTGTCGGTATTCGGTCCGACCCTGAGACCTTTGCATGACGAACGTCTCGATGCGCTGATCTGGAAATCCTATCTCACCGATGCCGAACGGCATCTGAGCCGGGTCTCCGGTAATCTGCGCAAGCTGGGCGAGGCGCGGGTCGCCCTCATGCGCGGAAGCGGGAACGTCGACGGGCTGGTCAAGCGGGTGCCTGCCGCCCTTAAGGACGATCCGGGCCTGTCCTATGCGCGCATGGTCTGGCGCAAGAAGAAGGGGCTGACCGCCTCGTCGGAAGCCATGATGCTCGAGGCGTCGGCGACGGGCAGGCTGGGCGAGCCGGGCCGCTGGGCCGATGAACGCCAGATCTTCGTGCGCGGGGCATTGAAGGACGGAGATCACCGCCGTGCCTATGCCCTCGCCGCCGGGAATGCATTGAGCGAGGGCGTCGATTTCGCCGAACTCGAATGGCTGTCCGGGTGGCTGGCACTCCGAAAGTTGAACGAGCCGCAGAAGGCGCTCGGGCATTTCACGCGGCTCTACGAAGGCGTGGTCACGCCCGTCAGCCGTTCCCGCGCCGCTTTCTGGGCCGGTGAGGCCAGCGCGAAGCTGGGGCGGACGGAAGAGGCGATCCGCTGGCACGGTAGGGCGGCGGAATATCCCAGTGCTTTCTACGGCCAGCTTTCGGCCAAACGGTTGCATGGTAATCTCTCCCATGGCGTACCGGCCCGGATCGAGGCGCGCAGGGGTCCATGCGTGACCGACAGGGCGGTCGATGTCGGCTCGGCGCTGGCGGCGGGAGGGGCCATCGTGCAGGCACGGCTCTTCTTCTATAACGCGCTGGAAAAATGCGGCACGCCGAACGAGGCCAAGGCGCTGGGCCTCCATGCCGAAGGGCTGGGCGCATTCCGCATCAGCGTCGGGATCGGCAGCAAGCTGCGCCGCAAGGCGATCTTCATTCCCGAAATCTCGCACCCGATCCTTTCCCTGCCCCGGCAGGGCTGCAAGGGAGAGGACGCACCCGAACGCGCACTGACACTGGCCGTCGCGCGACAGGAAAGCGGCTTCGATCCCAAGGCCCGCAGTCGCTCCGGTGCGCGGGGCGTGATGCAGGTGATGCCGGGAACGGCGAAGATCACTGCACGGGCGGCGGGGGTCTCCTACGATCTCTCGCGCCTGAGCAGCGAACGCGATTACAACGCCCGGATCGGACAATGCTATCTGGCGCAGCTTCTGGAGCGGTTCGACGGCTCCTACCCCCTGGCAGTGGCGGGCTATAATGCCGGACCGGGGCGGGTATCGCGCTGGTTGAAGGAGTTCGGCGATCCGCGCACGGGCGAGATCGACCTGATCGACTGGATCGAACGCATCCCCTTCCGGGAGACGCGCAATTACGTGCAGCGGGTGCTGGAAGGCATGAATATCTACCGGGCGCGGCTGGCCCGAGGTTAAGACGTACACAGAAAGATTGTCTCTACAGGCGAATCGCCGCCCTTGTACTTCGCGTTCCCGTGCGCCAGTGTCGGACAGGGTAGGGGTGTACGATGGTGAATGTGGTGCTGGAAGACGAGGGATTCACCGAGCGTGGACTACGGACGGCAGACGGGATCACGCTTGCATTTCGGGATTATGGATCGCGCTTCGCGACCCGGACACCCGTGCTGTGCCTTGCCGGTCTGACCCGCAACGCCAAGGATTTCCACGATCTTGCCAGTGCCCTCGCGCCTCGACGGCGTGTCGTGTGCCTCGACGCACGGGGACGAGGTCGATCCGACTACGACGAGACGTATTCCAACTATAACCTGATCCGCGAGGTCGGCGACGTCCTGACGCTGCTGTCACAGGAGTTCGACCGCCCCTGCATCATCGTCGGCACATCGCGCGGCGGGCTGGCGGCGATGATCGCACACGGGGTCCGGCGTGACATGATCGCCGGGATCGTGCTGAACGATATCGGGCCGGAGCTGGAGCCAGCGGGTCTGTCCCGGATCATGGATTATCTGGGGATCACCCCGAAGCCGCTCGAAAACTGGGATGATGCGATCGCGGCGATGAAGGCATCGAACGAAGCCGAGTTCGAAGGGCTGGACGATGCGCAGTGGCGCGCCTGGGCCGAGCGGACCTTCCGCGCAGACGATGGGGTTCCGATCCTCGACTACGATATCCGCCTGCGCGATGCCGTGCTGGAGGCCGGGCCGACGGGGGCGGATTTCTGGCCGCAATTCCGCAGCCTCGCGGAGACGCCGGTATTGCTGCTGCGGGGCGAACATTCCGACCTGCTGTCGGTGGAGACGGTGCAGAAGATGCGCCGCGCGAAGCCGGACATGACCGCCGTGACGGTGCGCGGGAGAGGACATGTTCCCTTTCTCGACGAGCCCGAAGCCCGCGCCGCGATCCTCGCCTTCATCGCCGAGCAGGACGCCCGGCGCAGTTCCTGACGGTGCCTATTCCGTCGAGGAGAAGGAAATCGGAGGCGACAGGTTCGGCTCGTCCCAGATCACCGAGACGATCACCGAGGCGAGGGTCGAGACCGCCAGCCCGATGAGGGCCACGCCCTCGATGGCACCCCATCCCAGAATACCGAGAAGGGCGCAGGTCGACGTCCCTGCGAGCAGACCTGTAAGGGCACCCCGCGCCGTCATGCCGAACCAGAGCAGACCGAGGAAGAGCGGCGCGAGCAGCGCGGAGGCCGCCCATGCCATCAATCCCAGAAAGCCCGCGACCGGATCGACGGGGGACACGAGGGCGAGAACGAGGGCAAGGGCGACGGCTCCTGCGCCGATCCAGCGGCAGCGTGACAGATGCCCTCCCGCCGTTTCCCGCTGCGGATCGCCGCCGGATGTGGTCATGACGAGGAACACCGCGCTGGCCGAGGCCGCGACGATGGCGGCAAGTGCGCCGACGGCTAGAGCGGCGATCAGCCATCCGGGCGGGTCGAGGGTCGCCATGCCGCCCGCAAGAGCAGAGGATGGTGTGTCGTAGGATGGCAGGGCCTTCCCGTCCATGAGTGCTGCAAGAAGCTGACCGGCACGCATATTGACGACGAAGAGCGGTATGGCAGCGAGAACGAGGATGACGAGGACCGTTCCCCGCTGCGCGAACCACTGCGCCTGTATGCCGTCGCGTTCGGCGGGCCAGCGGGCCAGCGTATGCGGCAGGGCAAGCGTTCCGAACAGGGCGGTCAGGCCCAGAACCATGGTCGCCAAGGGTTGTGCCGTGCGGGACAGTCCCAGCTTCTCTTCGGCCACGGCGATCTCGTGGAGCAATGCCCCCGATGCGACATAGGGTACGGCGATGCCGGTCTCCGACATGCCGAGCCAGAGGGCAGGCACCAAGATGCCTACGAACAGGACGAGATAGAGGGTCGCCTGCGCGGGAACCATGGTTCCCAGCCCGCCGGGAAGGATGACGAGCAGGGTGAGCGCGGCCACGAAGGGCAGCAACACCCATGCGGGAACGCCCAGCACGGCATCGGCGAGGAGGGCGGCGAACCCGAATTGAAGCGTCAGGACCGCGACACCGGCGAGGACGAGCAGGAATACCGCGACCCGCTCCGCCGCGTCTCCGAACCGCCATCCGGCCCAGTCCGACAGAGAACGCGCGCCGGAATCCGCCAGGGCTGGGGCGAGGATCGTCTGGGCGATGACCATGCCTCCGGCGATGCCCCCGATCAGGGCATAGGCGATCGGCCCATGCATCGATATCGCGACCACGATTCCGATCGTGCCGAAGCCGGAGACCCAGGCGGCGGCGGTGCCATAGGGCGTCAGGGCGGTCGGCCCTTCGCGCTCCGGCGTGAGAAAGGCGCTTCCCTCCCCCACGGCGGTTTCCCGCCCGATGCGCAACAGGACGATGCCGATGGCGAGGACATGCAGCAGCAGCAGCAGGATCGTCGGAATGCCCAGCCGATCCAACAGCGCCGTGAAGGCCAGCCATCCGACGGTCGCGGCGATCCAGAAGGCGAGGGTCTTGCCGGAAGGCGCGCTCATATTTCCGGGCTATCGTGTTCGTCGTCCCGGCTCCGGTCCGCCCCGCCCGCAAGGGGGATCAACAGGATGGGACCGGCGAGCAGCATCACGAAGGCTGCCCAGGGAAACCCGAAGGCGCTCGTGCCGGGCAGCCATCCCGCCATCCAGGGCATCAGGACGACGACCGCGACGACGGCCAGCATCCTGTACAGTGGTCCCTGATTTTCCATCGTCCTCTCCCCGTTCAATCAGGTGCGAGCATATACCCGGCTCCGCGCACCGTCTGCAGGTATCGTGGGGATTTCGGGTCTTGCTCGATCTTGCGGCGCAGGCGCGTCACCTGGACGTCGACGGCCCGTTCCTGCGCGCCGCCCTCGTCCTCCGATCCCCCCTCGCCGAGCAGCGCGCTGCGCGAGACCGGTTCGCCCGGTCGCTTGGAAAGAATGCGCATCATCGTCGCCTCCGCCGTGGTCAGGCGCAAGGGGACCCCGTCGCGCCATAGCTCGCCCCTGGCCATGTCGTAGCGACAGATGCCGAGTGATAGGGCCTTGGGCGGATCGGCCTTTTCCGTCACGGTGGCCGGTTCGACGATGCGGCGCAGGATCGCGGCAATCCGCAGCAGCAACTCGCGCGGCTCGAAGGGTTTGGGCAGGTAGTCGTCGGCCCCGGATTCCAGCCCGTCGATCCGGTCGCCCGCTTCGGACTTGGCCGTCAGCAGCAGGATCGGCGTCTCCAGCGTCTCGCGCAGGGAGCGGGTCAGGGAGAGGCCATCCTCCCCCGGCATCATCACGTCGATGACCAGAAGGTCGAAGGACAGGAGATCGAGCAGACGCCGGGCATGGGCGGCATCGCGGGCGGCAGTGACGGTATAGCCGTTACGCGCCAGATACTTCTTGAGCAGCGCGCGGATGCCGTCGTCGTCATCGACGACGAGGATATGCGAGGGATCTGTCATTCGGTGGCATCCGGTGCTTCGTATACCAACCGGAGGATATCATCGCGTTCCTTGCCGTCAATCATCAGGGCCATGACCTGCCGAAATCCGGCTACTGCCTCCGGCCCCGCCTCGCGGAAGGCACGGGACAGACGCTCGCGCTGGGCCTCGGCGAGCGCCGCCTCGAAGGCGCGCCCGTCCTCGGTCAGGGTCAGCAGGCGCTGTCGTCGGTCCTTCTCGCCCGCGATGCTGTCCACCAGACCGTCTTCCGTCAGGGGTTTGAGGACACGGGCGAGCGATTGCTTGGTGATTCCCAGGATATCGAGCAGACCCGCGACGCTGATCCCCGGCCTGCGCCCGATGAAATGCAGCGCCCGGTGATGGGCACGTCCGTATCCCTTGTCGTGGAGGATACGGTCGGGATCTCTGGTGAAGGCACGATAGGCGAAGAACATCAGTTCCGCCCCCTCGCGCAGCTTGCGCCCGGTCAGGAACAGGCGATCATCGCCATGACGGCGCAAGGCGCGCAGGGTGGAGGGATCGGGCATCGGATATTTTCACGATTTATGTCAGGACCGTTGACATAAAACTACGCGCTTGGTAGCCCTCACGCAACAAAACAATTCAAATTTCCACTCTGGCGCAATTCAGGACGACGACAATGGCAGAGATCATCCCCTTCGACGACCGCGACGGTTTCATCTGGTACGATGGCGAGCTGGTGGACTGGCGCGATGCGAAGGTGCATGTACTGAACCATGGCCTGCACTACGCCTCGTCTGTCTTCGAGGGCGAGCGGTGCTATTCCGGCGAGATCTTCAAAAGCCGCGAGCATACCGAGCGTCTGCACAATTCCGCCAAGATCATGGGATTCGAAATTCCTTATACGGTCGATGAGATCGAGGAGGCAAAGAAGGCCACCCTCGCCGCGAACGGCCTGACCGATGCCTATGTCCGCCCGGTCGCGTGGCGCGGGTCCGAGATGATGGCCGTCTCGGCACAGAAATCGAAGATCCACGTCGCCATCGCGACATGGGAATGGCCGAACCTCTTCGGCGAAGCCAGCGTCAAGGGCGTGCGCCTCGACATGGCCGAATACAAGCGCCCCTCCCCCGAGAGCGCGCCATGCCACGCCAAGGCCGCCGGTCTCTACATGATCTGCACCCTGTCCAAGCACGCCGCCGAGGCGAAGGGCTACACGGATGCCCTGATGCTCGACTGGCGGGGGCGTGTGGCCGAAGCGACGGGGGCGAACGTCTTCTTCTACAAGGATGGCGTGATCCACACGCCCGACCCCGACTGCTTTCTGAACGGCATCACCCGCCGCACCGTGATCGGAATGCTGAAGGACCGGCAGATCCCCGTCGAAGAACGCGCGATCATGCCCGACGAACTGGGCGGTTTCGAGCAGGCCTTCCTGTGCGGCACCGCCGCCGAAGTCACGCCCGTCTCCGAGATCGGGCCGCATACCTACGAGGTCGGTGATTTCGTGAAGGGTCTTGCTCAGGACTATAACGATCTGGTGAATCGGCGTACCACTGCCTGACAGACGCAGCACGGGGCGCGTCGTCAAGAGCAGGAGACGGCGTCATGAGCGATGCAACGTCAGCGCGGCGAAGCGGAGGGCGCGCCGCCCGCGTGGCGATGCGCGCGGCCGGACCCGTCTCCGCTGCGCCACCGGGGCAGGTGGGCGGAGCATACCGTCCCCTGACCGACGTCCAGATCGCGGCAATCCACGACACGGCCCTGCGTCTTCTGTCCGATCTCGGCATGGGGGAGTGTCCTCCGGTGCTGGTCGAGAAGGCAACGGCAAAGGGCGCGGCTTTCGGGGAGGGACGGCTGCGCTTTCCCCGTGCGATGGTCGAGGATATCGTTGCCGGAGCCGCGAAGACCTTCGTCTATCACGGGCGCGACCCGAAGCATGATTTCGAGATCGGCGGCGAACGGGTGCATTTCGGTACCGGCGGCGCAGCGGTGCAGACGCTCGACCTCGATACGGGGCGCTATCGTCCCTCCACGCTGGCCGACCTGCACGATTTCACCCGGCTGATCGACACCCTGCCGAATGTGAGCTGGTTCACGCGGTGCTGCATCGCGACCGATATTCCCGACAGCTTCGATCTGGACGTGAATACCGCCTATGCCCTGATCCGCAACACGACCAAGCCGGTCGGCACCGCCTTCACGCTCGGTGAACATGTCGCGCCCATCGTGTCGATGTTCGACATGGCACTGGGCGGGGAGGGGCGGTTCAGGGAGCGCCCCTTCTGCAAGGCGCATATCTCGCCCGTCGTCTCGCCCATGCGCTATGGCGAGGATGCCGTGGAGGTCACGGTCGCCTGCATCGAACAGGGCGTACCGATCAATTCGATCATCGCCGCGCAATCGGGGGCGACCGCCCCGGCCACACTGGCGGGCTTTCTCGCGCAATCGCTGGCGGAGACGCTGGCGGGGTTGATCCTCGTGAACGTCTTCGCGCCGGGTTATCCGGTGATCTTCTCGAATTGGCCGTTGGTGATCGATCTGCGGACCGGCGCGTTCTGCGGGGGAGGCGGGGAAAGCGCCGTGCTGAATGCGGCTTCGGCGCAGATTTCCAACTGGCTCGGCCTGCCTTCCGGGGTGGCCTGCTCGATGGCCGATGCCAAGGCGGTGGATGCACAGATGGGGGCGGAAAAAGCCCTCTCGGCGGTGACGGCGGGGCTGGCCGGGGCGAACATGATCTATGAAAGTTCGGGGATGATGGCCTCGCTGCTGGGGGCGAGTTTCGAGGCGTTCGTTTTGGATGACGAGATGCTGGGGGCCGTGCAACGCACGATCCGGGGCGTCGAAGTGACCGAGGAAACGCTGGGATACGATGCAATCTGCGAGGCTGTGCTCGGCGCGGGCCATTTCCTTGGCTCGTCGCAGACCATGGCCGCCATGGAGCGCGACTACCACTGGCCCCAGATGGCCGACCGCGATCCCCCCGTGACATGGGCCGAAAAAGGCGCCCCGGACAGTTGGGCGCGTGCGCGCGAGAAAGCGCGCGGCATCCTCGCGGAGCATCGCCCGGATTATTTGGATGCGGCCGTTGATGCAGCAATACGGGATCGGTTCTCGGGGATTCGGTAGCGTTGGTTTCACTCCCCTCATTACGAGGAAGGGGAGTGGTTCGTAGCGTTGCCGTTTTAGACAGTGTCATTCGCGCGAAGGCAGGCATCTCGCCGGATGGAGCAAGATTCCCGCCTGCGCGGGAATGACGGGTCATCATTCGATGACGAGATCGCCCAGGTACGGGAAGTTCATCGCGTTGACGACCTTGTCGATGCCGACACCCTTGCGGGCACCCCAGGCGAGGTTCTGCCAGTGGAAGGGCACGAAGGCGGCGTCGTCATAGAGGATCTGCTCGACTTCCTGAAGCAGGAGGGCGCGACGGGCATCGTCGGTTTCCTTCAGGCTCGCTTCGGTCAGCGCGTCCACGATCGGGTTGGAATAGTTGCCCGAATTGTACTGGCCACGGCCCGTGTCTTCGTTCGGGGTCATGGCGAGAAATTCGTAGAAGTTCGCCGAATCCTCGGTATCCGAATGCCAGCCGATCATCATGATGTCTGCCGCGCGCTCGTCGAACTTGGGCCAGTACTGCGCCTTGGGCATCGTGGTCAGATCGACCTTGATCCCGATCTTCGCGAGCATGGAGGCGGAAGCCTCGCAGATCTTGAAGTCGTTCACATAGCGGTTGTTCGGGCACATCATCGAGACTTCGAGACCGTCGCCGTAGCCTGCCTCGTCCATCAGAGCCTGTGCCGCTTCCACGTCGAAGCGGGGCTTCAGACCAGGATTATGGCCCAGATACCCGGCGGGAGACATCTGCGTTCCGACGGTACCGAAGCCGCGCATGATCTTCTGGACGATGCCCTCGTTGTTGATCGCGTGGACGATGGCCTGACGGACGCGCACGTCCTTGAAGGCCTCGACGCGGTCCTGATTGAGCTGCAGCGTGATGATGCGGGTACCGGGCATCGTCACCAACGTGGTCTCGTCACCCTTCTCGACGCGGTCGAGATCGGTCGGCGGCACGGGGGCGATGAAATCGACGTCACCGGACAGGAGTGCGGCCACGCGGGTCGGTGCTTCCTTGATGGGCGTGAACTCGATCATGCCGACATTGCCGGGGCTGTCCTCGTCCCAGTAGTCCTCGAATCGCTCGAACACGACCTTGATGCCCTGTTCGCGCTCGGTGACGATGAAGGGGCCGGTGCCGGAGGCATTGCTGGAGGCGAAGCTGTCGCCGTGCTTGGCGATCTCGGACTTGTCCTCGCCATCCGCATCCTCGCCTTCGTAGAACTTGCGGTCCATCGGAAAGATGTAAGTCGAATTGTGCAAGACCAGCGGGAAGGGACCGTCGGTCTTGACCTCGACCGTGAAGTCATCGACGGCTTCGAGGCTGAGGAAAGGAACGAACACGCCCTTGAAATCGGGCGAATCCTTCAGGCGGTTGAAGGTCCATTCGACGTCCTGCGCCGTGAAGTCGTTGCCCGAATGGAACTTCACTCCCTCGCGCAGCTTGAAGCGCATCGTGGTGTCGTCCACCCGCTCCCAGCTTTCTGCAAGGCGCGGCTCGAAGCCGAGATTCTGGTCCCAGCGTATCAGCGGATCGAAGATCATGTGCGACAGCTGGAGCGTGCCGCCCGAAAGCTGCTCATGCGGGTCCATCGACACCGGATCGGCGTCATAGGCCATCTTCAGCGTCTTGCCTTCGGAATGACCGGCGGCATAGGCTGCCGGACTGCCTGCGACGAGCGCGATTGCTGTCGCGGCGGCGAGTAGTGATCTCATCATGGAACTCTGTCTCCCTGAACCACGGATTGTCGAACCGGCAGACGAACCCCGCCGGTCGTTCGAAGCGCAGGATTGCGCGGATCGGCGGGATTGTCACCCCTCGCGATACGCTTTCGCGCAGATTTCGCAGGCCATCACAGGACGATGCCGGGGCTGACGATCCCGCTTTCAATCGATCTCCATTTCATGTAAGCGTCGCCGCGCACGGGAGAGATCGCCGAGACGCGACGCCGAAGGAGCAACCGCCCCGGAAACTCTCAGGCCAAGGGACCGTGCATAACGACAACTCCGAAGAGAGGCCGGGTGCCAGCCGGTCCACCGAAGGAGCAAGCGGGCATCCGATTCGCCCGTGAATCTCTCAGGTTCGTGACGGAGGGGGCGCGCGTGCATCGTTTCGATGCGCGGCAATCCATGTCCGGCACGCCTCGAAAGAATCGACCCATGACCAGAGAAATTCAGACCGTTGCCGTCCTCGGGGGTGGCATTACCGGCGTCACGACGGCCTATGCGCTCGCGCGGCGCGGCCTCGATGTCACCCTCTACGAGAAACACCGCTATGCCGCGATGGAGACCTCCTTCGCGAATGGCGGGCAGCTTTCGGCCTCGAATGCCGAGACGTGGACCCATCCGGCCACGATCCTCAAGGGGATCATGTGGATGTTCCGCAAGGATGCGCCCCTGCTGCTGAACCTGTCGCCAAGCTGGCACAAGTATTCGTGGATCGCGGAATTCCTCGGCTCGATGCCGAAATACAAGCCCAATACCATCGCCACCACGCGCCTCGCCATCGACGCGCGCCAGCATCTCTATGGCTGGGCAAAGGACGAGGGCATCGATTTCGATGCAGAGCATCGCGGCATCCTGCACGTCTATCGCAACCGCAAGAATTTCGAGCACGCGCTGAAGGTCAATGCGTTGCTGGCCGAAGGCGGGCTGACGCGCGAGGAGTTGTCACCGGGCGATATCGCGCGGGTCGAGCCGACCTTGCAGGGGGACTGGTATGGCGGGTTTCTGACCCCCTCCGATGCCAGCGGCGATATCCACAAGTTCACCGTGGGCCTCGCGAAGGCGGCGGGCAAGCGCGGGGTGCGGTTCCGGTATGGGACCGACGTAGTGCAGCTCGATCTGGGCAAGACGGGCGGCATGAAGATCCGTACACTGGTCGATTCCGAACGCTACGATGCGGTCGTGATCTGCGCGGGCTGTGCCAGCCGCCATTTCGCCAAGCAGGTCGGAGACCGGGTGAACGTCTATCCCGTGAAAGGCTATTCGATCACCGTGAATCTCGACGACGAGGAGAGCCGCGCAGGCGCACCGATGGTCAGCCTGCTGGACGACGAGACGAAGCTGGTCTCCAGCCGCCTCGGGCCGGATCGGTTCCGGGTGGCGGGGACGGCGGAATTCTCGGGCTTCAACCGCGATATCCGGGCGGGGCGGACGGCCCCGCTGACCAAATGGGTCGAGACGCATTTCCCGACCATCTCGACCGAGCGCGTGGTGCCCTGGGCGGGCCTGCGCCCGATGATGCCGGACATGATGCCACGGGTCGGACCGGGCAGCAGACCGGGGGTGTTCTACAACACCGGCCACGGGCATCTGGGCTGGACGCTGTCGGCGGCCACGGCGGATGCGGTCGCCACCGTAATCGCAGGGCAGGGGGCGGACGGGCTGGATCGGGCGGCGTAACGAATGCCTGCCTCGGCTCGCTGACCGGGGCTTTTCGGAGCAGAGAGAGAGACCCCGGCTCTGCACCGCTTCCTATTTCGGATCGCGGGCTTCCCACAGTGTCATGACGCCCTGCAACTCGATCTTGGTATTGTGAAAGCGCGCTTCGATCTCGGCGCGCAGGGCGTCGTGGTCGTCCTGTGCGTTATTCAGTGCGCCGGTCCTGTTCGAGCCGTTCAGGACCAGCCGTCCGAACGGGTTGAGGCACTGGCCCGCCGGGGTGACACTCGCGCCGAAACAGACGCCGCCGGGTGCCAGCACCTCGATGGCATGATCGAAGGCGACGGCCTTCTCGACCACCGTGCCGGGCATACAATGCAGCAGATGGAACATCGCGATGGAATCGAAGGGGCCGTCTACGGGGAACGGCTCCAGTGCATCGCCCACCGCTTCGGTCACGTCGAACCGCTCAAGCTTGCCGGCGGCATAGCGGGTCGCGTTTTCGTTGAGGTCCATGAGGGTGATCTGCGCCTGCTCGCGATCTTCCAACGCCTTGCGCAGGAAATACCCCGTGGCCACCCCGATATCGAGATGGCGCGCGCCGGTGAGCCGCCGGTACATCTCGCGCCCGACCTTCAGCGGAACGCCCCACGCATAGGGAACGGCGATATTGAGGACTGCCGCATCGTAGAGCGGCAGGGTCAGCGCGCCGTAATAGCGCGCGCCCGCATGGATCGTGTCGCTCGCTTCGCGCTTCATCGGCCCATTCCGATCTTCATGGCGAGGCGGCGGAGCGGCGGGGTGCGTCCGAGGATCGAGAGGCCCGCACGGCGCAGGTCTCGTACCGGCTGGAATCCGCTGCGGACCGAGCGGTTCAGCAGATCGACCCCGGCGGTGCGGGCGAGGATATCGGGCGTTCGCTTGCGGGAATAGGCGGTCAGCGTGGCTTCCGCTCCCGGATCGTCGGCCTGCACGCAGAGAGCGGCGAGCGTCTCCACATCGCGGAGCGAGAGGTTGAAGCCCTGCGCGCCGATGGGCGGAAAGGCATGGGCGGCTTCGGCGACGAGGACGGTGCGGGTGGCGGTCAGGCCGGTCGCCACCTGCGTCGTGGCGGGCCAGAGAGCGCGGGGCGCGGCGGCGGTGATCTCCCCGTAGACACCGTGGCTGCGCCGGTTCAGCTCGTCGAGGAAGGCATCCTCATCCAGCGCCGCAAGCCGGTCGGCCTCGGCATCGCGGTTCATCCAGACGAGGCCGGAACGATCGCCGGGGAGGGGCGCGAAGGTCAGCGGGCCGCCGACATGGTGCATCTCGATGGAAACGCCGTCATGGGGGCGGGTATGCTCGACGCGGGCGGCGAGGGCTTTCTGGGCATAGCCCCATTTGCGCAGGCCGATCCCGGATTTTGCGCGCACGACCGAGCCGCGCCCGTCGGCCCCGACGAGCAGGCGGGCGGTGACGCGGGTGCCGTTCGACAGGGTGGCCATCACCTTGTCCTGACGGGCGATCCAGTGGTCGATGCGGGTGTCCGGGATCAGGCGGGCGTTCCCCCCCGCCTCGATATGCCGGACGAGGGCGAGTCGGGCGAGGCCGTTCTGCACGTTCCAGCCGAAGGCATCGCCATCCGTCTCGGCGGCATCGAAGAGGGCTTCGTCACGGGGCGTGGTGTCCTTGCCGCCGCAATCGACGATCTTCATGCCGTGGAGCGGCTGGGCATCGGGGGCGATCGCGTCCCATACCCCAGCGCGGGTCAGGGTATCGATACCGGGCATCAGAATGGCCGTCGTACGCTGGTCCTGCTCGGCGGTATCGGAGGAGGGGGCAGGTCCGGCCTCGATGCATAGCACGTCCAGCCCGTCGGCAGCCAGCCGCGCCGACAGGGACAGTCCGGCCAGGCCGCCGCCGATGACGAGGATGTCGGTGTCGATGCGGTCGGTCATCTCTCTTCGCCCGTGATGCTGCGCAGGAATCCGGTCAGGTCGTCCGTTACGAAATGGATGTGATCGCCTTCCTTGCCAGCGGAAGCGATGTCGCAGGAGGTCGGCAGCAGTACGGTCCGCATCCCGCGTCTGTGCGGTTCGATAAGGTTGCGGGCGGCATCCTCGAACATGGCGGCGCGGCTCGGGTCGGTGCCTTCGGCTCTGGCGACGGCATCGTAGGCACGGGGGGAGGGTTTCGGCTCGAAGCCGGTGGATTGGATGTCGTGGACGGCGGCGAAGGTTCCCGCATCGATCCCGAGGCGCGCGAGGACGCGCGCGACGTGGACGCGATCGGAATTGGTATGGATCACCTTGCGTCCCGGCAGGTCGGCGATGGCCTGTCCGAGCGCCGGATTCGGAGCGATATCCGAGAGATCGACGTCGTGGACATAGGAGAGGAAGTCCTCGGCTTCGACGCCGTGATGCTTCATCAGGCCCCGTATGGTCAGGCCGTAGCGGAGGAAGTAATCCTTCTGGACCCGCCGCGCCTCGACCCGGTCGACGCTCAGCAGATCGGAGATGAACGCGCCCATCCGCCCGTCGATCTGCGCCCAGAGGCCGGGAGGATAGGGGTAGAGCGTATTGTCGAGATCGAAGATCCACAGATCGACATCGGCGAAGATCGCACGGGGGGAGGAGGTCACGATCTTTCCCGACCAGGCTCGATCCTGTGACGTTCAGCGATCATGGTGGCGACAATATTCGCGGTTTCGCCGATATGGCCGACATCCGACCCTACCCTCGGTCCCTCTCCGCAAAAGACGGGGAGGGCAGGGGTGGGGCGTACCGAAGGCGCTCCGGTTCTCGCCTTTCTTTCAGGCCTTTGCAAATACATGCATCCACCAGGCCCAGGCCCAGGCCCAGGCCCATGGCGGGTGCCGATGTCAGCGCGCGCCGTCATCCAGCAGGGTCGAAGGTCATCGCGACGCCGTTCATGCAATAGCGCAGGCCCGTGGGTTTCGGTCCGTCCGGAAAGACATGGCCGAGAT
>ENA-ORXM01000556-ORXM01000556.1-marine-metagenome-genome-assembly--contig:-NODE-556-length-63881-cov-6.176572_pt1 | contig 63881 bp, 50 predicted proteins | sample MGYA00237867_ERZ511480 | MGnify/ENA primary metagenome ERZ511480 (study PRJEB26309, sample SAMN06266103) | marine metagenome | isolation source: Algal blade | place: United Kingdom:Sidmouth, United...
GGTTAATGATCTATCAGCGTTTGAGGTAGGGCACTTTGACTTGGGTCCACCGCAGGTAGTGCACGTACCTAATACAGCCACAGTGTCGAGCAAGGCACCAACTATTGGCGTTAAAGTCGCAGATACTCAAGGTGTTGCTAGTGTCCCACTTTACTACCGTATGGCAGGCCAAGGGGAATATGCTCAAAGTATGATGTCCAAGGCTAGAGGTATCAACACTTATACCGCGACCCTAGACTCGGCCGTTGAGCCCTACATTTTGCAGCGGGGAGGAATTGACGCAAAACGCAACGCTTTGCATCGTCGTTACGCCACTAAAAGACTCTGTGTGTAAATTCTGTATACTGCAAAGCATCTGTAACATTTGGGTAACAGATCGCAAGTATTCAGTAATAGATTTACCAGTTATTGATGAAGCAAGGCCAAAATTACTTGTTAGTCCCAACCGACTTCTAAAGCATCAACCATGAACCGCATCAGGGGTGAGATCGCGTCGAAACTGTTGCTGACACGTTCAGGGAAGCTTGTTGAGCACACTTGTTTTTGTGTGCAGCTGGCGAAGGCAAACAAACTTTTACGTTTCAGATCTTCCAAACAGGGATGATCAGCTGGGTATCCTCGCGGTGCATTTTTTAGTGACTGATGGCTTTCGATTTTGCCCAATTGCTTTTTAAAATTTGTGTCTTGTTGAATTGCTTGCCACGCCTCGGGCTCTTCGATGATCTTGTCTCGGATTTTATTCAGTACGGGCGTGGGAGGGCCCCAAATTCCCCCGCCAAAAAAGATTTCGTCTGGCGAAAGGTGGACATAAAAACCGGGTGCGTGTGCGTCTTTACCAGCACGGTGACGAAAGTGGCAGCCTATATTGGTTTTGTAGGGTGTTTTGTCGCTTCCAAAGCGTGTATCGCGATAGATACGAAACAGCGAGCCACCGTTGAGCCGAGTGTCGGCTACAAAGGCCGGGGCATTGAACTCAAGCCACGGTGCCATTGCTTCTATAAAGGCAACCATCGGCAATTGCAGGTTTTCGCGAAAGCGCGTTTTGTTATCGGCAAACCATTCTTTGTTGTTGTTTTCAGACAACTCACGGAGAAACACGAAGAGATCTGCGGGAATAATTGGGGGCTTAGCCATAGACTTACTCCAAGGGTCTTGTTGATATTAAAACGCTCGCACAGTGTAACAAAAGTCGAAATAGACGAGCCCGTAGGTGCTTTGCGGGCTTTAACCAGCGTGGCTTAGACTTTCTCATGTATTCGCATGGGTAAGGCGATCACTACAACAATAACAGTGGCACCTATAAAAGGTCGATTGACTCTCCGCATAAGCTCTTGAAGCTGTTGTACTGCTACAGGCGATGGAGCTGAGCGCGGTTAGTCACCGAAGTTCGTATCATGTTGCTTTCGCTCTTTACTTCGCTTTGGGCAAGCAGCACCCGCAGATTTACCAACGTGTCTCAAACGATCTGCTACGGTGTTAAGCTCTACGTGAGCGCGCAGCTAATTTTTGCTCTTGCTGTGAGTTAATCGTTATTCATATTTAGAAGGCGAAGTTTGCATGCACTCCACACATAACTCTGCCAAACAGGCTTACTTTGAGAAGGTATGGCGTTTTGTAAGGCAAGTCCCATTTTGCAAGGTTGTTACTTATGGTCAGATTGCGCAAACACTTCCCGAGCCAGAAAAGGATCTTTATGAGCAACAAGAACTTTCACTTTCTCGCTTAGTGGGCAGTGCAATGGCCGCGTGCCCTGATGATGTGCCGTGGCACCGTGTGGTGAATGCGCAGGGCAGGGTTAGTAGTCGGGCGGATGCAGATCGGCAGCGGCAATTGTTGCTTGCCGAGGGACACGTGTTTTATCAAGACCGGCTCAATCTAGAAGAGACACAGTGGCACGCCGAAGGTGACGAGAGTAAACCACAACAGCACAGTCTATTTTAAGTATTATTGGCTGATGACGCGTGCGCGCGCCATGTATTTTATGCATGCAGTCAGCTTGCTGTCATGACCTTAAACAGCTTGCGTAGGACAGCCTAGCTTTGCTCAGTCAATGCTTGCAAGGCCAGGCGGATATCAGCCGCCGGTGTCACCCCTTCTAGCGTATTTACTCGCTGACCGCGTGAGTTAAAAAAGACCAAAGTTACGTGCTGAACATTATGCCGCAGTGAAAATCGCTGGCCACTTTCTTGCACAAGGTTGGCGGTTTTAAACTGAACGTTAGATTTAAAATCTCCTTTGACGCTGTCGAGATTGTTTTTCAGCCTGCGACAAAGCGCGCAGTCAGGATCCTGCACTTGCACCACTGTGGCAGTACCGTTTCCTACAACACTTAAGTCGTACTCTATCTGCTTGTTTTTGTGGTAAGCGCCCATCACCACTGCAACCATTGCCAGAACGGCCAGCGTGTAGAAACTTCGCTCAAAAAAACGACGCCAATTTGTTTTTGCTTTGCGAGTCGTTTTTTGATTTGAATGGTGGTTTGATGCTTTTGATTTTTTGCGTTGTTTTGCCATCTGGTTCTTAGCGCCGCCGTTTGCTCGAGTAGATTAAGTGTTTGCTTTTAACAGTGGGATCAATCGATCCATGTCGACGTGAAAATCACTAAAGACCACGGTGCCGTTTGGGTCTATCAATGTCACCCAAGGGGTGCCTCGGGTGCGATAAGACAACATCGTGTTAGGGTAGTGGCCTGGATTGTCTCGCGGAAGGCCTTCATCCCCCGGGTCGTGCCCAAAGGGTAGTGAGAGCTCGTATCGTTGTTGGTTTTTTCGCAGCGCATCAAAGGTGTTTCTACTGTGACCTTCGAACGTCGTCTGGATGACCGCCGCGGCAACTTTATCATCATTGGGGAAGGCTGCTTTTAGCTTTTGCAAGTTCGGGAAACCAACCGAGTGGCAAGATGGGCACCAGTCTTGAAAGCATTTGAGGTACACCCATTTGCCTCGATGCGCGGCTACCGAAAAAGCACTTGTATCTTCACCCTTGGCATCTATCCAGCGCGGCACGTTGAGCTCTGGGGCTTGCGTTCCTTGAATGCTAGGTTCATCGCCTGCAGATTGTGCTGGAAGTGCTAGGGCAAAAGCGCTGGCACCGGCTGCCGCTTTCAACATGGACCGGCGGTTTAGTGTTGTGCTGCGTTTTATGGGGTGGGTGTTGCTCGCGAATATACGCTTCGACATGAGCTTGCCTTTACGACGTTAAGAATATACTTGACCGCTCGTGCCCTGCTAGGTTCACTCAGTGCTGGCTGTTAGGGGTTTTTACGTATACGTGCTGCGATCACATCAGAGTACTCCTATACCACGAAAATCACCTTTTGCACTCCCCCATCTATGGCACAGCGTGGCATGGCTCGTCGGTACACACTAATGAGCATCGCGCTAGCTTGTGACCACAATGGAAGGTTCAGACGATGCTTGTTGTCCCCGTATTCAAGTGCAGCTCAACTGTAGTTCGAGTGATCGTGTTTACTGTTTTGATGATGACTGCCGGCGCAGGAAATTCTCAAAGCACGCCATATATTATCCCTGTGGCAACTGAACGTGCGATCACCTCGGGCGAGCTGGTCAGGGTGAAAAAGTTACGCAAAGACATGGCAAATGTTCGCGAGAGTATTTCTACTGAAGGCCCTTCGGTTTTTCAAGACCCAGCCACAGTGGATAAATATGTGAAACGTTTTGGTCAGTTTACCGATGCGATAAAACGCTACAACGACTTTGAACACGCGGATGTGTTGCAGGCAAGAGAAGAATATATCGCACTGCGCACAGTGTTAAGCGAAGAGCACGCGAGAGCCAAAAAACAGGCCGAAGGTTTGGGCGATGTGCAGTCTGAGTTAGCCGGTATCGAAGCGGAGCTACACAGTAAACGCCCACCTCAAGCGCTAATTGCGCCATTTAGCGCCAAGACAGCAAAGTTGTGGGTCGCAGCCGCTGTAGATGCAAAGCAAACTGCGCAGTCGAGCATGCAGAGGCTGCCTGAAATTGTAAAAACAGCGCGCTTAGAAAAGAGCAATGCAGGTACTGTGCAGCAAGGAGCGGCCTATGACCAGCAGGACATTGACCGCTTGTCGAGGCTAGCGCAAGGCAATATCGCAAAAGTAGATCAAGCGCGTGACAGCACTTTAGCGAATCTAAAAGCGCAGTTGGACGGAGTCAATAACGAATTAGAGTACTTTCGACAGCTTGACCCTAACAACAGTACACACCGTATGAACGCATTTTTGAAAGAGGGTGCGGCCGAGGAGATTCATAGTCGATTGGATGAGCAATACAAAATTGCTAATTCTGCTGCAAACTACATGGCAGCTTTTGGTCAGGCGCCTACCGACAACCTTAAAAACAGGCTTGATGAAATAACCCAGCTTAAGGCGCAATACGATGTGCAACTTGAGCAGGCAGCAGGTGCTTACACATTGCCTAATGCAGCGAGTGACGACCCGAGTTTATTAGCAGTCGCTAAAAAAATAATAGAAAAACCAGCGTATGCTTTTGGCAAGCATGGACCTATTGTACTGACGAGCAAAGGCGTCGTTGATAAAGAGCGAGAAGAAAGTGAAACTAAATTCACGGAGGTAGATGTCAGCCTTTCCGGTGATATCACATTGACCGGAACGGAGACGACTTGGACTTACCGTTGGCAGGAGTTTAAATTTGCAACGCCTGTCGAAGAGGCCGATGGCAGTTGGTATGTTTGGTGGATCACGGCGCGTAAATTCTCTTCAGGAGGGAGTCGCACACCTATTGGCGAGTGGGTCTCAGGAAAGTCTGTTAAAGGCAGTTTGATTCGACGCGAGAACTTCTAAGCTACTCGTTGGTGGCGTGCGAGAGGTGATGTGCTCGCTCAGTCCTTTTATGCGGACTAGAACATAACGGGCTTTAAGCCACGCTTTTGTATAATCGCCGCTGACAGCTCTTCAACTGATTTGGTGGTGGAATCCAGCCACTCTATGCCGTAACGCGTCATCAGGCGTTTGGCAGAGTCGATTTCGTATTCACAGTTTTCTAACGATGCGTAGACAGAGTCTGGCCTACGTTCACTGCGAATGTTGTGCAGTCGTTGCGAGTCGATACACAGTCCTACCAGTTTGTCGCGGTGCTGTTCCAGTCCACCGGGTAATGCCCCGCGTTCGAAATCTTCAGGTATGAGCGGGTAGTTAGCGCTAAATAAGCCGTAATGCATGGCCAAATACACCGATGTGGGTGTTTTACCACTACGAGACACGCCCACCAAGATAACTTCGGCTTTATCGAGATTGCGGTTGGTTAGCCCGTCGTCGTGGTTGAGTGTGTAATTTACCGCTTCCATTCGACGCAGGTAGTCAGGCGTGTCCACTACAGCGTGTGAACGGCCAACATAATGTGTTGATTTGAGGCCTAACTCGGCTTCGAGTGGGGTTAAAAACCCTCGAAATAAATCCACATGCAGTGCGTCAGCTTGACCGATTATGTCTGCGATCTCACCTTCCACCAGTGTTGATAGTACGATCGGGCGATGTTCGCCTTTGTGCGTTTTTGCTCTGATTTCCGCTAAACAAGCCTCTGCTTTTGAGGCATCGTCAACAAATGTCACCGATATGGTTTTAAACTCAACGCCCTCAAACTGTGACAACAAGCTGTGGCCTAGGGTCTGAGCGGTGATACCTGTGCCATCTGAGATGTAAAAAACTGTTCGCGGGCCGCTAAACATGATTGATTTCCGTGATTTTTAACTGATTGAGCAAGTATAGCGCCTGCGCAGCATGCGCATAGCTGGCGACTATACTCTCGGCAGTCACATAACTTTAGTGCTTTAGGAGAGTAAGTAATGGCGCAGCAAATCTGGGCTTTGCCTTTTGATCAGGTCCGAATGGGAGATGTAGAGCAGGTCGGTGGCAAAAATTCGTCATTGGGTGAGATGATCAGCCAATTGACCAAAGCGGGTGTCAAAGTGCCAGGTGGCTTTGCCACTACTGCCGACGCATTCCGCAGCTTCATTGCACACCAAGGCTTGGCCGATCGCATTGATGCGGCGTTGAACTCTCTCGATGTAGATGACGTGGATGAATTGATGCGCGTCGGCGCACAGATACGCGAATGGGTTGTTGAGACGCCGTTTCCCGCTGAGCTTGAAGCCGAAATTCGCCGCCAGTTCGACATCATGTGTGATGGTGATGATCAACTGTCCTTGGCGGTTCGCTCGTCGGCCACTGCGGAGGATCTTCCTGATGCCTCCTTCGCTGGCCAGCAAGAGAGCTTCCTCAATATTGTGGGTATTGAGAATGTATTAGAGGCAGTGAAAGAAGTATTTGCGTCTCTCTATAATGACCGCGCTATTAGCTATCGTGTGCATCAAGGATTCAGCCACAGTGAAGTCGCTTTGTCCGCTGGTGTGCAACGCATGGTGCGCTCCGACACCGGCGCCGCCGGTGTGATGTTCACGCTCGATACTGAATCCGGATTTCGTGATGTGGTGTTCATCACCAGTAGTTATGGCTTGGGTGAAACCGTGGTGCAGGGCGCTGTAAACCCGGACGAATTTTATGTACACAAGCCCACTCTAGCTGCTGGCCGCTACCCAATTGTGCGCCGCAATCTCGGCTCAAAGGCTATTAAAATGGTCTTTGATGTGCACACCAGCGCTGGTAAATCAGTCAAAACCGTGGACGTAGACAAAGCTGAATCAGAGGCATTTTCCCTTTCTGATGAAGACATCATGACGTTAGCGCGTTACGCCATGATTATCGAAAGCCACTACGATCGCCCGATGGATATTGAGTGGGGTCGTGATGGACGTGACGGGCAGTTGTATATATTGCAAGCACGTCCAGAAACGGTCAAAAGTCGCGAAGGAAATGCCAGTGAGGTTGAGCGTTTTGCGCTCAAGAGTACCGGCGAATTGTTGTGTCAAGGTCGAGCGATTGGTCAACGTGTGGGCATTGGTGAGGTGCGCCTAGTTGATTCACTGGACGAGCTCAGTCGCGTGAAAGAGGGTGATGTGTTGGTGACGGACATGACTGATCCCAATTGGGAGCCGGTCATGAAGCGCGCTTCAGCGATTGTCACCAACCGTGGGGGCCGCACTTGTCACGCCGCAATTATTGCTCGTGAACTTGGCATACCTGCTGTTGTGGGCTGTGGCGATGCTACACGCTCCCTCAGTGATGGCGCGATGGTGACTGTATCTTGCGCTGAAGGTGATACGGGTAATGTCTACTCGGGCAAACAAGAAGTACAGATCAGCAAACAGGCCATGGGCGAGTTGCCGGAAATTCCGGTCAAAATCGCGATGAACGTAGGCAACCCAGCGCTGGCCTTTGAGTTTGCTCAGCTGCCTAACGCTGGTGTGGGTTTGGCGCGCCTTGAGTTTATTATCAACAACGCTATTGGTGTACACCCCAAAGCTGTATTAGCACCACAAGACTTGCCCGCAGATGTTGCTGCACAAGTAGCAGAGCGCGCTCTGGGCTACCGCGATGCACGTGAGTTTTATGTGGCGAAGCTTGCTGAAGGTGTATCCACGATTGCCGCTGCTTTTTGGCCTAAGAAGGTAATCGTGCGGTTGTCTGACTTTAAATCAAACGAGTATCGCAAGCTGATTGCCGGCAGTCTTTTTGAGCCTGAAGAAGAAAACCCGATGATAGGTTTTCGAGGCGCTGCTCGGTATGTGTCGGACGACTTTGCACCGTGTTTTCATATGGAATGTGAAGCCATGAAGCGGGTGCGTGACGACATGGGTCTAACGAACGTTGAGCTGATGGTGCCCTTTGTTCGCAACGTGCAGGAAGGTAAGCAGGTGTTGGATATTCTTGCAAGCCAGGGCTTGAAGCAAGGCGAAAACGAGCTGCGTATCGTGATGATGTGTGAGCTGCCAACCAATGCACTTTTGGCCAATGAGTTCCTTGATCACTTTGACGGTTTCTCTATTGGTTCAAACGATTTAACTCAGCTCACACTGGGCCTTGATCGTGACTCGGAATTGGTTGCTGATAAGTTCGATGAGCGTGACCCCGCGGTGAAAGCACTGTTGTCTATGGCGATCAAAGCGTGCGTGGAACGCAAAAAGTACGTGGGCATTTGCGGCCAAGGACCATCCGACCACCCAGACTTTGCAGAATGGTTGATGGCACAAGGCATTGAAAGTATGTCGCTCAACCCAGACACGGTGATTGATACTTGGCGTCGATTGGGCGGCAAATAGATATTCAGCGCTAGACGAAGCGCCTGAGCCTTAGATAAAATCTACGACAGAGTAAATGCTGTCGTAGGTTTTTTTGTGACTATGGCACTTGGCGAAGTGCACGTATTACCGCTAGCCGATTTCGTGCTGAACATAGCGCCTAGCTGTCTCGGCAAGTATCGCAGCGCCTATCGGCATGGAGCGTTCGTCGACGTCAAATTCAGGGTGATGATGAAACCTCTCTGGACCGTCCGGTTCTTTCGTGCCCAGCCACATCATCATGCCGCGACTGGCTCGGGCCATGTAGGCAAAGTCTTCTGCTCCCATGATCAGCTCACTGCTGACAACATTGTCCTCGCCAATCAGGGTCTGGGCTGTGCCAGCCACCCAGTCGCAGACTTCGTCGTCGTTGAACAGTGATGGGTAGCCGCGCTCGATTTCAAGACTGTAGTCACCACCGAGATTTTTTGCTATCGCTAGTGCATTCTCAACTTCAAGTAGCAGTAGCTCACGCGTGTGATCGTCGAGACTGCGCAGAGTCAGATCTAGTTCAACGGTGTCGGGAATGACATTGGAAGCCGTACCGCCACTCACGCGCCCGACAGTTACCACCGCAGGTAAAGTGGGGTCGACTCGTCTAGAGACGATGCCGTGCAAGGCATTGAGTACAGGGCCGAGGATAAAAATAGGGTCGATAGCCGAGTGTGGCATTGCTCCGTGCCCTCCGACGCCTTTGATTTTGGCGTAGACAGTGTCGACATTTGCAAGGGCGTAACCTCGTGTTACGGCCACCTTACCGCAATCAAGTCGACTGTCTGTGTGCAGTGCAATAACAGCGTCCAAACCTTCGATCGCTCCGTCTTCTATCATGCGCGGCGCACCGCTGACGCCTTCACTGTCAGCTGCTTCTTCTGAGGGCTGGAACAGTAAGCGGATCTCTCCGTCGATGGTTTCTTTTGCCAGCAGCATGGCGACACCTAACAGAGTTGCGGTGTGGGCGTCATGACCGCAGGCGTGCATCTTCCCCGGAATTTTTGACTTATACGGGACATCGCGCGCTTCTAAGATGGGCAGTGCATCCATATCCGCTCTTATACCAATTCGTCTACCGTTGGTTGATGCGTTACCAAGTGTAGCTACAACTCCAGTTCTCCCCACGCCGGTGCGATGCTCAATCCCGAGTTCTTTGAGAGTTTTGGAAACTAGGGCAGCAGTTTCAAACTCTTCAAAACTAAGCTCTGGGTTTTGGTGAATGGTGCGCCGTAGTGTGGATAGCGAGTCTTGTAATTCGAGTGCGCGGTTTAGCATGGGGTTACTCGTCAGCGAGGTGTGGTTTGAGATTCTACGCTGACTTTTAGTCGTTTGTACAAAGCAGTGCTAGGCGCAGCATTAGAATCTAAGCAGCAGAGTGTGTGCAGCGCAAGGTAGTCCATAAACTGTAGGTTGAAGGTTCAGTAGCAATGTTTTTATGTGCGATTCATAGGCGGTGTGGGTTGAGGTACTGGACTTCAGTCCATGCATTCTAAAACTGTGCGAATTTTGAGCAAAAGTTGATGAGGGGCTTATGAGTAGTAGTTGAATAATTGTTAATCAATGCCGTTACATGAACATGCAGCAATAAAGTCTGAGGCTTGTAGAGCATGGAGCAGAGTGTTGAGAGTGATGGTTCAGGGGCGCATCGTGTCGATCTGAATCAGTTGATAGCGGAATCGGCGCAGCGGTTAATGCCTGCTTCGTTACACAGCGGGGAAACCCTCAGTTCAAAAATTTTGGCTTATCTCAGTGAATATTTTGACGTGTCTGTCGCGTTTTACCGGCGTAACGATCGTGAGAGAAGGCTAAGTATCCTCGTTGCGGAGTGGCCTGAACGTCAAGGCATTCCCAACCCAGACCCGCTTGCCGAGATACATTTTGACGAAAACCCTGTGTTCGCTATCAGTGAGCACCTCAAACACCCCATCATGTTGTTGCCCGGTGACCCTCATACGGCGATGTATCAAGAAATGATTGCCAAAGCGGCAGGCTTGGAAAAAGTCACTGCTATTTGTGTACCGTTGATCTCTGGTGAGAACACTGAAGGGATGTTGGGTTTGGTGCGTGATGGCAACCGTGCCTGGAGTGAAGACGAAGTCTCAGCGCTTCAAAGTATCGCGCTGATGTTTATGCAAACGCAGTCGCGTTTGATGGCAGAGCGTGCACTGCGCAAAGCTGCTTTCATGGATGTCTTGACGGGGCTACCCAATAACCATGGCGTGATAGAACGTGCTCGATCGATGTTGGAATACATGGTGCCTTTGGCGGTTTTTCAAATTGATCTTGAAGATTTACGGACGGTCAATGACACCTTAGGCCGACGTGCCGGTGATAAATTGATTGTGCAATTTGCGGCAGCGATTCGCGAGCACGCATTCAGTGTAGGTTGGTGCGGTCGAATCAACGGAAACGGCTTTGCTGTGTTGGTGGAGGATTCTGGTACTGAAGCGGAATTGCTGCAAAAAGCAGAGCAGTTATTCGATGCGCTGAGTGTTCCCGTGCGAGTTGGTGAGCGAGATATAACGTTGACGCTACGCATGGGCATAAGCCGCGCTTATGGTCGTCAGCTTGATATCGATACTTTGTTCGAAGAGGCTAATGCCGCGATCAACTACGTTGTGCAAAAGTCCGATAAGTCGATTGTTTTATTTGATAAAAAATTGGCCGAAAACAAATGGCAGCAAATTGAGCTAGAGATAGCACTACGCGACGCAGTGCAAAGCGACGATCAGATTATTGTGCATTATCAGCCTGAAGTGGATCTTCGAACCGGAAAGCTAGTGGGCTGCGAAGCTTTGGCCCGGTGGCAGCATCCTGAAATGGGTTTGTTGGCTGCAGGTCGTTTTATTGAAATGGCCGAACGTACCGGTCTTGTGGTTCCTTTAAGCAGAAAGGTTTTAGAGGTTGCTATTGCTCAACATGCGCAATGGATGCGAGAAGATAAAACCCTAGATACGACCATACGTATCAATGTATCGCCCGCACAGTTAATCGGTACCGACTTGGCGGCCGATGTCAGTGCTCTGATGCTCAAATATGCTCTGCCTGCCAAAAACCTGTGTATTGAAGTGACTGAGCATGTGGTCATGGACTACTCAGAGCAGGCTTTGGGCTCGCTTGCACGTTTACGAGAAATGGGTGTTGAAATCGCTATTGATGACTTCGGTATAGGTCACAGCTCGATTGCAAAGCTAAAATATATGCCGGCGGACACGCTCAAAATTGACCGAGCCTTTATTACTTCACTTGTTGATACGGCAAGAGATATCGCGCTGGTCGATACGATTATCCGCATGGCAAGTGCCTTTGATATGATCGTTGTGGCCGAAGGCGTTGAAACGCCCGAAGAGCTTAGAGAGTTGCTGCAGTTAAACGCCGACCGAGGCCAGGGTTATTTTTTCGCGAAGCCAATGTCTGCCGAAGACGTGAAGCAGTTGTTTCACCAGCGATTATTTAACCCCAATGAATACATGACTGATTCGAGCATTGTGTCCGACGCGCGGTTTGGCTAAGGCTTTTTTAGTGTTTCTAACAGCTTAGCTGCGGCTGCGCTGGCTGTTATCTGATCGGCTAGAATAGCTGTTTCAGTGCTGTTGAGCAGCTCGCCTGCGCGTTGTTTGAGTAGTTCTTTAAGACCGCTGTCAACCAGTGCCCACATCCAATGCAGTTGCTGGCGTTGCCTGCGTGCTTTGATTCTCCCCATTGGGCCAAGCTTGTCAAAGTACTCACCAACTTTATCCCACAGTTCGTCAAGCCCTGTGCCTTCTATGGCCGAGCAGGTTTGCACCGGTACGGGCCAATCCGGGTCTTGCAGCGCCAGCATATGCAAGGCGCCTTCGTAGTCACGTGCTGCATGTCGTGCGCGCACGGCGGTATCGCCGTCGGCCTTGTTGACCACCACCATGTCAGCAATCTCCAAGACACCTTTTTTAATACCTTGTAGGTCGTCACCAGCGCCAGGCAGCATAAGCACTAAATAGAAGTCGGTCATCTCGGCAACCATGGTTTCCGATTGTCCAACGCCTACTGTCTCGACCAACACAGTGTCGTAGCCTGCTGCTTCCATCAGCAATAAGGTTTCGCGCGTCATGGCAGCGACTCCGCCAAGTGTGCCGCCCGAGGGCGATGGCCGTATAAAGGCATTCTGATGCACGCTGAGCTCGGCCATGCGGGTTTTGTCGCCGAGGATGCTGCCACCGCGTCGTTGACTGGAAGGGTCGACGGCTAAGACGGCAACCTTGTGTCCGGCTTGGCATAGCTTCAGACCAACAGCTTCAATGAAGGTGCTTTTGCCAACCCCAGGAACGCCCGATAAACCAATACGGCGAGCGCCACCGGTGTGTGGTAGCAGGGCTTGCAGTACCTCTTGAGCCTGTTGACGATGCACTGAGTTACGCGACTCGACTAGGGTGATGGCGCGTGCCAGAATGGCACGGTCACCCGCCAGTACGCCTTGTACCCATTCATCGGTGCTGAGCTGGCGGCGTTTAGCCATTTGTTGGGCCGTCTAGCGTATGGCCTAGATGAGTCGCAAGGTTGCGCAATAGCGCGCTGGCAGAGTCGGCAATAGAGGTGCCTGGTGGGAAGATGGCGCAAGCTCCAGCGGCCATCAAGTCATCGTAATCTTGAGGCGGGATTACACCACCGGCAACAATCAAAATATCGTCGCGCCCTTGGTCGTCCAGAGCTTTTCGCAAGGCGGGTATCAAAGTGAGGTGGCCGGCTGCAAGTGAGCTGGCGCCAACCAAGTGCACGTCGTTTTCGACGGCTTGACGAGCCGCTTCTTCGGGTGTTTGGAACAACGGTCCAATGTCTACATCAAAACCTAAATCCGCAAAGGCGCTGGCAATTACTTTCTGGCCGCGATCGTGGCCATCTTGGCCCATTTTGGCGACCAATATACGTGGCTGTCTGCCTTCTTGTTCGGCAAATTGCTGCACCAGTTTTTCCACGCCGCTTATCATTGCGCTGTCTGCTCCTGCGGTTTTACGGTACACGCCTTGAATTGCGCGTATTTCTGCAACATGGCGGCCATAAGCGTTTTCAAGTGCAGTGGATATTTCGCCAACAGTTGCTTTGGCGCGAGCGGCGTCTACTGCCAGTGCAAGTAAGTTTCCGTTTCCACGCGCGCCATTTTCTAGTGCTTCGAGTGAGGCTTGCGTAACAGCGCTGTCTCGTTCGCTACGCAATTTGGCCAGTTTGGCTAATTGTTGCTCGCGCACTGAGCTGTTCTCTACTTTTAGAACTTCGATATCCTCTTCTTCATCAAGGATATACTTGTTGACGCCCACAACGGTTTGATTGCCGCTGTCGATGCGAGCCTGAGTGCGTGCTGCGCTCTCTTCGATGCGCATCTTTGGCACACCTTGTTCGATGGCTTTTGCCATGCCGCCGAGGCCTTCTACTTCGTCGATGTGCGCCAGTGCCTTTTCGGCGAGGTCGGCGGTGAGTTTCTCCATGAAGTAGCTGCCACCCCAAGGATCGATGGTTCGGCAAGTGCCTGTCTCTTGCTGCAGAAACAGCTGCGTATTACGCGCAATGCGCGCCGAGAAATCTGTAGGCAAGGCCAATGCCTCGTCAAGTGAGTTGGTGTGCAAACTCTGCGTGGCGCCCTGGGTGGCTGCCATTGCCTCAATGGCGGTGCGTGTGACGTTGTTGTAAACGTCTTGCGCGGTTAGGCTCCAGCCTGATGTTTGGCAATGAGTTCGCAGCGCCAAAGACTTCGGGTTTTTGGGGTTAAATTGCTTGACTAACTTAGCCCAGAGCAGGCGCGCTGCACGAAGCTTGGCGATCTCCATGTAGTAGTTCATACCAACTGCCCAGAAGAAAGACAAGCGTGGTGCAAACGCATCCACGTCGAGTCCTGCTTCGACACCCGCGCGAATGTACTCGATACCGTCTGCGAGCGTGTAGGCTAGCTCTAAGTCTGCTGAGGCGCCAGCTTCTTGCATGTGATAGCCCGAAATCGAGATCGAGTTGTATTTCGGCATGTGTTCGGCGGTGTAGGCAAATATATCTGAGATTACCCGCATACTGGGTTTTGGGGGATAGATATAAGTATTGCGCACCATGAACTCTTTGAGGATGTCGTTCTGGATGGTACCGGTGAGGTCTTTGGCATCAACGCCTTGTTCTTCGGCGGCAACAATATACAAGGCGAGTACCGGTAAAACGGCACCATTCATGGTCATTGAAACAGACATTTTGTCCAGCGGAATTCCGTCAAACAGGGTGCGCATGTCTAAAATAGAATCGATAGCCACACCTGCCATGCCCACATCGCCTGCTACACGTGGGTGATCAGAGTCGTAACCTCTGTGCGTTGCAAGGTCAAAAGCGACTGAAAGGCCGCGTTGGCCCGCGGCGAGATTGCGTCGGTAAAAAGCGTTTGATTCTTCAGCGGTGGAAAACCCAGCGTATTGACGAACTGTCCAAGGTTTTTGCACATACATGGTCGGGTAAGGGCCACGTAAAAATGGTGCGCTGCCAGGTTGGGTGTGTAGAAAGTCCAAGCCTTCACGATCATCGGCGCTGTACAGGCTGCGTATATCTATACCTTCTGGCGTCGTCCAGTCTTGGCTTATATTGTTGGGTGCGTTGCTGCTTTTCAGGTCAGCAAGTGCTCGCTCGGCAAAGTTTGGTATGTTGCTCATGCTTGCACTCCTAAGTCGGCTTGAATTTGTTGTAAGTAAGCAACCGCGTCCATGCCCATCACGGCATAAGCCTTGATACCCGATTCGTCGAGCTCGCTTTCTAGCGTGGCAGCAGGCTTTCCGGCAAGGTAGACGTTTTGACAGCCAGCCGTTCGAAGAGCGCTAGCTGTAGCTACTGCCATGGTTTCGTAGGCGTTGTCGCTACTGCACAAGATGGCAACAGAGCTGCCGCTTTGCTGCCATGCTTCAACAGCAGCTTCGACACCCGCTAATTCGCCGGAGTGATAGCTGTGCACACCACCTGCAGCGAGCAGGTTGCTCATAAATGTGGCGCGTGCTGTGAACTGGGATTGCTTGCCTAGTGTCAGCAAAGCCGCAGTGGGTGTGTTTGCACAGGCTAGCGCTCTCATTCTCAGCGCATCGTATTGCTCACCCAATGGTGACGCTTCGAGTGCATCGGCAAGTGCTGGGGCGCCGTCGGGTAGCTCTATCATACGGGTGTCGGCACGTGCAGCGGCTGCGCTGAGTTCAGCTGGCCAATCGACGCTTTCTCCGGTGGGAGGCGTGTCGTTGAGATTGGGGAATTCGCTGACCCCAGTTAGCGGTAATCGGCGTTTGGCAATCTGGTCTAGACGGGTGTTTTTTACTTCGATGATACGGCGCTGGAAATGGCCTGCTTTTAAGGAGGCGATGATGCCGCCTTCTCGTTCCAGTTGCTGCAGCTCTTGCCACGCAGCTTCAACCAATTGGTCGGTGTAGCTTTCGGCATAGCCAGATCCACCGAGCGGGTCGGTCACCGCGTAGAGGTGCGACTCTTGCTGCAATACAAGTTGGTTGTTTCTGGCGCAGCGAGTGGCGAGCTGTGACGGCAGTGCATCGCTTTCGTCGTAACCGTGCACTGAAACAAACTGTGCGCCACCCAGAGCGGCAGCCAACGTAGATGCGGTGCTGCGTAGTTGATTTACCCAAGGATCAAAACGATGCAGCATGCGGGTAGCGGTCTCGGCGTGCAGTACGAAGCTGTCTGCAGCGGTTTCGTCACCGCAAGCTGCGCAGATATTGCTCCACAATACACGCAGTGCGCGTTGTTTGGCGGCGCCTGCAAATATATCCGCATCCAATGCTACTCGGAAGAGGATTTGTTGAGCGGACTCCGCCGTATTCAAGCCTTCGCTTTCCAGTGCACGTAGGTGTTCAAGTGCGGCGCCCAATATCGCTGCCAGTTCTTGTGCGTCGCTACTTCCGGCTGCATGGTAAACACGTCCGTCAGCGGCCAGCGCGCGACTGCTCGGTACTGAGCTGCTGAAGTGTTTGGCTTGTTTTGCTGCTGCAGTGTAGATCTCTTCGCTCGCACCGGGCAAGCTGCCGTCACGGGCAAGGGCCGCGGCCGGGTCGCAGGCACTATAAACTTGCATAGTGTCGAAGTTGGCCGTCGATGAAGTTGCGAGCGCTAGTACTGCGTCACCGTAGGCCGTGGCGTGTGCGCCGGCATCAAGCAAAATTGGCAGGGCGTCGATGAGCACGTCCTTGAGTAGTGTTGCTATATCATCGGCGTTGACCGCTCGTACGCCAGGAGACTGTTCAAATGCATCTGGCTCAAGAATCAGCTGTAACGCTGTCGCTCCGCGAGACAAGCCGTGCAGCAATGATAGGTTTGCGGTGCGCGGGTTAGGGTGCTGTGCACGTTCGAGTATTTGCCACGCACCTCCGCTACTTGCTACTCCGCGTCGACGATCTCCGCTGCCGGGTGCAGCGCGCTCTTTTTCATCGGCGCTGTACAGAGGCTGAAGGGCTAATCCTTCGCTCGTGTTTGTGACTAAGGTGTCGAAGCTGCGACCTTTAATTAGGGCGTCTACTTGGCTGCGCCATGATTCTGCGCTGATCGCAGGGAACAAGCTGGCTAGCTGCATTTTGTCTGTCACAGGATCACTCCGGTGTCGGGTTGGCAGGTTTTGCGGAGTACCCGCATCTGCATGGACTTTAGCAGGCCACAGCGTCGCTAGGAAACTGGGCGAGAATTAGAGATCATCGTTATGCGCGATAGCTCGTCACATCAGTGCTGATAACTGCTATGTGGCGATATTTTACTTTACGTTTACGTAAACGTAAAGTAAATCTATCGCTTCGATAATATTGGGAAGTGCGGCCTGACTGGGTTACAGTCGGCAGCATTAAAAATCAGGCTGACAGGTGACGCATTGCAACAGCGATTGATGGACTTAGAGATTAAAGTGGCTTATCAAGAGCAAACAATAGATGAGCTCAATGAAGCTTTGGTGCAGCAGGAGCTAGCACTGCAGAAAATGGAGCGTGTGTACGCGGAGCTAGTGCGCAGGGTCGACAGTATGCGCAATATCAATGATTCGGGCTCTATACCGTCGGTTGACGACGAACGGCCTCCGCATTACTGATGATGCACCGTAGAGGGTTTTCGAGGCATTTTTCTGCATCTCAATTACGTGTACGTGAAAACTAAATTTGTGGGCGGTATCACCATGCATTTACTTAACAGAGCGTTTGTCTCGTTGCTGGCGCTAGCGACTAGCAGTGTTTTTGCTTCGGGCGTCGAAGGCTTGTGGAGCACACCACCTAAAGCGCCGGATGATGCACATATCCAAGTATTGATAGCGCCCTGCGAGAAAAATGCAGAACGACGCTGTGGATCGATCTCTGCTTATTTCAGCGAAGGCTCTGAAAAAGAAAATGAAATCGTGGGTAAGTTGATCATCAAAAATATGCGTAAACAAAACGTTCAACTGTGGAAGGGCGGCACCGTGTGGGCGCCTGATGAAGACAAAACCTACAAGGCGAAGCTGGAGCTGCTGAATAGCAATACACTAAAGGTTAGTGGCTGCGTGTTTGGTGGTTTGATTTGCCGCGGTCAAGAATGGGTGCGCGTGCAGCCCTAGTTTTTGTGTTTTGCATGGGTTGGGCATTTGATGGTTAAAAAATATATCCCTATCAGGATATATTTCTCGTTGTTTTTACCTTTTTTGTGTAAATTATCCCGATCGGGAAAAATACTTGCTAAGCTTGTGAGCAGGTAGGAATATTTCCTTATCGGGAAAAATTAATGAACGCAGATGTAAATGTTTTAAGTGACAGTACCGAGCTCGGCCTGTTGATTCGTCAGCAGCGTAAAACGCAGCAGCTCACTTTGGTTGATGCCGCAGGGCTTTGCGGCGTCAGTGTGCGATTTTTTAGCGAGTTAGAGAATGGCCGAGACTCATGCAGCGTTGGCCGTATATTTATCATCTTGCAAAGCTTGGGCATGGACCTCTGTGTCTTGAGCCGTGATGGCGCGGACCTCGAAAAATGAGCGGTGCCCTGATGGTGTGGCACGGCGAACAAAAGGTTGGTGAGCTGTATCTGGGCGCGGATGGGCGATCAATCGGGCTCAGACACGAGCCAACTTGGCAGCAAACCGGTGTAGCGATTTCACAATCACTGCCTTTGTCCCAGACAGATTTTCCGCCCGAAAACGGTGTGGCTCATGTGTGGTTTGGCAATCTCTTACCTGAAGAAGGGTCGCGGGCTGCTTTGGTTCGCCGCTTGGGGGTGGCCGACGATGATTTTGCCTTACTGAGAGCCTTAGGCGGTGATTGCGCAGGTGCGCTGAGAATCTTAGCGCCAAGCGCTGATAAGCAAGAGCAAAGTGGCCAAGTTCAGGCACAGCAAGAGCAACTGCGTGCGTGGGCCTCTGGGCGTGAACGTTACGCCTTGATGACTGCTGAACATAAGCAGGCCACTCGTCTATCTCTGGCGGGCGCGCAAGACAAAATCCCGATTGTATTGACAGTGGACGATGAAATATACCTGCCTCAAGGTGGCACGGCTTCTTCTCATATTCTTAAGTTTGCTGATAAGGCCGGTATTATTTTTAACGAGCTTTGTATGAACACACTTGCGGCTTGCGTGGATATTCCTTGCCCAGAAACACGCGTCTTGCGCGTGGATGGATACGCCATGTTGGCAGTGCAGCGTTATGATCGCCGTATATTGGGGGTTAATCGAGTACGTATTCATCAAGAAGATTTTTGCCAAGCGATGGCTATGCCGAGGGCGCAAAAGTACCAAATAGATCGAGGGCCAGATTTGGCAAAATGTGCGGCTTTGCTGCGCCGCTCGACAGTGGCACCCGCCAAAGCGATTCAACAATTGATGCGTTGGCAGATATTTAATGTACTGGCGGGCAACTCCGATGGGCATGCAAAAAACCTATCGCTTTTGCAGCGCGACGATGGTCGCTGGCAGTTGGCACCGAGTTACGACCTAGTGTGTACGCGTGTTTTACCCTATGACGCTAATCTTGCGTTTGCGGTAGGCGATCAGTTTAACCCTCAGCAAATAATCAAACGCGACTGGGAAGCGATGGCAAAAGCAATCGCTGTAGCACCGCCTTTTTTGCTAAAGCAAGTCCGGCAAATGGCAGAAGCGTTGCAGCAAGTTGTCGCTAGTGAGTCGTATTATGAATTACTGCTACAACGTGGTTTGCAGCATGCCGAGTGGCAACAAATGCAGCACCTTCGCCGCTACATCAATCAGCAGTGTCGAAAAACCTTAAAGCTGCTTAGCTAGACGAACGTCTATAAGGTGTTGATATCGCTGCGCGCAGCAAAGAAGAAACACAGAATGCCAATACTGGCACCGCTTGGCTAGAACACCGGTGTTGTGCAGCACGACAGTGATGAATAAAACATGCCTGAGGCGAACGATTGTCGCCTCAGGGTTAGAGGTTTTAGGCGTTCACATCCACTAAAACTCGGCCACGTACTTGCCCAGCCAGTATGTCTTTACCGAGTTGTGGCAGGTCATCCAGCGTGGCAGGAACGACCATATCGTGTAACTTGTCCATCGGTAGGTCAGTGGCGACGCGTTGCCACGCTTCGATACGATCGGCGAAGGGGCGCATAACCGAATCTATACCGAGAAGGTTCACACCGCGCAATAAGAAGGGGATAACTGTCGCTGGCAGGTTAGCGCCACCAGCAAGACCGACTGATGCTACTGATCCGCCGTATTCAATTTGTCCTAAAACGCGGGCCAGCATAGCTCCACCCACGGCATCAATGCATCCGCTCCACAATTCACTTTCCAGTGGACGTTTAACAGTTTCATTGATTTCTTCGCGTGCGACAATTTGAGTAGCACCGAGTGACTTAAGGTAGTCGGCTGTTTCTGGGCGACCAGTGACACCGGCGACTTCGTATCCAAGATTCGCCAATATCGCTGTTGCCACCGAGCCCACTCCGCCGGCTGCTCCGGTGACTAATACGGGTTTTCCGCCCGTCTTTAAGCCTTGTTTTTCCAGGGCAATAACTGACAGCATGGCAGTTAGGCCTGCGGTACCTACTGCCATCGCATCCTTGGCGCTGAGTGTATCTGGCAGTGGTACCAGCCAATCAGCTTTGACCCGCGCTTTTTGTGAGTAGCCACCCCACCAAGCTTCGCCTACTCGCCAGCCTGTAAGCACAACCTTATCGCCGGGCTTGTAGCGATCATCGTCAGAGCTTTCGACCGTGCCCGCGAAGTCGATGCCAGGAATGTGTGGATAGTTGCGTACGAGCCCTCCGCCTGAGGTCAGGCACAAGCCGTCTTTGTAATTGACGGTGGAGTATTCCACGGCAACCGTGACGTCACCTTCAGGTAGTTGATCCAAAGTCAGCTGTTGCACAGCCGCACTTGTTTTTCCGTCTTCGTCTTTCTCTACCATTAGTGCATTGAATGACATGCAGTATCCTCCCGACAAGAACTTATTATGTGGTCGTTTCATCAGCAAGCTTAGAAACGTTTGACGATCAATTTACGTTTACGTCAACCTTAGTACAAGAAAAATATGGCCGAAGCATCAATAGTTTTTGATGGCATTAAGAGGGGCGTCTTTTGTTTGCAGCAAAGCTTAGCTTTAGGTTGCAACTGCGCGGATCAAAGACTCCGGAAATTTTTGTGTTTTTGCACGCTGGGCTTGATCTAAATGAATAGGCGTCGCGTTGAGGTTTCTCTTGCTCTACTCGTTTTGTAGAGCAGGTGCTTCCTGCTTATCAATCGCGGCTTCAGGTGCGGGTGGTCTGCGCACGGGCTTTTAAACCCGTGCGCGATTTGTCACTAACGCCGCACTTGTTCTGGTATTAGCCCTTGTGGACTGAAGCGTAGCACCAGCAGTAAAATTGCGCCCATGGCGATCAAACGCATGTGGGGAGCGCTCTCGATTAGGTGCATCTTCAGTGCATTGCCATCCGCCATACCACTGGTTAACGTTTGTACTAACCAAGTACCCACGGGTTCTGCTTCAATCCAGAGTATCCAGACCATAAACGCGCCGAGAATTGAACCGAGATTGTTGCCAGATCCGCCGACAATGACCATGACCCATATCAAGAAGGTGAAGCGCAGCGGTGTGTAAGACCCAGGCGTTAGCTGCCCGTCTAGGGTGGTTAGCATAGCGCCTGCGATACCAATCACTGCTGATCCGATGACAAATATCTGTAAGTGACGTGCTGTGACATCTTTACCCATCGCTTCAGCGGCGTCTTCGTTGTCTCGCACTGCACGCATCATTCGGCCCCAAGGAGACTTTTGCGCGCGATGAGCGAGCCAATAGACGACCGCCAATACAAGGGCGAACAGTAAGGCATAACAAGCTTTAACAAAAATGCTCGAGCCTTCGATAGTCATTTGATGTAGTGCTGCTTCTCGCGCCACATCACTGAGTCCGGCAAGTTTGGATTCATTAAATCGTACGACTAAATCTTTAAACCAAGCGGCCTGTTGCAGATCCACTTCGTATGGCACAGGTCGACTTAGACCACTGACATTCTTGACGCCACGTGTCAGCCAATCTTCGTTTTTTATCATGGCGATAATGATTTCAGAAATACCAAGAGTGGCTATAGCTAAGTAGTCTGAGCGCAAGCCGAGCGCTACTTTTCCGATCAAAAAAGCGGCGCCGGCAGCTAGCAGTCCACCGATAGGCCACGCGATAACAATAGGTAGGCCAAGTCCGCCCAAATACCCGGTTTTGGCTGGATCGACGGACTCAATAGCTTCGGCCGCTGGGCCGTATATTTCACGGCAGGCGAACCAAGTGCCGATAACCAACACGGTTGTGGCTAGGTTGCGCAATTTACCTTCAACCATACGCTTGCGAGCGAACAGAATGATAAACACACCAGCGGCGAGAGCGAGGCCGGCCATTAGAATGCCGAGCCCCCCGGCTGACCAAGCTTCGGGTACCGGTGGTTGCGACACTAATACGGCAGCGACACCACCCAGAGCGGCAAAGCCCATCACGCCAGCATTAAACAAGCCGGCGTAGCCCCACTGAATGTTAAGACCAAGCGACATCAGCGCTGAGATTAAACAGAGATTGATGATCGCGAAGGCCACGCTCCACGATTGCAACTGACCGATAGCGACAAGCGCTGCGGCGATAATAACCACAGTGAGTAGGCTGCGAATAGTGTGGCTCATATGACTTTACCTCGCATGATCCCTGTGGGTCTGATCAGTAGCACCAAGACTAAAATGACAAAGGAAACGGCGAATTTGTAATCTGTGGACAGCAGTTGCAATAAGCTGTCTGGCATGCCATCTGGGGAGAGGTAGCCAACGAATTTTTTGTAGGCGTAGGTGACGGTGACCTCAGAGAAAGCGACGACAAAACCACCGACAATGGCCCCAACTGGCTGGCCGATGCCGCCTACGATTGCAGCGGCAAACATCGGTAGTATCAACTGAAAGTAGGTAAACGGTTTAAAGCTCTTATCGAGGCCGTACATCACACCCGCAATGGTAGCTAAGGAGGCAGCGATGAGCCAAGTAATCATCACCACTCGATTGGGGTCAATACCCGAGAGCAGAGCTAGATCTTCGTTATCTGAATAAGCACGCATAGACTTACCTGTGCGTGTGCGGTTGAGAAACCAGAACAAAGCGACAACTACAACAATTGCCATCACAACCGTCAGGCCTTGCGATAGCTTTATCGTCAGGCCTTCGCTGAGACCGGTGAGCTCTTTGAATTCTCGTGCTTTGATGATAAAGCGTTCGCCATCGGCAAAGCGTTGATCATTCGGGCCAATGATAAAACGCACAATGCCGTTGAGCACAAACATAATGCCCACCGAAGCGATAACAAATACGACGGGTTCGCTGCGTTTGCTGCGGTAGTGACGATAGACCATGCGATCGAGGCCAAAGCAGAGTAATACTGTGGCGAGTATGCCAATGGGCAGTGCGAGCAGAGCGGTGGGTAGTGGGCCGAGCGATACGCCCATGCTTTGCAACCACCAGGTGACTAGCACAGTGATCATGGTGCCAAAGGCCATGGTATCGCCATGCGCGAAGTTGGAAAATCGCAGCACTGCATATACCAGCGTAATGCCCAGAGCGCCCAGTGCAAGCTGGGAGCCATAGGCAATGCCGGGCACGATGACGTAGTTGGCGAGCAGCACCAGCGAATTGATAATATCGACGCTTTCGGGCATCTCAGCCTCCCAAGAATGAACGACGGACATCTGGGTTGGCTAGCAGCGCCTCGCCGGTGTCGGTGAATCGGTTCTCGCCAGTGACGAGTACATAACCAGTGTCTGCTATTTCCAGTGCTTGTTTGGCGTTTTGCTCCACCATCAAAATGGCGATGCCAGTATTGCGAACTTCGATAATTCGATCGAAGAGCTCGTCCATGACAATAGGGGACACCCCTGCAGTTGGTTCGTCCAGCATAAGCACTGTGGGGCGCGTCATCAGGGCGCGACCCACGGCGACTTGCTGGCGTTGCCCCCCAGATAGCTCACCCGCGTGTTGGCGACGCTTCTCTTTGAGGATGGGGAACAGCTCAAATACTTGTTCGATGGTGCCCCTGAAATCATCGTCTCGAATGAAAGCACCCATTTCGAGGTTTTCTTCAACGGTCATGCTGGTGAACACGTTATGTGTTTGAGGGACAAAAGCCATGCCTGCTTTTACCCGCTCTTGTGGTGACAGGCTAGTGATATCTCGCTCGCCTAGCGTTACTTTTCCCCGTCTTAAGGGCAGCATGCCAAACACGGCTTTCATGGCAGTCGATTTGCCGGCGCCGTTGGGGCCAACAATAACCGCTATTTCACCTTTGTCTACGGACAAAGAGCATGCGTGCAATATATCTGCGCCGCCTCCGTAACCGCCAGTCATGGCGGTGCCTTGTAAATAGCTCATGAGCTTTGCTCCGCGTTGCCACCCGCTGTACCGTGATTGTGGGCTTCGCGCTTGTTCTTGACGCCGGTGCCCAAATACGCCTCGATAACTTGCTCATTAGACTTCACTTCTTCGGCAGTGCCGGTTGCCAGCACGCTACCTTCAGCCATGCAGATCACCGGGTCACATAGTCGGGTGATGAACTCCATATCGTGTTCGATCATGCAGAAGGTGTAGCCGCGCTCTTGGTTGAGCCGCAAAATAGCGTCGCCTATTGTGTTAAGTAAAGTGCGATTAACGCCGGCTCCTACCTCGTCGAGGAAAACAATTTTGGCGTCGACCATCATAGTGCGGCCCAGCTCCAGTAGCTTTTTCTGACCACCCGACAGGTTGCCAGCGAGTTCATCGGCGACGTGGCCGATGTTCAAAAATTCAATAATGTCATCTGCTTTGTGACGTATAGCCGTTTCTTCGCGTTTGATGCGCGAGGGTTTAAAGCAAGCTGTCCACAGGTTTTCACCTGATTGACCACCGGGTACCATCATCAGGTTGTCACGCACGGTAAGTGACGAGAATTCGTGCGCGATCTGAAAGGTGCGCAGCAAGCCTTTGCCAAAGAGCTCGTGTGGTGGCAGACCAGTGATGTCTTGATCGTCGAGATAAACACGACCACTAGTGGGTGGAAAAGCACCTGCTATGACATTGAACAATGTCGTTTTGCCTGCACCATTGGGGCCGATTAAACCGGTGATACTGCCTGTTTTTATTTCCAAGCTGGCGTTGTCGACCGCTTTGATGCCACCGAACTGTTTGCATAGATTTTCTACACGGATCATGAGTCACACTTCTGTTGATTGATGACGATTTACACTCGACTGAATGCAAAAAACCCGGCGCCCCCAGTGTGGGGTGCGTCGGGTCCCTGACCGTTTAGTTCTTAGTGAACCTGAACAGTTTTGAACTTGCCGCCTTCGACTTCTAGCTCTTTGTAGCTGCCTTTGGTCTCACCAACATCGTTAAGCTCAATGCTGGTGGCGCCTTGGTAGTTAACTTCACCGCCGTCTGCCAAAATTTTCAGTGCTTTAAAAAGCTCACCGGGGCCAATTTCTTCGCCTGGAGCATTTGCTACGTTCATGATGTTAGCTTGGATGCTCGCGCGGTCGGCGCTACCACCGGCTTGGATAGCCAATACAATCAGTGCAGCAGCGTCGTATGACTCGCCACGGTACGGGCCGTCACCTGTGACGCCAGTGGCTTTTGCCAAGTCGTTGAACATCATGGCGTCAGATGAGTCGCTGCCAGATACGGTGCCGATGACCGAACCGTCTAAATCAGAGCCAACTGACTCTAAAATTGATTCGCCGATCATACCGTCACCAAACACAAAGCTTTGAAACGCATCCGTGTCGATAGCAGCTTGTACGATACCTTTGCCGCCTTGGTCTACATAACCAAATACCGCGAGGTGCTCTGCACCTGATGCTGACAGCGCAGCAACTTCAGCTGAATAGTCGGCTTTGCCGTCTTCGTGTGCTGCAGTGATTTCAACTTTTCCACCAAGTGCTTCATAGATGGTAGAGAAAGAGTCGGCTAGGCCTTTGCCGTAGTCGTTGTTGGTGTACGTGACAGCAACTGATTTCATACCGCGTTTGATCAGAATGTCAGCAAGTAGCTCGCCTTGACGTGCATCAGATGGTGCAGTGCGGAAAAAGAGGCCTTTGTCGTCGATAGTGCTTAGAGCCGGGGAGGTAGCAGATGGAGAAACCATCACCACGCCGTTAGGCACGCCAGTGTTGTTGGCCACAGCTGTCGTCACACCTGAGCAGTCTGCGCCCATGATGGCAACAACGTTATCGGATGTGATGAGTCGTTCTGCAGCGGCAGTTCCAGCAGCTGAATCCACACAAGTCGCGTCACCGCGTACAGGCTCAAGTGTTGCTCCACCCAGCAGTAGTCCGCTGTCGTTGGCTTCTTGGAAGGCCATTTCGGCAGAGCCAGCCATGTCAGGTGTAAGGGATTCTATCGGTCCAGTAAAGCTCAGCAGCACACCAACTTTGTGGTTGTCAGCGGCAGATGCAGTCGCGCAAACGCAGGCAAGTGCAGTGGCTAGCAGGGTCTTTTTCATGGGTGAGTCTCCAAACGTGAATGTGTGTACCCCGCTGATTCTAAATCAACTGGTGGCTGTTTGGCGACTTAGATTTTAAGTCATGCGGGTTAAAGCAGCAGAAGGTTTGATCTGCTGCAATGCAGCAAAATTATTCTGCGTTGCTTGTCGTGTACTCGTGGCAGAATGGCATGCATTTAGTTATTTGGCGATGTGTGCAGCAGGTACCGTGCGAAGCCTACGGCTCTGAAACCGCCTTAAACGCTGCTGCGATGCGAGCATCCAGAGGCAAAAGAGCATCTCTGTAATAACCTGGTAATAGACCAAGCTACGCGGTGAGTTCGTGTAACGTCGAAGAGGAGAGTATGCAAATAAAATCGGTGATCAAAGATCGTCCGGCTATTTCATGGGCGCTGTACGACTGGGCTAACTCGGCTTTTGCCTGTACCGTTTTAGCTGGCTTTTACCCGCTGTTCTTCAAGCAGTATTGGAGCAGCGGTGAAGCGGTGACCACCAGCACATTTTACCTTGGCATGGGAAACTCGCTTGCGGCACTCGCTGTCATGATACTCGCACCGTTGCTCGGTGCGATGGCTGACAGAAGTGGGCTTCGTAAGCGCATGCTGGTCTCGTTCATGGTACTGGGTGCAATTTGTACTGCAAGTTTGGCGCTGGTAGGTCAGGGGCAGTGGCCTTGGGCTGTTGCCTTATTTGTTTTTGCTAGCATTGGCTTTGAAGGAGCCAATGTCTTTTATGACTCCTTGATTGTAGTGATCAGTGGCCGAGATAAACGGCATTTTTGGTCGGCATTGGGCTATTCGCTTGGATACTTGGGCGGTGGCGTTTTGTTTGCTGTCAATGTATTGATGACCTTGAAGCCTGAGTTATTTGGTTTAGTTGATGCCGCTCAAGGTGTGCGCGTTTCTTTTGTCTGTGTTGGCGTATGGTGGGTGGTTTTTAGTATCCCGCTGTTACTCAATGTTGGCGAGCCGGATGCCACGGCAAAAGACCAGTCTGTCAGTATAAAGCAGGCGTTTTCAGAGCTTGTATCTACGGCAAAAAACCTACGCAACTACAAACAAGCTTGGGCGTTTTTGATTGCTTTTTGGTTTTATATTGATGGCGTGCATACAGTGATCGCCATGGCGGTAGACTATGGGTTATCCATAGGTCTGCCCTCGGATGCGTTAATTGTTGCGTTGTTAATTGTGCAGTTTATTGGCTTTCCAGCTGCGCTGCTATTTGGGCGAATAGGCGAGCGCTGGGGGCCACTAAAAGGAATTTGGTTGGCTTTGGTTGTTTACGCCGTGGTCACCATCTTTGCTAGCACCTTACAGGAGGCTTGGCAGTTTTATATTTTGGCTGCAGCGATTGGTTTGGTGCAAGGCGGTGTACAGGCACTGAGTCGCTCGTTGTTTAGCCAATTGATACCGCAAGACAAAAGCGCAGAGTTTTTTGGGTTTTATAACGTGATGGGTAAGTCTGCGGCAATTCTGGGGCCGTTGCTGGTCGGAGTTACGGCCGCATTAACCGAGAGTGCTCGGCTTGGCATGTTGTCGATTTTGATACTGTTTGTTGTTGGTGCTCTGCTGTTAACTCGAGTACAAGCACCCGTGATTGATGCTTCGCTTTAGGCCCATTGCCCACGAGACTGAAGCACGCTTTTTAATAACGCGGGGTTATCTGTCATCAATCCGCTCGCTCCAGCGTCGAGTAGGCTGTGCATTTCTGGTGCGTGATTAACCGTCCAAATATGCGTCTGCAGGCCTAGGTTTAGCAGGTATTGGATAAAGCGAGTGTCGGCGATGGGTACGCCAAAATGGTTGGTAGGTACTTGTGCGCATTGGGCTTTGACTGTCGCCGCTGGGGCTCCCCAGCTTGCCAGGCGTGTCCGCAATGTTTCTAGCGGCCCCATGCTAGTACAGGCATGCGGTAATGTGGCGCGAATTTGCTTGGTTCGGCGGCTATGAAAGCTGCCAAAGCAGACACGTTGCACAGCGTTTGTCGATTTGATCAATTTCACGAGTGGCTGCACTGCAGCGTCAGATTTTGGTTCGATATTGATACGTGTATCTGGAAACTCTTCCAGTAATTCGGCCAACAAAGGAATGCGCTCGCTACCACCCACACGCGCTTGTGCGATTGTCGCGTAGTCAAGCTGGGCTACGACGCCGCGGGAGTTTGTCACTCGGTCTAATTTGTGATCGTGAAAGGCGAGTAGCACCCCGTCTTGGCTAAGGTGTACGTCGGTTTCGAAATAGCTAAAGCCTAAGGCGTGCGCACTAGAAAAAGCAGCCATGGTGTTTTCAGGGGCGGCTTGGCTATCTCCACGGTGGGCAAAGGCCAAAATTCCAGAGTGCTCTAAAAATGGGTGCAAAGCCAAGCGGCAAGCTCCTGCGAAAATAATAATCGGAGCTTACCATGAGTCAAAATGTGTATAAATTGCCGTTAAGCAGCACAGGCAATTGAGCGAGCGAGAGGCACACCGAGTTGGCGCGTGACTTCAAAGGTGAGTGACGGCGTATTCAAGGTGTAAAAATGCAAGTCGCGTACGCCTTCGCCCAATAGTGTTTGGCACATATCGACGGCTAAATCGCTTGCCAGCGCGTGTTGTACGTCAGTATTGCCTTCTGTGCCTTCAAAAATCCGAAAAAGTCGTTCGGGTACTTTGGTGCCACAACGTTCGCTAAACGAAACTATGCGCTCGAAGTTATGTATGGGCAAAATGCCGGGAACGATGTCTTTTTCAATGCCTAAAGCGGCAGCTGAATCACGAAAGCGCAGAAAGCTGTCAGCATCAAAAAAATACTGAGTGATCGCTCGATTGGCTCCGGCGTCTAGCTTGCGAGCCAGCTGCTCTAGATCTGCTTTGGCGTTTTTCGCCATCGGATGCACTTCGGGGTATGCACCAACACTGATGTCAAAGTCGGCAAGCTCTTTTAAGGCCACAATAAATTCTTCTGTGCTTTCAAAGCCGCCTTCCACTTCCGGGGCATCTCCGCGCAATGCAACCAGTGAGCGAATACCACGCTGATACATAGACTCTGCGATTTCCAGAACCTCGGTTTTGCTGTGGCCACCGCAGGTAAGATGAGCTGCCAGGGGCACAGGGCATTCCTGTTGCATTTGCTGCAGTGTTTCTAAGCTGCGTTCACGATCGCTACCACCCGCGCCGTAGGTGACAGAGAAAAACGCAGGTGCCAATAGCTCTAGTTGGCCAATGTTTCGCCACAAACACCGTTGCATACGCTCGTTTTTGGGAGGGAAAAATTCAAATGACAAGCTCAGTTCTTCTCGCTGAGGTGCAGGTATCGCTTTTAGGTGGCGGCTCATTTCGTGTTTAGTCCCTTGTGATCATGGAATGTATTGTCGGCACTTAGAACATGTCTTACAATCTCAAATAAATGAACAATATATTGAGAAAAATTCAATGAAATGCTGTTTGGGCCTTTTCGCATGAATATTCAGCGCAAGCACCTGCAGCTGATACAAGCGATTGACGAGTGCGAAACACTGGTACAGGTGGCTGAACGATTGCATTTGACTCCGTCAGCGTTGTCCCATCAACTGCGCGAGCTGGAGTCTCGTATTGGTTTGTCTTTAGTGCGTCGTAAAACAAAGCCAGTTGCGCTGACGGCCGCAGGGCAGAGACTGTGTGAAACAGCGGTTGATGTGCTGCCGCGGTTACACAAACTGGAGCAGGATTTGTTACGGCAGGCGAGCGGCGATGGCGGCCGTTTACATATCGCAATCGAATGCCACAGTTGTTATTTGTGGTTGATGCCGACGTTTGATCAGTATCGTCAGCAATGGTCACAGATCGATCTCGATATTGCGGGAGGGTTTTCCTTTGATGGCTTTGACGCGTTGTTAGCTGGGGACTTGGACTTAGTCGTAACAGCAGATCCAGAAGATTTACCCGGAATTAGCTTTGTGCCGCTATTCAATTACGAGTGCGTGCTCACACTGCCGCACGGTCATGCCCTGCTTGATAAGGACATCATAGAAGCGCAGGATTTAAAAAGCGAAACGCTGATAATCTACCCCGTACCACACAAAAAACTCGATTTATTCCGGCAGTTTTTACATCCGTCGGGTGTGGAGCCGGCACATCTGCGCACCAGCGAACTCACCGTGATGATGATGGCGTTAGTGGCAGGGGGTCGTGGTTTGTGTGCGCTGCCCAATTGGGCAGCAGAGGAATACACCAGCCGCGACTATGTAGTGCGTCGATCACTCGGCAAGGGCGTCTTTTGCAGTTTATACGCCGCAGTTAGAGACGACTCCCTAGAAATGACCTACATGCAGGAGTTTTTGCTGCTCGCCAAAGACATGCCTTTTGAGCATCTCAAGGGTATCGTGCGTCCTAGTTAGTCGGAATCGACCGTCAAATAAGATTGCCCATGTTATTTGTTGTCTGCACTTTCCAGAAAATTCAACAGCGCCGAGATTTCAACTATCTCAATTCGCCCACGTCCGCTGTGTATCCAGCCTTGTTGTTCCCAGCGTTTTAGTTGCCTATTGACAACTTCTCTGGCACTGCCGAGTTCAGCTGCCAGTTCGGCTTGGGTGGCTGTAACGTACCCGTCTGCGCCTAGTCTTTCCAACAAAAGGTCTGCTAGTCGCCACTCTAAGGGTTCGAAGGTGAGCCTCGCTAAGCGCTCGAGGATTTCTTTCATGCGCTCGCCAAAACTAGCGAATATCCACGATCGAAAATCTGCGGACTCGGCCAGCCAACGATTAAAATGTTCTTCTGTTGTCCAGCTTATCCAACCGTCGGTTTCAGCGATGGCTTCAAAAGCGAAACTTTCGCGGTTGACCAAGTTGACCAGCGAATGCAGACAAAGTTGACCTGGCTGCACACGATAGAGCGTGAGGCGCTTGTCTTGAGAGCTACGTAACTGAATACGAATACGGCCCTCACCAAGTAAAACAAACCGAGTGCAGGGGAGGCCTGGGTGAAACAAGGCTTGGCCAGCTTTGAAACGCTCACGTTGCCAACGGTGCTCACTAAAGTCTGGCAAATGGTGCACGAGCGGAAAAAGCTTCGACAGCACACGCCATTCTGGCTGTTGTACAGACTGGGTGCTTGCTTGGGTACTCGGTGTTAATTCAGGCATTGTGACAAACTAGACCGTTAAGGTTTGCCGCCTCTACAGCGGTTTTAAGATATGTCGAGTGACGAGGTCACCCAGCGTTTTGGCATGTCTCCATAATATTAACCCATAAACAACCCCTACAAGTACGTGACTCTGACAGGTGTAAGCACCATGGCCCTCAGCCTCTGGGCCAAGATTAATATAGATACGAAACAAGCAAAGCAATGGGGTGGTGCGCCTAGTTTGAGGTTACTTTCTTTATAAGATGTTGACCGGTGGATGCAATGTGTTTTTTAAGGTGCTCCCTCCAAATTGCACCTATCTCGCAGGGCTTAACTTTTCTACCGTGCAATGTGCTGAAGAAGATGCAGGGTTCGCAGGCTTAAAAGGCGTAGAATTTGTTAAAAAAACACCTTGCTGTACAGACTATTTACTGATTATTCAACAAGATATTTGCTGCGTAAGCTGGTACCGTTTTATTGGAAGAAAGTCGCAGCCAAAACCTGATTGTTTTATATGCGACCTGATCTGTGCGTATTTAGAACAGTGCTGAGTTTCTTTTGCAGGGATCATGATGGTGTTATATGAAATATAAATCCTGTTTCTGTTCTGTTTGTCAGGTTTATATTGCTTGAATGGTCGTCACTCATAGCACCCAATTTACCGGAGGGTATAGATGAAGTTTTTTAAGCGAAACGGCGAAGCAATGCCAAAGCATGTGTTGGAAATGGCTGAAACGGCCAAGAAATCTGACAATGGCGTTAACCGTCGCGAATTCCTAGCCGTCGCCAGTGTGTTTGGCGCATCGACTGCGACTGCCTACGGTATGTTGGGCTTGGCGGCACCATCTGTAGCTCATGCAGAGGGCGAGGCTAAAAAGGGCGGTACCTTGCGTATGCAGATGGAGATCCGACGAATCCCTGATCCTCGGATTTTCGATTGGAGCCAAATGGCTACTGTGGCCCGAGGCATGATTGAGAACCTTGTTCGCTACAACCGTGATGGCACATTCGAGCCCTACTTGCTTGAGGGCTGGGACGTCAACGGCGACGCCACAGAATATGTGTTGCGAGTACGCGAAGGCATCAAGTGGTCCAATGGCGATGCTTTTAACGCCGATGATGTCATGTTCAATATCACTCGTTGGTGCGATAAGGCTGCAGAAGGCAACTCCATGGCGGGTCGCTTTGCTTCCATGATTGACGAAGCGACGGGTAATGTTGCAGATGGCGTACTCACTAAAGTTGACGACAACACGGTCAAAATCACTTTGGCAAGTCCGGACATCTCGATCATCCCTGGCATGTGTGATTATCCAGCGTTGATTGTCCACCGGGGATACGAAGGCGCTGACTTGACCGACGAAGGTATGGTTGGAACAGGGCCGTTTATGGTGGAGTCGCATGAGGTCGGTGTGAAGACCGTGATGAAAAACCGCGGTCCTGGACAGTGGTGGGGTGGCGAAGCCTATTTGGACAGCATTGAATTTATTGACTACGGCACTGAAAGCTCTGCTTTTATGGCAGCTTATGAAGCCGACGAAATAGATATGAACTGGGAGTCCAACGGCGAGTTCGTTGAAATTTTTGATTCATTAGAGTTGACCAAATCAGAAGCAGTAACGGCTGCGACAATTGTTTGTCGCCCTAATCAAGAAGCCGAAGTTGATGGCAAAAAACCCTACGCCGATGTGCGAGTTCGCCGTGCATTGGCACTTGCCGTTGATAATTCAGTTGTTTTGGAGTTGGGTGTTGCCGGTTTGGGAACGCCAGCTGAAAATCACCACGTTTCTCCTTTGCACCCTGAGTTTGCTGAGTTACCGCCAATAAAACGTGATGCTGCGGCAGCGATGGAATTGCTCAAAGAAGCTGGCATGCAAGACTACGAATTTGAGCTGCACTCGATTGACGACGATTGGCGCCGTGCCACAACAGACGCGATTGCTGGTCAAATGCGAGATGCGGGCATCAATGTTAAGCGTACTATTTTGCCTGGCTCGACTTTCTGGAACGATTGGACAAAGTATCCGCTTTCAACCACCAACTGGAACATGCGTCCCTTAGGTGTACAGATATTGGCACTGGCGTACCGATCAGGGGAAGCGTGGAATGAGTCTGCGTTTTCTAATGAAGAGTTTGATGGCTTGCTCTCGCAGGCACTGTCGATTGCAGACGCAGATGAGCGGCGCAAGATAATGGAGCGCCTTGAGCAGATCATGCAGGAAGAAGGGGTCATCATTCAGCCCTATTGGCGATCGATTTACCGTCACTACAAGTCGTTTGTAAAAGGTGGTGAAATGCATCCTACCTACGAAATCCACTACGAGAAAATCTGGCTCGACGTCTAATCGGTTAGTGTTTATAAACGGGAGACTAAATGTCTCCCGTTTTTTTATCCCTCGCTTATTTAGTGTTGGCTGCCTGTCTTGCGGCCCATAGACTTTGCTCTTCGTCATTGCGTTGGCTTGTGAACATTGGCTTAAGCTCTGTGTATAAGGAGAAGTATTGACATGCTCTTATTCACCCTCAAACGCGTAGCGATGATGGCACTGACTGCACTGTGCCTTACCTTTATCGTGTTTTTCCTCACCAATTTAGAGCCCAACCTAGAGATCCTCGCCAAAGAGCAAAACAACATGCGTATGTCGGATGCGCAAGTCGAGAGCTGGTTGGAGCGCGAAGGCTATAGGCGTCCTTTACTGACGCGCTATGGCGAGTGGTTTGGTGGTTTTGTCAGCGGTGATTGGGGCGAGTCAACGCGCTTCAAAAAGGATGTGCTGCCGATAATTAGCGAGCGATTAGGTTATACAGGCAAGTTGATGTTTTGGGTGATGTTGGTGATGGTGCCTGCAGCGCTCGTGATCGGCGTATTGTCAGGCATGAAGGAGGGCTCTAAAACCGATAGAGTGCTCTCAACAGTGGCTATCAGTACAACAGCGACGCCTGAGTATGTTTCAGGCGTTATTTTTACCGTTATATTTGCTTCTTCAGCGGTGGGTCTGAAGTGGATGAAGGGCTCGGCTACTTCAGCTACAGAAGCTATTACTTTTGCCAATTTTGCACTGCCTGTGATGACCATGGCCATTTATGGCATGGGTTACGTGGCGCGTATGACTCGGGCTTCCATGGCTGAAGTCATGACTGCTCAATACATCCGTACCGCCCGTCTTAAAGGTGTGAGCTTTCCCAATATTGTGCTAAAGCACGCGCTGCGCAATGCCTTGATCGCACCTTTTACCGTCATCATGCTGCAGTTTCCTTGGTTGTTAACCGGAGTGGTCATTGTCGAGAGGCTATTTAACTACAAGGGCTTTGGCTGGGCGATGGTAGAAGCTGCCAGTAATAATGATATAGAGCTACTGATGGGCTGTGCAGTTGTCTCAGTTATGGTGGTTTTGGTGACACAGTTGATTTCGGATATCGGCTACGTGTATCTCAATCCACGCATCAGAATTCAGTGAGGGCAGCGACGTGGAACAGCTAGGTTGGTTAGATATCACGGCGCAGATGATCGGGCACTTTCTTCCGGTTTGGATTGCGCTTGCATTAATATTCGCTGTGTCTTATGCCTACAAAGCTCGCTTAGGGCTCTACGGTAAATTGTTTAATAGCCGCGTCGGCATGATTGGGCTTGGCTTGGTGTTGTTTTGGGTGTTAACCGCTTTGTTGGCGGATATGATCGCTCCCTTTGACGCGCTAGATCAGGTCTCGGGGATGAAAAACAAACGCCCCGGATGGCCTGTTACCGGAGGGGAGGGTCATTATTTGCTCGGCGGTGATCGTTTGGCGCGCGATGTTTTTTCTCGTATGGTCTACGGCAGTCGCACGGTAATGTCTATTGCGCCAGCAGCTACCTTATTCGCTTTTATGGTGGGCGTGACACTGGGGCTTCCTGCGGGGTATTTTGGTGGCAAATTAGATACGGTGCTGAGTTTCTTGGCCAACTTGGTCTTGGCGTTTCCTGTCATCTTGTTGTTCTTTTTGTTGGTGACGCCCGAAATACAAAAAACGGGCATTCCCACGTATATTGCTTCGGTTCTGTTTGCTTTCCCCATTTTGTTTTTTGTCGTGTTGATACATTCACGCTTTGAGCAGCAACCGCAAAAGCTCTACTTATATCTTGGTGTCACGCTTGTGTTGGGGTTGTGGGCGTATTCGGGGCTTGCATTTAATGCTGATCCAACGGGCGTCTTTTCCATGGACCCCAATTTGCTCAATATTTTTGTCTCAGTGGTATTTGTTAATTCGCCCACTGTCTTCCGTATTGTTCGAGGGCTGGCGATGGATATTCAGACTCGAGACTACGTCGCTGCCGCTCAGACGCGTGGCGAGCGCCCTTGGTACATCATGCTCTGGGAAATTCTGCCCAATGCGCGTGGGCCGCTATTGGTCGATTTCTGCTTGCGTATTGGTTACACCACTATTTTGCTTGGAACACTGGGCTTTTTTGGATTAGGTGTTAGCCCTGAGAGCCCAGACTGGGGTATGACCATCAACGAAGGGCGCAAGTTGCTCTCTCTCTACCCACATCCTGCGTTGCCTCCGGCGTTTGCATTGATGTCATTGGTGTTGGGATTAAACCTTTTGGCTGACGGTCTGCGCGAGCAGAGTCTCAAAGATTGAGGAGCGTGATATGAGTACTCTAGAAGAAAGCGAAAACTCGGTTGCAGACCAGCCAATTCTCGAAATAGATAATTTATCCATCAGCTTTTTCACGCAGGCAGGTGAGATTCCTGCGGTGATGGATTTCTCTTGCAGCGTGATGCCAGGCGAGTCCATGGGTTTGGTGGGGGAGTCAGGCTGTGGTAAGTCCACAGTTGCATTGGGCATCATGCAAGACTTAGGTGTTAATGGTCGCATAGTCGGCGGCAGCGTGCTGTACAAAGGCCGAGATCTGGGTGCCATGAGCCATGCTGAATTGCGAAAGCTGCGCGGTTCTGAAATTGCGATGATCTATCAGGAGCCAATGGCGAGCTTGAATCCTGCGATGCACATCGGCAAGCAGTTGATGGAAGTGCCGATGATTCATGAGGGTGCAAGTGCTGTAGAAGCAGAGCAGCGAGCGCTACAAATGTTGGACGCTGTGCATCTGCCTGACCCTCGCCGTATCTTAAAGTCTTATCCGCATCAAATATCGGGCGGACAACAACAACGTATTGTCATTGCAATGGCGTTGCTGTCGAGCCCACAGCTATTGTTGCTCGATGAGCCAACAACCGCTTTAGATGTGACGGTTGAGGCTGGGATTGTTGATTTGGTCAGCGAGTTGGGGCGTGAGTTCGGCACGTCGATGGTGTTTATCTCGCATAACCTCGGTTTAATTTTAGAGACGTGTGATCGAGTCACTGTGATGTATTCGGGGGAAGCAGTGGAAACCGGCGGTATCAAGGATGTGTTTGATCACATGCGACATCCTTACACGCAAGGTTTGTTTCGCTCTATCCCATTGCCCGGAACGGACAAACACGCGCGACCTTTAATGACCATACCTGGCCAGTTGCCTTTACCGCACGAACGACCCAAAGGCTGTAACTTTGGCCCTCGGTGTCAGCACTTTGAGGAAGGCGTTTGTAACTCGCGAGAAATCCCGATGATCGAAGTGCCGGGCCACGCCTTGCATCAGTCACGCTGTGAGCGTTTTAATACACTCAACTGGAACGCAGAGCCTGAGCACACGGTCTCCAGCGACAAAGTGGAAGTCGGTAAAACCGTGCTGAGCATCAAAGACATGCGCAAGTACTATCATGTGTCAGCGAGTAGCTTTGGTACCGGTAGTAAAGTCAAAACAGTAAAGGCCAATGAAAGTATTAGCTTTGAGGCACGCGAAGCGGAAACGGTTGCGATAGTTGGAGAGTCGGGTTGCGGCAAATCAACGCTTGCCAAGGTGCTGTTAGGGCTGGAGACGGCCAGTGCGGGGCAAGTCACGATGGGCGGAATTGAGATTGAAGCGCTGCCGGTGGAAGAACGTGATGCCAAGACGGTCTCGTCGATTCAGATGGTGTTTCAGAACCCCTTCGACACGTTAAACCCGAGCCATACGGTGGGCAATCAAATAATCCGCACGCTGGAGAAATTTGATATTGGCGATAATCAGGCGGAGCGTAGAGAGCGCATGCTTGAATTGCTCGATTTGGTTAAATTGCCACGTGCCTTTGCCAAGCGCATGCCGCGTCAACTTTCCGGTGGTCAAAAACAGCGAATCGGTGTGGCTAGAGCGTTTGCGGGCCACCCCAAAGTTGTTGTGGCTGATGAGCCGGTATCAGCGCTTGATGTATCCGTGCAGGCAGCGGTTACCGAGTTGCTAATGGATATACAGCGCGAGTCGCGTACCACCATGTTGTTTATTAGCCATGATTTGTCGGTGGTTCGCTATATTGCCGATCGTGTAGTGGTCATGTATCTCGGATATATAGTTGAACAAGGCACTACGGATCAAATATTTGCGCCACCGTATCATCCCTACACAGAGGCTTTGTTATCCGCCATCCCAATAGCCGATACCTCCGTGAAGAAAAAACATATCGTGCTTGAGGGCGATATTCCTTCAGCAATGAATCCGCCCACAGGCTGCCCTTTCCAAACTCGCTGTCGTTATAAGCAGCAGGTGGCGGACGATCTTTGCGAGACACAGGTGCCATCGGTACGAACCTTGGATAACGGACATCAAGTGATGTGCCATTTGTCCAGCAAACATCTGGATACTATGGAGCCGGTGATCAGTTTTGAAGCAAAAGAAGCTGCCAGTTAATACAATAGCTGGCTGATACACTCGCTTACATAACGGTGGTGTTACTTGGCCCACTTTGAACGTAGAATGAGCGCTTTTACGTTTGAAGGATAAATCGTCATGTCATTACAGCGGATTCGGGTCGCAGTCATTGGTGCCTCTGGTTACACCGGCGCAGACTTGATCCGATTGGCATTACGTCATCCCGATATCGAAATTGTTGCACTGACAGCCAACGCGCATGCGGGTAAAGCAATTGAACAGGTTTATCCGCACCTCAGCGGATATGGGCTGCCACCACTAGTCACCAACGATGAAGTTGATTGGCACGCAATCGACGTCGCTTTTTGCGGGCTGCCACATGCTACCAGCGCTGTGGTGATCAAAGAGCTGCCCAAAAGTGTCAGGGTTGTGGATATGTCAGCGGATTTCCGCTTACGCGACACAGCAACTTATGTTCAATGGTACGGCGAGCATCCTGCTCCTGAACTGCAGCAGCAGGCTGTTTATGGTTTGTCGGAGCACTACCGCGAGCAAATTGCATCAGCGCGTATCGTTGCATGCCCAGGCTGTTACCCCACCGCAGTACTGAACCTACTGCTGCCGGTGGTATCAAAAGGTCTGATTGATGCTGATGATTTAATTATTGATGCTAAATCTGGCACCACAGGCGCTGGGCGTTCACCAAAACAATTGACGCTGTTAGCTGAAGCTGGTGAGGGCATGGGTCCTTATTCTGTAGCCAGTCATCGGCATTCGCCGGAAATTGAGCAAGAGATCTCGATTGCAGCAGGTAAAGAGGTTGTTGTGAACTTTACTCCGCACTTAATTCCCATGAGTCGGGGTGAGCTGATAACAGCGTACGCGCGTTTAGCGCCAGGCGCTTCTGTAGAAGACTGTAAGGCAGCGCTCGTTGAACGCTATAAAGACGAAGAATTTGTGGGCTTCCCGCCAGACGGTGCTTACCCTCAAACTCAGTTTGTGCGTGGTTCTAACCGCATTATGCTCAATGCGTATGAAGACAGGGTGCCGGGGCGAGTTATTTTGATCGCAGCATTGGACAACTTGGTTAAAGGCTCTGCGGGTCAAGCGCTACAGAATTTCAATATCATGTGTGCATTACCTGAGGCACGCGGTTTGCAACAAGTAGCGATGTTCCCCTGAATAAAACTGGCATGGGCTGTGCGAATACAATTGTCACTTTGTACAGACAAGTTATGGTCAGGCAAGTGACGTTGTTGCGCAGTGCAGCATGACTGAAGCAATACTCGATAAATGACTTACACTTACAAAATCAGGGCGATAAGGTACTTGCAGACTTTAACCACTGATCAGTTAAAGCCAACCAGCATGCTAGAGCAGCGCTCACTCAGCGCTCCACAAACCGGATTATCTCGCCGTAAAGGCGCAGGAATGCCGACTAATTTAGTCACTTTTTTAAGAGCAATGAACCAAGTGAACTCGCAAATGATGCGCCGCACAAGAATAATTATGTTAAGCATGCTGCTTTCAACAGCAGCCTCCTCGAGCGCCGTGCTCGCAAACGAGATCAACGATCCGTTTGAGAACATAAATCGCAAGGTGCAGCGTTTCAATGACGCTGGGGACAAATACGTGATCAAACCTGCGGCTCAGCTTTACGAAAAAGTGACACCAAGGTTTTTCCGTTCTGGCGTACGTAATTTTCTCAATAACTTGTCTTACCCTGTGGTTATCGGCAATCAGTTTTTGCAGGGAAAGTTCGCGACGGGCATGGACGATACTGCGCGATTTGTCTTCAACTCAACCTTTGGTGTCGCGGGGCTTCTTGATGTCGCTACACCCTGGGGGCTGCCCGCGCACGATGAAGATTTTGGTCAAACCTTCGCTAAATGGGGCATGAAACCTGGTCCTTATTTTGTGCTGCCAATCTGGGGAGGAGTGACATTACGCTCTGGTTTGGGCGATATTCCCGATACTTTGCTTTACCCGCCGACTTACGCTTTAAATGCGCAGGAAGGGATCGCGCTGAGTGCGCTTTGGACGCTAAACAGGCGCGTGGAGCTCTCGGATGCAGAAAACTTGCTCAGCGGTGACCGGTATATCTTTTTTCGAGATGCCTATTTACAGCAGCGAGAGTACTTGGCTGCAGATGGCGAAATCGAAGACTCCTTTCTTGATTAGGGCTGTTTCTTCGACGCGTTTACAGCTCCAGCGGGTGATCCATGTTTGATGTTTTTCCTCGTATTTACGGCGCCTTACTCAGGGCGCCGTTTGTATTGCTTACTTTTCTATTGGCTGTTCTCGCACTCGCTGCGTGGCAGATGCCGAAATTCTCTTTTGATGCTTCTTCCGATACATTGGTGTCCAGAGCTGATCCGGACCTCATCTTTTACCAAGAGCTGAATAAAACCTTTGGTGCGGAGGAGTTCCTCTTCCTGACTTATGCGCCCAAACAAGGTGAGCTGTTCAGTGACGGTAGCCTAGAGCTTCTAAGTAAGTTGCAACAAGAAGTCAAAGCGTTGGCTGGCGTGCGCGGCGTTTTTAGCGTGCTGGATGCACCGTTACTGAAAAGTCCGCCCGTCGAACTCCTAGAATTGGCAACGGGTTACCACACGTTAGTTGATGATGAAGTCGACAAAGCGATGGCTTTGGATGAGCTTTCGTCGAGCCCGATATTCTCAGATCTTTTGGTGTCTGCAGATGGCGGTAGTACGGCGTTACGCATAGATTTGGCACCTAGCGAGCTACACGATAGTTTGTTTGCTGAGAGAGAGCGATTGCGTGACAGTGTTGCGCTAGGCAACGAAGCTGACGTGCAAGCTTTAACCGCTGCCGAAGAGGCCTATGCGGCGCAGCGTGTTGTATTTCTACAGCAGCGCGATGAACTATTGGCGAATATTCGTCAGATTCGTGACAGTCATTTAGGTGAAGCGAATCTTTATCTTGGCGGCGTACCGATGGTGGCCTCTGACATGATTGGCTTTGTCAAAAGCGATATAGTCGTTTTTGGTGCCTTGGTGCTGCTGGTTGTCATGTGCTCATTGTGGTTCTTCTTTAGGCGCATGCGCTGGATCGTCATTCCTTTGTTAACAGCGATGGGCAGTATTGTTTTGACGGTTGGCTTGCTCGCGTGGATGGGGCAGGCTGCGACGGTGATTTCCAGCAACTTCATTTCATTGCTTGCGATTCTTACCATTTCCTTTTCGATTCATCTTGTGGTGCGGTACCGAGAGTTGTTTGCGCAACTGCCTGATGCCTCTCATCGTGATTTGGTTGTTCAGTCGCAGCTCAGTAAGTTTGCGCCAATATTTTATACAGCGCTGACTACGTTGGTCGCGTTTGCTTCACTGGTCAGCAGTGATATTGTTCCGGTGATCGATTTTGGTTGGATCATGTGCATTGGAGTGGCGCTGTCGTTCCTCAGTAGTGTGGCGCTTTATCCCGCCTTGTTGTTACTGTTGCCAAAGGGTGAGCGCGGTGCAACTCTGGGCGAGTCGCCAGCTTTGACTCGTTGGTTGGCTCAGTTGGTCGTTAAAGCATCTTGGCCGGTGTTGGCCGCCACAACTCTAGTGGCCATTGTTTCAGTGCTGGGCATTACACGCTTAAGTCTCGACAATCGTTTTATCGACTACTTCAGAGACGGCACTGAGATCCGCGAAGGCATGTTATATATCGACCAACATTTGGGCGGCACCGTGCCTTTTGATGTTGTGTTGAAATTACAGCCTTGGGTAGACCCAGCGGCTTCGGGTGAAGACGATGAGTTTGCAGAGGATTTTGCTGACGACTTCGCCGATGACAGCGACCCCGATCCCTACCCTCAGCGCTATTGGTTTACGCCAGATAAGATGGCGCTTTTAGCAAAATTACATGACTACATCGACTCGATACCGCAAGTGGGTAAAGTACTGTCGATGTCGAGCCTTGAAAAAGTCGCACGTGATTTCAATGATGGCAAGCCATTAGATGCCCTAGTGATGGCGGGAGTAATGGGCGCGTTACCGCCTGAGGTTCGAACGCTGCTTGTTGATCCTTATGCGAACCCAGAAGAAGGTCTGTTGCGCATTGGTGTGCGGGTGATTGAGAGTGGTGAGCCGTTCTCGCGCGACGATTTGCTGCGCAGCATCGATACCTATGCGCAAGAAGAGCTGGGCTTGGCGGTTGGTCAGGTGCGCTCAACAGGAATGATGGTGTTGTTCAACAACATGCTGAAGCAGCTTTTTGCTTCTCAGACCTCAACGCTTGTTTTTGTCATCGGCGCTACATTTTTGATGTTTGCGTTGCTTTTGCGTTCTATACCGTTGGCCTTTATGGGTTTGCTGCCCAACGTTATTGCGGCCGCCACCGTATTGGGTGCGATGGGGTATAGCGGCGTGCCGCTTGACATGATGACCATCACGATCGCGGCTATTTCAATCGGTATTGGCGTAGATAACGCAATTCACTATCTGCATCGATTCAAAATCGAGTTTGAGCAGTCTCAAGATGTGATCGAATCGGTTAAGCGCAGCCACGACAGTATTGGCCACGCGCTCTATTATGCGTCGTTTACCATTATTGCTGGTTTCAGTATCCTTGCCTTTTCCAATTTTATCCCCACTGTGTATTTTGGGCTGTTGACAGCACTCGCGATGGGCTTGGCGACAATGGCAAACCTGATTGTATTACCGAGTTTGTTGATTCGTTTTTACCGATGAAACTATTGGTGATGCGTGTTGTCTACAGCAGCTGAGTAAGTTTCATCTAAGACTTTGAACTTTCAGTAAATTTACTGGTTCGAAGCATTTAAAGTACTAATAGGAATATTAAAAATGAGCAGTCGTCGACATTTTCTCGCTGCAGCGTTGGTGGGTGCCGTTGGTTTTTTTAGTTTCGGCTCCGCGATGGCGGCTGAGAGCGCAACCGAGTTCGCTGAGCGTACATCTGCAGAATTGGTCAAAATCATCGACCAAGGCCAGAGTACTTACAAAGCTGATCCAGAGAAGCTACATAATGAGATCGGCGTACTGCTTGACGACGTTGTTGATTTTGATGGTATTGCCCGCGGTGTCATGGGCAAGCAGTTCTTTGCGGCTGCATCGGCGAAACAAAAAACTGACTTTGCCAAAACATTCCGTGCGAGCCTGGTCAAAGCGTACAGTCAAGCGCTGGTAGGTTTTGGGCGTATGGATATCAATGTGTTGGGCGCAAAGGGGCCAGACAACAGTAAGCAAACCGTGGATATGTTAGCCAAGTCGACAGAAGATGGTACTCAGGTATCGGTTCGATATAGTATGGCGGCGAAAGAACCTGGCAATTGGGTTGTGCGGAACATGATTATCGAAGGTATCAACCTCGGGCAAACTTATCGTAGTCAGTTCGCGAGTAGCATGAGCCAGAACGGCGGTGATATCGACAAAGTAATCGCCACTTGGTCGGAAACTGAGGCAGCTAAATAAGCGCACTGGTTCCACATGGCGAAAGACATGAAACCGGCCATCTGGCCGGTTTTTTTGTGTTTGCGAGAAATCGATTTTTCGGAATACTAAATGGTTTGCATACGCGCGTATTACTACTCTGCGTCAATAGATACAGAATGGTATGGGTACGAGCAAAAATAGCTTTGTGCACTATACTTGTTGGTGTATTAACATGGTGCCAGTGGCAAAGGGTTGTCCTTATGATTGACACGGTTATTTTGTTGCTCGGGTTTGCTTGCGCAGCCATAGTTTTTACGCTTTGCGCAGCTGAGTACAGTTTTATTGGCAGACAAAACCATATTTTCTACAGCCTTCGCAAAATCTTGCCAAGCCCTGCTCGCATGCATTCTGTGATTCTATCTATTGTCTGCATCTGTGCCGTTGCTTCGACCTTGGTGTCGAATCAACTTGGACCAGGCGGTAGTGAGATGGCAGCTGTGCAATCAGGAGCTTCCGCGGCACCGAGCACTGGTGCGCTTGGTATTACCAAATAGTTTAAAGCGCATTAGTTTTTTCGGTCGTCACTTTGCTTAAATACAGCACCGATTGTTAAGCAAAGCTTCAGCGCTTGTAGTGTTATGCCTTTATTGCGGTCAGCCCATCGCGTTGTAGTGCAAGCTCTGCACGTGTGATCTGCGGCTCTACAATTACCAATAAAATTAATTGGCCGAGATCGAACTCGTAGTGTTTGCTCTTGAGCCAGTTACCCGGCATCGATTTTTACAGTGTTCGCCAGCATTCCATTGATAACATTTGATGAAAGCCAAATGCTATGAACAAGTTTTGTGGCTTTTACTGGACGCCAGTACCGTGTAAAAGTTGCCCAAAATAAGCCAAAGTCTTTGCGAGCTGCGGTTGTCAGGCCTTTAAAGTGGCTAGGGATGCGGCCAGTGCAAGCCCTGTCTGTAGCGAATCCCCTCTAACCACACAAACACAAGAAGCGATTTACGGCGCCTTCAAAGCCTGTTGAGGCGGACATTTAGTTTCGAAACCCCGCAAAAACCCAGCGAATATTTGACGTGGTTAAGACTTTATTTTGCTCAATGAGTCAGCGTTATCTAGCGTTATAATGGTGCTTTTGCTGGGTAATCATGAGCCATATTTCGTTCCAAGGCGTCGACGCCACATTTGCTGAACACTTTGAGTTAAAGGGCATTGATTGGCAGCTGCTCGACAACCAGCACTGGGTGTTAGTTGGTCCAAATGGGGCGGGTAAGTCAGCACTTGCAGCTATGCTTGCGGGTGAGGGGGATTTGAAAGCAGGCGAGGTGCTCAATATTCCCGAGAGGGTGTCGGTGGTCTCTTTTGAGGCGCAAGCGGCACTGATTGATGCTGAGCGCAAACTCGATGATGCCGATATCTTGGATATCATATCCGAAGGTACGGCAGCGGGAGAAATGCTGCTTAGAGATTGTCAAAATCCTCCGCTTCGAATGCGATTGATAGAGCGATTCGAATTAGAAAATAAGTTGGCACGCTCGTTCAGAAAGCTGTCTACGGGCGAAACGCGGAAAATTCTTATCATCAAAGCGCTTTGCAGTAATCCTGAGCTGTTGATTTTGGATGAGCCTTTTGAGGGACTGGATCAGAAATCATGCTCGGCGTTGAGCGAAATTCTCGACGAATTGAGTCAAACGGTACAAATGCTTTTTGTGCTCAATCGAATAGATGAAACTCCGGCTTTCGTCACGCATATTGGCTACGTGGAATCTGGACGATTGTTGCATCAGGCCAGCCGCAGCAGTGCGGAGGAAGTTGCGGAAATAGAGCAATTAGTTCATTTAAAAACGAGCGATGTCACACTGCCTAATACTGACCCAAGTATTCGCTTGCCTGCACTAGATCCATCACAACCCTTAGTGCAGATGAAAAACTTGAAGATAGCTTACGGCGATAACACCGTTTTCGAAAACTTAGATTGGACTATCGAAGCGGGCCAGCATTGGCAGCTCACGGGGGCTAATGGCAGTGGCAAAACGTGTCTGCTCAATTTGATCACTGGCGATCACCCTCAGTGCTACGTTAACGATATTTTTGTTTTTGGCATGCAGCGTGGTAATGGCGAAAGCATATGGCAGATTAAGCAATACATTGGCTATGTTTCAAGTGCTTTGCAGTGGGAGTACCGCGTGAGCGCCAGTGTGCGCCAAGTGATCATTTCGGGCTTTTTTGACAGCATCGGTGTGTATCAAAAAGCTAGCGACACACAAATTGATATTGCCAATCAGTGGCTGCAGCTGTTGGCCATGGAAGACCGGGCCAGCACTAGTTTTAATCAGTTATCTTTTGGTGATAGGCGGTTGGTATTGATAGCTCGGGCGATGGTAAAGGCGCCACCGTTACTGATATTGGACGAGCCGTGTTTGGGCTTGGATGACCTCAACCGGCAATTGGTGTTGGCGTTGATTGAAAAAATATGTGGAAGTAGCGATACGGCGGTGCTTTACGTCAATCATCGTGCTGAAGATAGCATTGACGGCATAGATCAACACTTGGCTCTTTCATCATGAATTCGCATGGGAACTTGATGTGAAGAGGTTCGTGTTTTTGACGTAAAAAGCCGCATTTTTAGGGGTTCAGCTGACGCAATGGGCAATGTGTGACAGGTATCAATGTCGCTTTGAGTGGCCATTGTTACTTTGTTGCTCAATTGGACGAACAAGCTTCGTCAAAGTTAAACAAGTTGTGCAATATTCAAGTCAGTGCTTGATTCTAGACGCCCCGTTAAGCCGGCAATAGCTTGTAGTTGGGCGCTAAAAACCTAAGGAAAATACAATGCTTCAACGTCTTTGTAGGGATGGTCAGATTCGACCGTCGAAGAGCCTAGCTCTAGCTTGCGCCATCGCTGCTGTGATAGTTGCAGTGCCGTCGCAGCGAGCGGAAGCTACGACGAACAACAGTGGCCGGTATGTTGTTGCGGGCGAAAATGGTGTGTGGCGCGCCGTTGATGACGATACGATTGATATCGCTGGCAGCGTCTTTTACCCCAGTTGGTATGTAGGCGTTGATCTCTCCCAGACAAAATGGGACGCCAAAGACTTTGAAAGCGAGTCTTCAGGCGCTGGCGTGGTGATAGGCAATCACTTTCACCCACACTTGCGCTGGGAGCTTCGCCATCGTTATCAAGAGCCGGAAGCAGAATATTCTGGTGTTGAGGCGCAAACGCATACGCTGAGCAGTTTGGTGCTTGACTACATAGTCGCAGAGCCTGCCGATGGTTTCAGTCCTGTTCTTCGTGGCGGGGTTGCTCAGGCGAACGGTGACGGTTTTGCCGATGATCAATCTGATGCAGCTGCCTTGCTTGGTCTGGGTATGCAATGGCGCGAAGACCGGTGGCTTGTGCGCATGATGCTCGAGCAAGCGGGAGAAGATCAGCAGTGGGGTGCGCTGACAGTGGCGGGTTATCTTGGTGGAGGGCAATCACCTAAAGTTGTTGAAGAGACTTTGCCAAGCCCAGCTAAAACCTATGTCGCACCTGCAGTGATCGATGATGTAGTGATTGAACAGCCTGTAACAACACTAGTTCCAGCCGAGCCGGTTATTGTTGTTGATGAGCCTATTGCCATCCTTGAGGTTCCAGATAACGTAGTTACTCCAGTTACTCCAGTTACTCCAGTTACTCCAGTTACTCCAGTTACTCCAGTTACTCCAGTTACTCCAGTTGCGCCGGCTACTCCGTCAGCTTTGTGTGGTGAGGTTTTTTCAACTCGTGTCATGAGCGACATAAGTTTCGTTGACAACAGCAGTGAGCAGTTGACTGCGCGCAGTGAAATGCAGCTTGCCCAGATTGGCAGCTCTTATGCGCGTCGCGATTACGTAGCCGTCGAGGTTGAGGTCAGCTCACCTAGTGCAACCTTAGCCGAGCGCAGAGCCGCTTCTGTGATTGAGGCCTTAAATATGAACGGAGAGCTCAGTGACCGCATTGTTAGTCGAGGCTATGAGGGCCCAGAAGGCTTGACGCTAGCGATGAAAGATATGCGTCGATGTAACTAACAGTCGTCGCAAGTAAACATAAAAACGGCCAACATTAGTTGGCCGTTTTTTTATGTTGCGTACTTTGATTTTTGTCAGGTAGTCGAGCGGGCGTGCTCGGCTAGTTGCTCAAAAATCTGCTAGGGACTAGGGAATACGCGCTATTCGTAGTAGGTTGGTTCGCCCTGGTTCACCAAATGGCATGCCTGCTGTGATCACGATAGCTTCTCCCGATTGGCAGAACTCTTCTTCAGCGGCGAGTTTGCAGGCTGTTTCTACCATGCTCTCTACACTGTTTATCGGTTCGCAAACGCGCGCGTGAATACCCCAAACTAAGCCCAGCATGCGCGCTGTGCGTTCATAGGCCGTAAAACACAATATACGTGCGTGCGGGCGCTCCATCGCGGCGCGCAAAGCAGTTGCCCCTGAGTCAGAGTAAGTTGCCACGGCGCCAACATCCATAATTGCTGCAACTTGACTTAAGGCAGCGGCAATGGCGTCTGCAGCGCGGGTTTGACGAATAGGTTCTGCTTTGTCCACCATTTCTTGGTAGTGCGGGTCTTGTTCGACTGTTTCGATGATGCGGTTCATCATAGAGACAGCTTCTTGTGGATATTTGCCTGCTGCTGTCTCGGCGGACAGCATCACAGCATCAGCACCGTCGTATATGGCCGTAGCGATATCCGTTGTTTCTGCACGCGTTGGAGTTGGTGCCTCAATCATGGATTCCAGCATTTGCGTTGCGATTACGACGGGCTTCCCGTACATGCGGCAATTGCGCACGATACGCTTTTGGATCATGGGGACTTGCTCTGGCGGCAACTCAACACCCAGATCGCCACGTGCAACCATGACCGCATCAGACAGTTCGACTATTTTGCTGAGATGGGTAATGGCAGCTGGTTTTTCAAGTTTTGAAAGAACTTTCGCGCGGCCTGCAACTAATTTCAGTGCTTCCTCAACGTCTTCGGGGGTTTGCACAAACGACAGCGCAACCCAATCGGCCCCGATTGAGAGACCAAAATCTAAATCGAGGCGATCTTTTTTTGTCAGAGGTGAGATTGGCAGCACGCAGTCAGGTACGTTGACGCCTTTTCGGTCGGAAAGTTTGCCGCCAACAATCACGCGTGTTGTGGCTTGCTGCTCATCACAGCTCTCCACTCGCAGTCTGATCTTGCCATCATCGAGCAGTAAATCTGCCCCTTCCCGCAAAACTTTGAATATTTCCGGATGCGGCAGATTGCAGCGTTTGTTGTCGCCCGGTGTCTTGTCCAGATCAAGAACAAACAGCTCGTCCTTTTCTAGCTGAACTGGGCCGTCAGCAAAGACACCTACACGAAGCTTGGGGCCTTGCAAGTCCATAAGAACTGTTATTGGGCGCTGGAATTCAGCTTCTATTTTGCGGATGGTGTTCATGCGTGCTTGGTGGTCGGCATGTTCTCCGTGGCTGAAGTTCAATCTGAACACATCAGCTCCAGCTTCAAATAACGCGCGGATACTTTCTTCAGACTCTGTAGCAGGGCCCAGAGTGGCTATGATTTTGGCGTTGCGATTACGTCGCACGAGGGTGGTTCTCCGTGGAAGCTGCATCAATGCCCAGCTGGGCTGATGGTGAAGTTTGTAGTGATGTCGTCATTATACTCTCTTTTTGTGTAGTAAAACTACATCGAAGTTGTTACCAGTATGTGACAGATGGACTTTCCGCATGCTTGCTTCATGCGGTGAGTCATTATGTTAGGGCGGTTAATAGATTTTAGTGCTTATCTATTGCAGCGTTTAAGCGCTTGGCAAAGCGCTTGGTGCGTCGCCTCTGGTGCCTCCGTCATCATCATGTGACCGCTTTCAATGTTCAGCGTTTGGCAGTCTGAAAACTGTGATGCGAGTTCACGAGCCGGTCTCACTGGCGTCATTTTATCAAATAGCCCCAAAACCAATGTGCTAGGAACAATTACCTGCTGTGCTCTATCAAAACCATCTTGCCAGTTATTACAGGCTGACAGGTCATTGTAAAGCACGTCATCTTTAATGCTTTGCATCAGGCGCACGCCTGTATTTAGCACGTTAACGCCACTCACCGGATTGCCTCCCAACTGTGCGGGGGTGTCGTGGCCAAAAAGACAGATCATGTCGATCGCTGATTGCTCGTTGTTTTCTGCGGCTTTGAGTAGTGGAGGTCCAACAGGCATCGGGAAGGCTGTGCCGAACATGCCTAGCCCAGAGCATTTATCGCCTAAGCGTGCTGCGCACTCAAGGGCTACCAGTGAGCCCATACTGTGCCCCATGAGGTAAGGGGAGAGTGCTTCTTCGCGTGCAAGTACGAGTTCGAGCCAGTCAGCCATTTCTGCGATGCTTTTGAGGCTTTCTCCGCCGCTGCGTCCGTGACCAGGTAAATCGGGCGCGATCACATTGTAGCCACGACGCGCGTGATATCGTGCCAGCATTGTCCACACCGTATGGTCCATACCTGCGCCATGTAACATCACTAGAGCAGGGGCTTGCGGTTGCGCTGGGCGTCCGCCACGGTAGATGTAATCAGTCATTGTACCAGCCCCGCTTTTTTGCATGCCCTAGCGGCACTCTTTAAAGCACCTGATAAATCATCGATAAGATCGCGCGTGTCTTCTAGGCCCACAGACAGTCTTATCAAGCCCGGCCCTATACCAACAGAACTCAGGTCACTATCGCTCATGCGACTGTGGGTGGTTGAAGCTGGGTGGATAACCAATGAGCGGGCGTCACCGACATTGGCCAAATGCGAAAATAGTTGTAAGGCATCGATAAAAGCCTCACCTGCTAAACGACCTCCTTTCAATTCAAAAGAGAACACCGCTCCGCAGCCCTGAGGCAGTAGCTTTTTAGCGAGTTCATGTTCGGGGTGGTTAGAAAGTGCAGGGTGGTTGACCGACTCGACAAAGTCTTGCTCCGCCAAAAACTCCACCAATGCAGCTGTATTGCTGACGTGTCGATCCATGCGCATCGATAAAGTCTCGACGCCTTGCAAAAGTTGAAAAGCCGATTGCGCAGGCAGGCAAGCGCCAAAATCGCGCAGACCTTCTTTACGCATGCGCACTGCCAGAGCGATTGGCCCAAACTCTTCGCAAAAATTCATGCCATGGAAACCTTCATAGGGTTCGCTTAGCTGGGGAAAGCGTCCGCTACTTTCCCAATCAAAGTGTCCGCCATCGACGACGACGCCACCTAAAGTCGTGCCGTGGCCACCTAGAAATTTGGTTAGCGAGTGCACCACTACGTGTGCGCCTTGCTCAATGGGTTTTTGTAAATGAGGCGTAGACAGAGTGGCGTCTAGAACTAGCGGGATACCGGCGGCTTCAGCAATTGAAGCCACAGTGGGGACATCAAGAATTTCCATGGCTGGGTTTGAAATCGTTTCTGCAAAAATCAGCTTGGTATTGTCTTGAATTGCATTCGCAAAGGCATCTGGGTCGCGCGGATCTACAAATGTGGTTTCCACACCAAACCGAGGCAGTGTGTAATTCAGCAAGTTGTGGGTGCCACCGTATAACGAGCGGGACGCAACCACATGGCTACCGCTGCCCGTGAGAGTCGACAGCACGAGGTGTATTGCCGCCATGCCACTAGCAGTGGCAACAGCTGCAACACCGCCTTCAAGCGCAGCGATTCTCTCTTCTAAAACCCCAACCGTGGGATTGGAGATGCGTGAGTACACGTGGCCAGCTCGAGCAGCATCAAAAAGTGACGAAGCTTGGTCGGCATCATCAAAGACAAATGAAGTGCTTTGATAGATGGGTGTGGCTCTGGCCCTTTGCTCTTTGTCCGGGCGTTGCCCAGCGTGTAGTTGTAGGGTGTTGAAACCGTGATAACGAGGTCCGGCCATATTCTCTCCTTTTTGACGCTGAAGCCAATGTGTCTCTATTAATTAGTAATTGCCGTTTTTAGCGTTCTAAATCTTGTCTTAATTGGGCAAAAGCATAGATTGTAAGCCTTTATGCCTACCCAGACGGTGCAAACACAACTAAAATATTGCTTTTAGACATCACGGAATGACTTCGCATGAAAATGTTTTACCAAATGGCCGCTGCTTTGTTTGTAACTATTGCTCTTAGTGCCTGTGGCGCAAACAGTATGTTTGAAGCAGAGCCAATGGATTCAGACGGTTCTGCAGCGATGGCGAAAACCGCTTCTGGCAACATTCCTGAAGGCTGCGTAAGTTGGTTCGACGGTTGTAACACTTGCACCGTAAAAGACGGCGAAGTTGGCGCATGTACCAAAATGTCCTGTAAGGCCACAACGGCTGACTCTAAGTGCCAAGCATTTGCTCCTGAATTCAAAGCGGGTGCCTCGGCAGCTACCGCTGTAGAAGACGATGCTTCCGCTCCAGACACCATGCCAGAGACTCAACGCGAAGCTACGGCTGATGTGCCTGCTAATTGTAAAATATGGTTTGACGGCTGCAATAGTTGTGTTGTGATGGGCGGCAAGCTTAGGGGTTGTACAAGTAAGGTCTGTACGGCGCCAACTGAAGCCAGCTGCACTAAGAGCAACTGATTGCGTCGATAATCTGACAGCTGCTTCGACTCTTGCAGATATCGCGCTATCGGGGCATGATGTCAGTACAAATGCAGGTGTCGAGGCACCTGCCATTTACCAACTCGCTGAGGCTAATTGCTTCGCTTGAGATTGCTCGCAAGCTAGAGGAAATAGTTCGTTGCAGCCCCTGACAGTATTAATTGTTGATGACGATGCAGATTTCGCGGAGAGCCTAGGCGATCTCGTGAGGTTTTACGGCCATGAAGTGGATCTGGTGCATAGCGGCGAGGGCGCACTCGGCGCTATCGGTGAAAAGCACTACGATATGGTGTTCCTCGATATACGTATGCCCGACCACAGCGGCCTAGATCTCTACCCCAGGCTGAAGGAGATGAGCCCTAATTCGTGCATTATCTTCGCGACTGCCTACATTGCTGACATGGATCGCAACGCCAGTCAGCAGGTACGGTGGGCTGAGCTGCTCGAAAAACCCCGTGGTATCAATAAAGTTGAAGAGCTGCTGTCTCGTGTTAACGGCGTGCGTGCAGTTTTGTTGGTCGGTCAGCATGACAACATGGAGCGCATTAAAATGGCGCTCAATTATCGTGGGCATCGAATTCTTGAAGCGGCCACCGTCGCTGATGCGGTCGAATTGCTTGTCAATGAAGATAAAGTCATCGTCTCAGCAGTCATCGGTGGTTATGGTCAAGGAGGTGAAAGCATGCTCTCTTTGGCCAAAGGGCTGAAAGAGCAAGATATCAGCTTCCCTTTGGTCTTGTTGGACAACGAGGGGTTTGACATTGCTGAACTCAAAGCGACCGGGCCGCATATATACACACCAATCAACTGCGGTGATGAGCAAGAAATCCTAGATTTGGTCGAGTTTTGTGAAGGCCTGTTTAGCGACTGATAGTCGATAGCCGGCCGATCGCGTATGGCGCTTGTGCCAATGGCGCACTTTTCTGGCAAACTTGGCCGATCATCACAAGGGTCTAGTCAATCGTGAGCCACCTTAAAACCACTGCTGCAATTCCGCGCGTTTATGCGCAAATGCTTGTAGATGCCAGTCTGCAGCATGGGCACAGTGTGGATGCGTTGCTTGAATACGCCGGCATTAGCCAAGAGCTTTGGCGTGGTGGTGGTGATATATCAGCGGTTCATTTTGGTCGTCTTTACCAGCGCATGTTGTGGCTCATGCGAGATGAAAGCTTCGGCATGTTGACAGGTGATCATGTACCTATTGGCAGCTTCCGAATGATGTGCCTAAGCGTTATTCACTGTCGAACACTTGCGGAAGTGACCTCTCGGATCGCCGAGTTTTGTGACGTGGCCATCGGCTACCAAACTAAGCCTGTACTGATAGAGCAAGGTGAAAATACCTTTATCCGCTTAGAGCCCACTTCCCATGCGAGTAATCGCGGCGTTCTTAATTCACGCGAACAGCTAGGTCGAACACGCACCTTGATTCTCATGTGGCACAACTTTTTGAGTTGGCTAGCTGGGCGCTCATTGCCGGTCGTCGCTGTGCACTTTTGTCATCCAGATGCCGCAGCGGATGAGTTGCTCAATTTTTCTGAAGAAGTAATCAAACGAGGCATGTCGGAAGACGGGTTAAAAGTGCCTGCCAAAGCACTGCGGTGGCCCGTTGTACAAACTGAGGCAAGTCTTGAAGAATTCTTAGCTAATGCGCTTTACCACTTAATTTGCGCACAACCCAATATGGGTACTTACTCGGCGCGTGTTTCCGATCTCATCGCTCAAGCACCTTCACTCAATCGTCTGCGTGCTGCCGATGTGGCCAGTGCTTTGGCCTGTTCAGAAGCTACCTTGAGACGGCGTTTGTCAGCAGAAGAAACAAGCTTTCAAACGCTCAAAGACCAATACCGTCAGAGTGCTGCATTGCGAAATCTGAGCACTTCGCGTATGCCGCTGAAAGAGGTGGCTAGTTTGTGTGGTTTTGATAACACCGCGGAATTCAATCGCGCATTCCGACGTTGGACGGGGGATACGCCAGGAAACTATCGGAAAAAGCTCCAGCCGCCGCTATAAGCTGAGCGTACGGTCTTCGCTGTGATCACATTTTGAGGCTATTTGTCTCCGTACAATGCTACCTCAGTGCTATTTGAGCGGATATGCCAATAAGCAGTGCTCAGATGCCATTGAGTGATAAGCACCGTTGACCGACTCTATACATGATTATTATCAATTGCTTGGCGAGAGGCTTTAACGATGGGCGAATACAAGGCACCCCTGACAGATATCAAATTTGCATTTAATGACGTGCTGAAAATGCCGGCGCATTATGCTGCTCTAGGCAACGAAGAAGCTACTCAAGATTTAACAGATGCAGTGATCGAAGAGGGTGCCAAATTTGCAGAGCGAGAGCTCTCTCCGCTTAATCAGGTAGGAGACACTGAAGGTTGTCGCTTAGTCGATGGCAAAGTGATCACGCCAAAAGGCTTCAAAGCCGCTTATGCCACCTATGTCGAGAATGGCTGGCCGTCGATGACCCATGACCCCAAATACGGCGGTCAGGGCTTGCCAGAGTCGCTCGGTGTGGTTGTCAGTGAATTGTCGGGCTCTGCCAACTGGTCTTGGGCTATGTATCCGGGTCTGAGTCACGGTGCGATGCGTACTTTGATGGCGCACGGTACTGAAGAACAGCGAGAGCTCTTTCTCACACGATTGATCAGTGGTGAGTGGACCGGCACGATGTGTTTGACAGAGCCGCATTGTGGTACTGACTTGGGGTTGCTGCGGACTCGGGCCGAGCCACAGGAAGATGGCAGTTACAAAATCACCGGTAATAAAATATTTATCTCAGCTGGTGACCACGATTTTGTTGATAACATCATCCACATCGTGTTGGCGCGCCTTCCCGATGCACCCGAAGGTGTCAAAGGTATCTCCCTGTTTATCGTGCCAAAAGTAAGCGTCGCTGTGGACGGCTCGTTGGGCGAGAGCAATGGTGTCAGTTGTGGTTCCTTAGAGCACAAGATGGGTATTCACGGGAATGCGACAGCAGCCATCAATTTTGACGATGCAACAGGGTATTTAATCGGGCCTGCCAACGAAGGTCTGAAATGTATGTTTACCTTCATGAATACCGCGCGAATTGGCACAGCTATACAGGGTCTCGCGCATTCTGAGTGGGGCTTTCAAAATTCATTGGCCTACGCCAAAGACCGCTTGCAGATGCGTTCACTTACGGGTGTAAAAGCACCAGACAAATCTGCTGATCCGATTATTGTGCACCCAGATGTGCGACGCATGTTGCTGACGCAAAAGGCTTTCGCTGAAGGTGGGCGCACACTGATCTACTTCCTTACCCAGCAAAACGATTTGGCGCACGAAGGTAAAGACGAGGCGACGCGAGAGCACGCTGATCATTTACTGCAGTTGCTCACACCTGTTGCCAAAGCATTTTTGACTGAAGTTGGCTATGAGTCTGCCAACCTTGGTATGCAGTGTTTTGGTGGCCATGGGTACATACATGAATGGGGTATGGAGCAAAATGTCCGTGATGCACGGATTTCGATGCTCTACGAAGGAACAACGGGAATTCAGGCACTAGATTTGGTGGGTCGCAAAGTGCTTCTGAACAAGGGCAAGAGTCTGAAAATTTTCTGTAAAGTCATCAACGACTTTTTGAAAGAGTCCAGTGGTACGGCCGCGGCAGAGTTTCGTTGGCCGCTACGCAAGATGCTTTGGGAATGGCAATACCTGACTTTCCGCATGATGGCTGCGTCTGCAAAGGATCGCGATATGGTCGGTTCAGCCTCGGTGGATTATTGCATGTACTCTGGCTACGTGACGTTGGCATATTTGTGGGCGCGTTCTGCCATGGTCGCCGGTCAAAAGCTTGAAGCGGGCGAAGGTGATGCTGAGTTTTATAAGGCGAAGCTCGACACTGCTCGATTTTATTATGCCAAGTTACTTCCACGCACTCGTTCATTGAAAGCAACCATTCTTACTGGCCCAAATACATTGATGGCGATGGAAGAAAAGAACTTTCAATTCTAAGCCTGTTCTACCCGATCAGGGCGGTGATCATTTTATTTGATCACTGCCTTGCTTGCGCAAAAGACTGTTCCGTCATGTACTCAAAAATCGTTTTGAGTTTTATTTGACAATGATTGCATAAAAATTACCGCAACCGGAGAAGCCCTCTATGGTGTTTCAAGGATCATCAGTTAGCGTCGGTGTTATCGCCGATGGTCTGTATAAACTTCGCTTTGACTTGCAGGGTGAAAGCGTCAATAAATTTAACCGGCATACATTGGCGGAACTCGCACAAGCGTTGGATGCGCTACAGCAGCAAGACGGTGTACGTGGTCTGTTGCTTGATAGCGCGAAGTCTGTATTTATTGTGGGTGCAGACATCACTGAGTTTTTGAGTGCGTTCGAGAGCGAGGCTGAAAAAATCACTGCTGATGCCACTGAAGTTAATCAGCTTTTCAGTCGTATCCAAGACCTGCCATACCCTACTGTTGTCGCTATTAACGGCGAAGCCTTAGGCGGAGGGTTTGAGCTGTGCCTGAGCTGTGATTTTCGTGTCGCCAGTAGCAAAGCAAAAATTGGACTGCCTGAAACCAAGCTAGGCATCATGCCTGGTTGGGGTGGCACAGTGCGTTTGCCACGCTTAATTGGTGTGGATAACGCTATAGAATGGATTGCGGGTGGTACGCAAAACAAAGCTGCAGGGGCTTTAAAAGTAGGCGCTATCGACGCAGTGGTAACACCTGAAAAACTAGAAGAAGCATCTCTAGACCTGCTGCGACAAGCGGCCGACGGCCGTATCGATTACCTTGTCAAGCGCGAGCGTGTTAAAGGCCCGCTTATGCTGAGCAAGCTCGAAAGCATGATGGCTTTTGAGTCTGCGCGTGGAGTCGTTGGGCCGAAGGCTGGCAAAAACTATCCAGCGCCCATGACGGCTATTGCCACAATCGAAGCCGGCGCGCGGCTATCGCGTGATGAGGCATTGGCAATCGAATCACAAAATTTTGCCGGATTGGCTAAATCACCAACAGCAAAGTCCTTGGTTGGAATATTTCTTAAGGACCAGCTGCTCAAGCGAAGTGCAAAAAAGGTCAGCAAAGGGGCGCAGCCTATTAAACGAGCAGCCGTTTTGGGGGCTGGCATCATGGGTGGCGGTATCGCCTATCAAAGTGCCTCAACAGGCACAGCCATATTAATGAAAGACATCACAGAAGATGCGATTCAATTAGGGCTGAATGAAGCGGGTAAATTGTTGGCCGGGCAGCTTAAGCGCGGCAAGATTGATCAAAAAACGGCAATGCAGGTAAGCAACGCGATTGTGCCAACGACCAGTTATGGCGACTTTGCTACTGTTAATATTGTTGTTGAGGCTGTCACTGAAAACCCGAAGGTCAAAGCTGCAGTATTGGCTGAAACTGAAGACAATGTCAGTGAAGACACGATCATTGCTTCAAATACTTCAACGATTGCCATCACACGATTGGCTGAAGCATTGAAACGCCCAGAGAACTTCTGCGGTATGCACTTTTTCAATCCAGTACACCGTATGCCACTGGTTGAAGTTATACGTGGTGAAAAAACATCGGATACAGCCGTGGCACGTACGGTTGCCTATGCACAAGCTATGCGCAAAACACCGATCGTGGTTAACGACTGCCCTGGTTTTCTAGTTAATCGCATCTTATTTCCTTATTTCGCGGGTTTCGAATCACTCTTGGCGGATGGTGTGGATTTTGTTCGCATCGATAAAGTAATGGAAAAATTTGGCTGGCCTATGGGGCCGGCGTATCTGCTGGATGTGGTGGGCATGGACACAGCGCTTCACGCGGGTGCGGTAATGGCCGAGGGGTTCCCTGATCGTATGGCGCAGGCTGAGGTGTCGGCTGTTGGCAATATGGTGGCAGCAGGCCGGCTCGGGCAAAAATCTGGCAGTGGCTTTTACAGCTACAGCTTGGACAAGCGCGGCAAACCAAAAAAATCACTTGATGCAAGCTCCGTTGACGTATTGGCTTCGGTTATCAAGGCGAAGGTTGAAGTGAGTGATGACGAAATTATCGCTCGAATGATGGTGCCGTTGTGCACAGAATCATCACGTTGCTTGGAAGACAATATCGTAGCCAGCGCTGCAGAAGTGGATATGGGCTTGGTTTATGGCATAGGTTTTCCACCATTCCGAGGCGGTGCGTTGCAGTATATGGATGATATGGGTCTGGCCAACTTTGTGAGGTTGGCCGACAAACTCAGCACCTACGGGGCTTTGTTTGCTGCCACCGATAAGCAGCGCGAAATGGCCTCGGCCAACGCTTGCTACTACAGCCGCACGGTTTAAGGAGAGCGATATGAGTTTTAATGATAACGATGTAGTGATCGTCGATGCAGTGCGCTCTGCCATGGGCCGAGCAAAAAACGGTGCATTTGTGAATGTTCGTGCAGAAAACCTATCTGCCGAGCTTGTAAAAGCATTGTTTGAGCGCAATCCCAATGCGAACCCTGAGGAAGTAGAAGATCTTATTTGGGGTTGTGTAAATCAAACCTTGGAGCAGGGTTTTAATGTTGCCAAAGCGGTAGCTATTTTGGCTGAGATGCCGAAAAACGTTGCGGCGCAAACCGTGTCTCGCTTATGTGGTTCTAGTATGGCGGCGCTACATACTGCGGCACAGGGCATCATGACCGGTAACGGCGATGTGTTTGTGGTGGGTGGTGTGGAGCACATGCAACACATTCCTATGTTGCACGGCATCGACATTAACCCCGCCGCCAGCCTGCATATGGCCAAAGCCTCTATGATGATGGGTTTAACGGCTGAGATGTTAGGCAAAATGCATGGCGTCAACCGAGAGCAGCAAGACGCCTTTGGCGCTCGATCGCATAATCGAGCGTTTGACGCCGCAGCGTCTGGTCGCTTTGACCGGGAAATCGTACCGATCATGGGCCACAACGCTGATGGTTTTGTTCAGTTAGTTGATCGTGACGAAGTGATTCGCGACGGTGTCACGGCCGAGGGCCTGAGTGAACTGCCTCCAGCATTTATTCCCAAGATGGGTACTGTAACAGCCGGTACATCGTCTGCGATCTCAGATGGGGCATCTGCCATGCTACTGATGAGTGGCGCTCGCGCTAAAGCATTGGGCATCACGCCACGGGCTAAGATACGCAGCATGGCTGTCTCAGGCTGTGATCCTGCCATCATGGGTTATGGACCGGTCCCTGCGACCCAAAAAGCGCTTGCTCGGGCAGGCTTGACGATCGGCGACATAGACACCGTCGAGCTGAATGAAGCTTTTGCAGCCCAAGCAATACCTGTGCTTAAAGATCTAGAGTTACTGGATAAAATGGACGAGAAGGTCAACCTCAATGGCGGCGCTATTGCTCTAGGCCACCCCTTTGGTTGTTCTGGTACGCGCATCACCACGACGTTGCTCAACGTCATGGAGCAGCGCGATACATCAGTGGGCCTGGCGACTATGTGTATAGGCATGGGGCAGGGTATCAGTACAATTATCGAGCGCGTCTAGTAAGCATAAATTCGCGCGACCGCACTGGTCGCGCTTTTTCTCCGTTATTTCCGCATTGCCCCTTGCCAAAAACGGTTGACTGCCTCGCTACTCCCTAAAACGAAGCGTGCAGTTTTCGCTGTGGCACAACAACAGTGCGTTGCACTTATTTGGCGCTCGTTTGTAGCTGAAGTAAAGCCAATATTCCTGCATCCGTTTTTGCTACACTTGAGTGACAATCAAGGAATCAGAGCAGGGTATCGAGAATGCAAAGCGCCGCCGTCATCGAACATATCGTCAAATGGCTCAAAGAATACTGCGATAACGCAGGCATGGCTGGTTTTGTTGTGGGCGTATCAGGAGGGATTGATTCAGCTGTCACCTCAACGCTGTGTGCGATGACCGGAAAAAAGGTCATTGCGGTCAGTATGCCGATCTACCAGAAACCTGGGCAGGTTTCACTGGCAGATGAACACTTGCAGTGGTTGAATGAGCGCTTCGACAATGTCAGCACCCACAACACAGAACTCACTCCTGTGTTTGCTTCGATGGAAGAACATTTCCCCCAAGACATTCAAGACCCTTTGAGCATGGCTAACACGCGCTCGCGTTTGCGTATGGTGCTGTTGTATACCTACGCCGGCCACCACAAAATGTTGGTGGGAGGAACAGGCAACAAGGTAGAAGATTTTGGCGTTGGTTTTTACACTAAATACGGTGATGGCGGCGTGGATGTCTCGCCAATCGCCGATCTGATGAAAACTGAGGTCTATGCTTTGGCGGCGGAGATGGGCGTGGCTGCTGGGATTCAAGCAGCGGCTCCCACTGACGGTTTGTGGGAAGATGATCGCAACGACGAAAGCCAGCTGGGCGCGAGTTACGCGGAATTGGAGTGGGCGATGTTGCACGAAGAATCTGAAGTGAATGACGATACCCTGGATGCGCGCCAGCTAGAAGTTCTGGCCACCTATCGCAAATTTCATCGAGCAAATTTGCACAAAATGGTCGAGATACCTGTTTGTAAAATTCCGGCAGCTCTGAAGTAGATATCCAGTAGCCCTGCGTTCACTGCGTGTCCGGATTTAAGCTAGCGATACGTGTTTAGAGTAGCTTGCGCGCAGTCGGGGATCGTGACAGAAGTGCGCTATGAAAAAAATACCTGCGCGACGTATTGTCGCGAGGTTTCGCGCCTCTCTGCTAGAAAAAACTTCGTACTGCGAAATATCGCGAGTGCCACTTCCCAAGCTATTTGTCACTGGCCGCAAGGTTTTCACGGCACAGGTCGTTGCGAGCAATGCCCGTTCACAGGTAGAGTGAGTGGTTTGATGCAATCTCAGCGAGCAGTGTAGCGATGAAGTCCAAGGTGGCCAGCCCCGAAATGCCCGATACTCAGGTTTCTGTGCGGGAAGTTTTTGGTATTGATACTGATTTGCAGGTACCTGCTTACAGTTACAGTACCGAGCATGTGCCTGAGCGCGATGATCAGTATTTGTTTGATCCAGCGACAACGCTGGCTATTTTGGCCGGCTTTAGTCACAACCGCCGTGTGATGGTCAGTGGTCTGCATGGTACGGGTAAGTCGACGCATATCGAGCAAGTGGCTTCACGCCTCAACTGGCCTTGTCTACGTATTAACCTCGACAGCCATGTCAGTCGAATTGACCTGATTGGCAAAGACGCAATTACACTGCGTGATGGCCAGCAAGTCACAGAGTTTCTGGATGGTATTCTACCGTGGGCGTTTCAGCGCAACGTGGCCTTGGTTTTTGACGAATACGATGCCGGTCGCCCTGATGTGATGTTTGTTATTCAGCGGGTACTTGAAAGCGGTGGGCGTCTGACCCTGCTCGATCAGAGTCGTGTGCTTGAGCCGCACCCTGCATTTCGTCTTTTTGCAACGGCTAATACGGTCGGTATGGGCGACAGCACAGGCATGTACCACGGCACACAGTCTATAAATCAAGCGCAGCTCGACCGCTGGTCTATTGCGACAACCTTAAACTACCTGCCGGCCGATAAAGAGTCCGACATCGTGCTGGCAAAAGCGCCAGCGCTGCAAAGTGACGAAGGGCGCAAAACTGTCGAGAGCATGGTGCGCCTTGCAGGTCTCACTCGAGTGGCTTTTCAACAAGGCGACCTCTCTACTCTCATGAGTCCACGTACGGTGATCACATGGGCCGAAAATCACGCAATATTTGGTGATCTACACGTGGCCTTCGCGTACACCTTCTACAACAAATGCGATCCACTCGAGCGCGAGACGATGGCTGAATTGTATCAGCGTGTTTTTAATGTAGACCTGCCCAAGACATGAGGTGCCAGTGAGCAGTAAAGAGGGCAAAAAGCCGGAGTACAGTGCAGTGCGCCGTATTGGTGGCGAGCTTGCAGAGCAAAAAGACCCAGCACAAGAGCGGGTCGAAATTGCGACGCAAGGTTGTTTGCGTACGCTGGCTGCAGATAGCAAGCTGGCGGTTCACTTTGCTCAGGGCGAAGAAGGTCTCGAGGGGGAAGTGGCGCAGTTGCTATTACCCGAGCCTTTGCCACCAGGTGAGGCTTTGGCAGCACAGCGTGGTCGTGCTGACGCACTAGCTTGCCGCAAGTTGGCGCACGACGAGGCGCTCCATCAACGGCTGGCGCCGAGCAGCGAAGCGGGCCGTGAGCTGTACAATGCTCTTGAGCAAATTCGCGTTGAAATTGTTGGCAGCCAGGGCTTTGAGGGGATTGCAGGAAACCTTGACAGCGCCCTGAACGAGCGATTGGCTGATACTGAAATGCAAGTCAGCGCGGTTGAGGGCATGGCATTACTTGCACGGCAAGCTCTGACGGGTCGAGAATTACCTGAGAATGCCTTATTCCGCGCCAAGGCTTGGCAAAAAGAGATGCAGCCACACGCTGCAACCTTGGAAAATCTCTCACAATCGCTACAAGACCAAGATCACTTTGCGCGTTTTAGTCGTAAATTTATCAGTGCACTAAAGCTGGGTGAAGCGGGTGAAGACGACGCTGATCTTGAAATGTCTCTTGACCCCACAGAAGACGATCAAAGTGAAGCTGAAGACTCAGATCAGAGTGACGGTGAGGGGAGCCAGCAGGAAGGAGCGGAAGACGAAGCGAGTGAGCAGTCTGAGTTAGGCTCTATGGGCGATGACGAAGAGCCCGAAGACGGGGACGTGGAAGCGGGTGCCAGTGAGCGCTCTTACGAGGGCACCTTGGCCCAAGATGAGCGTTACGTTTATAAGGTTTATAGTCGGCGCGATGATGAGGTCATTCGAGCTGACAAATTAGCTAAGCCACGCGAGTTGACAGATTTGCGTGAGCAGCTGGACAATCAACTCGGCGATATGCAGGCGCTGATATCGCGAGTGGCAGCCCGCCTGCAGCACAAACTCATGGCACAGCAACAACATGCCTGGCACTACCAGATGGATGAAGGCTTTCTCGACACTAACGCGTTGCCCACCATTATCAGTTCTCCAGCCAATCCTCTGGCTTTTAAGCAGCAACACAGTATAAAAAATCGCGACACTGTGGTGACCTTGCTGTTGGACAATTCAGGCTCCATGCGTGGGCGCCCAATTTCAATCGCTGCTGCCTGTGCAGATGTACTTGCACGTACGCTTGAACGCTGCGGTGTCAAAGTTGAAATATTGGGCTTCACCACTGTTGCGTGGAAAGGCGGGCAGTCACGCAAATCGTGGTTAGATGCCGGTTCGCCTGAAAACCCTGGTCGTTTAAATGATACTCGCCATATCATTTACAAAGCCGCTAATGATCCGCTGCGGCGGACCACGAAAAACCTTGGCTTGATGTTGCAAGGCGGGCTGCTAAAAGAAAATATCGATGGTGAGGCATTGCAGTGGGCCTACCGTCGTTTGTTGGCGCGAAACGAGCGGCGAAAAATCTTGATGATGATTTCAGATGGCGCGCCGATAGATGACTCTACACTTTCGAGTAACCCTGCGGGTTTCTTAGAGCGTCATCTGCGCCAAGTGATTGATGAAATCGAAAACCGTTCCAGTGTTGAGCTGTTAGCTGTTGGTATTGGCCACGATGTAACTCAGTACTATGATCACGCAGTGACTATCATCAGCGCTGACCAGTTGGCGCAAGCGATGACAGAAGAGCTGGTGAAGCTGTTTGACAACCCTGCAGCCTAGTGTTGCAAGGCTGGCACATGCTGGTTGTTAAGTAAGAGCCAGTATGTGTACTGAAAACTCTCTGTGGTGATAAAGCAGTATTTAAGGGTTTTAAAGAACACTATTCAGAAGCGTCGCATGCTCTTTTTGATGCCGTTCCTTCCAGCGGAAGCTGAATTCTAAATGATGTGCCTGCGTTATCTGAGTTAAAGTCGATAGTTGCGTTGATGGCGTGCAGGTGTTTATAAACGATAGCCAAACCTAGCCCTGAGCCATACGCCATATGTGGGTGGAATCGCTTAAAGAGTTTGCCCACGTTTTAATGCTCTTCCTGTGGGATCCCCACGCCGTTGTCGCTGATCTCAAGTAGCACACCTGACTCGT
>ENA-ORXM01000557-ORXM01000557.1-marine-metagenome-genome-assembly--contig:-NODE-557-length-63656-cov-6.110162_pt1 | contig 63656 bp, 56 predicted proteins | sample MGYA00237867_ERZ511480 | MGnify/ENA primary metagenome ERZ511480 (study PRJEB26309, sample SAMN06266103) | marine metagenome | isolation source: Algal blade | place: United Kingdom:Sidmouth, United...
AACGAAAACATTTACAACTATAAGGAGATAGACGAATTTCATAGGTTTGGATTGCTCCATTTTTCTAAGCTTTGCGCTAAAAACGGGGTAATTCTTGTTGGCAATTCGTCATGATTTTTTCTTAAAAATCACGCCAAATTAGATCCAACCTCCAATCTTACACAGGGTTGAAACCCTGTGCTATAATATTAAACCCTTCCAGGGTTAGTTTCGCTTACTTCTGAATATGCCTATACTACTTGGCTAAAGCAGGGATATCCACAAGTAGAGTAACCTGCAAAACCATAAGGAGATAATCGAAAATTAAAGGTTTGGACTACTCCATTTTTCTAAGCTTTGCGCTGAAAACGGGGTAATTCCTGTTGGCAATTTGTCATGATTTTTCTTAAAAATTACGCCAAATTGGATCCAACCTCCACTTTTACACAGGGTTGAAACCCTGTGCTATAATATTAAACCCTTCCAGGGTTAGTTTCGCTTACTTCTGAATATGCCTATACTACTTGGCTAAAGCAGAGACTAATGGCTAATCGTATACAGCTACTTATATATCAAAGTTAATTTCTACCTGTGCCGTGGTTGGGTGCGCTTGACAAGTAAGGATATAACCATCCTTGACCTCATCGTCGTCTAAGGCATAGCAAACTTCCATTTCTACATCTCCACTAATTTTCTTAGCCATACAAGTAGAACAAGCCCCACTGGTACAAGAATAAGGCGGCTCCATTCTTAGATCTATCATAGTATCAAGGATTGTTTTTCCTTTTGGGACCTGTATAGTGTGCTCTTCTCCACTAAGCGTAACCTTCACTGTGGCACCTTCTGCATTGATGGGGACAGCAATATTAGTTTCATGCGCGCTTACAAATCGCTCTGTGTGGATAAGTGATTTCTCTACCCCTGCACCAAGTAGAGATTGCTCTACTGTATCTATCATTTGCCCAGGACCACAGATGAAATATTCAGATCTCTTAGTATAAATACTCTCGCATTCTTCGAGAAATTTTTTCACTGCAGCGCGATCTATACGGCCTTTCTTTCCCGTCCAACTGATAGTTGCTTTCTTAAACATACCCGCGAGTCCGCCTTTTTTTTGCTGATGTGGTTGACTCAATAAAGGAGAATAAGTGAATTGCCCCGCATACTTCTTAGCTAAATGAGCCAAATCCTCTTTGAATATAACACTATCTTCATTCCGATTTCCATAGAGTAGCGCTACGCTACTTTGTGGCTCTTCCTCTAAGGTAGTTTTGAGAATAGACATAATTGGCGTGATGCCGCTACCCGCGGCAAACAAATAATAAGTCTTGCGCTGTGTAGGATCCAACGGTGTATAAAATCTTCCTTCTGGCGGCATCACTTCTATCTGATCTCCTACTTTTACTTTGGAGTTAATGTGTGTAGATATCAGCCCGCCGTCTATTTTTTTTACCGTCACGGTAATGGCTTCCTCTAGTGGACTACTAGACATGGAGTAAGCTCTTCGCTCTTCTTTTCCATTAATATCAAACTTTAGCGTGAGATACTGACCCTGTTTATATTTGAATTTACTTTTTAAATCCTGTGGTATATTAAAACTTACAGATACCGTATTCTCCGTTTCCTGCTTTACATTACTGACGGTAAGTGTATGAAAGTTATTGCTCATAAAATTTAAATATTATTTCAAAGTTAAGCTTATTCAAAAAGTAAATATAGGTTAAGTATTACATACTCGACGTCATATATCGGAACATTGAACTTAGCTATTAGTTCTTTTTTTTCTCCATTTTCTTACTCTGATCGGACCGTACCAAAGCCATAGTCCAGATATGATCATTACTACTAAACCCCACCCTAATACATTCATAGAGATGACACTAAAAAGATTGCTAATAATAGTTCCATCATGTATCGACTCTATCCAATCCGAATATCTGGGCGCTACAGAAAGAATCTCTCCAGTAGTTCCATCCAATTGAATCTCTAAATTCCCATCCTCAAATAAAACTTTTGCAATACCTTTATCTGGTCTTACATCTATTCTCTCTACAGCGTTAGGCGTATCATTATCATTAAGCGCGGCAGTTGATGCAATAGATTTAATTTCATCTAAGGTCATCCAATCTGCCAGATCATTGCTATCCCCAACTTGAGTTGGAGGTTGCAATACATCGAACTCTTTTTTGAGAGAAAGTAATATTCCTGTGAGTGCACTTATAAGTAAGAAGAAAGCTATTCCAATCCCTATCCATTTATGAACGATTCTAAACTTACGTAGTGCTCTTACAAGATTTTTTCTAATCACAATTTTATGCGATGTCTTTTGCTGGTAATACTTGACTAATACACTCCCCAAACCCAACGCGTACCCCGTCCTTTGCACTATGTGCTCTCATGATCACCGTGTCATAGTCCTGGATAAATTTACGTTCTTCTCCATTGTCTAGTGCAACTGGTTTTGTGCCCTTCCAGCTTAGTTCTAGCATGGATCCATACATGCTTTTTTCTGGACCGCTGATCGTACCAGACCCATACATATCTCCTATTCTAACATTGCAGCCATTGACAGTATGATGTGCTAACTGCTGCGACATCGTCCAATACATATACTTAAAGTTAGAGTTACAAACGGTAGTTGGTGCCGCGCCCTTTGGCTGTATAGCAACTTCTAAATTTATATCGTAGTTCTTAATTAATTTTTGTCTAAGGTAAGGCAGTACTTCTGGAGTTTGTTTATATCCATCTACTTTGAAAGGCTGAAGTGCATCCAAAGTAACTACCCAAGGGGATATAGTGCTCTGGAAATTTTTAGCTAAAAATGGTCCTAATGGTATATACTCCCATTTTTGAATATCTCTAGCTGACCAATCATTGAGAATAACCATCCCGAAAATAAATTCTTCTGCTTGATCAACGGGTACAGAATCACCTAGCTGCGTTTCTCTTCCAACTACAAAACCCATTTCTAATTCGAAATCTAATAATTTACTGGGCCCAAAAACTGGTGGTTTGTCATCTGGCTTTTGTTGCCCCTTTGGCCGTATAGTCGGTGTACCCGAAACCATAATAGAAGATGATCTGCCGTGGTATCCTACGGGCAAATGTTTCCAGTTTGGAAGCAAGGCATTGTCGGGGTCTCTAAACATAGTGCCTACGTTAGTAGCGTGATCGATACTACTATAAAAGTCAGTATAATCACCGATATGCATTGGCATCAGCATCTCTACCTTATCCTTATGAATAAGGAAATAATCCTTGAGTTCGCTAGCATCCCAATCATCTAGGTCCGTATCCAATATCAGCGATAAACGATCTCTTACTTTTGATGTTTTATCTTTTCCAATCGCAATAAAATCATTCAAAGTATTTCGCTCAAACACGCGCACATCGAATCCTATATCTTCAAAAAAACCATGCTCGCCCAATACGGAAAGGTCCATAATATAATCTCCTATTATAGATACTACAGTTGTCTTACCATTTTCTAATTTAGCAATACCAAATGGTAAATTTTGAATTGGAAAATCACTATCTGGAGCTACCTCCACCCATGAGCTAAGACTTGGATCATTTGCGCGTATCATCATATTAGTATGTTTAGGGTAAAAATAAGGTTTCTTATTCCATTTGTATTAAAAACTGAGCAAAATATTAGGATAGAAATGGTTAAGATCAAGGCAGAAGCTATCTTGATAACCATAGCCATCATGTCCAACTAATTAAGAAAGTAAAACACGTAATATTTAATTAAGAATTATTGAACAACAATTCTGCTGTTTTGAGCCTTGTGCGATGTGCGGATGCTTACTGTATAAACTCCGCTAGGCCAATCTCCGATATCTATGGATAGAAGTGAGCCAACTAATGAATTATTGTAGCGATATACTTGATGACCACAAATGCTATATATAGTGACATCTAAAACTGTATTTGCAGAAACTGCATCTCTAGAAATATTTATTAGTTGATCTGCAGGATTAGGATATAATCTTACCAAATTATTTTGTTGAACATAAACATTGCTTGATTTTTCTGTTTTGAAGTTGCCTATCTCGCTATTTAACTTACCACATCTATTCTCTGCTGTGACACGCCAATAATAAATCTGATTAGCCACTAATTCATTCATCAGTTGATGACTGTTTTCTACAATTGTATCTCTTATTACGATTTCGGAAAAATCTATTTTTGTTGAGATTTCTAAAATATACCTCATCGCAAAATTACTCCGTGTCCAAGAAAATGTGGATAGTAAATCAATTCCGCTATCATCAAGGGCTGGATTCACTAAATTAAAAATCTCCGGGCGCGCTATTATCTTTACGTATACGACACATTTTGCGTTATTTCCATTGTTATCATAAAGTGTAATCTCAACTGGATAATCGCCAGGGGTAGCCATACTGGACGGGTTAATCTTCAAAGTATATTGCTCATCTTTTTTTTGTATATGTGCAAATTCCGGAAGGTTGCTCTCAAAAGTTAGCTTGTCCTGAGTGGAGTATCCAATCCCGATATTAAGCGGAATATTGAATGATTCATTGGTACAAATTGAAAGAGAATCAAAACTGGTGCTAAGACTAAAATCAGTTGCAGGATCCACACAAACCTGTAATGTCCATCCTCGAAACACACCACCATCAAACTTATTCGTATCTTCTATCTTTAGTACCCAATCCCCTAATCCAGGTTCTCCTATTATACTAGAAAGACTTTCCGCTGGCTTATATTTTAGTTTTTTCGTTAATGGACAAGATATTTCGGAAAGACCATTATCAGAAAAACCTATAGCAAAATCTTCGAAGGATGAACATTTTTTATCTAATAGTAACACCTCAGTACCTGCTGGACTTATCAATGACATTTTAAGATCACTCACAAAAGTATGATCACCTTGTATATTATCGAGTTCTATAGATATTACTTCTCCAGCAATATCATTTCTAATAGTTGATAAGACAATATTAGTCTGATCATCTAGTATTGGCAATTTTTCTAAGGAGTTCACTTCATTGCAAGTCTTCTCTATAATCCTAAATTGACGGCTCGGTGTCCATCCTGACTCTCCACAAGGATTGATCGACTTTATTCTCCAATAATACGTTTTATTTGGAAGCAGATCAAAGTTGGGAGTAAGGTTACTGATATTTACTACTTTTTGAATAAGGTCAGTTGAGTTAAATGCAGCACTTTCTGCTATTTGAAATAAATAATATTCGGCTTGATTAGCATCATCCCAATCAAAAATAAACTGCTCTAAATCAACTGCGCTGGCATGAACAGGTAGTAATAAATCTGGCTGCGTAGTCTGTTGGTTATATATATTAAATTTTAATCGAATCTTTCTTTTATGTAGCCCATCATCAGCTACTATATTAAAGCCGTACTCTCCGTAGGCTAAATTTTGTAAGTTTGCAATTGTTAAGATTGCACTTTCACCTGGAGCTATCTTGTCTTGATTATAGAATGCAGATACCCCAGATGGGAGAGCTTCGAAGGTAAGTTGCACTTGATTTACAAATGAAATGTCAGTTACTATCTCAACCGTAAAAAAACCAGTTGATGCGCACTTAGAGATATTATTATCAGAAAGAGAGAGTTCAAAAACACAATTTTTGCCTGCTAGTTGTAGCTGACCAGTATTGTCAGGATCTAGCCAGTCTTTCAAGCGATTACTAGGCATACCATCACCCGTCCAAGATGAAAACATCCTACCAAATGAATCATATCCTGGTGTTTCACAATCGGCAAGCCCTCCATGCAGTTGCCCTACCACTAAACCTTGCCTATTTAGTAATGGTGCTCCAGAAGATCCATCCTCAGTAGTTCCTAAGTCCCATTGATCAACCACAAAATGGTTACCGTTCACTACAGCTGTACTTTCTGATCCCCAAGCTCCTGTATAGAGTGGAGATTGCTTAAAACTAATTCTTTTCTCTTCTAAATTTGGATGATGTATAATAACTCCTCTATCGGGAAGATTACTTGTGACATCCCAGCCGCAAAAATAGGCATTCGCAGCTTCAGGTATTGGATCATCGAATTCTACAAGCGTAAAGTCACTATCTTCCCAAGCAGATATTAGTGTAGCTCCACTGTTAAAAACATCATAAGTACCATCTCCAGAATTACCGCTTTCTATAGAACCTGATTCGCGACAAAAGCTATTTTCAAAATTCCAATAAGTCACCATTGTAGCTGCATTAGCAGCTGTAAGATTACAATGATGTGCTGTCATAAAATATGGAGTGCAATCTCTACGCGTATTGTTAATTAAAAATCCTGTACATACAGATGTTCCGGCTATAGTATATAAACCTACAGAACGTATTTGCTCCCTATAGTCCTCAATACCTACGTAACCATTTTCTGATCCACAACTCACATCTATATTACATGACTGAGATATTGCTTCAAGGATGTTGACAAAGTCATGATTCACATAATCTAATTGCAGTTTAATTTCATTCTGTATTTGAGTCGGAATATTTAACTCTATAATGATTTTATCTGAAGGAATAATTGGTGTCCAAAGTTGCTCATGTACGTCGCTGTCCGCAGACACGTATTGGTCTTTAGATGAAGGCTCATAATAATCATATATATACAAACTACCTTGTGCTGGCAGGGAAAACTGTGAGAAACCTAAGTTAATGGAATGGGCGGATTGGCTATGAATAACCACGCGCCAGATAGCTCGATTATCTATATATTCCCAAGAACCAGAATTCTCGGGATTGATATTTACATGTAAAGTTTGTGCAAATTTAGGCGCTCTATTATTTGTCCTTTTATTTAATTCTGTAGATAGGAGTTCATCATTATTCAGACTAGGCAATTTATTTACCTCCAAAGCTGATGCGGGAAGCACTAGTTGGTGTCCGATGGATAATTGCGTAAAACCAAAAGTAGGAATACACAATAATGCGATGACTAATAATCTAATCACAATTATTTTATTTAGTTCTAATTACCTATAGCAACTAATATTATCATTAACTCAGTATAACTATGATTGATGATTATAGTTGAGGCTACTCCGAAAACTCACAAAAACAAAATTCTCATCCAAAATATTCCATTTTGTGCAATTCGTCAGTTTTTAGAGTGTACTCATAGTTATATCAGAAAAATATATGCAGCAAATTATTTTTTGTGCTTGATACTAATCCTACTTTATGGTATCTAATATTCTATGATAGAGTGTATCAGTCTCAGTGTCATTTGAGTCGTAGAACGACATACCATACCTATGAATATTTCTGTGTTTTTTGGCTTGACTATAATAAAACAAATTCTATTTAAAAAAACTGCGACATTTTAGCATAGAAATAATTTTGAGTAGAATGGACAAGTTCGGTATTAGTTCAAAATAAATACCGCATTACTTAACAAAAAGCCGCCTTGCTTCCAAAATCCTCTATAAACAGGATTGTCAGTAAGGATAACTATATGCCCTCTGCCTCGCTTGATACTTCCAATACAGACAGATTCTGCAATATTTTCTTTCGCTTTATGACCAATAAAACCTGAAGATTCAATTTTCTTCTTTGTATAACCAACATTCCAACCATCTTCTAGATATTCTAGTGCTTGCCTGTTAGTTTTCATCGTAAAGTACTGATCTCCCAATCCAAAGCCTAGTGGATGTGTTTTATCGATTTGAAGCTTAACTATAGCCCCAGGTAAATGCTGAGACAAACTCGACCTTTCTTCCTCCGCATATATCTTAAGACGACTTTCCATGCTATTAGTCATCTTTTCATCGATTATCTTCGTATTTATTTTAAGTTTATCAAATTCCTTCAATACGTTTATCGCATTTTCAATGACGATAAGTTTACCCCCAGCATTTACCCACGCATCAACCTTAGCAGTGGGTAGGTCATCGTAAGCACCATTTGGTAGGATTATGACATCATACTTGTTGATATCGGCTGTCGCCAAGTTACTCATAGAGACATTAAAAACTGGATAATTTATTTCCTGTTCGAAAAAGTGCCACAAGTGACCGTAAGCATTTTGATTGATGCTCTCATCATTTACTAAAGCAATATTTTTCGCTTTGACTAGATTTACATTGCTTGACCCAAAATCACTTCCTTGATCAGCAAAACCCGTATAAGCTGGAAAAGCATCCATATTGTGTTTCGCTGAAATACGCTTAACTTTAGCTACAAAATCTGTAAACTCGTTATCTGTCTTAGTTACAATCAAAGTGCCTTCCTGCATTTTCCTCTCTCCCATTTGAAATGGTTTCCAGGCAGATCTAACTGTGATCCCACTTTGCAGTAACTCACTCAAAAGTTTAGTACTTTTTACCGAATGCCAAGGAATCATAAAAGCATATGGATCTTTTGTGCTGGTATTATTTTCTAACGATTTAGATAAGGAATACGAATATTCCTTACCAAAGGATAGACTTTGCTTGGTAGCCAATCCATCTAGTCCATAAGCGAAAGCTAGCGACCAAGCCGTAATATCATATGTCAAAGAATCAACAATTTCAGTTCTTGGCTCAAACAATACTTCGATCAAAGTAGACATAGGTTGATTAATATTTATGACCAAATCGTTCTCCTCTATATTCATAGACCCCTCCTTCATTGTATTATATCTAAAACCAGTAGCTGTTGATTTCGAACCAGCGAACCCGTAGGCTATCCCATGCTGATCTAACAACTCCGTTAATTGATGAATTTTATCTTTTGAATATTCATCATTCCTAAATACAAATGACTTGTATTTACCATTAGGCGTTTTCTTCTGATGATAGTCAATAAAATTTTCCACGACTCTTTTCTTCTCTTTACTAGTAATCTCTATGGTAGATAAGGCTGCGGTTTTATGATGTGTTATTCTATCGGATAGCATGAGTGTATCTCCATTATTAAGTAAGATAGCTCTACCAGAAATTCCATGTCCAGCTTGTTCATAAGTCATACCTACTGCACCTCTAAAAGTAGGGTATGTATCTCCATAACTTGGATAGAGCAAATCAAAAACTTCTCGTGTAAAATATAGCCACCCTTCAGCATCAAAGTACTTGGTATGATTCTTCCCAATTTCTGATTGGAATTCGCCCTGCCACTTTGTAATGTATTTATGAAAAGGCTGAGCTGCTGGAGCAAAGTAGTAATGGTCATTATGTCCCTGCTCATGTACATCAACGTGTATATGAGGTAACCACTGATTGTAAATTTTTAGTCTTTGCTGCGTTTCAACCTGAGTAGCCCAAGCCCAATCTCTATTGAGGTCAAACTGATAATGATTAACTCTTCCACTTGGCCATGGCTCTTCATGCTCTCTTGTTTCTATATGTGCATTCGGTATTCTATTCCCTACACCCCTATTCCACTGGACATATCTATCGTATCCATCAGGATTGAGACATGGGTCAATGATAACGATGGTGTTTTCTAACCAAGACTGAATTTCTAAATTGTTTGGATCGGTCAATTCGTATAAAGTAGCGATAGCACTATTCGTTGCTCCTGCTTCATTTCCGTGCACCCCAAAGCTAAGCCACACAATCGCTTTGGAAGTTTCTGCATTCTTATTCTTTCCTAGGGAAATATTAATATTTTCTTGACGAATTTTTTCTATATTTTTAATATTATCAACAGAGGAAATTATAGTATAGACTAAATCCCTCCCCTCGTTCGATTCGCCATATCTATAAAAAAGTGCTTGATTACTCTTCTTTCCAACTGCAGCAAAATAATCTACAATCGTGTGATGAGGCATAAAGTGCTCACCTAGTGCATTAGGAAAAAATGCATCAGGTTGAAGGGTCTGCGCCGAAAGATAAAAACAAGTTAAAAACAGATACGATATTAATAAATTGGATTTTGTCATTATAGCAAATTTAGTAAACCGCCTCTACTATACGCTTTATGGTAGTTGTATCGCCCATAGTGTAATAATGCAAACATGGTACTCCAGCCGCTTTAAGTTCTTTTGACTGCTTAATACACCATTCAATGCCTACTTCTTTTATTGCCTCCTTAGTTTTTGCTGACTTTATAGCGCTTACTAATTCATGAGGTAAATTGATAAAAAACATTCTCGGAATAGAATTCAATTGGTATGCCTTGGTAAGTGGCTTTAAGCCTGGTACGATAGGAACGGTAATTCCATTTTTACGACACAGATCTACAAAGTCAAAATATTTTTGATTGTCAAAAAACATCTGAGTTACAATATAATTGGCTCCCGCTTTAATTTTTTCCATGGCGAAACCAAGATCCAAGTCCATATTAGGGGATTCAAAGTGCTTTTCAGGATATCCAGCAATCCCGATACAAAAATCGGTTTTTTCTCCATCCTTAATATTAGAATCTAGATATTGACCTTGATTCATATTCTGTACTTGTTTGACTAAGTCTAAAGCATAATGATGCCCACCTTCTTGAGGAATAAATTTAGTTTCGAACTTACGTGCATCACCCCTAAGGCAAAGTACATTTTGAATGTTTAGAAAATTTAAATCGATTAATACATTCTCTGTATCCTCTTTCGTAAAACCTCCACATATAAGATGTGGAACAGCATCTACACCATAGCGATGCATTATAGATGCACAGATTCCTACCGTACCTGGTCGCTTACGAATAGCAGTCTTTTCGTAATATCCACTTGTACGTTTATTATATATAAATTCTTCTCTGTGATAAGTAACATCAACGAAAGGAGGCTTAAATTCCATCAAGGGATCAAGGGTATCAAAGATCGCTTTCATACTACCCCCTTTCAGGGGCGGAAGTACCTCAAATGAGATTAAGGTTTGTCCGCTCGCTTTTTCAAAATACTCAGCTACTTTCATTTTAATTTTTATTTATAATAACCCCAAATTTAAGCAAAATGATACTTAATAATGATTCTATAGCAAAAATGAAAGTACTTTATGAATACAGCAAGCTAAAGATGACTTTTACTTGATGATAAATAGGATAAATTCTATCTAGAATTAAGAACAAGAGGATTTATTTAGATTTTTTCTTTTTATAGTCCCCATTTTCCCAAGCATCAAAAAACTGTTTCCATGCGATGGGGCTGAAGATATTCATAGGTGGTGTTTGTCCAAGATGGTAGTATGATTTGGCCTCTTGACGTAGATAATAATCGGCGTTTTCATTGCCATCGTTTGGCACTATTTCTCGCATCTGCCTTAGACTTTTCTCTGCAAGATTTTCTATAGCTTTCTCTTGCAATTCGCTGGTCACGTCCATCGCTAGAAATTCAAGCTTGAAGTGGTCACGGCTAGGCCATGGAAAGACTACCGTTTCAGGAAGATTAATGGTGTCTTGAGACATTAATTGCACTACCGAGTAACGATCATCATTAAGCGTATCTGGTATTACAAAATCAACATCTCTATATCCAATAGCTGAAAATGTTATTTTTGAACCTTTTTTAGCCACTACAGAGAAGAATCCATTGAAGTCAGAGTAGGTCCCACGTGCCTCATCTCTTAATAGGATATTGGCAAACGGAATAGGATAAAGATTGTCATCACTTCCGTCGAGTATCATTCCTGAAAATTGCACTAATGAAGTATCTAGCGGTGCAGTTTGTGCCTTTAAATAAACACAAGAACAGAAGAGGATTACAAAAACAAGAAATCTATACATACTTTAAAACTTTGTTATAACTGCAAAGTGTGATTATTTTATTTAATAGTTGCTTACTTAAAACAATATACGCTTTAAAGAGTTCTTTTACGCTTCTTTTTTATAGCATAATGACGATATAGAAATAATCCCACTTCGGTGACTCTCTTATGTTCGGTAGAGTTGCTTAGTTGCCTGGAGCGGTTTGCTTCACTTTATAATATGTCATGATAACCATCATAGCACTGTAGACTGCTCTCAAGTATCAAAGGCACTGTAAAAAACTACTCTTCTTTGGTGACTCTCTAGTGCTTCTCAGAGTTGCTTTGGTTACTAAAGTGGCTCTTTTTATTCCGCTTAGATACCGATAGCAATCTTCAACACTTCTCTCATATCTTCTACATAATGAAACTTTAATCCTTTGGTGTACTTAGACTTAATTTCTTCAATATGTTTTTCATTTTTCTTACATAGAATTACCTCCTTAATACCCGCGCGCTTGCTTGCAAGAATTTTTTCTTTTATCCCACCAACTGGTAAAACTTTACCTCGTAAAGTTATTTCTCCAGTCATAGCTAAGTATGGTTTAACTGGCTTATTCAATAGAGAAGAGGCTAAGGCTGTCATCATCGTAATACCCGCAGATGGTCCATCTTTAGGAATTCCTCCTTCAGGCACGTGAATATGAATATCATTGTTCTTAATCACCTTTGGATCCAAGCCTAATTCTTTTGCATGTGCTTTCAGAAACGATAGCGCAGTAGTGGCTGACTCTTTCATGACATTACCAAGATTTCCTGTAAGCGTGAGCTTCCCTTTACCCTCACTTATAATAGACTCAATAAATAAAATATCTCCACCCACACTAGTCCATGCTAATCCTACTGCCACACCAGAAGTTTTTGCTTCTGCGTACATTTCGTTACCAAACCTTTTGACCCCTAATATTTCATTTACTGCTGCACCGTCTAGACTTGAGGAGTACTTTTCCTCCATTGCCACCTTCTTCGCGATTTGGCGCATTACCGAAGCGATATTTCTATCTAAAGATCTTACTCCTGATTCTCTTGTATAATCCTTAATAATCGTCTTGATAGCATCATCTTTTAACTTGATGTCCTTTACCTTTAAACCATGAGCACCTCTTTGCTTAGGAATTAAATGTTTCTTTGCTATCTCCAGCTTTTCTTCTTGTGAGTATCCATGAACATGAATAATCTCCATTCTATCCAATAGAGCTGGCTGAATAGTATTCAAACTATTTGCGGTAGCGATAAACATCACTTTCGACAAATCAAATTCTAGATCCAAGTAGTTATCTTGAAAGGTAGCGTTCTGCTCAGGATCCAAAACTTCTAATAATGCTGAAGAAGGATCGCCTCTAAAGTCCTTGCCAATTTTATCTATCTCATCTAAGATAAAAACGGGGTTAGAAGATTTGACTTTTTTGATCGACTGAATGATTCGACCGGGCATCGCACCAATGTAGGTTTTACGATGTCCTCGTATCTCAGACTCATCATGTAAGCCACCTAATGACATGCGAATAAACTTTCGCTTCAGTGCATTGGCAATTGATTTTCCAAGCGATGTCTTACCCACACCAGGTGGGCCTACTAGACATATAATAGGCGCTTTCATGTCCCCTTTCAACTTGAGTACAGCTAAGTGCTCAAGTATTCTTTCTTTAACTTTCTCAAGCCCGCAATGATCTTTGTCCAGTACCTTCTTAACATTGGCTAAATCAAAATTATCTTTTGTATACTCTTTCCACGGTAGCTCAAGCATTAGTTCTAAGTAGTTCAGAAGTACGGAGTATTCTGCTACTTGAGGGTTTACTCTTGAGGCTTTTTTCCAGTCCTTTTCAAATTGTTCTTTTGCACTATCAGGCCACTTCTTTTTTTCCGCTCTTGCTTTCAACTCCGCCAATTCTTCTCCGTGTGGATTTTGACCAAGTTCTTCTTGGATGGTTTTCAATTGTTGATTCAAAAAGAAATCTCGTTGCTGCTTTTCTATATCCGTGCGAACCTTACTTTCTATTTGGTCTTTGAGTTCTAACAATTGCAACTCATTATCCATCAACTCTAAGATGTATTCAGCCTTTACATTGAGATCGTTTATCTCTAAAACCTTTTGCTTTATTTTAGTATCCGCCGCTAGGTTAGACGCAATAAAGTTGAGCAAAAAATTATCACTCTTGATATTGGTTAACATACCTACCGCTTCGGAAGGGATATTAGGGGATAGTTCAATTATCTGCTTTGCCAAATCCTTCACGGACTCAACGAGTGCTTTGAATCTCATCTTATCCTCAACATCATTTGTCGTTATGATCTCAATATTACCGCGGAGAATCGGATGCTCCTCTGTCATATTCGTCAATTCAAAGCGAGTCCTACCTTGTAGAATAGCGGTGATAGTTCCGTCTGGCATACGCAGTAATTTTACAATTCTAGCTACTGTACCTTTTGCGTATAAATCACCCGTCTTAGGGGTTTCTACTTTGCTGTCTTTTTGAGACAACACAGCGATCATTCTCCCAGTATCATAAGCTTCATTTATAGCTTTGATGGACTTATCTCTACCTACAGTGATAGGTATTATAATACTTGGAAAAAGTACGGTATTCTTAAGTGCTAATACGGGCAGTACATCTGGATATACTTCCTTTTCATTAGGCTCCTCCTCTTCGTCAATAGATATCATAGGCATGAAATCCGTATCAGAATCTATTTTTTGAGGGTAAAAAAATTGTTCAAACATATATTCCTTTCGTTCTATTTCTCAAAAGCAAGAATTCTTGCTTGTTGTTTGTTTTGTAAAAATAAGTGCTAATCAGCTGATTCGCAGATAAAAACGTCAATATGGCGCTACATAGCAAAGCATTAGCCAAGTACTGGTATATAACGAAATTTGTACCACAGCTAATATAGGAGATTTTAAGCTCCTATTTGTCAATTAGTTGACTGATGATCGTAAAAAAGCGACAAAAAGTCAGGAATCGAAGTAAAAAGGAGACAAGACTATAATAAGCCTTATCTCCTCGAATAAAAATTAAATGCAAAAATTATTTTACAAGTACAGCTTTTGATTCTTTCACTGCACTGTCTTTATGTTGTTTCATATCTTCATCTTTTATCTCATCAACTTCAACTTTGAGATTTTCTATAATAAACTTTTGTCTTTCAGGCGTATTTTTACCCATGAAGTACATCAGTAGATTTTCTATATCCATATCCTCTTTTAACAACACTGGCTCAAGTCTAATGTTCTCGTCAATGAAAGCACCAAATTCAGAAGGAGATATCTCCCCTAACCCTTTAAATCGAGTAATTTCAGGCTTCCCCTTTAGATCTTCAATTGCCTGCTGCTTTTCCGCTTCGCTGTAGCAGTAAAATGTTTGCTTTTTATCTCTTACCCTGAAGAGTGGTGTTTCGAATATATAGAGATGCTTATTTTCTACTAGTTCTGGAAAAAACTGGAGAAAGAAAGTTAACAGTAATAATCGAATGTGCATACCATCGACATCTGCATCAGTCGCGATCACAACACGGTTATAACGTAAGCCCTCAAGACCATCTTCAATATTGAGCGCGTGTTGTAGTAAATTGAATTCTTCATTGGTGTAAACCACTTTTTTGGTCATACTAAAGCAATTGAGCGGCTTCCCTCTCAAGCTAAAAACGGCCTGTGTCTGTACGTCTCTTGCCTTAGTAATAGATCCAGAAGCAGAGTCTCCTTCTGTGATAAATATCGTCGTTGCCAGCTTATCCTCCTCTAGAGTTTTGCGAGTGTCATTAAAATGCTTTCGGCAATCTCTCAATTTTTTGTTGTGTAGATTGGCTTTCTTTGCACGCTGATTCGCCTGCTTTTTTATCCCAGCAATTTCCTTTCGCTCTCGCTCTGATTGTAGAATTTTCTTTTCGTAGGCATCGGCAATTTTTGGATTTTTGTGCAGGTAGTTATCCAAATTTTTACTGAGAAAGTCATTGATAAATTTTCGTACAGATACACTATCTGCGCCTATATTAAGTGAACCCAACTTTGTCTTGGTCTGAGATTCGAAAACAGGTTCTTCGACTTTAATAGAAATAGCTGCAACTATGGAAGATCGGATATCCCTAGAGTCAAATTTTTTCTTGCGATTGGTCTCAAAATATTTTTGCACTGTAGAGGCAAATGATTCCTTAAATGCTGCCAAATGTGTACCACCTTGAGTTGTATTTTGACCATTTACAAAGCTATAATATTGCTCTCCATATTGCTGACGATGCGTAACTGCCACTTCTATATCTGGTCCTGAAATATGTATGATAGGATATATTATATTATCAGGATTGGTTCGATTAGTCAACATATCGAACAGCCCATTTTTAGAGGTTATCGTTTTTCCGTTAAACTTGATCTTTAGACCCGCATTGAGGTAGGCGTAATTCCACAACTGCTGCTCTACATGTTCTGGTCTAAACTTATATTTTTTGAATATTTTAGCATCGGGCATGAAGGTAATCTTGGTCCCGTTCTGCTCTTCCGTCTTGCTTATCTTATGATCTTTGAGGACTACACCTTGCTCAAATTCAACTCTCTTTTGTTTACTTTCTCGGTATGCCTCCACGAGGAAGTAATCAGACAATGCATTAACTGCTTTTGTACCTACCCCGTTCAGTCCTACAGATTTTTTGAAAGCTTTGCTGTCGTACTTACCACCTGTGTTAATTTTGGATACACAGTCTACCACTTTACCTAGTGGAATACCTCGACCATAATCTCGGATCACTACTGCCCCATCCTTTATATTGATGTCGATAATTTTCCCATAACCCATCACATACTCATCGATGGAGTTGTCAATAACTTCCTTTATTAGAATGTAGATACCATCATCATGAGAAGAACCGTCACCCAACTTACCGATGTACATACCTGGCCTAAGTCTGATATGTTCTTTCCAATCGAGTGAGCGAATATTGTCTTCTGTATAAGTAACTTGAGCCATAAAACAAATAGATAAATAAGTGATAATTAAGTCGACTTTGGCTTGGTGAGCCTATATTACACTATGGAAAGCGCAATATTCATGTAGAGTCAACAAAATAAGTGCTAGATATAGGTCTATTGAACTTTACCAATTTAGCTTGAAAATAGTAAAACCCAGCTACCAAGTCGATTTACACAAATTTATAAAAATTACCACAATCCTAATTGTACTCCCGTACTTTTATGATTATTAATATTAATTTTTTTCTTCATTCGTTTAGTAGGCTTCGCACGTCGTCGACTGAATAAAGGCAAGTTACTATTTCCGAATTCAATGGCTGTAAGGTGCTTTGCTAAGGATAGTTTAGCTTTGCCATCTGCCTCCGCCTGCAAACATATTAGACGTGCAAACTCCAACGACAAGTAATAGTCCTTTTGTTTTCCAAATTCAAATTTGCGCTCTCCAAAATCCCGAAATTCTTTCGGAGTACGAATATCGTCTTCAAAAGCGAATACGCCCTTAATCCATTTGGCCATGTTACGGTTGAACTTAAACATAGGAATGCCTAATGCTTGGTGTAGATGTGAAGCGATTACCACCTTGGTACCCTTCTTACTTATTAACACCTGAATTGATTTTTTTGCACTTGTGTAACTCATACGATTACTTTATACTTATTATGTTGACAAATATATAAGCAATAACTCTTATGTGCAACTTTTTGTTTCATTAAAATTTAATTAATACACATATAAGCTACTATGTAACTTATATGGTTATATTATTGTAGATTTATGACCGTTGCGGAGGCGAAATGCCGGAGCTCGACAAGCGAAGCGCGTAGAGGCAAGGGACAGTAGAGGCAGCGACGGCAGGAGCTGGTGCATCGCACGGACACCCTCGAATGGCCCGGTCACGTGCGGACGTAGGCTTTTCGCCGAGTCAGCATCGTGATGACCCCAAATCCTAATAACACCTATAAATAATAGCCACATAGGAGAAAAGATTCTAAACTTGGTATCCTATACTTACTCATACTTCTTACCTTTGGCAGATAATTAATGACCTTAAATGCTGCGTAAATCCTTATTTCGACCGATAGATATAGCGCCGTTGGTTTTCTTTCGGATCGTATTCGGAGTGCTTGCACTTTTGGACGTGCTAGGTGTATGGATTTACTATCACCTCTATAAAGGGGCATTTGATCCCGAACAATTACAAATAAAATATTACGGTTTTGAGTGGGTGCAGACGCTGCCTGACCCATGGCTGAGTATCGTATTTTGGGTGATCATATTGGCGGCAGTTGGAATCATAATAGGAAAATGGTATCGATTCTCTGCGACGATATTTGCGCTTGGATTTAGCTATATTTTTCTGCTTGAGAAATGTAATTATCTGAATCATGGTTATCTATTCTGTGTGCTCAGCTACCTGATGATATTTGTGCCTGCTAACCGCGCCCTTGCACTAGACTTGAAAAATAACCCCTCCTTATACACGAATCAAATAGCACAATGGCCTGTGTGGTTGCTCAAGTTTTTGATGGCGGTAGTGTACATATATGGAGGTTTTGCGAAACTGAATGCGGACTGGCTCCAGGCACTACCTCTAAAAATATGGCTCCCTTATAAGACGGATTATTTTCTCATAGGCCCACTACTCAATCAAGAATGGGTCGCTTGGCTGATGAGTTATGGTGGACTACTACACGACTTGTTTATAATACCATTTATGCTTTTTCGCAAAACGAGGGTGCCGGCTTTTGTCATCTGTTGTTCCTTTCACCTTGCGAACACGATGATATTTCAGATAGGTATATTCCCATGGATGTCTATGGCTTTGACTGCCTTGTTCTTCCCGCCAGATTTCCCCAGAAGGCTAGTAAAGTTTTTGCAAAATAAAATAACGATCATCAAAAAATGGCATCTCAGCTATCTTGGTTTTTTGAGAAACCATGTACTTCACCGCAAGACTTCTAATGCGGTGGTCAGAAATCCGTTGCTACTATGTATCGTCCTCTTTATTTTCTGTAGTGTACAGCTGCTGATACCATTTCGCCAATTTTTATATCCAGGGAATGTTGCATGGACAGAAGAGGGACATCGATACGCTTGGCGAATGATGCTGCGAGGTAAGTCTGGAAAAGGCTACTTTCAGGTTAGAAATCTTGCTAGTGCACAAGAGAAAAAAGTGTACGCTTCGAAATTTTTGACTAAAAGACAAAATAGAAAATTCAAATCTCATCCTGACATGCTGCTCTTCGTAGCGCACCACATAAGGGATGAATATAAAGAGAAATGGGCGACTGACAGTATCGGTGTTTACGCAAACTTTAAAGTCAAGCTTAATGGTAGAAACTTCCAGCAATATACAGATCCTAATGTTAATCTTGCGACTGAGCAATGGTCATGGACTGAGCCTTGGGACTGGATAATGCCGTTGGATGAGAAGGACTTTCCCGACAATCTAAAATATCAATAGAATTTTATATCTGCTAATCGTAAACCTAGGTCATAAAATATTAGCCTAAACAATTATATATACTTGATAAGTTTAGATATATTTGTTACGACATAAAGCAGTATACCGACCACTTGGTATATGGTATAATTATTCACTTAAAATATACAACTATGAGCAAATTTCAAGAAGAGCTTACGAAGTACAAAGCTTCAATGGATAAAATTGGAATTAAGTATGATGAAACATTACTCGAAAAAGTAGCTAAAGGATGTGGTCCATCGATCTATAACAGAGATGCTAATTCTGTATCCTGTGGCGATGCAGCAGAAAGGGATCGCGTAAAACAAAACTACCTTATCAAAAAATTGGGATTGAAAGATTCGCCAAAATTGGATGAAGCGATAATGGAAGTTTGTGAGCAGATGGGCAAGAGTAATAGAAATAAATATAGAGCTATTTTTTACTATTGCCTTTGTGTGAAGTTTAAAAAATCAAGTGTCTATAGTTAAAAAATACGCGTAGTCCGTGCAATAGGACATACACAAATTTATAAGAAAGAAAACCCATTCTGCTGTGCAGAATGGGTTTTCTTTCTTATCCAGTGAAAGTTACCAATACCTACAAAAACAATCGAATAATATGCCCTTGATCAGAACATAACCAAGCAATATTCTCTAGCATAAAAACACAAGTATAATTATAATCAGGAACATCCACTACCTCAAGCCAACTGATCCCACCATTACTGGTAATCCATACCAAACCATTTTTACCTGCGACAATGCCATCTTCTTCTGTACTAAAATGGACAGAAGCAAATTGCTTTTTATTATGCACAGTAGGTTTATTCTGCACTGACCAATCTATCCCACCGTTATTAGTTTTCAAAATACTTCCTGCATCACCGACCGCCCAACCTATCTGTTGGTTGATAAAGTACATATCTTGATAGTTATCTCCTTCTTGTCTATTGACCTGCCACGTATCTCCTCCATCTTCAGTTCTGTGAAGTTGTCCATATCCCGCAATATGGAAATGGGATTCATAGCTGCGCACAATCGCATTTAACTCCCCAGAAAAGGGTATACTATCTATAAGTACGAGATCATTACTCAAGCGTAATATAGAACCATTCTTATAGGCTATACCGCTAGCTAGTAGATAACCTTTAGGTATCTTGATTACTCCATTGATGTTATTATAAATAGATGGTCTCAGCTCCTGCCATAAATCTAGCCCTTGCTTTCTCGAAATATAGCTGTCTATCCCTGCACCAATGATAGTATCTTGAACAATATCAAAATCATTTATAATTTTTTGACTGATAGTGTCAAGTGTCCAAGACAACCCACCGTCTTCTGTACACTGTGCTACACCATATTGATAAGCATTGCCACCCATAGCGAGGCCATTCTTATTATCAAAAAAATGAATTTTCTCTATGCTGAAATCTTGAGCGGATTGCTGTACAGTATAAGTCAGACTAAGCGTATCTTGATTTGTACATGCACCTATACACAGGCCGAAAATGCAGATACCTAAGAGTTGGAGAAGTCTAATTTTGACCTGTTGATAACTGACCACTCGATGCTGGTGCGGATTCTTTTCTGACAGGAAAGACAGGAAATGATGCTGTCCCATAATGGGAATAATTACTTTTGGATAATAATGGAAATCGATAATCTTTGATAAACTCTTTAAACAATGCATTCATCTCAGCATCATCTGCATTTTTGGACATAGGCTTTAAATAATATGCAAGATGAGATATTTGTCCATCTGGCTTCATGAATACATTAAGCCATAATTTTATACCGTCTAAGTTCACTTCATTTTCTTTTGCAAAATTATCCATCTCACTTAACATACTCTGCCACTTAGAAAAAGCAGCATTCATATCAAAATCACACGCCGTAAAGAGCAATGTTTCGTAATCCTTAATAAGTTCATTATACTGATTTTCGTATTCACCGATTAGGAATACTGGAGGTAATATAGTGTCTCCTATGCTGGTAAGCGTTGTATTGCCTTTAGCCATAAGCCCTTGAAGGCTCACGAAAATGATGATAAAGCAGCTGTAGATAAATTTTTTCAATGCCAATGGTTTGCACAAAGATAAAAAATCAAATAATAATACCTTTGCATGGTTATTTATCGGGAAAACGGAAATTTGAGTGTAATAAGTATCTAATATACTATATGTACACCAATAATAACCTCAATATTAGAATTCTTATAGCTAATAGCTCATTATTTATAAAAAAATTAACTTATCATACATGTCAGATAAACTACCAGGAAACAATGCACTACCGTCGAGTCAGGCAGAAATAGACAAATTAATTGCCTTAGGTTCCAGCAATAGTAAATATACCGTAGAAGATTTTTTCAGAAAACCGGAAAAGTCAGCCTATCAGATATCTCCTGCTGGAACACACCTTTCCTTCAAAGCCCCGCACGAGCGAAGGCAAAATATTTTTGTCAGGCCATTGGACGATGAGGCCACCGTGACTCAGTTGACTTTTGAGACAGTGCGCGATATCTCTGGTTATATGTGGAAGGGCGACCAACGCATTATCTTTATCAAGGATAGTGGTGGGGATGAAAACTTCTCCCTTTTTGCGGTCGATATTACAGGTGAAAACCTGCTAGAGCTGACGCCTTTCGAAAAAGTACGCATCCAAATAATTGATAGCTTACAGGATGATCCTGATCATATGATCATCGGTATGAATAAAAATAATCCTCAGCTGTTTGAACCATATCGCATCCACATTCATACTGGTGAGATTACTCAACTTGCCAAAAATGAAAATCCCATGGAGGCTATTAGCAGTTGGATGACTGACCATGAGGGTCGCCTTAGGATCGCTTCCCGGGTAGTAGATGGAACAGATTCAGTGCTCATGTACCGAGCAAAAGAAGAGGATCCATTTACCGATATTCTTACTACCAACTTCAAAGAAAATGTAAGTCCGCTGTTCTTTGATTTTGAAAACGATCACCTCTTATATGTAAGTTCTAACCTGGGTAGGGATAAAAACGTTATCATCCAATTTGACTTAAATACGGGCCAGGAAACTGGGGATATATTATTTGCACATGATGAAGTGGACGTTTCTTCGATGTCTTATTCTCGATTGCGCAAGGTACCCACTGCGATCAATTATTACACACATAAAAAACAAACGCATTTTCTCGATGCGCAGCGCAAAAAACTTCAGCAAGATTTGGAAGCAGCTTTGCCTGGCTATGAAGTCGGTCTAAGTTCTGCAAGCAAAGATGAAAAAAAATACATCATACGTACGTATAGTGATCGCTCCTTGGGGGCTTATTATTTTTACAATGCGGAGGTGGAGGAGCTAAAAAAGATCACAGAAATAAGTCCGTGGATTGACGAAAATGATATGGCATTTATGAAAGCCATAAAGTACACCTCGAGAGACGGAGTGACTATAAATGGGTACTTGACATTACCGCATAATTATGAGGAAGGGAAGAAAATACCATTCGTGATCCATCCACATGGCGGTCCATGGGCTAGAGATTATTGGGGATACAATCCAGCTATCCAACTCTTAGCTGCTCAAGGATACGGTGTCTTACAGATGAACTTCAGAGGTAGTGTAGGATACGGTAGACACTTTTGGGAGCTTAGCTTCAAGCAGTGGGGAGCCGCTATGCAGGATGATATTACCGATGGTGTGCAGTGGCTAGTGAAGCAAGGTATGGCGGATCCTGAGCACGTGGCTATCTATGGTGCTAGCTACGGAGGATATGCTACTTTGGCGGGCATTACATTTACCCCTGACTTGTACGCCTGCGCGATTGACTACGTGGGGGTAAGTAATTTATTCACATTTATGAAGACGGTACCGCCGTATTGGAAGCCGTATTTAGATATGATGTACGAGATGGTTGGACACCCTGAGAAGGACCATGACCAGATGACTGCAGGTTCTCCCGCGCTACATATCGACAAGATTACGACTCCACTTTTGGTTGTCCAAGGCGCCAATGATCCCCGTGTCAACATAGACGAATCAGATCAGATAGTAGAAGCATTGAGAGCGCGAAAAGTGGATGTGCCGTACTTAGTTAAGTACAACGAAGGACACGGGTTTGCGAATGAAGAGAATCAGTTTGAATTCTATAAAACTGCCCTAGGATTCCTGTCAAAATATTTAGGAGCCTAAAATAGAGAAGATTTTTATAGGGAGGGGACTGCGGCATTTCCAGCAGCACGCTCCTGCCCGCTGCCGCCGCTATGTTTCGGTACTCGCTACTCGCTCGGTCCTATGCCATCCGTAAAAAAAACGGATGTCATACGGACTGCCACCAAAAGGGTGGCACACCTGCACAGCGCTAGTCCAAAAAATACTGCGCTCCTAGCTAGACTTCTACTGTATTACTAATAAATGAAAGTATAGGCTATTCCTCCAATATTTAAAAGACTCAGAGGAAGTAGATTACAATTAGGACTAAATACCCTAATTTTGACCTTATTTATATAATTTTTATACATATAGTAGTTCGTTTCCTTTATATTATATATTTTTGTAATATGTAATAAAGTTTTCTCTCTTTTATTACGTACAATCTGAGAATGATAATAAAGCAAATCCTTGATTTGCACTCCCGCCACACAGCTTTGATATTACTCTATCGCTATGTATAAATATGATTATTGATGTCGTCTTTGCTATAGTATTGCTGTATGGATTCTATCTTGGATTCTCCCAAGGTATTATCAATGCCCTATTTGCAGTACTAAGTATTTTTATCGGTTTATTGGCAGCTTTTAAGCTTGCTCCAGCAATGGCTATTTTTCTAGAGACTTTGTTCAAGAGTACCAATCCACTAATGTTCCTAGGAGGCTTTCTCATCACATTTGTTATTACCATGTTTTTGATTCGGACAGTGGCTAGAGCCTTGGAGGGTATTTTTAGAGCAGCCAGAATTAACTTTATCAATCAGTTGATAGGAGGCGTGGTACTTGGCGGTGCTTTCACTTTAATGTTTAGCATGCTGATCTGGTTTGGTGATCAAGCACATCTAGTGGATGAAGAAACACGGACACAGTCTATGACCTATCCATACCTCAGGCAATATCCAGATCAGATAAAGGGAGTAGCATCTCTACTAAAGCCTACCTTTGAAGAATTTTGGGATCAGTCTGTAAAGATGTTTGATAAACTGGAGTCCATGTCTCTTAATGAAACTGGAGGAGGTAATTCGAGGGTCTATGATTTCGAGAATTCGGATGATGAGCCCCGGATTTATGATATAGAAGATTCGGATGATGAGCCCCGGATTTATGATATAGAGGAGTAGCTCCCGACCCCCACATTAATTTATTTTTAATACTTAATTTTGCAAGATGCGAAATAACCATCCTGCTATCAAAGGATTTTATTTATTAGGTATATACATTTGCTTACTAGGTATGACGTTCATTTATGCGGATGGTCATATGGGGTACTTGGCAAAGGGCATAAATTATTTTGGAGTCCCTATTTTAATTCTTTTCTTCCGTATGAATACTGCTATTGACACTCGATTCGCAAAGCATATATTCTATGGTTTAATCTTATTTGCGATTAGCTGTATCAGTAGTATAGCAGTACCTATTATGGGTAAATATTCTATACATCTTACTTTAGTCTCATGGATAGTAGCTTATACCAATTATTCTAAAGCTCTAATTTCTATAACCAGCATGAGTAGCAGTATTTTGTACAAGAAAAGTTGGATTGTATTGCTAATCTTAATCATCATAGTAGCTCTCCACAGTCTTCTATGGAAAGATATAAACTTAATTGATTACTTATGCATACCTATTTCCTGCCTTGCTCTCATAAATTTAATATTTTTTATGGCTAGCGTTAATCTATATAGGCAGTTATCCGTTTCTCTATTCAGGATGCTCTGCATTTCAGCAGTCATATTATTTGGATACAATTGCCTGATTGGAGTAATTATTTATAAGAATAGCAGCATATTTGACTCTTATTTCACTTTACTATTCTATCTTGGTCAACTATTATTTATGTATACATCTGTAAGAGCTAGTATTCATTTTAAGACAGAAGAGACTATTAATCTCGCAGATCTAATAAAACAATAAATCATTATGAAAAATTTTTTCTTTATCGTCACCTCATTTGTTTTGTTCGCCTGTAGTGGTGGTAGCGACAGCAAAGCTGTAAGTATAAACTATCCTGCAAGTACAGAAAAAATTCATTGGCTAACTATAGAGGAAGCACAGATCTTAAATAAGCAGGAGCCTAGAGATATGATAGTAGATGTATATACGGAATGGTGCGGCCCATGTAAGATGATGGATCGTATGACTTTTTCAGATCCTGCGATTATCAACAAAATTCATGAAAAGTACTACGCTGTAAAGTTTGATGCTGAATCTGCTACACCTATCAAGTTTGGTGAAAAAGAATATTCAAATCCTAATCACAACCCAAACACACCTAAGAATAGAAGAAACTCTCCTCATCAGTTTGCTCAGTTTCTACAAGTAAGAGGCTATCCTAGCTTGGTTATTATCAAACCTGATTTGAGTATCAAAAATTCACTTGTAGGATTTAAGCAGCCAGATCAACTATTACCAGAATTATAGGAATCAATTATTAAGTATAGGACATGTCAGATTGGTGGTCTAAAATCACATCCCTGTTTACGAAGACTGCGCAGAGTACCCCTACGCAACCGGCTATACACGAGATTATTCAGCGGTCCGAAGAGCATATAGTTGCCTACGAAAAATGGAAGGGATCTGTAGTACATCAACAGTTATTAAATTGGTTATCTGAGCAGTACTCTAACTATAGCCTTGACAATAAGGCCACGTCTACTAGTATCGATTTTCTCAAAACTCCCTCTACTAAAGGGGTAGCTATTCACTTTACAGATATGAACTACAGCACCGATGATGCTAAGTTTTTATTTGACTATTTTAGGGAGGAGATTAAGAAAAATAATTATCGGACCCAAGTGTCGGATACACGCACTTACAGCAATAAATCGTGGGTAGAGACTGTTGAAAGGCATTATCTAAAGCCAAGACCTCAGTATGACGATAAAGGCAAGATTGATCAAGCCTTTGGAAATATTACGATATTGCTAACCATGCGCGACGAAAAAGTATATCGTTTGAAGCTGAGCGCTACCGCTTATGTGGATCGCTTGTTTAATGACGCGAAAGGCTTTGAAGGCTTGATGAGAGTGATTAGTTTTTAGCAAGTAGTTGGGGATAAACGCAAGAAAATTCCTACTGCACATCGACTTGTTTTTCTTATAGTTGATCTTCATTTCCCAATAAGTTAACAAACACTATTTCGACAATCGTGCCGGGGTAATCTTTACTTTGTCTGTTCCAATCAGAAATATTGAGTTCAACATCGACAATATTAGATATTTTCATTGTTTGAATTTTTTCATCTAGAATAGACATACCTCTGGATTTATGCCCTTTACGAATAAACTTTTTTGCATTTTTTCGACCAATGCCATTGTCTTTTACTTCACAGACTAAGGATCTATTTTTCTTACTAAAACCAATAGTCACCTTTCCACCGCTGTCATTTCTGGCAGAGAGGCCGTGATTAATAGCATTTTCAAGAAAGGGTTGTATCATCATAGATGGAATAAAAATTTCCTCTAACTCCAGATCTCTACTTACTACAAATTCAATATTAAATTTGCTATCAAAACGTAACTGTTCCAATTCGGAATATATCTGCAGTAACTCTATTTCGCTATGTAGCGAAATCAACTTTTCCTTAGAACTATCTAGATACCTACGCATAAGCTGAGCAAACTTGGTTAAATAAATGTCAGCAGATTCTTTATCATTTACTTGAATATAATATTGGATTGCTCCAAGGGCATTAAATATAAAGTGTGGATTAAGTTGGGCTTGAAGTGCCTTAAGTTCTAGCGAAGCAATTTTTTGCTTTACTTTTTGTTTATTGCTCTCCTCTAATTTTACCTGATCAATTTGTTTTTTTGCGAAATAGTAGCTTAACAACCCTACAGCAATTAGAATAGAAATAAAAAAGAAACCAGTATTATAAAAATGCTGCTTGGATTCAATTAAAATAGCAATATTATTTACAGAAGGAACACCAAGTGGTGAAGAACCCTTAACCTCTAGACGATACTTGCCAGCTGGCAGCAAACGGTAACGAACTTTTCCATCTGGTCCTACTCTTTGCCAATCATCATCATATCCTTCGAGAAAAGTCATGATTTTACTTGATTTACCACCTTTAAAATCATACGCAATAAAATCAAGTTCTAGAAAGGTAACATTTGGATCGAGAGCGATAGTTTCTAACTCGTCTAATCCCTTAACTTGAATTTCAAAAGTATCTGCCTTGCCATAATACTTTGAAACTTTTGCTAGCGCTAAACGAGGCGGATTATCAAATGCAATCATATCCTCAGTTTTAAAATAATTGACTCCATTCACATTTCCAAAATAGTGGCTACCAGCTGAAGATGTGTAATAAGCATAGCGATTAAATTCAGTATTCTCTATCCCCTCTTCCTTCTTAAAATTAGTGAAATTTGAATCTAAAGTATCCCAGTATGACAAGCCATTAAATGTAGAAAGCCAATATCTATGATCATCAATGGTCAAGATCCCACATACGTAATTATCGACTAATCCATCTTCTTCAGTATATGTTTTATTATTGCCATTAATAGGGTCAAAGATCTGAACCCCGCCACCATGGGTTCCAAGCAACAATTTTCCCTTTATGTCCTGTTCAATAGTAATAATAAGATCATTCGTGAGCTTACTGTTTTCTTTGGTAAATATTTTTAGCGTATTAGCTGAAACATCGATTTGCACAAGTCCCCTAATAGTTCCTACCCAAATCATGCTATCTTTTGCTGTGAATATAAAACGTGGTTCAGCAAAAACATTGTTATCATTTTGATCGTGCAATATTAAATTTACTATCTGTTGACTTTCCTCATCAAAATAATATAATTTCCCGTTTCTATTTGCTCGATTGTGTGCTACGATCCAAATTTTTCCATTTGAATCAATATCTATATCTCTAATTAAATCCTCCATAAAAAAATACTCTGTTGCACCCGTTTGAGGATTGTATTTCACAAGTCGACCTTTAGTATTCTCATCACATATCTTAAACCAAAAATTGTGATCTAAATCAGTGTGAATGGCACCTCCGCAACGAAATTTTAATACTTGGCCTTTTTCATCTTCTAAGCGAATAGAGGTAATCTCTTTTGTGGCAATATCCATTCTATAGAAACCATCAATTTCTTCTAGAAAATACATATTACCTTCTTTGTCTTCATTAATTCCTTTGATAATGTTGCCGAACGAAGCGCCAGGTTCTAACTTAGTCTGTAGAATACTTTTTACTTTATTGGACTTAGTATTGATAATTTGAACATTATCAGAATTTACGCCTAGCATTGAAGAAGTGAAATCTTGAGTTGGATGAACAGAAATAATGTCAGGATTGATTTGACTTGTATAATCTATCCAGGTTGTATCTGCAAGCAAATGAGCGGACACTAATGGATAAGGGTAAACGCCACTAATAAATAGTAAATTTCCACTATTATCTTCTTCTATAAGATTTACTATATTATCAGATGGAGAATCGTAAATAACGAACTCTGCCAAATCATTATCCCAAAGCCAAATATTTTCTTCGCTGTTTAATAACATCCATAAGCGACTTTCGCGATCTGCATATAAAAAAGATAGCGTTCGAGAAGCGTTATGCATCCTATTTTCAAATTTATATACTAGTGTTTTGTTATTATTAGAAGACTTCCATACTCCTTGCCCTTCAATGCCTATCCAAAAATCTTCCCTAAATTGAGTGATTTGAATGAATTTTTCTTCGATATCAAAGTCAAATGTTATCGTAGATTGAAGAACAAATTTTTCTTTTATTAGCTTATAAATATTCAATGAATTCAGATTAGACGTGGCTACGTAGATCTCGTCCTCCGAAGATTGAAATACAAATTTAATATTAGGATTTAAATCATCTTTTTTCAAATCAACAAATGGAATAGTTCGAGCTATACGTTCTCCTCTTTTAAGTATGGAAAGTGTTGATTGTCTGTCTTGCGATTGTATTACTATCGAAGTACTATCCAGTGCGAATATCCTACGTAACTGGGTTCCGTCTAGATAATTGCCATCAGGCATATTACGATTAAATTTTTTTTTATGGTAACCATCCCATTTTACTAATCCAGAATATGTAGCCAACCAAAGGATACCCTCATGATCTAACAATACATCGACAGACATATTTTGAGAACCTGATTGTAACTTATCATGAGGAAAAATATCCGTACTGTTTCTATTAAGTTCTTGAGAAAATGACTGAATAAAAGAAAAGACACAAAAAAGAAAAATCATTAATCTCATTGCCCTTCAGTTGTTTTTAAGATTTTTTCAATAAGATGTTTACTTCTTCTCTTTGATACCGGTATCTCTGTCAAATCACTCATAACTACAAAGCCATCACAGAGATAGCGAGTAATTCGATTATAATTTACCAGATCAAAATTGTCTGTGCCATAAAAATTGTAATCGGTGAGCATATCTTTGTAAACGCCGATGTTAAGCGAACTGGTAATAGGAGTCTCGCCTTTAATGTGAATTCGGGTATGATTTTGCAAGCTCTCTAAACGAATTACTTGGCTTAATTTCACAAAATAATAGTCAAGATTATTTGGTATAACAATTTTAGTTTCTTGATCCCCAAGATGTTTTAAGTTATGCTTTAGAGTTTGAAACTTTAATACTTTATTATCACTCATCTTGCTAACTATTGCCATCTGTACTGCTGTAATAAGGTCTGCAGTAATCACCGGTTTTAATAGATATTTAATAGAACTTATTTTGAGAACATCTAGCACATTATCATTGAAACCTGTAACGAATATAACCTCAAAATTTATGGTGTCAAACTTATCTAATAAATCAAATCCTGATCCTCCAGGCATAGAAATATCCAAAAAAACTAAATCAGGAGTAGTTTTTATAATTTTCTCATACCCCTCTTGCATACTCCCGCCAGTTTCTACGATTTCAATATCAGGACAGTATTGTTCTAATTTTATTTGTAAGACCTTTCTAAGTTTGGGTTCATCATCAATTATTACAGTTTTTAATGAAGTCATTTTGAGCAAATTTTATCCTATATCTTTTTTAAAGTAACAAACTTAGTAAGCTTAATAACATCTATAAACCAACTTTTAAATTTTCATGTATCCCTTTTAATTATCCAGTTAAGATTAAAAGACATAATCCATTAAGATACTAAATAATATTCCTCTATTTATTTTATCAGAGGAAAGGTTGATTAAGTGGAAGCAATGGTTGTCAAGTATGATGAACATAATGTATAGAGTGACTCCCTGCATATTTTGCCTTGACCCAGAAAAAATTATTAGCTACACAAATTTGATATTATTAATGTTGTACTAAGATTAGAACTTGGTCCCGATAGTAGATATTAAAAAATCACACAATAGCCTAATTCATGGTTTCCGTTTCCCAGCCACGTTCCCGATGTAAAAGTTGAACACGAACTCCATACTTCTCATGTAGGTAGTTGGCTATTTGATCTGCGGCATATACCGAACGATGCTTACCGCCTGTACAACCGAAGTAAATGCTTAACGAATCGAACTCACGCTCTAGGTAATTTTCTACTGCTGGTTCAACAATGTGTCGAACATTATTAAGGAAGTCATTCATGGTAGAATGCTGTTGGAGGAAGTTAATAACAGATTCATCTCGGCCAGTTAAATTATTGTAAGGTTCGTAGCGACCTGGATTGTGCATAAATCTGCAGTCAAAAACAAAGCCTCCTCCGTGGCTGCTTGATGTTTCTGGGATACCATACTTGTATGAAAAACTTTTTATATCTAGACGCAATGGGGATCGCTTTCCTTTGTCTTTGTTGGGCGCATAAAAATCTTTATTCTCGCTGAGAGACTTCCAAATTCTACGCAGCTCTGGTATTTCTAAATCTGTGCCTAACTGATTTGCTAACCAAGTGACGTTCTTGATAGCAAAGGGGATACTTTCGAGGAAGTGCTTTTTACGTTCGTATAATCCACGGTGTCCGTAAGCGCCTAATACTTGCATGCTCCTGACCATAGCATACGGATAATAATATTTCTTAAAATTGTCTTGATTTATACTGGTAAGTTGGCTCGCCTCAGCTAGATAAGTTTCTAGTAAATGCGCACGAGTTTCAGGTGAGAGATTTGCTTTTGCTTGGAATAGTAAACTCACAAGATCATACTGCAATGCACCTTTCCTACCGCCTTGGTAATCGATGAAGAAAGGTTCGTTGTCCTTGATCATTATATTTCGTGACTGAAAATCTCGAAACATAAAATAATCCTGAGGAGCCTGTAGAAGGAAATCCGCAAAAGTATGAAAGTCGTTTTCTAACAAAACCTCATCAATAGGTATAGCTGCTAATTTTAGAAAAGAGTACTTAAAGAGATTCAAATCCCAAAGAATGGATTGTTTGTCAAAGGCTGTTGGACCTAGACATTTATTATAATCTAGTCCTTCATGACCCTTGATTTGGATTCTGGCCAATTGCTTAACCACTTTTTCATATAAGCTGACCACCTCCTGTTTTCCTAACAGAGAATAAAGACTCACTGAACCTAAATCCTCTTGAAGATAATATTGATAATCTTTACTTTGGCTATAGACCTTTGGTATAGGCAAACCAGATATTGCAAAATGATTACTGAGATAAATAAACGCCTTATTTTCTTTTGCATTGGAATTGAATGCACAAATGGCAGATTTGCTATCCGAAATTGCTCGATAATAAATACGAGGAGAACCAGATGGTGCTAATGGCAATAACTGCTTTGGCTCCTTTTTAGACCAAGATGAATAAAGATTTTGAAATATATCTTCTAGCGCAACGGTATCCATTCTATATGATTATTATCGAAGTCAAAAATAGAAATAGATTTACACACTAAAGAATGAAATGCTAGTTAGGAACACCTTTACCTATCTTTTTCCAGATAACATCTTTTAGCTCTGTTATACCAAAGCCTGTAACCGCTGAAAAGTAGATATGAGGCAATTCTTCAGGAAGCTCAGCCGAAATCATCTTCTTAAGTTCTTCATCTACCAAGTCAGCCTTACTTAAACCCAGTATCCTTGGTTTGTCCAAAAGCTCTGGATTATACATTTCCAATTCTCTGAGTAGTATTTTATATTCTTCAAGGATATTATCTGAATCACAGGGCACAAGAAAAAGCAAGGTAGCATTACGCTCAATATGCCTTAAAAAACGAACGCCTAGACCTTTTCCTAAGTGCGCATCTTCGATGATACCAGGGATGTCGGCCATTACAAAAGAATGGATATTTCGGTAGTTTACTATTCCTAGATTTGGAGTCAGGGTAGTAAAAGTATAATTCGCTATTTTTGGCTTTGCGGCACTCACTACTGAAAGTAAAGTAGATTTTCCAGCATTGGGAAACCCGACTAAACCTACATCGGCTAATATTTTTAGTTCGAAGATATACCATCCTTCTATACCTAGTTCTCCCGGCTGAGCGTACATCGGAGTCTGGTTAGTAGAGTTCTTAAAGTGAGAGTTACCTTGTCCTCCTCTACCTCCCTTTAATAAAACTTTTTCTTCTCCTTGTTTAGTTATTTCACATAGGATTTCTCCTGTATCAATATCCTTTACAACGGTACCCAAAGGTACCTTTAGTAAAATATCCTCACCAGCTGAACCAAATCTATTGTTTCCTTCACCTGGCATCCCATTACCTGCGAAAATATGCTTCCTATATCTAAATGGCAGTAAAGTCCACACATTATTATCTCCAATAAGTTTAATATGACCTCCAGCTCCGCCATCACCTCCATCGGGACCACCCATAGCTGTGCGCGCATCGCGATAAAAATGAACCGAACCTGCACCACCAGTACCCGAACGAAGATAAAGTTTGACGTAATCGATAAAATTTTTATCCGCCATTTTTGGGATTTGTCGTTAATAAGTGAAGATTATTTCTTCTTGTTTACTGTCTTTGATTTAGAGGAATTACTTTGTGGGGCTCCCTTTTTTTTAGTTGCAGTTTTCTTTTTGGCAACCGTCTTTTTTACACCATTCTTACTAGCTGAGGACTTAACAGCTGTTCGCTTCTTGGTAGATAATTTCTTAGCAGTACTGCTTGCTGCTTTCTTTTTACCTCCAGTAGTATTAAGAAAATCTAACTCTAAACAAAGTCTATCAAAAATCTGATCTAAAGAACCAACACCCCAAACTTTCACGGAGCATTCTTTTTTCAAATAGTGGTTGAAGACTGGAAAGGTGGTCTCTTTATAGACTTCAATTCTTCTTTGAATAATATTCTTATCAAGATCGTCGGATCGTCCAGAAGTCTTTCCTCTTTCAAGCAAGCGTTTCATCAGTTCTTGATCTGGGACGTCCAGCATTAATAATTTTGATACCCCGCCTAGGTCATTCAATAATCTATCTAGTGCTCTAGATTGAGGCAGTGTTCTAGGAAACCCATCAAAAATATAGCCCTTTACTTTAGGGTTAGAGGCCACCTTCTCCTTAAGCATTTTTATAGTCACACGATCAGGAACTAAGGCTCCTTTATCAATATACTTTTTCGCCTCTAGTCCTAGCTTAGTATTGTTCTTTAGATTATATCTAAAGAGATCTCCAGTAGATATGTGCAAAAGATTATATTTCACAACCAGCTTTTCTGCTTGCGTTCCTTTTCCTGAACCAGGAGGACCAAACAGTATTATATTTATCATAGTATATTATTTTCTTAAGAACCGATCAACACTAATTTAGCTTACACAAAATCAAAATTATCACGGTCATCTAAAAAATTAAATTTAGTTCTAAATGCTAACAGTTCCTTTTTCGACAACTGCTGTTTGAGCACATCTGCTTTTGCTGGTAAGATAGCCAATTCGTTACCCATAAAGTCAATAATAGCTGAATGTCCATTATATTCCAAGCCTATACCATCCGTGCCTATCCTGTTGACCCCACATACATAACATAAATTCTCTATAGCCCTTGCTCTTAACAATTGTTGCCAAGCCTTTATTCTAGCTTTAGGCCAATTAGCAACATATAAAAGTAGGTCATAATTTTGTGTATTTCTACTCCATACTGGAAATCGTAAATCATAACAGATTAAAGGCATGATTCTCCACCCTTTATATTCTAAAATTAGGTGATTGTTGCCCCCAGAATAAACCTCACTTTCTTTGCCATAATTGAAAAGGTGTTTTTTATCGTAGAATAAAATTTTATCAGGCTGTACCCAATAGAATCTATTCACGAATCGCTTTTCAATCGCAGTTGGAACACTCCCACAAATAGCAATGTCTAACTCTTTCGCGAGCTCTTTCATCCATTGGACGGTTATCCCCTCATGTTTTTCAGCTATTGATGCTACATTTGTACTAAACCCTGAGTTGAACATTTCTGGTAGAACTATCACATCAGTATCGCTGTGTGCTCTTATAATAGGTTCGAGGATACTGCGGTTTCGCTCAGGCGCCTCCCATTGTATATCAAACTGTATAGCAGCTATTGTTAGCATAATCTATTGACATAACAAAAGGCAGGACCATGATCATGGACCTGCCTTCCGTCTTATTTGAGTTAAATCTGTCCTGTCATCAGATCTAAGAAATGATGAGGACTAAATTAATCTTTCTTGTCAGCATTTCCACCTTCTTCATCTGGAGATTCTTCACCCTCAGGAGTAGCAGGAGTATCTTGACCTGGAACCTCTTCAACAGCCTTAAGAACTCTAGGCGTTTCAACGATAGCAACAGGTGTTGCACCAGGCAGCATAACTTCTATGCCGTCATTAACTTCTAATTCTTTTACTCTAGCAGACATTCCAAGCTCAAGGTGGCTAATGTCGCAGTAAAGAGCATCCACTAAATTTTCTGGATCAACTTTTACTTTTACACGTCTCATTAACTGCTGCATTTTACCACCAGTCTTTACTCCAGGTGATTCCCCTTTAAAACGTATAGGCAATTGTAAAATGATTTTTTTATTAGGTACCAGCTCTTGAAAGTCAAGGTGTACGATTTCGTCAGAAACAGGGTGAAATTGTAAATCTTTAAGAATACACTTTGTAACTGCACCATCGATAGTTACCTCCGCGATCTGAAAATCTGCGCTATAAACTAAATCTTTAAATTCTCTTTTGTGCGCTTGAAAATGAATATTATTTTCACCTCCATATATAACAGCAGGTACTATATTTTCTTTACGAATGGCTGAAGAGGACTTTTTTCCAGTTGCAGACCTTACTTCGCCGTTGATGCTATGTGATTTCATGATAAACTATTTAATAGAATGTACTTTTCCATAAAAGGAATGCAAAGATAGGTTTTTTTTACTTTTTATGCACCTAGCTGGACGAATTAATTATATCCTCTAAGTAGCTAAAGCTAAATGACGTTAGTTGTTCTTTATCAACCACTTACAAACAAAGCTGAGATAGATCTATGCTCATGAGTATTACGTATAGCCTTTGCGAAGAGTTTTGCCGTAGAAAGAACCTTTATTTTGGTACTCTTTTTTTTCAATGGTATAGTATCACATACTATTAGTTCATCTAGATGAGAATTCTCAATATTCTCGTAAGCTCCACCAGATAAGACAGGATGTGTACAAATAGCTCTTACACTCTTTGCGCCTTTTTTCATTATTATTTCAGCTGCCTTGCAAAGTGTTCCCGCAGTATCGACTAAATCATCTACCAATATGACATTTGCGTCTTTTACTTCCCCTATCAAAGTCATCTCTGCAATGAGGTTTGCCTTCTCACGATGCTTATCACAAATCACTAACTCTGTTCTAAAATGCTTCGCATAATTTCTCGCTCGCTTCACACCACCGACATCTGGCGAAGCAAATATGACGTTGTCCAATCCTTGCTTCTCTAAGTAAGGAAAAAATATAGCCTCACTCTTCAAGTGATCTACTGGGATATCAAAAAAACCTTGAATTTGATCAGCATGAAAATCCATAGTCATTATTCTATGCGCTCCCGCTGCCTGAATCAGATTAGCAATCAGTTTTGCAGATATAGGTACTCTAGGCTTATCCTTTCTATCTTGGCGTGCGTAGCCGTAGAACGGAATAACTGCGGTAACATAACCTGCAGAAGCTCTTTTTACAGCATCTATCATGAGTAGTAGCTCCATCAGGTTTTCTGAAGGAGCAAAAGTAGATTGGATAAAAAAGACGTAAGCACCTCTCACCGATTCATTGATTACTGGTTGCATTTCGCCGTCACTGAACCTAAAGAGGTCGACATCCCCTAAAGGATGACCATAATAATCTGCAATTTTTGTTGCTAAATATTCAGACTTCTCTCCAGAAAATAATTTAACCTCCATTTGATTATTTAAGATATTTATGGATTTATTGGGACCTAACACAGGAAGTGATTTCGTGAAGTCAAATGTACGAAGTTTTAACGCTTAAACGATAAAATAATCTACAGCTTTAATAGCACAGCCCCTTTTTCTACTGCTTGATCCATACTGACCTTAACCTCCTTCACATTGAGGTCATGTGGTGCCTTTATGACATTCTCCATTTTCATAGCTTCCAGAATAATTAAGCTTTCGCCTTCCTTAATACTATCTCCTTCTTTGACGAGAATCTCAATGACCTTACCAGGCATAGGAGCTTTGATATCTTTTAGTGTAGCACTTTTCGCTGAGAGCAGTCCCAGATCTTTTATTAAAATATCAAGTGGTGTATCGACTTGGCACCAATGTTTTCTTCCATCTACCGACAGGTAAATCTCCTTTTTTGCTAGATTGATTTCGTGTACTTCTACTTGGTAGTTAACAGCATCGTAGATTAAGCTATATGTACCATTTACTTTACGTTGTAGATCTAAAGCTTCATTTAGTAATACTTTGGCTGTATGTTCGCCATCTATTGTTACTTCCATTTTTCTTCGATCAATCATCTTTGCCTAACCTTGTCATTAAGTGAACTTCAAAAATAGTATATATGAGGTAAATAGTGAAAAAAGGAATTAAAAAAAAATTACTTGTTGGTTTGTAAGATTTTGTGAAGACGGCAACTAACAGTATGCATAAAAACATTTTTGTCATCATCACCAATAATATCAAGCTGGTATAAGTATTTTTATTCTCTTGCTTGGCGATTCTCGCACCGAATAGAAATACAAAAATGGAAAGCGTTATAAAGAAGACAATAGTACCTATTGATAATACCTGAGAATTAGCGAATTGTGGAAATAGATTTAAGCCAAGCACAACCGATATAGCTAATATGGTTACTCCCATAAGTTTAAGATAGAATTGCTTTACATCCATTAATCCTGACTTACGTCTTTCACAAGTTTGATCATAAAGGCTGTAAGGAAGAGTAATAGAAGCGTAACAGCTAGTATAGGTTTCTCAAAACCAAAATAATTATCTAACCATCCACCACCAAAATACCCAACAGCTGCCGCGCCTGCCATCTGACCAGCCATGCCAGAATACTTTATGGCAGGATTTATTCTCCTTTTCTTAATCGGATCATCCGACTGCTTTTTTGACAACTTTTTCTGATTTTGAATTTATAGATGGTGCGCTTGAACCTCCCATATTACAAGAAACATTAAATACAGCTCCTTGATCGACAATAAGTTTTTCAGTCCTGATATCACCTTCAATTTTGGCGTTTTCTCTAATATGTAGCGTATCACGAACAACTAGATTCCCCTTGAAGCTGCCCTCTATAAGTGCGTTCTCGCATTTTACATCTCCCTCTACCATTCCACTAGAGCCGATGATAATCTTTGCTGCACAATTCAGATCCCCTGTTAAAGTACCGTCTACCCGAATATCACTTTCTGATGTCACTGTTCCATTAACTGTGGTGCCTTGCACCAGACTATTCAGGGCGTGTGATGGACCAGCACTGATGTTATTTGATTTCTTCACTGTATTTTCGTTCTTTTTTGATCCAAACATATCTTAAAGTTATCTAATTGCGCATTACAAGCGCAGTCGTATTGCATGAGGTATAAAAATAATAATTAAAAATGAAATACTCCTTACCAACAAAGCGATAAGGAGTATTTATTAGAAATAAAAATGCTTAAAGATTAAAAGTTAGGGCAATAAACATTTCTTTTCTCCGGTCCACAAATTCTGTAGTTGACAGAAAACTCAAATGCACCATTGAAGTTGGAAGCTTGATTAAGTGAAGATGTATTTAAATCATAACTAAATCCGATACCAAAGTCTTCATACTCAAATCTTGTAGTTAATATTAGAGCATCCATATGAGTCTGATCTTCTAGTTTATGCGTTATCCTTGCCCATACACCTATCTGAAAAGCTTGATAATATCTTCTACTATTTCCTAGTCTAAATCTTACAGCAGTACCAGGTACTAACTGCCATGATGGCCCCTGGAAAAAAGTCACTATATTAGGTACTAGCGCAATTCTTCCACCGTTACCAGCAAATTCTCCACCAGCGTGAAGTGTAACCTTTGTATAAAGTGTCTCGTCTTCTTCACCATTAAACGAGATGTTTGCTCTGTTTAAGTGAGAGTACGCCCCACCAATAAAGAAACTATTATTTTCATCTAATACTGAGAACCACATTAGGCCAGCAGATATATCTGCAAATACAAAATTGTCTCTATCAAAATTAGGTCCCTCTAGTGAAGGTAGTGATGGATCAAAGGTGCCTTCTCCACTATGCTGTGTACCATAACGTAGTGCTAGAAGATCTATGTTTCTCTGAGAAACACCTGCTTCTGCACCTAAAACTAGATAGTGAGATTCATTTCTGTAACCTCCCATTCTTTTGGAGTAAGAACCAGATAGCTTAGCTGTATTTGTGGTAAATGATGCAGTACCTGCAACATCACCCCATAAGGTAAGTCCTACACCAAAATAATCGTAGCGACCGACTGGAATACGCTGATCATAAGAGGCAGAGTAAGTATTGAATGAACTTTCAAAACCAGTAACACTAGACCATTGATTTCTATAATTTGCGGAGAGTCTAATATTACAATTCATCACCCCCGTTAGTGCTGGGTTTAAATTAGTCGGTGACATGTAAAATTGGGAGAAATGAATATCTAGCTGTGCATTTGCACTGAAAGTCATCAAGCCCACAAAGAGTAAAATAATTGAGTATTGAATTTTTTTCATATTCGATTTTTGTATTATTCGATTTCAAAATGGCGCACCGAATAAGCTTGTTTAACCTCTCTACTTGTTAAGACAACTCTCTGCTTGCGCTTAATTGAACAGTAATAATAAGGAAAGATACTGTTTTTCACAATAATATATAGTTAAATTATCCATTTAGCCTATTAATATTCTCTGTATGCATTTTACTTTACATCATTTCTCAGATTGTATGATATGCTAAAAACATACGTGATCTATTGGTACTCAGGCCTCCAAGATGCACCATATTCTTCTACAAGAATATTATCATAATAATCCGCTTTCTCAAAAAGAGCGGAAAAGAATAGCTTACTTGTTTGATCATCAAAGTATTTATCATAAATAAGCAGTGATAGTATAATATCTTGCCCTTTAACAGAAAATGTCAACCCATCTAGGGTATAATTTTCTTTTAGTATCATATTGTACACAGAAATAATATTTGACTTTGGAATGGTACATAAATATGCGTCACCCATTATCAAGCCCGTATCCTCATGGTAACTAATGCGAATACAAGCGGAACCTCGTCTTACTTCCCAACTATTCAGTCCGCGTCTAGATAATTGTATATCATATCCTAAATTCGCTAGCATAGCCTCTATAGTAACTCCCATACCCAGTGGTATGTAAGCATCTACTACATTAGGCAACTTCACTTCATATCCACAATTAGGACAGTACTTATTTTCTATCTGATCTTCTCCGACTAAATTGTGACATGACCCACAAATAGCACTTATAACTTCTCCCCCACTAATAAATTTTACAATATTCTGTTTTACAAATTCTATAGGTAATGAAAACCCAATAGAATTGCCCTCAATAATGGAAAATGAATTGACTCCTATAATCTCCCCATTTTTGCTAATTAATGGACCTCCGCTATTGCCAGGATTTAACGCCGCATCATGTTGAATATAATTTAAGTTATTTCTAAAAGTCGTAGGGTTAGAAACTATTCCTTTTGTAAAGGAGAACTTCAGTCCAAATGGATGCCCAATAGCTATGATTTCTTCCCCTATTTCAACCTTGTCTGATGCACATATGGCACCGTTTATTACCTGATTGATACCAGAGCCGTCTAAGAATGCTAGATCAAGATGAACATCTACGAATAAAACCTTCGCTAAATGCTCCTCAAAAGCATGCCCTTTAAGGACCACACTTTTATTACCTCTAATAACATGTTCATTGGTAACAATTAGTCCGAACTCGCTTAAATAGAAGCCAGTACCCAAAGAATAAGGCGTAGCGATTTGAACTACTAAGTCTCGATATTTTTCTATAATTGTTTCCATTAGTTCCCTCTATGAACTCCTAATAATACAGCTTTAAGCGCACTTATGATATAGAACTATGTAAATTTAGTTGATGGATCATCAGGAGAAAGGACTTTGCAAATCCAACCTTATCCTTAAATACCAGATTTCGGGTATGCGGATCCAGTTTTGGAAATTCTTTACGGTGACGCTTTTCGATAATTCCAATTGCCTTCTTAACAGCACGAGATTGAATAATTCCTCCTCTCACATAATCCGCCTTAAATCCTAAATCTGTAAAATATGAAAATTCTAAAATTTGATAGTATAAGATAAATAAATCTCTTACTGGCTTAGGCACTGCATAGTTAAACATGCAATATCCAATAATATAACCCGGCACAGCTAAAGCCACTTCTGGGTGACCGTTTTCAAAGTACCAATCCATATTATGAATTTCCCCTTCTATAAAAGCAACTACTTTCGCATGCTCCACGGAGGTTGTAATGCCAAAGGTAGCAGATACATCATACATTTCTTTAAAGTATTCTTCTTGCGAACGAGTTAGCAACCTGCGAAATTCGTTTACTAAAACAGCATTTTTTTCAGCCGTCATTTTCTTGTTCTTGGCAAAATAAATTCTGTGGATTCGCTCAAGTGATTCCATCATAAATCCTTCGGGTCTCGTCAAACAGTCTAGTTTATAACACAGGTTTAACAATAGATAAGCTACACCACCAGGATATTCGTTGACAATAATTTTGTTGGTATCTATATAGGAAATAACTTTATTAATCTCATCAATGATAAATCTATACTTCACTTGTTTCTGAGTATCGTCAATATCTGTCTTGCAATCGGAGTCTACTTCCTTTAACACATCGAACTCATCTAAAAGAAGATCGTCAATCTTGTCTGCCTGGGTAGACAACTCTTTTAATGCATAGTATAACTTAAATGGGGAACCGTCGATCAAAAATGAGGTAAATATCAGTACAATGTGATTGTCTTCATCTAGTGCAAATCTGCTATACTTGAGGTCATAATTCTTCTCTACCAATCGTCGCATAAATCCAACACCAGGAGACTTTATCTGTGCAACTTTTGTCTCTACTCTGATTACTTTGTCGTTAATATACCCAGTGATCAATTTGGAGCCTTGATAAATCTTAAAACTTAAGCCGTCTGATTGGCTGGACCATTCCACGTTTTGCTCATCTTCATTATACAAATATTGAAAAAAATATTCGTACGATTCAAAATAGGATTTTTGATCAAATAACTGCAATGCTTTATCCCAATATAAATATTGTTCATCTGATTTATACGCGTCAGAGTATCGACCAAATTTAATGGATGGTTGGTCCATTTTCGGAAGCTCAGAATTAAATATGCGATCGAAAAATCCCATTTATACTTGAATTAGTAATTATACCATTTGAACCATAAAATTAATCATATATTTAGATAAAAATGCTTGACCTCTACGTGGTTACCGTCGTAAGGCTAGACACGATAACGATTACTTTCAATTAGTGACATCGCAATGCAACGTGCAATCACAATGAATTAAATCATTTCTATTCTAAATTTTTTGAGCAATTATATAACTCCTTTGGTTTTAGTATTTCTTTAGCGGCGTAAATTTAACAAACTTCATTAGCTTTCATTACATTATGCAATCATTCAGGACAATACTTCCAGCCTTCAGACCAAACTTTCCGATCCAGCATGATCAGCCGTGGATGTGCATTGGTTCTTGCTTTGCAGAAAGCATGGCTCAAAGATTAAAGGCTTCAAAGTTTAATTGTGATATTAATCCTTATGGAATTCTTTATCATCCAGTTCACATTACGAATTGTCTAGATATGATATGCCAAGACTATCAGTTTACTAGCAAAGATTTGGTCCTATCAAATGATCGCTGGTATTCACTATATCATCATAGTAAACATAGTCATGATGACCGCGAACAACTGCTAATAGCTTTACAAAATTCCTCTATTAAATCTAAAGCGCAAATTGCAAAGTCTGATTTCTATATTTTTACCTTCGGCACGGCTTATTATTATGAGCACATAGCTACGAAAGTTAATGTTGCAAACTGCCACAAAATACCTGCCATCCAGTTTACTAAAAAAATGAGTACTGTAGATGAAATAGTAGATCATTTTGAGGATACCCTTCGTAATCTTTTGAAAATTAATCCTAATGCTAAATTCATTTTTACGGTTAGTCCTATTCGCCACATAAAGGATGGACTAATAGAAAATACTCGAAGCAAAGCAACTTTGCATCTCGCGATAGACACCCTTACCAAGTCATTTAATCAGGCTCACTATTTTCCATCTTTCGAAATCATGATGGATGATCTGCGAGACTATCGCTTTTACAAAGAGGACATGATACATCCGAGTGCGGCAGCTGTAAAGTATATTTGGGATCATTTTATCAAAAATCTTTTTTCTGAAGAAACGCATCAGCTAATAGAAAAAATAGGACACATACAGCAAGCCATGCGACACAAACCTTTTCACCCCAATAGTGAAGCGCATCAACAATTTGTAAAAGCGAATTTGGATAAAATTGCTACCTTGAAAAAAAATAACCCCTTATTAGATTTCTTGTTGGAAGAAAAATTTTTTAAAGAAAAAATAAGCTCCTAAATCCAAATCATATTTATGAAATATATAGTTAGTCTAATATTATTTTTCTGTGTGCCAATTGTAAGTTTCGCACAGCAAAGCATCAAAGGAAAAGTCATCGACATAGTCAGTAAAGAGCCACTTTCTTATACCTCTATCGCTGTACCAAATAGTTCAACAGGAACAATGACTAATGCCGATGGGGAATTCGAACTTCGACTAAAAGAAAACCAAAGTGAGATACAAATTAGCTATATAGGTTATCTAGATACGCTAGTTGCCATCAACGCTGTAGAACCCTACTATGTAATAGCACTCAAAGCTTATGAGTATGAGCTCTCAGAAATAATTGTAAACCCATTATCCCCACTGGAATATATAAAAGAAGCTCTTATGAAGCATCCCGCATTGATTCCTGCAAAAACTTTTAATACTAGGTCTTTTTTTGCCGCAAAATCTTCCTTGCAAAATGATAATAGTGGCTCTTATAAATTAGATGAAGCCGTATTCAATACTTATTTCTCAGATTACGCGAATGACACATTGAAAGAGGACTCTCAACTGCTTTTACACCGATACACTGAGAACGGTACCTTTACCTCTATACTAGAAGAAAATAAAAGAATCCAAAAGGCAAAAAAGAAGAATAGTGCGTCAAATAACAGTAACGAAGAGGGTGATATGGAAGAAGAAGAATTTAGTTTTTCATTCAATGATCTAACTGATTCTGGTCCTGCTGCTACCTTGCGAAAAGCAAAATCCTTAACCACTCTAGATTTTTTTGATAGCGAATATTTTAAGAAGTTCAACTATACTTTTGGAGAACAAACTTATTATCAGGGTAGAGAACTAATCAAAATAAATTTCTCCAATAAACGAAAAGTGGAACAAAGCTTCTATAATGGTAGCATTTTTCTTGACTATAATGATCTTGCAATTGTAGCGGTAAAGTATAATCAAAAGGCCAAAATACCTGGCTACATTAATTTTTTACTGAAGACGGTCATTGGCTTTAGCTTGGATCAGTTAGATATGGATGTCACTATCCGCAATCAGTTCATTGATAAATGGTACCCCAAGGAAGTAATATTTGACTTAGATCTTACTATCAAACAAAAGGGAGCATTGGAAGTAATATCTATTGCTCAAATTCTTAATATCGAAGAAATAGAAATTGAAAATCCTAGAATGATTCCTAACGATATGATTTTTAAAAATGAGCTAGAATATGAAGAGCAGATATTTCCATTAGATAAAATAACTTGGGATAAAGTCAATGTTATCGAGTTGAAATAATAAACTTTAGGATAATCTTGGCAGCCTGCTCTTTGGTCAGAAGGATAACCTGTACAAGCATAAGGATATAATCAAAATTTAGAGTTATAGGTTGAACTGATTTTCTAAACTTTACGCTGAATCCTGGTTGGTTCTTTTTGGCAGGGATATTCATATGAACGAAAACCTTTACCACTATAAGGAGATAGACGAATTTCATAGGATTGGATTGCCGTTTTTCTAGACTTTGCGCTGAAAACGGGAGTAATTCTTGTTGGTAATTTGTCATGATTTTTTCTGAAAAATCACGCCAAATTGGATCTTGCTTAATCTTTGCAAAGGGTTCATCACCCTGTGCTTTAATCTGTCACCCTTTCAGGGTTAGCTTCGCTTACTTCTGAATATCCCTCCCGAGAATCGGGACTAGCTGCTCTGCGGTTATCTTCTCTTACTTCTGAATACCCCTGAATATCTCTGACTAATAATCGCGAAATGCGGTAGGCATGGAGCACGACAAACGGAGTGCGTAGAGACAAGCGATAGTAGTGGCATTTCATTTTTTTGCTTTTCGCAAAAAAATGGGATATAACGAATAGCGCGGTCCCGTTGTCCCGATTTTTTTATCGGGATACGGGATGGCCCCCAAACAATATAATTAAAAATGATAAACCTAGTCTATCTCCCCCATCTTATGTAGCAAAGGAAGCTGTCCACCATAGGTACGTTTAATATTTTCGTCATTGAAGGTCGTGGCGGTTGGGCCATATGCGATGAGGCGTTGATTGAGCAAAATGACATCGTCGAAGTAGTCCTCTACCGTACTCAAATCGTGGTGAACAACCAATAGTGACTTGCCCTGTGAGGCGAGCTTTTTGAGTATACTGATGATTTTCTCTTCGGTCAAAATATCGACGCCTACAAATGGTTCGTCGAGAAAAAATACTTGTGCATTTTGGCAAAGAGCGCGCCCTAAAAATACGCGCTGCTGTTGACCACCAGATAATTCTCCGATCTGACTATCCCTAAAAGCCTCCATTCCTACCTCCTTCAATGCATCGAGCGCTATGTCTTTGTCCTCCCTAGTGATACGCTGAAAGACACGCTTAAATGGATACCGACCCATGAGTACGATGTCCATTACAGTAGCTGGAAATTGCCAATCTACATCATTTTTTTGTGGAACGTAGGCTACAGATTTACGTGTGTCTTTAGGTTCTTTGCCATTAATTTTGATAAGGCCAGTATTGATATCTATAAGCCCTAGTATCGCTTTGAAGAGTGTAGATTTTCCTGCCCCGTTCGGTCCTACGACGCCTACTACCCTACCCGCATTAAGTTCCAAAAATATATTGGAAAGGACACGCTTGCGCTCGTACGACACGCTTAATCCCTTGACGGATATGGCAATATTTCTTTCCATTAATTTTTGCTTAGACTGTTACTCAATATAAAGAAACCACCTACCATAAGGAGAGCTAATACTATCCAGAGCATCCAAGATGGAGACTTTATTTCTTCTGATGCTGCTCCAGCTTTATCATTGGCAGAATTCGTAAGGCCATTGACTATCTGATCTGTATTGTGCTTGAGCATATCGTAATAAGAGTCGGCGCCACTGCCCTCCTCACCGATGGAGTCTGCATATAAAGAACCTCCGATTTTGACATTATTATCGTCCGCTATCTGCTGGAGCATCTTCGGATTGATGGTGCTTTCAACAAATACTGCTGGAACTTTATTCGCTCGTATAACATTTATTACGCGTCGCACATCAGAGGTCTGTGCCTCTGCATCGGTAGAAGTTCCGAGTATAGATTCTAATTGTATACCATATCGGCGACCGTAATACTGAAAGGCATCATGAGAGGTAATCAACACACGCTGCTGCTCAGGAATGGAGGCAATTCCTTGAAAAATATAATCATCCAAATCTTCTAACTGTTGCTTGTACACGCCGTAGTTAAATTCAAAAACTTCCTTGGCGGAAGGCTTAAGTTCGATAAAACTATTCTTGATATTTTCGATATACTTTATACCATTATTAGCATCCATCCATGCGTGTGGGTCACTAGAGTTTGCATAAGCTTCACTTTCTATAGCTTGGATACCATTAGTGACTGTCACGATATTGGCATCGGTTCCAGCATTCTCTATCAGCTCTGTCATCCACCCTTCCAATGTAAGACCATTGACAAGAATCAAATCAGCGTCAACTACCATCTTTGCATCTCTAGGAGTCGGTTCGTGTAAGTGTGGATCACTTCCTGTAGGCATTATGCACTTGATAATCAGCTCATCACCTGCGATCATCTCCGCCATATCCTTGATGATAGTTACCGACGCTACCACTACCGGTTTTTCCTGCGCGCTGACCAAAAGAGCATTTGGCACAAATATGAGTAGCATTATAAACCTTACCATAGATCTTTTTTATTGAACTGCAAAAGTAACAAACATAGGGCACATAGTGCTTGCCATGTCATGCAAATGTCCTAGTTGACTGTACCATATAATGATATTTGAATACATTAGTCCTCTGAAAAATTTCTCTACCAAAAAATCTAATTTATGAAGGCAGTATTTATTTCCTCAATTTTTTTCAGCTCCCTTTTTCTTATGCCTCTTAGTGCGCAGGACTGTGATCAGTACTTCGCGTTTAGAGACGGGATAACGATGGAGATGACGAACTATGATGCGAAAGACAAAGTAGAAGGTAAATCCATTATGCAAGTTAACTCTGATAATACGACATCACAAAATGCAGCTTCTACATTATCCATCTCTTACTATGATAAAAAAGGCGAAAAGTTATTTGAAAATCTCGATATCCAGCTCGTCTGCAAGGATCGTACGCTGAGCATTGACCGAGCATCGTTCAACAATCTGTTCAATACCATGAAGGAAGTAGAAGGAATGGAGGTAGATGTGCACGGTGAATTTTTAGAGTATCCTGCGGATATGAAGGTAGGTGATGAACTAACAGAGGCGCCCTATACGGTGACTACTGGCATGAGCGGAATCAACATGACCGTCAATACTACCATTGGTAATCGCAAGGTTTTATCCGAGGAGTCTGTGACTGTGCCTGCTGGAACTTACCAGTGCTATAAGATCAGCTACGACCTCATTACCAAGAATAACTTTATGAATACGACTATGTCATACGAAGAGTGGTACGCTCCAGAAGTAGGTATGCCAGTGAAGTCAATCTCCTATAAGAATAATGGTAAAATTGCCTCTAAGTCAGTGCTGACGAAGTTGACGGGTATATAGCAAGCATAATATAGGTGCATGGGAGAGTTCCTGAGCCAGGCAGAGCCTGATAGGACCGGGTGATCCGCTGTATCCCGTATTTTTTTTGCGAAGAGCAAAAAAAATACGGGATGCCGCTACTCCCCCTACTCCCTACGCGCTCCGCTTATCGAGCTTCGCCTTTACGGCTACGCGACTGTCCGCATTAGGACTTGACTGTCAGTGATATAAAATCCATAATTCCTTTTTATCAAGTGCTTCCTCCAAAAAATATCTTCATTCCTTCCCTACTCTGTCCAATATCAACTAAATTTAAGCAAAATTCATAAAGTGGAAGAGCAACAAAAAGATACAGAAATTAATATTTTCAAGCCTTACCTCAATGTGGCGAATCCTTATAAAGGAGGAAAAACACTGGCTGAGATAAAGGCTCAATCCCAGAAAATGTATAAGCTCAGCTCCAATGAAAATCCGATTGGAGCATCTCCCAAAGCTGTTGCTGCTATCAAAGCTGCCGCCACTGATCTTCATCTATATCCAGACCGTACTGACGCAAGATTTCGCAGAGCACTTGCAGAATATTACAACAATGAGTTGCAAGAAAATCAATTTGTTGTTGCCAATAGTGGCTCTGAAACGTTGGAACTAATTATCCGCGCTTTTATGTCCGAAGGGCATGAGTGCATTATTTCTAATCCTACATTCTTGATATATCAGATGGTATCGAAGTGGCAAGGTGCTACGATCAATGATGTCCCTCTATTGGCTCCTAACTTTGACGTAGACGTAGAAAGTATATTGGCTAAGGTAAATGACCAGACACGCTTGTTGTTTCTGACTAGTCCTAATAACCCTACGGGCAGTTATATACCTAAGTCTGTATTGGATGAGTTGATTGAGCGCTTACCTTCTCATGTGATATTGGTACTCGATGAGGTTTACTTTCACTTTGCAGATGCTCCCGACTACACCTCTGCTATGCCATATGTAAAAGCAGGAAAGCAAGTGATAGGGATAAATAGTTTTTCTAAAACTTACGGTCTGGCGGCTATGCGCATAGGCTACTTCTATACTACGGAGAAAATAGCCAACTATATACATCAAATCTGTAAGCCTTTTATCTTGAATAAGTTATCGCTAGAGGCAGGTATAGCGGCACTAAGCGATACTCAGTTTATACAGGAAACAGTGGATCTTGTAAAGAAGGAGCGAGAATATATGCAAGAGGAATTTCAAAAAATTGGGATCCACTTTTGGCCATCACAAGGAAATTTTATCTTGACAAAACCTCCAATGGACGAAAAGGTTTTTGAGGCTAAAATGCTAGATCTTGGTGTCATGGTAAGACCAGTGAGTGCATTCGGTGCGCCAGGTTGCGTACGTATTACTATTGGTACTAGAGAGGCCAATGATGGATGTCTCAAAGCGTTGCGGCAAATATATAAATAGAAAAAAAAGCACTGAGGTGAACATTGGCATAAAATTAATGTTTAACTTCAATCCTACCACATTATATGACTACTAAAACTAAACTATAGATAAACACAAACTCATATAAATAATATAATTTGGTACAAAAGAAAGAAAAAAAAGTAGGCGTTTTGCTAGAGCAAGCTACTCGCATAACTAAACTTACTTTTATCAAAGCATTCAAAAATATCGGTGCAGACATCACTCCCGAACAGTGGGTAATCCTAGATAGTCTCTATCGGGAAAATGGCCAGACTCAGACAGAATTGGGTCAAAAAGCTTTCAAGAATAAACCTACCATTTCCAGAATAATCGACATCACTTGTGACAAAAAGTACACTAAGCGTAAAAACTTTGATGGAGATCGCAGAAAGTTTAAAATCTACCTCACTGCTAAAGGGACTAAATTAGTTGAAAAATGTATTCCCGAAATCGAAAAACTGAGAATCTTGAGTTGGAAAGGTCTCAAAAGTAAAGATTATGATGTATTCTGCCATATAATAGATCAATTATTCAAGAACTTTAGCACATACAAATAGTTGTATTCACCACTTCTATATTTATCATAATTCTGAGTCTATCAGGTTTATTGCCTGACCATAACGCAGCTATATAATCGCTATGTACTATATGTATTATAGGCGTAGTGTATAGGATAGAGACCACACTGTGGTGATGCGCTTTTACTTCAGAATATACCTGCGATAATCGATAAGTCAGATTGATCTTAACGAAAATCAATAAATATCCCTTTGGATACTTGATATTATGGATATACATTGCTAAATTGTAGTCACAAAATAGTTGCCTTGACAACTACTTTTTATCACTTTAAAAAATGTTCATATGTCTACACTTACTGATAAACAACCAAAACTATATGCTGAAGCAGCTGATTTCATGCCGCTGAATGGTACCGACTATATAGAAATGTATGTTAGCAATGCTAAACAAACGGCGCACTTCTTTAGAACTGCGATGGGATTTCAGCCATTAGCTCATGCAGGATTGATGACTGGTCTTAAGGATCGTGAATCTTATGTGGTTGTTCAGGATAAAATCAGAATCGTTTTTACTACTCCGCTAAAGAGTGGTACTAAGATAGGCGAACATATTGATAAGCATGGAGATGGCGTCAAGGTAACTGCGCTATGGGTACCTGATGCTACCCACGCATATAATGCTGCTATGGAAAGGGGCGCTACCTCTTACATGGAGCCTGTAACCGAGGAAGATGAACATGGAAAAGTGGTACGCTCAGGTATATTTAGTTATGGAGAGGTTGCGCACATCTTTGTTGAACGTAATGATTATAATGGGATATTTCTACCTGGCTTCCAAAAATGGGAGACTATGAATGAGACACCAACAATGGGTCTAAAATATATCGACCACATCGTAGGGAATGTAGAGCTAGGTGCTATGAATAAGTGGTGTAATTTCTACAAAGATGTGATGGGGTTTGCTCAAATTATTTCCTTTGACGATAATGATATATCTACAGAGTATACTGCGCTGATGAGTAAGGTGATGAGTAATGGAAATGGCAGGATTAAGTTTCCAATCAATGAACCTGCAGATGGGAAGAAAAAATCACAGATAGAAGAGTACCTCGAATTTTACGAGGGAGAAGGTGTACAACACGTAGCAGTGGCTACAGATGATATTATAAAAACGGTGACGCAAATGCGTGACGCTGGTGTTGAGTTCTTGAGGGTTCCTAAAACGTACTACGAGACGGTATTGGATAGAGTAGGCAAGATTGACGAGGACATTGCTCCACTTGCAGAGCTTGGTATATTAGTAGATAGAGATGACGAGGGGTACTTGCTACAGATCTTTACGAAGCCGCTTACTTCTAGACCAACATTATTCTTTGAGATAATCCAGAGAAAAGGTGCGCAGTCATTCGGCAAAGGAAATTTCAAGGCACTTTTTGAAGCAATTGAAAGAGAGCAGGAGTTGAGAGGGACGCTATAAACATTCATCTAATAAGGATGTCACAAAAAAGCCATCGCTGGAAACAGGGATGGCTTTTTTCATACCATAAGCTTGGGATATTCACAAGTAGATTAAGCTGTTCTATATCAGGAAGATATTCGCATTTTAAAGTTTTGGATTGCTTCGTTTTTCTAGACTTTGCGCTGAAAACGGGGGTAATTCTTGATGGTAATTTGTCATGATTTTTTCTGAAAAATCACGCCAAATTGATCTACACTACTCATTTACACAGGGTTTAAACCCTGTGCTATAATATTAAACCCTTTCAGGGTTAGCTTCGCTTACTTCTGAATATCCCTAAGCTATATCTCAGGGATATTCTCAAGAAGGATAATCTGTGAAACCATCAGAAGATGATTGAAATTAAAAGGTTTGGATTGCTCCGTTTTTCTATACTTTATCTCAAAAAGTAACCCCAATAGTCAATGCTGATTTCGGTTTTACTCCTGTATATGCTCTATCAAATACACCGTATTCAATAGTGTACTCTTGCGTTTCTCTAAATGAATCTTCAACATCAGCTTTACGAATTCCTCCACCTAAATTGAAATCCAAGACTATTCTCTTTGTAATATCCACTCTGACTCCTAATAACACACCACCTTCTCCTGCCGTAATGTCTCTATTGTATAGTTTATTTTCATATTGACTGGTATTTGGATTATAAAACCCTTGCGTAAACTCTTCGTTGAAATTTAGAAATAAGGCATATACTCCTGTATAGAATCCATAGTTATAAACATTCAAAAATGTATGCCTGTCGTTCTTGTTAAAATTAGTAAGATAAAATCGGTACTGGGCCATTGCCTGATATCCATTGGTCGAATTATCAGGATTCTCTTTTAAAATAATAGACGGTGAGAACACAATACTACTTTTTTTGAACATTAACTCGTAAGAAAGTTGGAATTCGGATCTTCCAAAATCTATTGGATTTATCCTAAGTGAATGCTTATAGCGGGTATTCTCCTGAGAAAACAATGCACAAATAGCTAAAAATGTCAAAGCAGTTGTAATCACCAAATTTTTCATTATTTCTTTTTTTAATATTTCTTAATTTATATGCATTAGCAAAGGAAGGATATTAGATTTTTATTTTCTTTATTGTTCTCCTATTGAAAAGTATAGATATCTGCTGTTTTTACATAAGCAGATGGAAGCGATGCATCAATTTGCTAGGCAATAATTAATAGGATTATTGCTTATGTCGAAAAGTGCATTTGTACTACCATCTCTATCATCTTACGTTTAGATCTATATTTTATCTTGATTCAAAAAACCAGAAATTGGTAATTTATTTCAAGCAAATAAATTACCAATTTCTTGTTTAGGATAACACAAGTTTCTAAACCATTCAAAAAAAACTATTCCTGTAAAACCAGAAGAAAATGAAAAACGATAATCTTTATTAATTGTCTATTCTTCACTAATAGAATTCCTTTTTACAAATATCAGGTATTTGGCGTACCTTTATAATAGGTATGATCAGCGGCAATGATGATTTTCATCATAAAGAATATTATGCTAATCTTGCTACCTTGACAACAAAAATGGTTCATTATTTAACTTAACTTAAATAGAAAGAAAATATGGATATTAATATCGAAGCACCGAATCATCCGCATCAGGATAAATTAAAGCAGTACTATACCGACAAACTATCTGACAAGTATGGCTCTAAAAAGTATATCACAAGTATAGACGTAAAGGTGGTAACTGAAAAGGATGACAATTTTAAAGTTTCCATCCAAACAAAGCCCGAAGGTGGCACTATGCTATACGCCGATCACATTGATCCTAATGAGGAAGTAGCGCTTAAGGAAGTTATTAGAAAACTGAATCATCAAATAGATAAGTATAAATCACATCATAACTTTAACCACTAAGCGGTAGATATTAGAGATATACATAAGAAGGTTAACCTGTACACAAATAAGAAGATAGTCGAATTATAAAGGTTTGGATTGCTCCGTCTCTCTATACTTCACGTTTAAACTATGGGGTGATTCTCGTTGACAATTAATCATGATTTTTTTAAACAATCGCCACGTCAAATTGGATCATACTTTTATTTATGATTATGACTTACTAGAGTATGAAATAAGCCCTTGTTCGCTGCGCGGAGAAGGGCTTATTTTCATCTCACCTCCTCTATCTGATCCGTTTTCATTAACAACTTTAAATAGAAATTTACGAAGAGAAGCAATTGTATTAAAACTGCAATAACGATAGTTAATATTATTACCAGATTAGGTTCATCGGAGATCGTTGGTTTAGACATATCAAATATGATCATCCCTATGATACCAACTACTAAGGCTATATCAAAATAGCATAGCGCCTTTGAGATTCTATATTTTCTTGTTAGCCAGTATAGTATTGCTTTAAACGCCAGAAAACTGGAGAAAAAAAACCCCGTTTGTACTGGGCTTAATCCTTGCTCACTCCCCCTAAGTACGATAGGCTCCAAAGCTGGAAATAATATACAGAGCACCAAAATCACTGGTATTGCAGCTAATAAGATTAAGTGATACTTAGAAGATGTTGCTATATTCACTGCCTAAATATTAAATTTATCAATCGTCCTAAAAGTCAAGTTCACCCTGGCAGTCTTCACTTTTTTGGTCGGAGGTAGTCTGTGCTTCCAGTTCTCCTGACAAGCGCCCTTCATCACCAACAAGGATCCATTTTGCAAGATCAACGAATGCGTCTCTTTCGTCTCCTTATGCTTGAAAGCAAACTTACGCTCTGCGCCCAAAGTTACCGAAGCAATAGCGCCTTGCTTTTTCAATTCTGGCTCCCCGTCACTATGCCAGCCCATCCCCTCTTCACCTGTATGATAGAGATTGAGCAAGCAAGAATTATAGGTTTCTCCAGACACCTCCTCTATTTTGGTTTTGATTTTCTGTAGGGTATCTGTCCAAGGTAAGGCTATTTTGGTTGCCCCAGAGTATCGATATGGAAATGGTTTTTCTCCGTACCATGCCACCTTGCGCTTCGTCACAAAATGCTTCCCAAAGATAAAGGACTCGTCGTGGCGCCATTCGATATTTTCTAATAGCGATTGGTAATACTGCTCTGCTAAGTCTCTGTTAATGATAGGACCATAGTAGATAGCCTCGCCGTCGAAGGGGAGGATGTTGGTGGTTGGGTCGGGGTTGAATAGGTTCATGAATAATTTCTATCAGTAAAGTTATGTTAACTCAAGTTTCGTTGTCTTACATAAATGTTATTCTGAATCATATTTTATTTATAATTAAAAATTTAAGGCTGTTCTCTCACTTACTTTTTTGCCGTAAAAAAGTAACAAAAACCTCCCGGAGGTGTAAATTTCTTCACGCTTACTCATGCTTTTAAAATGGCTTCAGGCTTAAAACTCGCCGTATGTATGGGTTTTCAATGCATTAGCGTAGCCTTGTTAACATCATCTTTCAATTGTTCTGTGTTGTGGCTCGAACAGTTAAGCCTTTGCTCATTTTAAATAGCATTCGACGCTAAAATTTACCACAAATATTTGTATTTTTCTAAGTGAATTTTCAGCTAGAAGAATTTCTCCCTTCTCTACATTTTTGACAATAGAAATACTTTTCAAACCTCTTTTCATATCCTCAGAAAGGGGCATACGCTTTTCAATATATTCTATTATTTCTTCCATTTGGATATAATTTGGGAGTCTTTAGATTCGCCTCTAGCCTTGTAAAGTTTTCTGAGCAAATTCTCTGTATGTGTTTTGAGTTACTTCTATTAAATTTTGTTTGTTAGTCTCTTTATCGTAGTTGTTCATCTTACGATTATACTTTCTAACATATTTATCGCTCCACTCGACCAACTCCATAATCAGCGGAGCCAAGTCAATCCCCTTTTCTGTAAGCAAGTAGATGTTCTCTTTTTTGTTACCGCTCAATTTTCTTTTGCTAATAACATCCAAAGACTCCAAAAATTTTAATCTTGAAGAAAGCAAATTAGTAGCAACCTTCTCATCAGAAACTACAAACTCCTTGAAGGTAGTTTTCTTATGCAGCAACATATCTCGCACTATCAAAATAGACCATTTGTCACCAATCAAATCCAGAGCTGAGGCAATCATACAAGAAGATCGAAATTTTAATTTCATAAAACAAAGGTAATACTTTACCTTTTAAAGTAATAATGCGTAATATTGCTTTAAATATTAAAGTAATAATTACAATTATGCTAGCAGGACATTACGCAACAGCGCTCGTAGCTTATCAAAAATACCCAAAGGGCACCCTACTCTATTTCTTGATCGCTTCTCAGCTACAGGACTTATTGTGGTTTGCATTTCATTATGTAGGTCTAGAAAAAACCACCCCAAACGATGTATTGGACACCACTGTAAGTAACATGGTTGTAAATATGCTCTACAGTCATGATCTACTTCCACTCATTGCATGGTTGATCATCATTTTCTTAATTGGTAAATTCCTTTTTAAGGATAACAAAATAGGAATGGTTGGCTCCGCTTTGGTGCTTAGCCATTTTGTGCTTGATTTCTTTTCTGGTCATCCGCATCATATTTTCGGATTGGATTCGGGCGCTGTTGGTTTAGGGAATTATGCGACCCATGTTTATCAAGCCATCGCCATAGAAGCTGTTGCCATAATCGGAATTCTGTGGTATTTCTTCAGTCAAGAAAAAAAGCATGGCGTCGAACGTAGTTCAAAAAACAAAGCCTATATCATAGGTCTATTTGTATTCGGCGTTGTGTTTATGCTGTCGATTGCTACTACTTCGTTCAGAACGCTTTTAGGCATCCCAGAATTTGATTTAGGTTTCAATACCAGCGTGCCTACTTTAATCCTGACGTATGTCGGTATGATTATTTATCTTAATCATTTTGTGCCGAAGTTTAAGTAATCTTGTTTGAATAATTATTTACTGGAAATAAAAAGCCGGACGAACAATGTATGTTCTTTCGGCTTTTGGACTCCGATTGATTTGAATGGTATGACTAGACAGCTCTTATAAGCTTTTCCGTTTACTGTCTCAACAAGAACAATAATTTTCCCATTTGAACTTCTTAAGGAATACTCTCACTATCGCATCAAGGTTATAATGTTTAATTCTTCGATTTACGTTCCTTTTACCTTCTTTTCGAACTACCGAGTAATCCTCGGTAGTTGATTCTTGCTCCAATTCGCCAGATTTGAATATGTTCTTGAGGTGTAAACCGATGGTATCAGTGTCTTTGTCAAATAATTCAGCCATCTGCATTTGAGACAACCATATTGTATTGTTTATAAGCTTAACTTGAAATTCAGAACCGCCATCTTCTTTCTCATAAATTAATATTTGAGTCTCGTTTTCCATTTTTTTACCTTATAGATGATTTAGATCGATTAATCTAAAACAGTTAGAGTAATCTATCATCATTTACATTATAAATTATTCACTTTCTCTTCCATATATTCCTGAGAAAATCCCAAAAGGATTCTCTTTTTACCAGCTCTAACTTTGGCTCACTTATCTTATTCACGACTACTTCTTCTTTTGGTTCTTCAACTTTTTCTTCAACCTCTATTCCGTGAACGTATTTATCAATCCAGATTTGTGCTTGCTCCTTTAATACCCCTTCGATATTACTTAAGTCAGCTCCTTCAAAATAATAATTTTCTCCATTATATTCCAAATCACCCCAAGCATGATAAAGAAGATAAAACGGTATTAGTCTACTATCCATATCAGCATCTAAACAAATGTTATAAATCTTGGTTAATTTTTTTCTTATTTCATAATCATTTAGAATTTGATCAAGATAGTAATGCACGTTCGCAATTATAGAATACTCTCCATAATTCTCAGTTAAATTTAGCTCTTTCAATGCGCCTGAAATATATGGAGCGATCTCTTCTCTATCTACTGGTTTTGAAAAGGAAGCTACAATTAAAACGTTCTCTGATTCTATTCCATTTCCGATTAATTCAATTGCCCAGTCTATCGCAGTATCATAATTGAAGTGGTTAATAGCATTATGCCATATTAGAAGTTCGGTATATTTTTTCGTAGTTTGTCAATAGGTATCTTCTTTGTGTTATCTCCGAAATAATATACAATAATTAATGCAAATCATAGAATTTGCTATCTCCCCCCGAGTGAAGGATCAGTAGGACTAGTCACCTCTGCCATTACTTCGTAGGGGAAAGGCATGCCCGCCCCTACAGCGGCAGAAGCACAATTCGCGAATTGCAAATTGCACGAATTAACAATATACCACACATAAATTGACAGATTTCACGAGATGACGAATCCCCCCCGAGTGAGGGATCGAAAGGGCTTGGTCCCGAATTTTCTCGGGACGGGAGCGAACGCGCACCCCGAAAGAGCCCGACCCTTCCTTACGCTTTGAAAAAAGCGTAAGGAAGGGTCACTCCCAAATCATAAAACTCCACACCTTAAATACACCCCTAAATTATAGTACTCCACCAAATACGAATACACGAATCAACAAATACACAAATCAACAACTAAACACCTAAACGATTAAACAACTAAACAACTCTTCTCACCTCAATCCAAACCTGCACCTCCCCCGGCAACTCCACCTGCGTCCCCGCACTCAAACCATCCACCAAAGCAATCTCATCCCCCAGCACCTCATTCTTGATATAATCGCCAAACTGAGTCACGCCAGCTTTCACCTCATCATGCGCCTCAATCGCGACAGAAATCCGCTCCGTCACGTTATACTCATTATCCCTACGGATACCTTGGATACGATTGACCAACTCCCTCGCCATACCCTCCGCCAAGAGCACATCCGTCATCGTCAGATCGAGTGCGACCGTCAGGTCCGCATCATTGGCGATCAACAAGCCAGGGATGTCGTCCGCGGAAATTTCAAAATCCTCGAAGGTCAATTTGTGTACCTCGCCGTTGATATCCAGATCATAAAATTTATCACGTTCGATTTGGATGATATCGTCTTGATTCAATTTGGCAATCGCGCCGGCGGCTACCTTCATGTCTTTGCCGAGGCGCTTACCGAGGGCTTTAAAATTAGGCTTGATCTTTTTGCTGATCACGCCGGCAGTATCTTCTAGGTATTCTATCTCTTTGACATTGGTCTCTGCTAGGATCAGATCCGAGACCGCATTGACTTGATCTTTGAAGCCAGCATCCAAGACGGGAAGCATGATCTTTTGCAAAGGCTGTCTTACCCGATACTGCTCCTTCTTTCGGAGCGACAATACCAGAGAACAAATCCGCTGCGCGTAATTCATCTGCTCCTCGAGCTTAGGATTGATCGCCATCATTTCCGGCGCAGGCATCAGCGCCAAGTGCACCGACTCGTGCTTTTCCTGATTCGTGATGCCGTTGAGATTTTGGTACAACCAGTCGGCAAAGAAAGGCGCGATCGGAGCCATCAACTTGGACACCGCCAACATACAATCATACAAAGTCTGATACGCCGCGATCTTATCCTGCGTATACTCCCCCTTCCAAAAACGTTTTCTATTCAGACGCACATACCAGTTGCTCAAGTGGTCTTCCACAAAAGCCTGTATCTTTCTACCCGCCTTCGTCGCCTCATAGTCGGCATAGTCGGCATCGACCTCCTTGATGAGATTGTTCAAGATGGACATCACCCATTGATCTATTTCGGCACGCTCTATGATCGGGATGCGCTCCTCGCTGTAGCTAAACTTATCCAGATTGGCATACACCGCAAAAAACTTATAGGTATTGAAGAGTGTCCCAAAAAACTTGTTCCGCACCTCGATCACACCCGACTCATCAAACTTGAGATTGTCCCAAGGATTCGCATTCGTGATCATGTACCATCTATTGGTATCGGCACCGTTCGTTTCGATCGCCTTGAATGGATCCACCGCATTGCCCAGACGCTTCGACATCTTGACACCATTCTTATCCAGCACGAGACCATTGGACACCACATTTTTGTATGCGACCTTATCGAAGACCATCGTCGAGATCGCATGCAAAGTATAAAACCATCCCCTCGTCTGATCCACACCCTCCGCGATAAAATCCGCAGGGAAGTTGCGCTCAAACACCTCCTTATTCTCCATCGGATAATGCCACTGTGCATAAGGCATCGACCCCGAGTCAAACCACACATCGATCAGATCCAACTCCCGCGTCATCTTCTGACCATCCTTCGTCACCAAGATCACCTCATCTATATAGGGTCTGTGAAAATCCTTAGGTACCTCCTGACGCATGCCCAATGCGGCATTCGCCTTATCGATCTCCGCCTTCAACTCCGCGACCGTACCGATACACTTTTCTATACTGCCATCTTCCGTACGCCAGATCGGTAGCGGGATCCCCCAAAATCTAGATCTAGACAGATTCCAATCATTCAGATTTTCTAGCCACTTTCCGAAGCGACCCTCACCGGTAGACTTCGGCTTCCAATTGATCGACTGGTTCAGTTCGAACATACGCTCCTTCATCGAGGAGGTCTTCACAAACCAAGAATCCAGCGGGTAGTACAAGATCGGTTTATCCGTCCGCCAACAGTGAGGATAATTGTGTTCATACTTCGCGACATTGAATGCTCGGTTATCCGTTTTCAATCGAATCGCGATATCGATATCCACATTCTTGTAGCCCTCCACGTCTTGATAATCCTTCACCCAGCGACCGCCAAATTCTCCAGCATTATCCACAAACTTACCCGCCTTATCCACGAGGGTCAATGCACCGATCCCCGCATCGCGCGCCACCAATCTATCATCCGCACCAAAACTCGGCGCCGTATGTACGACCCCCGTTCCATCCTCCGTAGTCACAAAGTTTCCAGAGATCACCCGAAAGGCATCGGTCGCGCCATGCAGCGGCTCGATCTCATTGCCAAAATCCATCAACTGCTCATACCGCAGATCCACCAGACGCTCCCCCTTGATCGGTTCACTCTTGTGCAGGATCTCCGGCTTACCCTTCCCCTCAAACCACTTCCCCACCAAGTCATCCGCCAAGATCACACTCACCGGCAGCTCCGTATATGGATTCAGGGTTTTGATCTTCACATAGTCGATCTTCTTGCCGACCGTCAATGCCGTATTCGAGGGCAGCGTCCAGGGCGTCGTCGTCCAAGCCAAGATAAACACCTCCTCCTCCGCAGCCTCAAACAAAAACTCCGAAGCCGCATCCTTCACCACCTTGAACTGCGCCGCGATCGTCGTGTCCTTCACATTCTTATAGCAGCCCGGCATATTGAGCTCATGCGAACTCAGCCCCGTCCCCGCCGCCGGCGAATACGGCTGCACCGTCAGCCCCTTATACATCAGGTCCTTGGTGTACAGCTGCTTCAGCAACCACCAGACCGACTCTATATATTCATTCTTGTAGGTGATATACGGATTATTCAGATCGACCCAGTAGCCCATCTTCCGCGTGATATCATCCCAGATATCCTTATACTGCATCACCGTCTCGCGGCACTTCGCATTATATTCATCCACCGAGATCTTCGTCCCGATATCATCCTTGGTGATGCCCAGCGCCTTCTCTACCGCCAGCTCGATCGGCAGCCCATGCGTATCCCAGCCCCCTTTTCGCTCCACACGCTTCCCCTTCATGGTATGGTATCGACAGTACAGATCCTTGATCGTCCGCGCCATCACGTGATGTATCCCCGGCTTACCATTGGCAGACGGCGGACCCTCATAAAACACAAAACTATCCTCCTTCGGGCGCTGCTCGATACTCTTCTCAAATACCCCATTCGCTTCCCATTGCTTCCTGATCTGCGTATCGATTTCCGGCAAATTCAGATTCTTATATTCTTTATACATAGTCGCTGATTATTCTGTATTTATAACAGCCGCAAAGATAATTTATTAATGGTGAATTGTAAATGGTTATTATTTAATTGTAAATTGTAGGTGGTGAATGGTATATGTGAAAGAAACGTGTGATTTTAGACTGAAAATTGCTCCATATTCAATGAAAGTAGACTTCTGCACACTGAATATTGGCTTTTACGCTTTGATAATTCCCAAATTGCACATTGTACATTGACTTTTTCTCATTGATAATTGTCAGATTGTACATTGATAATTGATTTTAGGGGCTATCACGGTCTAACGACGTGACCGGGTCATCCACTATATCCCATTTTTTTGCTTTCAGCAAAAACAATGGGATGCCGTTTCTACCCCTTATCCTGCTCGCTCCGCTGCGCCGAGCTTTGGGCGCGAAGCGCCGTCGCGGAGGAGTGGACGTACTTCCACTTTTGAAATCTAGGGATAAAATATTACCTTGGGAGTGACAAGAACATTTATAGGACGATAGCTATCTCGTTCCAATTCACTAAAGCAGTTTATATCTGGTATTTGTAGATGTAAGATAGAATGATTTAAACCTAAGTCTCAAAAAATCGTATTGATAACTGAGAATGTTTATATGTACATAAGGAAAGAGCTAACTATAAACCATAAGTTATATAGGAAAAAGTTAGTAATAATTGAGTTGACCGCAAGCCGAAACAAATACAAAAAAAATAATACTAATAATTAATAAATAATAAACCAAAATGAGTAATCCAAATTCAAAACAATGGAGTTCTGCAACTCCAGGCTATATCATCTTTCTCGTTGACCAATCAGGTTCAATGGCAGAATCTTATGCAGAAGGTAAAAGCAGGTCTGAGTTTACTGCTCTGGTGATTAATCGCACTATAAACGAACTCATAAACACAAATATGGACGGAGAAAAAGTAAAAGACCGTTTATTTATCTCTATGATTGGGTATGGTGGTAGTAGCTCACTTGCAGTTGACGATATCAGATCAGACTATTTAAGTTCATTCGCTGACACCCCATTAAGAATGGAGCAGTTAAAAAAGAAAGTTTCTGATGGAGCTGGTGGCTTAATTGAAATAAATGAACAAATGCCAATTTTTATCGAACCTACGGCAAATGGTTTGACTCCAATGGCAGACGCACTTTCTTTTGCTAAAGAATTAATTGAAGGTTGGCTTCAAAAAAAACCAAACAATCCTGCCCCAATTATTATAAATATATCTGACGGTTTACCCTACACTGGAGATTCGATTGATTCTGCAATGAATAATGCCATTTCTGTTTCAAAAGAAATAATGAACATCAATTCGGCAGATGGAAACCCTTTAATTTTCAATTGCCACCTTGGAGAAGGGCAAACTCATAGTTTTAATGAAAAAGAAAGTGAACTTTCTGACGACCAAGCAAAATTCTTGTTTAAAGTTTCAAGTAAAGTTCCTGAATCATACAAACAAGCAGCTGTTAAACAAGATTTTAAAGCTTTACCAGAATCAAGAGGCTTTGTATCAAATGCAGACCCTGAATTATTTATACAATTTATCAACTTTGGTTCTTCTGGTGGTTCAGACAAAATTGCAAAACGTTTAAATTGACTTAAATGCAAATATCAATTAAAGGATATATCACGCCAAAAGAATCAGAATTATTTTATGACTGTGCGGACAGATATGCCATATCTGAAAAGCAAAACAAGTTCGCTATTTCTGATGGTGTATCTAAATCTTTCTTTCCGAAAATTTGGGCAGACGTTTTAGTAAATAAATGGGTTGATTCTAAAGAATTTGATGAAGCTCAATTTATTTTAGATTGTCAAAAGGACTGGCTAAAACAAGTAACTGAAATCGTTAATAAGCCTGATGCAAAGTGGTTCACAAAAAATGCTTTCAACAGAAAAGAATCTGGATTGGCAACTTTTGTTGGATTAAGATTCTTTAAGAAAAAAAAAGATTGGTATTGGAAAGCAAATGCGTTAGGGGATAGCTTTCTGTTTTTTGTTCCTTATAAATTCAAAGACTTTTCGAAGGAGTGTATTGTTTTATCATCAAAACAAGAGCCTATTATTTTTGACAATTTTCCAGATTATTTAAGCAGTTTAGGAAGCAATCACAGAGGAAAGAAGCAGTTGAAAGAAAACCGTATTACTGATGGCACATTTTATTTAATGACAGATGCTCTAGCTGAATGGTTTTTAAACGAAAAGGATAATGCGATAAACAAGATTGATGTTTGGCAAAATCAAAAGGATTTTGAACGTTTTGTAGATGAAGAAAGGCACAATGAAAAACTTGGGAATGACGATTCAGCTATCTTAACAATTAAGGTGAAAGAAGACAATAAAGATGAAATAAAGTATAGTTTAGAAGAAGTTTCGGATATCAACGAACTAATAAAGGTTCAACAAAAGGAAATAGAGAATTCTAAAAAAGAAAAAGAAATAATTATTCAAAATGAAAACTCAAATTCAGAAATATCAGCAGAAGACATAAAACAAGAAGAACAATTAAAAAATGAATCTACTGAAGAAGTAAAAACTGAAATCGAAAAGGTACAGACAACCCACATAGTTTACACTTATAAAGGCACATAGTTTACACTTAATTAGAGCTCATATTTTTGTTATT